>ERZ889078.2970-NODE-2970-length-11682-cov-7.753333_pt1 | contig 11682 bp, 9 predicted proteins | sample MGYA00521266_ERZ889078 | MGnify/ENA primary metagenome ERZ889078 (study PRJEB32303, sample SAMEA104408618) | aquatic metagenome | biome: Brackish water; feature: Pelagic; material: water | place: Baltic Sea | collected 2014-06-16T06:34:00 | depth 76,534 m ... | reverse complement strand
GCGAAGACGCAGCACCTCACCTACGGCTTTTTTGCCGACGCGCTGTTGACCCAGAAGGTGTCGAGCGCCGCCGATGCGGGTTTTGGCGACACGACCCACGAGAAGCTGGTGCTGACCGACGGCGAGGCACGCACCGTGTACGCACGCGAACGCACCGGCGAGAGCTGGCGGCTCGACGTCAAGCGCTCCGGTGACCGCATCGCGCTTACGCTCCGCCCGGTGCAGCAAGGCGGCCAATGATGACGTGCGGACGCCTACAACCCCGGATTCTAGCGGTTGCCGCGGCGCTGAGCGCGCTCCTCGTCGGCTTCGCTGGCGCCGGCTGTGTCGAAGTGCCGGTCATCGACACCACCACGCCTGAACCCCTGATGATCGGCGAGAGCCGCGAGTTGACCCTGCACGCGCTGCGCCTACAGGTCAGCAGCTACGAGCAGGTGCTGACGCGCGCCGACCTGCTGGCGCTGCCGCAGGACGTGCGGCGCAGGCTGTGGCTGTACGACCTCGATCTGCGCGGTGAGGCGGGGGAGGAGCGCCTCATCGACAACGCCTTGGCCCGGATTCGCGGCCTCGACGCGACGGACCCCACGCTCGGTGACGCTGAACGCAACATGGTGCGCCTGCTCAACATGACCCCGGCCAACGCCGACCTCACCGGTACGCCGCTCGCGCTGCTGCTCAGCCTGGCGCCGCAGGTCGGCATCGCCGCGCAGGAGGTGTTGGCTGAGAGCATGGGCATCGAGGTGGGTGAGCCCTTCCTCGGCGGCGAGGCGCTGGCGAGCGCGGTGGTCGAGGGCGTCATCTCGTCGCATCCCAACGCGCGCTTGCGGCCTACCCCGGTCACAGCCGACCATCCAACGGGGCTGCTACCGGTGGCGCCCGGCCATCTGCCGGTCACGCTGGAGGACGTCGTCTCGGATCTGCAGACCCTCGCGACGACGTTTGGACCGATTCAGCAAGGCGGCGAGACGCATCCGGGGTTCATGACCGGCACGACGAAGGCGTCGCTGCTGCAGCCTGAATTTCACATGGTCGTACGCGCCAACGCCAACGCGCTGCCCTACAAGGGCGTCGATCTCAGCCTCGGCGCGCGGGGCAGCGTCACGTCCATCGGCAAGGAGGCCGCGCCGCTCTTCGATTTCGACGATCCCGAGTGGCTGCGCGTGGTCGGCATCGTCGAGAAACCTGCGGTGACGGAGATGAGTTTTGTGATGATCGAGGCCCCCACCGCCGTCGCGCCGGGCACGAGCAAGCTGCCGGAGCCGATGGGCAACGGCTCGGTGTGGCAGCTGCCGAAGTGGTCCTTGGAGCGGGTCGTCGCCGACGCCGGGCTGCGCGCGTTCAAGGAGCGAACCTGGGGAAAAAGCTGGGTGCTCGGCGCGGATCCGACGCCGCTGTTTGCCATCAACATCCGCAACGGCTGGATGGCGCTGGAGGCCAAGGGCGACATCGGCAAGCCGCCGGCGCCGCTGTACCTGTGGGATCTGATGAACCTGGTCGCTCAGGAGCGCCTGCATGACGGCCCGGACTGGCAGCACCCGGAGGTGGACCAGATCCCGGAAGGCCAGGCCAGCGTGCGGTTCACCCTAAAAGATGTCGCGATCGGCGTGACCGAGGCGCAGATCACCGCCGCGATCCGGCGCAACATCGAGGTCGATCCGACGTCCTTGGTCTCTGTGGCCGCTCGCGTGCTCGACCAGAGCGCGGGCGCGCCCGATCTGTTCTACGTCCGGCCGACGTGGCAAGCGCCGACGGCCGAGCAGGGCGACTGGCTGTTCTTCTTGCACACCGACGACCAGACCAGCGGCGCGGTCAAAACCTACGAAAAGCCCGGTTTCTTCGCGGATTCGGGGCTCACACAGGCGCTGCATAGCCAAGTGCCGGTCGCCGGCGACACCAAGCACCTCAAGGTGCGGATCGCCGCAGGCCAGACGGTGTACGTCGCGGACAACACGGGCGCTGCGTTCCGGATCGACGTGCTCGCCAAACCGTCGTTGGCGCGTGTGGCGTTGCGAATTACGAGGCTGCGGTGAGTGGGTTCGCGCCTCGTCCACGCGTAGCCTTCCTGCGGTCGCTGCTGCTGACGTTCCTCACCATCGTCGGGCTGGCGACGCCCATCACGGCCCTCGCCAGCGGCATCTCCGCGCCACGCATGGGCGCCGGCTGGGCGTCGCCGACCTTCGCGACGCCGACGTCGATGCACTTCAACCCCGCCGTGCTGATGTCACTGCCGGGGGTGCAGCTCGACGCCGCCGTCTCCCTGACTTGGGCGCAGGCGACGTACGAGCGCAACCGCCGCGCCACCTACCAGCGCGCCGACGGCCTGAACTTCGCGCTGCCGCTGGCACCGGCGGACATCGACCCTGGTCGCAGCGGCTGGCAGCCCATCTCCACCGGCACCGTTTTGATGCCCGGCGGCTCCCTGGCGATCGCGTGGCGTGTCTCCGACAAGTGGGCGCTCGGCTTCAGCGTCGACCCCAGCTACGCCGCAATCCTGGCGTTTCCGGATGAAGGGCCGCACGCCTTTCAGATGCAGGAGGTCGCCGTGCTGGCGTCGTTTCTAACCCCAACGCTCGCCTTCCAGCCGACCTCTTGGCTCCAGCTCGGCGTCGGCGTCGACGTGGTCAGCGGCCTGCTGTCGCTGCGTCAAGTCGTCGACCTAGCCAGCACGCCCATGCTGCGCGACGCGCTCGGTGAGCCGCCGATCTCGCAGAAGAACGACTTCGGCCCGAAGGCCCCTCCCGGCGTCCGCGAGCTCGATGTGCTGGGCCGCGCCGTCACCATCAACCAAGCCGACGCGCTGAGCTGGAGCTTCAAGCTCGGCGCCACCTTCCTGCCGCGCGATGACTTACGCATCGCCATCGCCTACCAGCACAGCACGCCCATGGTGTTCACCGGCGATGCGTGGCTCGATATGAACGAAGATCTCTTCACACAAGACCTCGCCAGCCAGGGCCTCTCGTATCCAGCGCTGGTCAAAGGCAAGGCCTGGGTGGAGCTGCCCCTGCCGGCCACGTTTCGACTCGGCGTTGGCTGGGAGGTCACCGACACGTTCGCGCTGCACGCCCAGGCTTCTTGGGTGCGGTACTCCGCCGTGCGCGACCTGACTGTGACGCTCCAGAGCCCCGATTTCATCCAACCGCAGCTGGGACTCGGCGACACCACCGCCATCTCCCTGGCGCGCAATTGGGTGGACACGGTGGAGGCCGAACTGCTGGCGGTTTGGCGCACGGCGAGCGGGCTGCGTTTCGGCCTGCGGGGCGGCTATCACTCGCCGATGTCGCCCGACGCGACGGTGGATTTGCTCAGCATCGACGGCCATCGCCTCATCGGTGGCCTGATGGCGCGCAAGGCTTGGGGCGGCTTTGCCCTGAGCGCGCTGTTGGGCGGTCACTACGTGCTGCCGCGCACGGTAGAGGCGAGCGACTACGACCGCGGCAATGGCATCTACACGCTGACGATCCTGCACGCGAACGTTGGGCTGGAGTGGCGCTGGTAGGCCTGAAATTCGGGGTTTACGGCATGACCAAGCGCGAACTTCGGCCGGCCCGCGATGGCGTGTTGCCGATCCGGACACGACCCACGGCACGCGTCGAAAGCGGTCCCGCGGCGTCGCGCGTCTGCGTTGGAGTCTGGAGACCCCAGAGGGCGAACAAATGTGCATGCCGGGCGCCCCGGACCGATCAGCAAAGCCTAGTATCGGCAGGTCGCACCGAACCAGTGCCTCTCTCTCTCGACACCGACGCACATCGCGTCCACATCGACCGCCTGCGGTCATTTGGAGCCCTGCATCATGAACCGTCACCTACTCACCAAACTCGCCGCGCTGATCTTTGCGCTGACCTTCACCACAGCCACCTTCAGCGCCACTGCATCCGAGGCTCGTGCCGAAGCGCCGATGGCTAAGAAGGGCAAAAAGGCTAAGAAGGCGAAGAAGGCCAAACTCACGAAGGAGGAGCGCGCCGCGCAGAAGGCCGCCGCCAAGGAGAAGAAGGCTGAGAAGGCCGCCAAGCGCAAGGAGGCCCGCGAGGCCAAGAAGGCGAAGAAGGCAGAGGCTGCTGCCGCACGCAAGGCGAAGAAGGCTGAGGCTGCCAAGCAGCGTAAGGAAGCCAAAGCGGCGAAGAAGGCGAAGAAGGCGAAGTAGTAGTCGGACCGGCGCGAAGCCACGTCCCGCGATCCCTTCTCATTCCCCGGGCAGTTATGCTCCCTCTCCCACCCCAGGGACGACGTCGGTCCCGCGCTGGGGTGCCCGCGCTCGCGGTCGTGGTCGTGGCGACGCTCCTGTCGTCACTGACCACGACCGCGCACGCCCAGACGATCGCGGCTGTCCCTGGTCAGGCAGCCGCCCCTCCCACGCCCACCGGGGTCGCCAAGGCGCCGCCGCTGACATGGACGCTGCAGGTCGATCCGCTCACCACCGCGATTGGATTTGTGCACCTGCAGATTGAGCGCGTCGTCAACGACCGCTGGTCGATGTATGCCGGCCCGCACCTGCGACTGTTCGACTCGCTGATCGACGACAAAGTCGAGCCCTACACGGGTGTGGGCGTCGAAGTCGGGCTCCGCTACTTCATCCACGGCACCGCGCCGGCAGGGCTTTGGGCCCAGATTCGCGGCGTCGCAGCCCGCCTTCTGACCGACAAGGCAGGCGGCAGCACCGCGCTCGGCGGCTACGGCAGCGCGCTGCTGGGCTACACCGCCATCTTCTCGCGGCGGTGGGTGTTGGCAGGTGGGCTGGGCGTGCAGTACCTGCATTACCGCATCGCTGGCATGGGTCCGAAGATGTGGTTCGCCGCGGCGCACACCACCGTCGGCGTCGCGTTCTAGTGCGCCGGTTCTGGGGTCGTGACCTCTGCCGGGGGCTGCCCAGGCGCGTTCGGTGACGGCGCGTTCGGTGACGGCGCGTTCGGTAACGGCGCGGTGCGGGTCGGCCTCGCGCGCACCGGCACGGTCACGGGCGCGCCGACCAGCGTCGCCACATCCTCCGCCAGCTGCTGACCCAGCCCGCGCGAGACGCTCACCCAGCCCCCCGTGGCGCCCGACCGCGCCCAGTAGTGCACTGTGGCCTCCTGCTTGCCTTTGCCTGACAACGCGTCCTCGCCACGCCACAGCTCAACCCGCTCCGCGCGCTCACCGCTGAACGTCACCGTCACGACGGGCCGCACGTTCACCACGAGCTGCCGTGTCACCGGCGTTCGCGCTTGGAGCGGCGTCCCACTCAGCCACGAGATCGCCCGCAGCTGCAGCAGCTTGGCCAGCCAGTTGCCATAGCGTTCATTGCGCTGCGTCGGTGCCGCGGCGTCGACCCACTCGGACTGCTTCAGTGATCGGTGATTGCGATGCAGCAGCATGCGAGTTCTGCCCAGCGCGTTGACCTCCGCGCGCTCCAGGCGCGTGGGCGGGTGGGAGACGAGCCGCCGCTCGACGAAGCGGCTGTCCGCCAGCCGCACATCGCTGATCAGGGTCGGATCCACCAGCCAGACCGTGCCGTCGCTTTGGTTCTGCACGTACCGGCCGCCGCCGCCGTAGCTCGTGGTGCCGACCACGAAACGCTGCGTTGCGCTGCCGCATTGAATTCGCAGCACCTCCGTCGCATTTTTCAGTCCCAGCACCTTCAAGCGCAGGGGCGTGACCGCGCCGAGCGCGCGCTTCGCCATGGCCGGCGCGAAACGACTCCGCAGACGCAGCGCTTGCGTGTTACCCGCCATGGTGAGGGTCTCCGTTTGCGTCACGGCGCTCGGCGGCAGCAGCGCCCGGCTCATGCGTCGGGTCAGCGAGACGGTCGCGCGGTCGCCTGCGAAGGTCAGCGCCACCTTGCGCGCGCCCACCTCTAGGGCGACGGCCTTCAGGTCGTCCTCGTCACACCGCGCGAACGCCACGGCGCCGACGCGGATCTCCAGCCGGTCGTCGCCCAGCCACGCCCACGCCGCAATGGCGAGCCCCACCAGCCCCAGCGACGCGTACAGGGCCAAGCTCCGCAGCTCGGTGTCCATGGGCTACCTCCCCCCGCTGCGACGCCGACGCCCGATCCACAGACCCAGCAGCAACAGCGGCAAGGGCACGGCGAACGTCGTCGCGTAGAACCACAGGCGGTCGGTGTCTTTGCGATGCTCGATCGGCACGTCCTCCTCGCTGCTCAGATCGCCAGTGACCTTCTGTTCGCCGATGAGCCAGCGCAGGCTGTCGACAAACACCAACGCGTTGCCGTCGGACTTGATGAGCGCGTCCGTCGCGAAGTCGCCGTCGCCGATGATGACGATCCGACCCTCCGGGGCGGTAGCTTCGCCGTTGGCGGCGGCTTGTTTGGCCAACGGCGCGGTCCCAGCCTGCGATGGGACGCCAGTCGGTGGCGCTAGGTTCGTGACCCGCACAGCGACCATCAGGTTCAGCGCCGCGAGCGCCTCACGTGGGCCGAGATCCAAGTCAGCATCCAAATCCCGCCAGAAATCAGGGCTAGAGCGCATCGGGAAGCTGACAAGGACGCCAGGTGGGACCTTTGCCGTCCGCTCGAACGCCGCGCCACGCGTCAGCAGCGCCGCCACCTGCAGGCTGTTGCGACTCGCCGAAGACACGCTTGGGTGCGACGTGAAGGTGTTGCTGTAGACCAAGCTGCGGTCGGCCTTGTTGAACGCCGAGCGCATGTGGTGGCCTTGGCTCAGCACCGTTCCGGCCAACCGCCGCACGCCGAAACGCTGAAGCAGCACGTCGAGGCCATCGTCGCTCGCGTCTTGCACCGGGTCGAGCAGCAGCAGCAGCCGCCCACCGCCCTCCACGTACCGGGTCAGACTCTCGACTTCCTCCGCCAGAAAACGGCTCCGCGGGCCAGCGACGATGACCGCCGTGGTCCCGGCCGGCACCGCCTTCGCCAAGCCGTCGCCAAGCCCAAGCCCATCGCTGCCGATGTTGAAGCGGGTCAGCAGGCGATGCACCACCTCCAGCCTATCGCCAGCGCGGTCCGTCTTTTCGCCCTGTTTGCTGCGCTCCCGGTGCCCCGCAGTGAAGCGAACCCGCCGAGGTGGCTGCGTGAGCTTCGAGAAGCGCTCCTGAAACGTCGCGTCCAGCTTTCGGACCGCACGCCGCGCCGTATCGACCTCCTCGCCGACCTCGAACTGACCATGGGGCGCGGTCGCCGTGGCGTCTGCCGCGGGGATGACGCCCCGCACCAGCACAACGAAGCCGTTGTCGCGAACTTGGAAGCGGCGGGCGAGGACCGGCTCGAGCGCGTGGTCACGAACCGCGACGTGCAGGTGCGGCGTCGCAGCGGCCAGCGCGTCAAAATACGGCCGAATCTGGGGCAGAACGTCGCTCACGGGCGCGAAGAACAGCAGCACCGTGATGGGCTCCTCCAGCTGCGTCACCAAGCTCAACGTCGTCCCGCTCGGGCGCGCCGTTTTGAAGAACGTCACGTCGCGCTTGATGTCTTTGCGTGTCGCCGCGTAGTTGATGCCAAACACGAATATGACCGCACACGTCAGGCTCATGGCGCCAAACGCCGCGCTGCGCAATCGCCGCGGCTCAACGGCTGGACCGATCGGCATGCGCAGCCAAGCGCGCTCCATCGCCAACGTGGCGGTCAGGCTCATCGCCAACACCACCAGCCAGAGCACGGTGAGGACTGTGGCCTCCGGATCTCCAGCCGCCAGCCCGAGCACTGCGATCCCTCCGGGCGCCTGCAGGTCAAAGAGCAGCAGGCTGCCCAGCACGCCCAGGTGGCCAGACCACAACATGCACTCCGCCAGTCGGGTGCGCCCGTGCGCGCGTCGCCACGCCACCGCCCGCCAGATGACCGCGGCGAGGATCGCGAGCCCGCCCGTCCAGCCCACCACCACGTGCGCGGTCTCGTCCACCAACACGCGCTCGGCGACGAGCACCAGCGTCAGCCCGGCCAGCAGCAGCGCCATCGGCCAGCTGCTCGATGGTTGTGAGAAACGGTGACTCATCCGCCCCACCTCTCACGGCGCAGGGCGCGGGTCGCGGCGATGAGGGCGAGCCAAGCCACGGAGAGGAAGAACACCACGTCGCTCAGACGCAGCAGACCGCGCTGAAAGGGCTTGAAATGGGCGTCAAAGAGCGCCATGGCGCGCAGGATCTCCTTGAGCGGGCTGTCGCTGACACGCGCGAGGATCCAGCACAGCAGCAGGGTGGTGATCATCGCCGACGAGAGCACACCGGCGACGAGTTGGGTGCGGCCGAGGACTGAACCGAGCGTGCCGATGGCCAACGTCGTGGCGCCCAGCAGCAACAACCCGAGATAGCCGCCGGCGATGTGGCCGAGGCTGACTTTGCCGTTGAGAAAGATGAGCGCTGGCATGTAGAGCGTGGCCAGCGTCAACGCGGACAGCACGATCAACGCCGAGATGAACTTGCCGCCGACCACGGCGCCCTCACTCACCGGCGCGCTCATCAGCAAGGGCAGGGTGCCGGCCTGGCGCTCCTCGGCGATGAGGCGCATCGAGAGCAGCACGCTGGCGATCATCGTGGTGCCCGCGGTGAAGTAGAAGAAGTCCTGCAACACCTGGGTCGAGAGCTTGGCGCCGCTGCCGACTGCGTAGGCGTTGAAGAGCAGCCCGTCGACCAGCAACATCACCGCCGCGATGAGCCAACCACCTGGGGATCGCAGCCAAGCGCCTAGCTCACGCCGCGCGATGAGCGCCGTCGCGCGCAGATCGGTCACGACGGCACCTCATCGCCGGCGTCTTGCGCACCGAGCGGATCGGCGGCCGCGCCCAAGTTCTGGAACATCGCCTCCAGCCCCGATTGTGTGCGTCGCATCGCCAACAGGTCATGACCCGCCTCGACCACCGCGCGACTCACCGCAGCCCGCAGCTCGCCCGCAGCGCCGACGTGCACGCGCAGCACGTCGCCCGCCACCTCCCGCACCGTCACCTGAATCTGGACGCCAAGCGTCGTCTCAAGCGTCGCCAGGGCCTCCCGCAGCTCGGACTCCGACGCCCGCACCTCCAGCTCCATCCCGCCACCTGTCGCGCCGTGACGCATCACCAGCTCCGCCTCGGTCCCTTGCGCAGCGAGGCGGCCCTCGTGCAGCACCAGGATACGATCGCACACGGCCTCGATCTCCGAGAGAATATGGGTCGACAGCAGGATCGTGTGGTCGCCACGCAGGCTGCGGATCAGCCGGCGCACCTCGACGATCTGCACCGGATCGAGGCCCTGCGTGGGTTCGTCGAGGATGAGCAGGGCTGGTTCGTGCAGGATGGCTTGCGCGATGCCGATCCGTTGACGAAAGCCGTGACTTAGGCTGCTGATCTGGACATCGAGCACCCGGGCGAGGTCGCAGCTCTTCGCGACGGCGCGCACACGCAGTTCGATGTGCCCCGCCGTCATGCCGCGCAGGCCGCCGGCGAACGTCAAGTAAGCGCGCACCGTCATGTCGCCGTAGAGCGGTGGCGTCTCGGCGAGGTAGCCGATCAGACCGCGGATCTCTTGCGGTCGCTCGTTCGCAGACACACCGTGGATGGTGATGGTGCCTGCGGTCGGTCGCAGCAGGCAGGCGAGCATCATCAACGTCGTCGACTTGCCGGCGCCGTTGAGGCCGAGCAGCCCGACGCATTCGCCGGCTTTGATCTGGAAGTCCACTCCGCGCACGGCGGGATGCGCTCCGTAGTATTTCTGGACGCCGCGAACCGTGATCATCCTCTGTCCACCCCTGTCACGCCTCGGCGCCCTGCTGCAGCACGTCGGCGAGACAATCGCTCAGCACCCGCGCGATGCGAGTCTGGCCCCGCAGCGCCGGCAGCCGCCGCCACGTCGCGCGAGCCCCCCGCAGGATCATCTTATCCAGTTCGAGCTGCGTTGGGTTGGAGAAGAGCTGTCGGATGTCGCTGATCGTGAGACGCGGGGCGATCGTGATGTCTCCGCTGCGCAGCTGGTCCGCCATGCTCCAGGCCTCTAAAATCAGGCGCCTGAGCTGCTGATTGGGCAGGCGGCGACCGGCGATCGAGGCCAACTCCCGGCCCTGACCCCACGCGAGCGCGCTCGCCACGTCGAAGGTCGCGGAGACGGGGCCCCGCCCCTCTTGCAGCGCCAGCAGCGGCAGAATGTGGGCGTTGGTCTGGCTGACGATGCTGTGATTCACCCCGAAAAGCCGGCGCAATTGCAGCATGGGCAGGTCGCCCCAGAAGCTGCCATCAATGAAGCGCTCCTCGGCCAACCACGACCGCTCGACGCCGTCTGGCCCACGCGCACGCAGGGTCACCGGCGGAAACAAGCCAGGGATCGCGCTGCTCGCGAGGGCTGCGCTGGCGACGAGGACGTCGGGCGCGGTGATGTGATTGAGCACCCGCACCCGCTGCCGCGCCGCCAGGGGCGCGACGACCACGCTCAACGTGCGGCCGGTGCGCTCGCGCGCCTCTCGAAACGTGAAGTCACCGACGTTCTCTCGCATCGCCCGGTTCCAGCGATCGGCGTCAAAAGCGGCGCGGCCGGTGATGGCGGTCTGCACCGGCTGCCACTTGAGGCCCATGCGTTGGAGCGTGGTCGTATCATCAAACAGCGCGTGCAACTCCGCATCGGTGCGTGTGCACGTCAGCGCCGCTACGCCCGCGCCCATGCTGGAGCCGTTGATCACATCCGGTAGCAGCCCATCGCGCAGCAGCGTGCGAATCACGCCGAGATGGATGAAGCCGAGCCCGGCGCCGCCAGACAACAACAGGGCGGAGTGGCCCCAGTCGAGAGAAGCGCGCTCCAGCGCGTCGAGCTTGCGATCCCAAGTCAATCGGGCCGAATCGTGCTGGGTGAGCCATCGCAACGCGCGCTCCACTTCGTCGAGCCAAGCCGTAACGATGCGTTTGCCGCCGCTCAGGGCGCCGTCCCACACCTGCGGCTCACGAATGGCGAGGTGGTGGCGGTGCAGCGTCTCGCCGAGGGTCACGGCTAATGCCTCGGCGTTACGGGCTTGTCGCGCTGTGCGGAGTCGACTGATGTGCTCTGCCATGACGGTGTGATCGTACGCCGCGCAGCGATTGTCGTTGCGCCACGCGCTCTGTCGCGTCGCGGCATCGTATCGCTCGGCGGCGGCGGACCACTCATGGCTCGTCCGCGCGACCTGAAGATCGTGCTTGGCCCTCTGGATTTGACGCCGTCGTCGCAGCACAATCACCTCCGCGGTTGCCTGACGTGTCTCGCAGAAATCGCGCCGGAGGGGAAGGGGAAGCCGACGCGTTGCCGCTGGCGTCCGATGCCGCCACGCTCGCCCTCGACGACATGCCGCACCATCACGCCAGCACCAGCTTCCTTCGTTTCGCTGCCGCGGTGTCGCTTTGCAGCCTGATTTCCTTGGTAAACGCGCAAGAGGCCGTGGCAGCCACGCCGGCCGAGATGCGAAAGGCGGAGGCGCTGGCCACGGAGGCCAAGGTCTTCTTCAAGAGCAAGCTGTTTAAGGACGCGGCCCTGCAGTTCATGGAGGCGTTCGCGCTGTCGGGCCGGCCAAACCTCGTCTTCAACGCCGCCCGCGCGTACGAAGAGGGCGGCTATCAGAAGAAGGCCGTCGCCTTGTTTCGGCACTACTTGTCGCTGCCCGACGTCGACACGGCCGGCAAGGCGGCCGCCCACAAGCGCATGACCGCCCTCGAGGCGTCGCTCGCCGTGCAGGCGCGCGCCGCCGAGTCCACCCGCGTCGCGGCTGCCGCGTCGGCGAAGGCTGCCGACGCGGCCCGCGCCGCAGCG
>ERZ889078.2967-NODE-2967-length-11689-cov-6.258467_pt1 | contig 11689 bp, 9 predicted proteins | sample MGYA00521266_ERZ889078 | MGnify/ENA primary metagenome ERZ889078 (study PRJEB32303, sample SAMEA104408618) | aquatic metagenome | biome: Brackish water; feature: Pelagic; material: water | place: Baltic Sea | collected 2014-06-16T06:34:00 | depth 76,534 m ... | reverse complement strand
TCGTGAAGGTACTTACACCCCTCAAGGGGGTACTAAACTGAGTCCCGGCTTATTTTCCGTTTACCGGGGTTGGTAACTGACAAATTATCTTCTAAAGTAACGGGTATTTTTTGATTCCCGAAACGCAAGAAAAGGGTTTGTCTTATTGCTACTCAGTCCAGCCTGCCCCATTGCCAAATGAGCTAACTTTCTCCATAAATAAACCTATCATCACGCAAACCTCACAGCATCAGCATATTTCATACTTAAACCCATCTCCATCCATGGTTACATTGACCGTTTCAATCTCTTCGCCAACGGCCATTCGTGACAAAATTTCCCTGGACATATCTGGCATCAAGGAGTTGCTCATTATATGATCAATATTGCGGGCACCGCTATCGACTTCCGTGCAGCGGCTGGCAATTGCTTCAACTACGTCATCGCTATAGGTGAGCACCGTTCCCCGGTTTGCCGCCATACGCTTCACAACCTTATTGAGTTTCAACCGAACAATCTTCCGCAGGTTCTCATCCATAATGGGATAAAACGGGATGACTTTCAAACGTCCAAGAAACGCCGGTTTAAAATGGGCCTGCAACTCGGGGCGTAAGGTCTGAGCCAAGACATCCGCATCGGGCCTGGTCTCTTCATCTGCACTCAGTTTCATGATTGTATCTGTACCAAGATTTGAGGTCAGGATTATTAAGGTGTTTTTAAAATCGATTCGACGGCCTTCACCGTCTTCGAGCATGCCCTTATCGAATACCTGGTAAAAAAGTTCCATGACATCATTGTGTGCCTTTTCAACCTCATCCAGCAGGACGACACTGTATGGTTTCCGGCGCACGGCCTCGGTGAGCACACCACCTTCACCATAACCAACATACCCCGGAGGCGACCCCTTCAGACTGGATACGGTGTGCGCCTCTTGGTACTCCGACATATTGATGGTGATTATATTTTCCTCACCTCCATACAAAAGATCAGCCAAAGTCAAAGCACACTCTGTCTTACCCACTCCAGACGGCCCTACCAGCATAAAGACACCAGTTGGTTTGGAAGGATCTTCAATGCCTGCATGGGCGGTCTGAATAACTTTAGCGATTGCCGCTAGTCCATGGTCCTGGCCAATGAGCCGCTCGCCCATAAGTTTATCAAGCTCCATCACCGTTGCCGCTTCATCAACCAGCATTTTTCCGGTGGGTATACCGGTCCAGCCGGAAATAACCTGAGAAATTGTTTCGGCATTAACCGCCACCTGCACCAGCGGCTCATCGCCCTGTAGTTCGGTTAATTCACTACCCAGCTCTCGTATCTGCTGTTGTTTTTCCGCCAGACCCGGATCTTCGGGATCATTTTCATAGAGTTCGTTTATTTCATTCCTGGTTTCAAGAATTTTATTGGCCACCACCATTTCAGCCTGCCACTTCTTGGTCAACTCTTCGAGCCTGTCCTCGGTCTCTTTGCGCTCTTCAGCAAGAGCCGAAATCCGCTCATTATGGTCCTGCCCCATACGGACCTCTTTTTCCAAGATATGCACTTCTCGATCAATTTGACCTATTTTACGAGTTGCATCTTCAACCTGGGCAGGACTCGTTGTCAGTCCAATGGCCACCCTGGCGCAAGCAGTATCTAAAACGCTGACTGACTTATCAGGGAGTTGGCGTCCGGTAATAAAACGGTGGGAAAGATGGACAGAGTCAGCCAAGGCCGCATCCGTTATCATGACTTTGTGGTGCTTTTCAATAAATGGGGCAATGGCCCGCATCATAATCATGGCTTTTGCTTCAGTGGGTTCTTCCACCTTAACTACCTGAAAACGCCGAGCCAGCGCCGCGTCTTTTTCAAAATATTTTTTGTATTCCGCCCAGGTGGTGGCGGCAATGGTCCGTAGCTCACCCCGGGCAAGAGCAGGTTTGAGCAGATTTGCAGCATCACCGGCCCCGGCTGAACCACCGGCCCCAATCAAAGTATGGGCCTCATCGATAAAAATAATGATAGGTATAGGCGAGGATTTAACCTCGTTAATAACCTGTTTGAGTCGCTCTTCAAACTCACCTTTAATACCGGCACCTGCCTGGAGAAGCGCCAGATCAAGGGTATGGATGGCTACCCCCCGTAAAGGCGGCGGCACATCGCCTTCAGCGATTCGCAAGGCAAAACCTTCAACCACCGCGGTCTTGCCGACCCCTGCTTCCCCAGTCAAAATCGGATTGTTCTGTCTTCGCCTGATGAGGATGTCAACCATCTGACGAATTTCTTCATCGCGGCCAGTAACCGGGTCGATCTCTCCCTTTCTGGCCTTATCCGTTAGATTAACCGTATATTGGGCCAGGGCCTGCCCCTTGCCACCTGCTCTGGGAGAGGCTGTTCCGGCTCCGGTGCCAGCTGAAGATCCGGTAGAGCTCGAGACTTCCTCACTTTCCTCAACCGAGCCTGCAGTTAAATCGGCAAAGGAGTCCGTTAAGGTCTCAACAGAGATTTTTTTAAACAGGGATGAGCTAGCATACAAGCCCCTGGCAATCTCGGCATTGGACAGCAGGGCAATAATGACATGCCCACTCCGAATTGCGCTTACCTGAAAATCCAGCGAGGCCACAAGCCAGGCCTCTTTTATCATTTGCGGGATACGCGGTGAAAGGGCAGGGGTCCGGGAATTACCCGTCTTGAACTCTTCAATGGCTCTTGTCAGATCACCAATCAGATGCGATTCATTAATCTCAAAATATCTGAGGATCTTCTGCAGATCAGTGTCATTGATATCAAGAAGTTTAATAAAAAAATGCTCCAGCTCTACATCATAATGGGTATGTGACAAGCACAAACCTGCAGCTGATTCAAGGCTTTTTCGGCATGCGCTGTTCAGTTTCCCTATCAACGACTTTAGATTTGTTCCTGCCATATGAATCTCCTTTTTGGTCACACGTTATCAACCCATTTTAATAAAACAATGTGTCAGTTTTTGTTTCTCAATTCATCAACTCAATCCCTTCTTCCTCAAAGGTAATATATGGATCATCCTGATGTTTGTGACCCGGACTTTTTATCCATGTTGTCCAGCCCAGACGTGGTGCCGGAGTCGCGGCGCCAAGGATACAGGGAGGAACCTCGTTGCGTTTCAATAGTACACGTACCTCAAACTCATACTCAATGCCCACCATATAACGCACAAAAGAAAAGATAGGACGCAGCAGATCCCCATTGGGCAAAAAACGTTGGAATTCATCAAAACTCATTGGACCGAGACTGACCCGAAATTTTGTCTGACAGTCCCAGACAAAACTGCCGCAGACCGTATCTTCTCCTAGTTGAGCATTTGCTGTGCCAAGGCTGGTCTGATCTTCCGGGGACAGTGGAATCATTCTCTCAACAAACTGCTCAACAGCAACCGTAGTACCGGAATAATAGGTCACGGCAGATTCAATGGACACCGCTGATGGCGTCTGCCTCGATAGAAGACCGCTGTAAAAAGACAGTGACTCTTCAGGCAGGCCAATTCGCCCACGTAAGCCTTTAGTTCCAAGCCCAGCAAGGCTCAGCAGGTAACCCGACAGCTTATCCCGGGAACCAGGCTGGTAGCTTACCGGAAACTGATGTTTTTTCCAGGCAAGGTAGAAAAGAGAAACAAAACGATGATGAAAGATGTCGTAAAAGGCACTGAGACTGTAATCTTTCTTTCGTTTGCGTTCCGCTGCCAATTCATTACACCAATGGGGCATTACTCCCGATGGACCGACGAGCCCCATGAAGGCAACATCCATGGTGCATGGCCCATCTCCCGTGGCGGCTGAAAAACCGGCTATATCACTGGGGGCAAAAGCAAGCCCCGGTTTGACAGAAAAACGCACCGCCTCCTGACGAGGATCCTGGGTCTGCCCCAAGGGCTTTCTGTCCGAATAGAGTTTTTCCAGCAGATCAACGGCCTTAAAAAAGGAGTAGTTATAAAACTCCTCTTCAAAGCTCTTTTCTAAAGGAGAACTCGATTGCCGCTTCTCGGGGGCCACTGTTTTAACACCTCACTTTTCTGGATGGTTCTGGCCACCAATTGGCTAAATGAATTGACTGATACATATTGCCCCAAAAACCTCTCCAGAATACTGGAAAAAAGAAAAAGTCCGGTACCAACGTACTTGTCTTCATCAAACTCTATTTCAACCAACACTCCCCGTCCAAGGGAGCGCCCCATTCTCTTAGTGACATAGCGTGACTTTAGTCCGGTAATCCCACTAATCTGCTGCCTTGTTGTCGGAGAATTATCAAAATCATACAGTCGAAGAATCTCCCGTAAAGCCTCTTCACCACCTTCAATTATTGACAGATAGTTCAGGGACAAATGTGAGATGAGACGCCATTGCAAGCCACCACCCAAGGCAGGACGACGACAGGGGGTTGGCTTCATCATGCCGCTTACCTTGACAAGGGGGGCGGCAATTTCAAGATCAAAATCCCCAGCCGGGGCACCAAAGGGGAGTCTTGCCGGTAGATCCCTGTTGGTACAGGTCGTATGCAAAAGCATAATCTCCACACCTGGGTCAGTGGGCTTAAAATCAAGATCAGTAAAAGAGAGAAAGACCTCTGTCCCATTGTCACCTTTTTTACCGGACAGACGGCGCTGGATATGCCAGTAGGCCCTTCTGCTATTTGAATCATCCCCACTCAGGTGGTGACGCATGGAGTAAAAAGGTTTGTATTCATACTGCTCACCTGTCGTGACCGTCGAGGAAGCTGTCACCCTATCAATAGTGTAGACCTCGGTACTCTGCCGTTTTCTGAGATCTGGCACCACCTGATATTCAGTTTTACGCTGTTCCACCCGGATCGGTTCGGCTGTCTTGGAAAAAAGATTGACCGCGGGCGCAACATTAAGACAGAAAGTATCCTTATTAACAATGAGATTACTCTTAGCCACCTTGTTCAGATAAATCCAGATGTCCAGAGTCTCGTCAGTTTTTGTCTCCTTTAGTCGGTCAAGTCCTATTAGGTCAAAAAAGAGAAACTTCTGCGGAAAGCAGAAGTATTCAAAAAGGAGACGATAGCCTGGAAACGATCTCTTGGAAAAAGGCAAAATTCCTTCCTCATCCTCAAAACCCACCGGCCTGACAGCCGAAGGAGCCATCCTGAAACTCCTTGAAGATCCTGTTCCTGCAACGATCTCATATTCCACATGGCAGACATTGTTAAACAACAATTCATACAATTGGAAAACATGCTGATGCTGACCATGTAAAAAAAACCTTAAGTCCTTCCATTCCAAAGCGGAAAAAGGGATATTATTTGCCGTTTTCAGTTGAATATGAATGGCCTGTTGGGCGTCTTTCACCAGTATTTTAGGTTCCTTGAGACCTGCCTGAACTACTTCCACCGGCCAGATATGCACCGGTTGGCGGCTGGTAAACTGGCATGCAGTACCGTTAACCGGTTTGGAATAAAGCTTTGTGCCACGGTCGATCAGGTAGCCAGCCTCGGTTATATTCTGCATGATCGGCTCAAACCGAACGATAGTTACCGAAGGGATGGGATTATTATAGTGGGGATAAATAACATTAAAGAGCGATTCCGTAATAGCCGGGAAATCGTCATCAATCTTCTTATGAATACGTGCACTGATAAAGGCAAAGGCTTCGATCAGTCGTTCTGTATGGGGATCAGAAGACCTGTCGTGTTCGAGCTGCAGCCGCCCCGCAATCTTGGGAAATTTATCGGCAAACTCCGCCCCCATTTGGCGAACATAATTCAACTCCTGCTCATAATAATCCAGCAGTGTATCATCCATATACAGACCTACTTTGAGATAGAGTAACTGCTTCTGTTTAAATCAAAACTTGTGTCAAACACCACATGCTCTGAGATGGGGTCCACCACCAGCACTGCGCTGATCCGAAAACGTAAATCCCGCCTGCTTCCTGAAGAGTCTACCATTACGTTGACATTTTTTAACCGGGGTTCAAAGCGTACAATAGTTTTTGTGATTTCCAGACGCAACTGATCCATAACTGAAACCTGGGTTGGGTTTCGACTGGAAAAATCGGGCAGACCATAGACCAAGAGAGAATTGCCCACCTCCTTAAAAGAAGCGGGCGGAGTCAAGATAAACCTGCGGGTGTTCAGCAGGTTTTCCAGATCTCTGCGTACAGAGGCCATAATCTGCCTGAAATCTGCAGCATGAGAACGGACAGACTCCTGGGAATTACCCGGTTCATCATCCAGAAGTCTGTCCAGTATAGAGGCCTGAACTTGCCCGTCTTGTTCAAGCACTTATTTACAGTTTTTTATTTGCAGCAATATCCCAGCCAAAGCGCTTCTTAGCGCCTCCACCACCATCCGGTTTTTGTTCCTGATAGGATATTTCAACACTTCCAAAGTTAATTGAAACATTTTCCGTCAACCTGTCCTCTCCCCCTGATCCACCAGTACTGACTGAGGAAATGAGACAATCTTTCATCGTCATGACTATATACTCCAAGGGAGTTTCTCCAGCCTTACGAACCGTCAGGATCATTTCCGAATAATGTTTACCATTACAACAGGCCAACAACAAATCAGTTGACGCATTATCCACATACTTCGTTACACTGATATCCTGAACGCTGACCTTGCCAGCACCACCGCCACCGCCCGTATGGGTGGTTCCGCTGTTAGAAGCACCCCAGCTCCAGGCCAAAACATCGATTTCACCCTTATGTGAGTCATCCTGGGATTCTCCTGCCAAACCATCACATTTCAAAAACATATCAACGGCCATAGTATTTCCTCCTTAGAGATGGAACTCCTTATAAGCTCCATATTCATTATTTGGGGCTTTTCCCCAACATCATTTATTACATAACCACCTACTGTTACTTTGTGTACAACAGCTCTATCTATTTTGCAGGTGGCGGCAGATCCGCCACTAACCTCAGTGAGACTGACAGTTCATCAAGCTGATAATGTGGTTTCAGAAAAGCAACCGCTCGATATGCACCTGTTTTACCTGGGATTTCAGTCACATCAACCCGCGCTTCCCTGAGTGGGTATTTCGCTTTCATCTCCTGACCGGCTTCATCATCACCTAGGGTGTAGTTATTGATCCAGCGGTTCAGGAAGCTATGGGCATCAGAACGGGTCATAAAACTACCAAGCTTATCCCGCATCATGGATTTCAGATAATGGGCAAACCTGGATGTGGCCATGATATATTGAAGTTGGGAAGAGAGCCGGGCATTGGCGTTCGCTGCATCAGTATCATAGACCTTGGGCTTATTAGCAGACTGGGTACTGAAAAAAGCGGCAAAGTCGGTTCCTTTACAGTGAACCAGGGGCACAAAGCCCAGATCAGCCAGTTCTTTTTCCCGACGATCGGTGATGGCGATTTCGGTGGGGCACTTGAGAGCAACATCTCCCTCATCGGTTTTAAAGGTATGTACCGGTAACCCCTCAACCAGACCACCACCCTCAACACCACGAATCGCGGCACACCAGTGGTACTTGGCAAAGGCATCGGTCAAGCGGGTGCCAAGTGCATAGGCGGCATTACCCCACAGATATTTTTTGTGATCCTTTCCATCAACCTCTTCCTCAAAGTCAAAGCCTTCCACCGGAACATTGGCTTTACCGTAGGGCAGACGCATGAGAATATGCGGCACGGCCAGGGCGACATAACGGGAATCCTCTGATTCTCGAAAGGATTTCCATTTGGCATACTCCACGCTTTGAAAATTCTTGGCCAAATCCCGCGGTTCGCCAAGCTCGGTAAAGCTGTCAAAGTTGAAAAGTTCGGGTCCAGCGGCTGAGATAAAAGGGGCATGGGCAGCTGCCGCAACCTGGGAAACCTTCTCAAGTAAAGCCAGATCCTGAGGATGGTTAGTGAATTCATAGTCACCGATCAGCGCTCCATAGGAGGCACCACCGAACATACCGAATTCTTCCTCATAGATCTTTTTAAACAAAGTCGATTGATCAAACTCAGAGGCTTTTTCCATATCCTTGAGCAGATCTTTTTTGTTGACATTCATGACTCTGATTTTAAGAGTCTCACCGGTCTCACTCTGATCAATCAGATATTGCAGCCCGCGCCATGATGCCTCAATTTTCTGAAAATCTTCATGGTGCATAACTTCGTTGAGCTGATCGGAAATCAGTTTATCAATGGCACTGATCCTGGCATTGATCATGGCCTCGGTATTCTTTGAGACCGTCATTTCACCCGCCATGATCTGAGAGACAAACTCCCCAACGACGTCTTTGGCAAACCCTCGCTGGCTTTGCTCTCTGGCGAGACGGCCGTCGTCAATTATCTGATCAAGGAGGCTTTTTTCCTGCACTTCACCGGCCTGTGCTTCAGGCTGGGCCTGTTGTTCATTTTCTGCCATCTGGTTCCCCTCCTTTATTTATCACTACTTTCATCTTCTTTTTTCTGGACACCAGCTTCCTTGCTCAATTTTTCCAAGGAATCAGTACTGGAAATAATATCCTGAAGCAGTTCATCAAGTTTATCATTGCCATCCAATTTATTGAGCATCTCTGAAAGCCGTTTTCTGGCCTCAACAAGTTTGCGTATCGGTCCAACCTGCTCGGCAACCCGTTCCGGATGAAAATCATCCATGGATTTGAAACGAAGTTCAACGGCTACCTGGGCATCATCTTCGGTAAGTTTGTTATCAACACGATAAGCCACCCGAGGTTTCATGCCCTCCAGCACATTGTTGAAATTATCGCGGTCGATCTCTACAAATTTCCTCTCCTTCAATTTGGGAAGCGGTTGATCAGGTTTACCTGACAAATCAGCCATTACCCCAACAACGAAGGGAATTTCCTTCATTTGAATCGCATCTCCCACCTCTACGTCATATGTAATCTGAACTCGCGGGGCTCTTACCCGGTCAAGGGTATGCTGCAGACTTTCTTTGGCCATGTAATTCCTCCTTTTTCAAAACACACGCTATTCAATAGCTCATCAGCTCAATAGCTCATCAGCTCATATGCCCCATTGCCTTGGTGACATCCAATGTACAAATTTTTTTCAATATCTCCCTGGAACGATCAAGATCGTCATCAGGGGCGCCCTCGTAAGACAAACACTGATACAGCGTATCAAGCACCTCGGCTATCCAGATAGGTGATTCCCACCTGGAAAGCTGCAACTCCTCCATCAGGCTGTTCAATTCCTCTACTATGGGTCTCGCTAAATCAGGGCGGTTACCCTTTAAACAGAGCATCGCCATAAGAAGCCGGAAATTTGATGTTTCCCGCATGGACTGAGCGCTACATGAAGCGCCCAGAAGTTGTTCCAAAGCCTGTTTAATCCCGCCAGATTTCAGTTTTGCCAGGGCATCCTGCCACACAGCTTCTTCAATACCGGCAGACCCTAGCAAGCGGTTGACACGGTAGGTTGCCACTGGGCCCACGGAAGAAGGAACGCTAGCGGATAGGCTACTCGCGGAAGCGAGCGCCTCTTGTGGCAAGGAGGGTTCCTGGCTAACAAGCTCTTCCTTTAGCTCAGAGTCCAACTCTTCAACCATGGGCTCGGAAGAAACAACATCCGGTTCCTGCTCTTTCTTTTCCTTCAGTATTTTACTTACAAGCAAGTCACAATCTTCCAAGGCGGTTTTAAATTCAGCTAATCTCGGCGCCTCACGACCAAATTTTTCATCCACTATTTCATCGAGAAGCTGGAACTCCTGACGACAGGAAACGACAGTCTCATAAAGGGTTTCATAAAATGATTTGGGGGAACTTCCGACTGCCCTGTCAAAATCTTCGGCAGAGATCTTACCCTCACCACCAGCCTCCTGCCGCGACTCTTGCCATTTTAACCAGGAATAACCAGAAGTGACACTCCTGTCAGTTAGCGGAATCTGCTTGACAGCCAGCCACACCTTGTCGTTTAAAAACTCGAGGGGGCCAACCCTGTAATCCAGGTCATCATCTTCTATCTCTGGATAAACATTATCCCAGAATTGCTGAAGAAATCCGGTCATGACCTGCAGACCAGCATGCAGCCCTTCAAAGCCTTCCATTGTGGTTAAAGATTCTAAAAGCCAAACCCCAATCTGGAGATCTTTGGTCCTCTCAGTCAATACGGAGACCGAAAGATCAAAAACCTTGTCCCAATCCGAGGTCTTGATTTCATGCTGCCAGTCCCCCCTGTCCAGTAAATCATCTGCTCTTCTGGCCTCCTGTATTGCATCGTAAACAGGATCGTAACGGAGAGATATACCGGCAGAATTTTCTCCTGGGATGGGAGAGAGTATTGCCCCAAGATCAAGTTTTTTCTTCATCACTGTCCTTATTCCCTGGAAAATTAAAAACGACGTCACGGATCTCAAGAAGAGCCATATCTTTTCCACCGACATCAAAGACGTGTTGTCCTAGTCCTCGGGCATAGGGACCGGCCAGAAGCTGCCAGTCGGTCATGCGGCCCATCTTTATGCGTGCGTCCTCATGGTGACACGAATTTGGATAGAGAACCGGCAACGAGCAGTTCATGGTTAATCCCTCCCAGGTAGTTATCTGCGCCGATATCCACAAAAGATCTAGCAGATTGGCAGGTTGAGAGATAGAAAGCTCCCGAATCGATTCAAACGGGATCCACAGGTATCGCTCATGGGCGATGACCTCAAGAAAAGGAAAAAGTGTCGTATCCGTGTCACAGAAACCTACAAAAGGAGTATTGTTCACCGTCCCGCTGATGGTGGGCCGGCTGGAATCAAGTTGTGCCAATAATTCACCAGCTTCACTCTCTTTTTCTTCACCAAGATTTTTTCGAAGCTGCAAAAAAAGGTTTAAATATTCAGGTGGATCGGAGATAAAAGAACCGTTTTTGTTCTTATTGAATACCTCACTCCGTTCCATCTCTGCCTGGATAATATTTTTGTAACCGAGTGCTCCGGCCCCACGGCCACTATCCTGAGCAGCAATAGCCTCTAAGTGGAGATCCGCTTTGTCCCATTCTCCACCGTAACAAAGTACCTGAAACAAGAGGGACCGACTGGCCGAATCAGCAGGCGAAGCTTTCACTGCTGCCACAAGTTGTTGTCTGGCCTCAGCAAGTTTTCCCGCTTGAATGAGTTCTTTTATGTCCATGACCGCCACCTCTCTCGTTGGGTACGACTCAATTTTCTCTTTGGTACATCTGAGACCTTCACTTTAATTTTCGCGATTCTACAGTTTCTCAGGCATCCACATACGTTCGAAATCCTGTCTTGACAAAGGTCTTTTCAAAAAGGCAAGACCCGGATATTCAATCAAACCGCCCATAAATAGAGAGTTGGGTACTGCATTTACTTTCAGTTTAAGCTGAGAATGAACATTGCTTATCGTAGCAAAAAAATCGCACTGAGCAGCATCCTGAAAAGGTAAAAACAGGGCCTGTTCCTGCTCAAGCAAGCCAAGATTGAGATTTAAATCAGCAATGGAGACATTTTTTTCAACAAGTTCAATTTTTTCCAAGTTCATTTCGTTCCAGCGTCCATGGGGAGGACGGAGCGTCTTCATATCTTCCTGAAAACTCTCAAACGACTCATATCTTTTACTCGCCAGCTGTTCCATCTGGCACCAGACTCTTTCACAGGCAAAAGGCAGAAGTTCCCAATTTTCTTCCCAGTTCTCCAGTTTTCCGGTACCCATAATAAGCAGTGGAAAAGGTCGCCCCACTGAATCACAACTATTTCTAATCACTCCACAGGCCAAAACTCCTGTTTGAGAGGCCTTGGCCCAGAAACGCCATGAG
>ERZ889078.2966-NODE-2966-length-11690-cov-6.837817_pt1 | contig 11690 bp, 7 predicted proteins | sample MGYA00521266_ERZ889078 | MGnify/ENA primary metagenome ERZ889078 (study PRJEB32303, sample SAMEA104408618) | aquatic metagenome | biome: Brackish water; feature: Pelagic; material: water | place: Baltic Sea | collected 2014-06-16T06:34:00 | depth 76,534 m ... | reverse complement strand
GTATTCTACCGACCGGTAGGCAAGCGTCCTGTTTGCATCTTCACCCCCCCCCCCGGATCCCGCAATGCCCTCCATCACGCCTGTCGCGGCTGACACCCGTGCGCGCATTCTTCTCGAAGCCGCCATGCTCTTCGCGGACCGCGGCTTCGACTCGCCGTCGGTTCGCGAGATCTGCGAGGCGGCGGGCGTCTCCAAGCCGATGCTCTATTATCACTTTGACAGCAAGTCCGGGCTCATCGCGGCGGTGCTCACCACGCTGCACAGCGATTTCGAGGCGCTCATCACCGAGCTCTTCGACCCCGCCGAGGCCACCGTCGCGGGCTGCGTCGCGGGCTACACGCGCTTGTTCGACCGCATCGAAGCGCGCAGCTGGACCGTGCGGCTCTGGTCACGGATCCCCGCGATGCCTCAGAACGGCGGGGCGTGTTCCGCACGCCAACGCAGCGCAGAGGCGCACATGGCGACGTATCTGCAGCAAATCGACGCCCTGCCGCCCCACACCGACTTCGACGCGGCGACCTGGCTGCTCCTGGCGTCGTTCGGCTCTATTACGATGCACAAACAACTTGAACCCATCCCCCTCAGCAACGCCCAGCTCGCCGAGCGCCTCGTGCGCCAAGCCCTGGGTGTGCCCGCCGCTCGTTCGGAGGCCCTGTCATGAATCGCCGTCTCTCCTCATGGACCGCCCTGCTCGCGGTCACCGCCGCCTGTCTCCTCTCGCTCCCCGGCTGCAAGGGCAAGGCGCAGGGTGACGCGGCCGGCAAGCCCGGCCAAACGGACCGATCCGGCAAAACGGACCCGGCCGCCGCCGGCGACGACAAGAAGGCGACCATCCACCGGATCGCGGTCGAGACTCGGGCCGTCCATCGCGCCCGTTTCGTGCAGCGGCTGATGCTGTTCGGGCAGTTCGAGCCCGTGCGGACGGCGCGTGTCTCCGTCGAGATGCCGGGCCGCGTCATCGACCTGAAGGGCGAGGAGGGTGCCCGCGTCGAGGCCGGCACTGTGCTCATCCGGCAGGACTCAACGATGGCGCGCGCGCAGCTCGCTCAGGCTGACGCCGGCGTCGCGCAAGGTGAGGCGGCCGTCGCGTCGGCGAGGAACCAGCTGGCCCGCGCCGAGAAGCTCGCGCGCAGCAAGGTGATCGACCAGGCCCGGCTGGACGCGGCGCGGCTCGGGTTCAAACAGGCCGTCGCCGCCAAAAACGTCGCGATCGCGGGCCGAAAGCTGGCGTCGGCGAGTCTGGCCAAGCTCATGGTCAAGGCGCCGATGAGCGGCACGGTGGTGAAGCAGTCGGTCGAGGTCGGTGAGGTCGCCAACCCGGGCGCGCCGCTGCTGACGCTCGCTGATTTCTCGACGGTGACGCTGATGGTCGATGTCCCCGAGCGCAACGTCTCGCGGGTTCAGCTCGGCTCGAAGATCCCGCTGACGGTCGCGGCGCTAGACGACGAGAAGTTCTTGGGCGTGGTCACGCGCATCCCCATGCAGGCCGACGCGCGCAACCGCACGTATAGCGTCGAGATCGAGGTCAGCAACCCGAGAGGTGTGCTGCGTGGCGGGATGACGGCGCGGGTCAGCTTGTTGCTCAGCGAGCAGGAGCAGCAGGTGGTCATCCCACTGGACGCGGTGATCGACGAGCCGACCGCGACGCTCTCCGCCATCACGAGCGTCGTGTTTGTGGTTGAGCACGGCAAAGCGCGGCGGGTGGTCGTGAAGACCGGCGCGATGCAGGGCCACACCGTGTTGATCGAGGCGGGCCTGAAGGGCGGCGAGCAGCTCATCGTCGTCGGTCAGCGACGGGTCGTGGACGGCGACGCCGTCCGCGTGACGCTGGGCGGCCCGGTCGCGCGCGCGGATCGACCGATCGGGGACTCACGGGCGGAGAAGAAGGTGTCGGCCACCGCGACGGACGAGGCCACGGCAGGCGCCGCGCAGCCGAAGAAATCGACGTTATAGACCGATCGCAGCCCGCCGGAGCGCGCGCGGCCGCGATGCAGCGCACCCAGGCCAGCCTCGCCGCGGCGCCGCCCAGTCCCGCCGCGGCGCCGCCCATTGAGACGCTACCGCCCGCCAAGCCGGGCCCGCTTTCAGGAGCCGATAGTGGTTATCACTCGTTACGCCATTCGCTTTCGCACCGCCGTGTTTGTGCTGATGTTCAACCTCGTCATCGCCGGGTTGATCTCGTTCCAGGCCATGCCGCGTGAGATGACGCCCGACATCGAGATCCCGGTGGTCGTCGTGCAAGTGCCGTACCCTGGCGCCTCGCCGACGGACATCGAGCAGCTGATCCTCTCGCCAGTTGAGAAGGAGCTGAAGGATCTCAAAGACGTCAACAAGATGACCGGCGCCGCCTACGAGGGCGCGGCCGTGATCACCATCGAGTTCAGCCCCGAAGCGAACATCGACGAGAGCCTGCAGGCCGTGCGGGATCGCATGTCGCGCGTGCGGCCCAAGCTGCCGGCCGACATTCAGGATCCGACGACGCAAGAGGTCAGCTTCTCGGACTTTCCGATCCTCATCGTCAACATCAGCGGCGACTACAGCCCAGAGCGACTCAAGCGCTTCGCGAAGGATCTCCAAGACGACATCGAGGGCGTGCAGGGCGTGCTGCAGGCCCGGTTGTCTGGCGGTCTGGAAGAGCTGTTTCGCATCAACATCGATCCAGAGGCGGCCGCGGCGCGTGAGGTTGCGCTGGGCGACGTGGTGCGCGCGATTCAACAGGAGAACATCAACCTGCCCGGCGGCCTCGTCGAGGTCGACCGCACGAGCTACCTGCTGCGCACTCCGGCTGATTTCCGGGGCGAATCGCAGCTGCGAGAGGTCGTGGTCAAGGCGCCCGGTCGCAAGGCGGTGATGCTGACGGACGTCGCCAAGATCGAGCGCTCGTTTGTGCAGCCGACGACGTACGCCCGCATCAATGGCCGCAACTGCGTCAGCCTACAGATCACCAAGCGCACCGGCGCGAACATCATCTCGGTCGTCGATGGCGTGAAGGCGCTGGTCGACAAATACGCGCTGACCGCGCCGACCGGCACGGAGATCAAGCTGTTGAACGACCAGAGCGTGGAGATCCGGCGGATGGTCGATGACTTGGTGAACAACATCATCACCGGGCTGCTGCTGGTCATCGCCGTCATCTTCTTCTTCATGGGCGCGCGCAACGCGGCGTTGGTGAGTCTGGCCGTGCCGCTGAGCATGTTGCTGACGTTCATCACGCTCGACGCGATGGGCGTGACGCTGAACATGGTGACGCTGTTCTCGCTCATCTTAGCGCTCGGCATGTTGGTGGATAACGCCATCGTGATCATTGAGAATATCTATCGCCATCTGGGTGAACAGATCACCGAAGAGACCGACAACATCGGGTTCCGTAAGGCGCGCCTCGTCGCGGCCTTCACGGGCACGCAGGAGGTCGCCTGGCCGGTCATCGCGTCGACCGCCACCACCGTCGCCGCTTTTGGTCCGCTGCTCTTCTGGCCCGGGATCATGGGCAAGTTCATGGGGTATCTGCCGCTGGTCGTGATCATCACGCTGGTGGCGTCGCTCATCGTCGGGCTGGTCATCAACCCCGTCACCGCCGCAGTGTTCATGGCGCGCCCGAGCAGCAAGGGCGCCCCTGAGGCCACCGCCGACAACTGGGAGGACGCCTTCACCGGTCCACTGGCGCGGCTCTACGCGCTGACCTTGCGGTTCGCCATCGATTTCAAGAATCAGCAGGTGTGGAAGCCGATGTTCGTGGTCGTCGTCGCCGTCGCCGCGCTCTTTGCCTCCATCGCCGCCTACACGACGAGCGAGCTCGGGGTCGAGTTCTTCCCCGTCACCACGCCAAAGCGCGCCACCATCTCCATCACAGCGGCCAACGGCACGAGCCTCAGCGGCAGTGATCGCATCGTGCAGCAGGTCGAGGCGGTGCTGACCAAGATGAAGAACGTCAGCCAGTTTGTGGCCACACCAGGCGCCGCCGCGCAGTCGGGTCAGCTGGGCGGAGGCGGCGCTGGCAACGCGCACATTTCGGGCGTCAGCATTGATTTTGTCGACGAGGACGTGCGGGTCGAGAGCTCCCTGAAGACCATCGAGGACATGCGAACGGCCTTCGCGGGCATCGCCGGCGCGCGGCTGGAAGTGCAGCCGGCGAAGATGGGACCGCCCTCTGGCAGCCCGATCAACGTGCGCATCAAGGGCGAAAACTACGCCCAACTCGGCGCGCTCTCAGCCCAGCTAATGGCGGTGCTGGTCGAGATGCAGGCCGACGGCGTGGCCGACCCGAAGACCAACTACATGACCGGACGACCGGAGCTGCAGGTGGTGGTCGACCGCGAGGCCGCTAAGACGCTCGGCGCCAACACCCAGGGCGTGGCGATGGCGATTCGCAACGCGTTCAATGGCAACGAGAGCTCTGTGATCCGGGACGGCACGGACGAATACGACATCATCGTGCGCTACGACGACAAGCGCCGCAGCTCGCCAGCAGATCTCGCCAGCGTGCGGGTACCCGGCAAAGACGGCATTTTGGTGCCCCTCGACCAGCTGACCAAGGTGGTGCGGACCTCTGGGTCGGGCACGATTCGGCACCACGACTCCGACCGCGTGGTGACCATCGAGGCTGACATCGCGCCCGGCGCCAACGCCAACAAGCTGCGCGCGGCGCTGACCAAGCGGCTCAACGACGACATCAAGTTCCCGGCTGGCTACACCTGGACGTTTGGCGGCGAGAACGCTGAACAGCAAAAAACCGCCGCGTTCCTGGGCAAAGCGCTGATGTTGGGCGTGTTTCTGATCATGTTGATCCTGGTGACGCAGTTCAACAGCTTGCTCAAGCCCTTGATCATTATCAGCAGCGTAGTCCTGAGCCTCATCGGCGTGTTCGCGGGGCTGCTGATCACGCAGAAGCCGTTTGGTGTGGTGATGACCGGGCTCGGCGTGATCAGCTTGGCTGGCGTGGTGGTGAACAACGCCATCGTGCTGATCGACTACATCGAGCAGCTGCAACGCGCAGGGCTCAAGACCCACGACGCGGTGCTGCGCGCGGGGCTGACGCGACTGCGTCCGGTCCTGCTGACGGCGCTCACCACCATCCTCGGCTTGGTGCCCATGGCGATGGGGTGGAGCATCAACTTTCTCACGTTCACCTTCGACAGCGCCGGCTCAAGCGGCGAGTTTTGGGGCGGTATGGCGATCGCGGTCATCTTCGGCTTGCTCTTCGCGACGCTGCTGACGTTGGTGGTGGTGCCGGCGCTCTACGTGGTGCTCGACGCGATCAGTACGTCGGTTCAGCGTAAGCTCTTTGGCTCGGCGGAGGTGCTGGACCTGGATGAGGAGCTGGACGCGCTCGCCAATCGCAAGGCGCCGGTGACGGTTCCGGCGGCCGCTGCGGTGGTGACGACGGCGGTGACGACGGCGCTCGTGCTGCTGGCGACGCTCGGGACGACGCTGGCGCCCAGCACGGCGCTCGCGCAACAAGGGACGCCGACGCTGGCGCTCAGAGAGCCGAGCGGTCCGGTGAAGGCGCTCAACCTGGACGCCCTGCTGGCGCGGCTCAAGACGTCGGGTCCGGACCTGCTCGCCGCGCAGGAGCGCATGCGCACGGCGCAGCTCATCGTCGACCGGGCTTGGGGCGCGCTGCATCCGAAGATCACGGCGACGGGGCAGTACACGCTCAATGATCCGGTCATCGAGCTGCAGTTCGCCGACCCGGTCGCGATCCGGCAGCAGGCCCAGGGCGCGATGTCGGCCCACATCGCCGACCTGCAAGTCGTGAAGAAGCAGATGGACGGCAACGGCCAGGACACCAAGATTATCGACGACGCCATCACGGCGCAGACCAAGGCTCGCGACGAGATGCCCCTGCAGCAGATCGACCCGGTGCAACTCAACAAGCGACACGGCCTGAGCGCGACACTGCAAGTGCAGATGAGCCTGTACGACGCGCGCACCTTTGATGGTCTGAAGATCGCACGGGCCACGGCGCGCCTGGCGCGCAGCGAGCTGACGTTGACGCGTAAGACCCTCGAGCACGCCGTGGCGCGGGCGTATGCCGGCGCGGTGCTGCAGCGCCAGAGCTTGTCGGTGTTGCAGCTGCGTCTGCAGGCCGCCGAGCGAGCGGTGGCGACGTACACCAAGGGCATGGCCGCTGGCGTCGGGACGCGGCTGGGCCTGAGCATGGCGGCGCTGCGGGTGATTCAGAGCAAACGGGCGGTGGCCGGCGCGACGCTGGCCTACCACTCTGCGGTGGCCAGCGTGGGGCTGATGCTGGGTATTGAGGAGCGCTTTGACATCGCGGGGGACGTGCTGGCGAAGCGGCCCGAGGGTGACGAGAAGGCCTTGGTGCACCTGGCGAAGACGACACGCGATGAGCTGCTGCTGCTCGGCGGGCAACAGCGCGTGGTGAACCTGCGCCTGGGCGAGACGCGCAAGCGCTGGCTGCCACGGTTGGCGTTGGTGGGCCAGAGCCAGTGGAGCAACGCGGCGGGGTTCAGTGGCCAGAACGTCACGAGCGTCCTGATGGTGACCGTGACCCAGCAGATCTGGGATGGCGGCTCGAGCGGGATCGACCGCCGCGAGGTGGCGAGTCAGCTGCGTCAACTGGCGTTGCAGCGGGGCCGGCAGCGCGCTCAGGTCGGCGCCGAGGTGCGGGGCACGCTGCGGCGCATCGCCAGCCTGGAGCGTGACGTGCTCGCGGCGCAGCTGGCGCTCTCGGTCAGTGAACAAGCCGTGAAAGACGCGAAGGTGGGGCTGTCGGCAGGGAGCAACACGGAGCTGGAGTTGAAGGACCTCGAAGATCGCGTCGTGGAGGCGCGCCTGAGCGTGCTGCAAGGCCGGATTCAGAGGGCTGTAGCGGTGTTTGACCTGCGCCAAGCCGTTGGCATGGGGCCGCGGTAGCTGCGGCGCTAGAGCGAGCGCCTTCGACGTTTCTGGCGCTCTACCGCCAGCAGCGGCACCTGGGCGTCGGCCTTGTGTGGCTCGTGGTCGCCGGCGCGCGGTAGACGCCACAGCGGGTTGAGGGGACGACTCGCGTCGGGTCGCTCAAACAGCTGATCGGTCCGCATCACCTTGCCAAAACGCACCCACTTCAACTCGCGCAGGCGGCAGTGCTGGTTGGCGTACGCCTCGTTCTCCAGCGCCGGATCAAAACACGCGTCGCCCTGGATGGCGTTCCACCGGCATCGCTCCGTCAACGCGGCAAACACCCGACCGCTGCCGGCGTCCACCAGCACAGTGTCGACCCGCCACGCGCAACACTCGCGCTGCCGCCACGGCAGGTGCTTGAGCGTCGGCGGCGCCGGCAACACCACCTCCCGCCGGGCACCCGGGCCGCGGTACGTCGCTTTGCGGCCGGCCAAGTCCACCAACCCAGTCGACTGCCGAATGAAGGGCTGACGCCCAAAACCGCGCTTCTCGTTGCGCGCGCGCAGGTCGAGCCAGGTCTGCCCTGGTTCGCCGGATTTACCGCCCCGCAGCGCCATCCCGGTGCGCTGGACGTCGAGCCGTTTGCCACCAACGCCTGGATTCGGCGACATCAGCACGGCCGTGGTGCGCTCGTCGCCAGCGCACGCCTCGGTGTCGACGACCAGCACCTCTGAACCGTCGACGCTCCGCCCCGAGAACCGCACGCGACCGCCGGGTTTGGGCAGGAGCTTCGGGTTGGCGGGCAGGTGCATCACCGCCGACTGTGGCCGGCGCACAAACGCCCCCGTCCACGCCAGCGTATTGGCGGCGCGGAGCGCGTCGTCGAACCGGCGTAACGCTCCCCGCGGCGCCCAAGTCAGGGCCCGCAGCTGCCCGGGCGGTAGATCGAGGCGGCGGAGCCCTTCCAAGTACATCAACCAGTGTGTGCCTGCGTCGCGGCGGGCGAGCCACCACGCGGCGGTGCCGGCGTGGGCACGGTCCAACGCACGCGTCGCTGGCACCATGTGGCGAAACATCGTCTGCTGGAGCGTCTGGGCCTGCACGAGCACGCGGCCCTCTGGGCGATCGCCTGGCGCGGCGAGCAGCGCAGGGCTCGCGAGCGCGAGGATCAGGATGAGCGCGCCGACCGACGACTGCACAGAGCGCGAGTGGCGCATGGCGAGGACCCCCAAAACTCGGATACCGCAACGCTTTGCAGCGACTACATCGACAACACGATCGCATGAACTCCGAGACTGAGCCATGAAAAAGCCAACGGCGGGTGTGATACACCGTCGGACCATGTCTGCTGTCCTGCACATTCCCCGCCTCCTGGTCGCCGGCGTAGGTGCGCGAACGCGCTGGCTGGCGAGCTATGTGCTGCAAATCGCGACGCTAGTCGGGCACGCTGTGCTGCGCTTGACCGTGGGTTGGGGCGGGGTGCGGCCCCTCACCCGTGCGGTGCTGACGCGACAGGTGTTGTTCACGGCTGTGGAGGCGATCCCGTTCGCGGCGATGCTGGCGGTGCTGGTCGGTGGCAGCGTGATTGTGCAGGCGCAGATGCACCTCTCCGGCAGCCCCGACATGGTGGGTAAGCTCTTGGTGTTGGTCGTGGTGCGCGAGCTAGGGCCGCTGGTCTCCGCGATGATCCTCATCGGCCGCAGCGGCACCGCGATGGTCGTCGAGATGGGCAACATGCAGGTGGGCGGCGAGATCGACGCGCTGGACCACGCTGGCATCGATCCCTTTGAGTATCTCGTCGTGCCGCGGGTGTTTGGCATGGGGGTGAGCGTGGTGCTCGTCGCCCTGTTTTTCTTGGTGGTCGCCGTCGGCACGGGCTTGCTGGCCGGCTCGCTGCTGGTGTCGGGCGACACGGAGGCCGGCGAGTTCCTCAACTTGTTGATGCGGCAAATGTCGTGGCGCGACCTCGTCGCATTTTTTGCCAAGACCTTCGTGCCGGGCCTGATGATCGCCGGGATCGCTTGTTACGAGGGCATGTCCGCCGGCCCCCACGTGACGGACGTGCCCCGCGCCGTCACCCGTGGCACTGTGCGAGCTATGAGCGCGCTATTTCTCTGGAACGTCGCCGTATCAGCGATGCTCTACCTAGCTTGAGTGAGACGGATTCATGACGAGCCCACTGTCCGGGTGTGATGCCGTGCTGCGGTACAATGGCGTCAGCGTCGCGCTGCCACGCCTGCAAGGTCCGCTCTTCGCCCCGCTGCATTTCGAGCTCCGCCCCGGCGACCTCGTCGTGCTGTCGGCCGCATCCGGCAAGGGAAAAAGCCCGGCCCTGCGCGCTGCCATCGGCGCGCAGCCGCGCACGAGCGGCGAGGTCGTCTGCCTCGGCGAGACGGTCTCCAACCTCTCGCCGCAGGCCCTGCTCGCGCTCCGGCGGCGGGTCGGTTTTGTGCCGCTCACCGGCGGGCTGCTCTCCAATCTGAACCTACACGACAACCTCACCCTGCTCTGGCGCTACCACGACGCCGCGACGCGCGCTCAGATCGAGGAACGCGCACGCGAGGTCTGCGAGCAGCTCGGGATCGGCGATCTACGCGGACGCGGTCTGGCGACAGCGAACCACCATGAGCGCCACCTCATCGCCATCGGCCGGGCTTGGCTGCCGCACCCGGCGCTGCTGATCCTCGACGAGCCGGACTTCGGGTTGGATGACGACGCGGCGGCCACGCTGTGGTCCCGTCTCGCCGCGTTGCGCTCACGCCACGGCGCCGCCATGCTCGCCGCCTCCAGCCGTCCTTCGCTCGCGCTGCGCAGCGGTGGGACTCATTTGCCCTTGCAGCACGATGAGGCCGCATGAGCCAGCCGTTCAAGCTGCGCTATCAGAACGAGATCGTCGGGTTCTTTGTGCTCGGCGCTGTAGCCACGGTGTTTATCGCCGTCGCGCTGATGGCGCGGAGTCAGCGGTGGTTTGAGACGACGTTTCCGTGTCAGATCCAGTTCGACTCCGGCAGCATCGCGCTGATTAGCGAGGACATGGAGGTGCGCATTCGCAGCCAGGTGGTGGGGCACGTGGTGCGCTCGGTGTACGACGACCACAGCCGCGTCGTCGCCCACGTCGCCCTCGGCACGCGGCACCGCAAGGCCGTCCACCGCGACTCAGTGGCCGTGTTGTATACGCCGCTTGCGGGCCTCCCCGGGCAGCCCTTCATCGAGCTCAAAGGCGGTCACAGCCCCGAGCCAATCGGCGTCGGCGGCGTCCTGAAGGGTCGCGCGGCGGAAGACCTGCTGCAACTGGCGACGGATGTGCTCGCCGACACGCGCCTCACGCTGCGGCCGACGTTGGTGCAGGTTGAGAAGCTGACGCGCCGGTTGAACGCCGTCCTCGACGTGGTCGCGCCGGAGACCGACCTGCCGCAGCTCACCAAGCGAATGACCGCGCTGCTCGATCGCATCGACACCGTGATGACCAGCGCCGACAAGCTCATCGCCCACACCGACACCGTGTTGACCAAGATCGACACGGGCAAAGGGCTGATGGCCCGGATGGTCGGGGATCCAGCGCTGGTGCGGCAGGTGGTGGACCTGATCGTGCGGGTGCAGTCCGCGGCGGTGAGCATGGAGCGAACGCTGGTGACGGCGGATCGTGTCGCCGCCGGCGCGGACAAGCTGCTGGGCCAGACGGGCAAGGCGGTGGGGCAGGCCGGCGCGGCGCTGAATCATCTGCCGGCGCTGATGAAGAGCGGGCAGAAGGCGCTGGCGGATCTGGTCACGATCACCACAGAGCTGAAGCGCATCGCGCCAAAGGTGCCGGGGTTGATGGCGCAGGTCGATGATGTCCTGCTGGAGACGCGGTCGGTGATGGGCGCGGCAGAGCGGCACTGGCTCCTCAGTGGCACGCTGCGCCCGGCTACGACGCCGCTGCCGTTGCCGGGGCGGGGCCTGCGTGACGCGCCCCCGGTCCCAGATGAGGCCGAGCTGCGCAAGTTGCTTGAGGCGACGCCATGAGGGCGCTGCGACGCTGGTTTCACGGGCTGCGCGGACCAGCGCGCGCCGCCGCGGCCTGCCTCGTCGCGCCGGGGCTGGTCGCAGCGGGGCCGGTCGCAGCGGGGCTGGCGGTCGGGTGCAGCGCTGCGCCGCCGGCCACCCGCAGCACCCTGGAGTTGCGCCACGAGCGTGACGCAGACGACGCGTTTCGCATGGGCCGGTATGGCGTCGCGGCGCGGCGCTACGAGTACGCCGTCGGCCTCGCTCGGGCGCAAGACGACCAGGTGGTGGTGAGCAGATTGCTGTTGCGCCAAGGGGTCGCTCTGTCAGCCCTTGGCCGCTGCCGGCTCGCGCTGCCGCGGCTGCGCGAGAGCGCGGCGATTCGCAGGCAGCGAGGCGACGACCACGGGCTGCGCCTCGTACAGTTGGCGCTCGGGCGCTGCCTGGCTGAGACCGGCGACGCGACCGCGGCGACGGTGGCGTTGACACGCGCAGGACACGGCGCCGCCGGTTGTGTGCGCGTCGAAGCGTTGGCCGGGCTCGGCGCGCTGCTGGCGCAGGCGAATGACCACGCCGGGGCGCAGGCGAAGTATGCCGCGGCGGCGGCGACCCGCTGCACGAAACCGGCGCCAATCGCGCTGCTGGCCTACAATCGCGGCCGACTCGCGACGCGGGTGGGCCAGGCTGCCGAGGCGATGGCGCTGCTGACGCAGGCCGCGGCGCACTACGCGACGGCGCAGGATGAGGCGGGGTTGAGCGACGCGCTGCTCGGCGTCGGCCAGCTGCACGCGGCGGCAGGGCGCGCAGCGGCGGCGGGCGATGCGCTGCGGCGCGCGGGTCACGCGGCGTGGTCTGCGGCGCGG
>ERZ889078.2962-NODE-2962-length-11693-cov-5.996305_pt1 | contig 11693 bp, 8 predicted proteins | sample MGYA00521266_ERZ889078 | MGnify/ENA primary metagenome ERZ889078 (study PRJEB32303, sample SAMEA104408618) | aquatic metagenome | biome: Brackish water; feature: Pelagic; material: water | place: Baltic Sea | collected 2014-06-16T06:34:00 | depth 76,534 m ... | reverse complement strand
CTGCATCCCAAACAATTGCAAACAGATCACCCCCTAGCCCCGAACCGGTTGGCTCCATCAATCCGAGTGCGGCGTTTGCCGCGATAGCGGCGTCCATGGCGTTTCCACCAGCACGCATGATCTCGAGCGCAATGTTCGTTGCAAGCGGGTGGCTTGTAGCAGCCATGGCCTTCGGCGCGATGACCTCGGAGCGAGTGGCGAAAGGTAGGCCGGTGACCCGATCCCCAGGAATCTTTGGGGTAGTTGAAGAGAGCAAAAAAGACAACGTAGCAAGGATGGGCATAAGCAACTTCAGTAGGGCGTGCCTTCTAACAGGCAGAGCTGGTTAGGGAATAACTTCCCCACCAGCTTAGCACCAAGAGTTGTTGAGAACCTCTCCGATGCCACCAGCACCGGGAACGATGTAGCTAAGCTCATTCAGCCCCTTCTCTCTTTCCCAATGCACACCTGGAGCTGACTCAAGGACGTCTGCCGGTGACAACCCACGGTCGAGGCGCGGTGTGTAGACCACTAGGCCTTCGATCGCCGCAACAGCCCGTAGATACTCGGGGGTGGCGATCATCGGCATCGCGACGATTTTCGCTGGCTTGCCGAAGTGCTCCAGATAGTGGTTCACGGCCTTGATCGTTGTTGATCCTGTCGCCCCCATCGGGTCGGGGAGTACAAGGATCCGGCCTTCGACCGTACCACCGATTTTGCTGCCCGAAAGATCCACACCGATGACCTGTCCCTCCGCATCGGTCACGCGTGCCATATTGAGATGATCAACGCGCAAGTTTTCATCAGGCAAGAGCGAAGCACAGAGTTCATAGCAGAGTTGGGCTGGAACCAAACCCGCTCGAATCACATCCACAAAAACGAGCTGCTGTTTGGGGTCGATCGTACGGCCGCGCCAAACACCCTCAACAGGGTGTATTTCCCGCATCCGCGTGGGCACCTCGACGGAGTGGGTCGCCAGCTCTCCGTCCATTGCACGTAAAAACAGCTCGGCATAAACCGTACGCAGAACGGAGACCATCTCGGGCTGCCGAATATCGAGGCCACCCAAACGAGAGAGTAGCGTAGACAGGGTCGGAGAATCGATCAAGTGGACCCACTCGCCGTATGCGTGGGTGACCTCTCGCTCACGCTTGATCAAGTTTGGCTCTGCCATGTTGCTGGACATTGTCTTGCTCATTTTTGATAAGGGCTGTTGGAACGGGCGTGTTCCGATCTAGCTTGCAACGGTTTTCCGCGCAGCCTCGACGCCTGCAGCGAGTACTTCAACTAACCTTGGAATCTTAGACTTTGGTGTCGCACACAGGCCGACGCGAACAGCGCCTTGCAAAGGCACGATAAAGACACCTCTATCCTGCATGTACTTTATCGTCACCTTGGGATCATCAGAGAAGACGGCAACAAAGAAGCCCCCTTCGTAGCGCGGGTAGTGCAGGTTGTGCTTTTCCGCAAGTTTGTTGAACTCGACCACACGTGCATCTAACAGCTCGACAAGGCGTGCGCGATCAGCGTCCCACTCCGCGCGAAGATCTTCATCATGAAGCACGTCGGTAATCGCAAGCATGCCCATGTGGTTGCAGTTGCTCCACGTTCCGCGACAGGTGAACCCCATTGCATTTGCGATTCGGGCGCGAACCTTGTCGTCCTCGTGTAGAGCAATCAGGGCACCAACTCGCGCTCCGTATTGAGCAAACGCTTTTGATGCGGACCACGCGACAAGTGTCGGCACTTTGGGAAGAATACGCTCGACATGGGTCCGCCAATCCGCGCCTCCAACCGGCGCATATTTTGCGTACGCGAAGTCGAGCAATAACGTCACGGGTCCCGAGTCCGACGCCTTCGCCATGATGTCGCACACATCTCTCCACTCGTCGTCGTTGAAGGAATATCCCGTGGGGTTTTGGCACGGGCTGTTCAAGATTACGAGTGCGCGCCCTTGCTCTTCAAGGATTGCGAAGAGGGCCTTCTCGAATGCCGTCAGGTCCAAGAAGCCGTCTTCACCGAACATGTTGAACGTTGCGATACCGCGCTGGCTAAGTCCCGTCAAAATGTCATACGGCGCCCAGTAATAGGACGTCGTCAGCGCTTTTTGACCGACCTCCAAAAAGTTGTTCACGGCTGCGTAGATCGCACCTGAACCACCGGGCGTAGCCACCGCTACGCACTTCGATTCCAGCGCGTGTCCGCCGAAAACATCGTGCTCGACTGCTTTCAAGAAGTCGGGGGGACCCGAGATCGGTGCATACGCAGAAGCTTTTTGTAGGGGGGTGCGGCGCAGTGCTTCGTGAACGGAGGGCATCACGGCAAGGGTGCCATCATCTTCGATCAATGCGCCCAAGGTCGCATTGAGAATGTCCTCGCCCAAACCCGCTCTTCGCACGGCTTCTCCGTGCAAGGTAAAGATCGGATCATCGCCGGGGCGATTGCTAGCAGCGGGGATAAGCGGGCTCTCGGAATAGGAAGTCATCAGTTGTCTTGATCGGTAAGGTCCCGGTGTCGTTGATGCATGAAACGCGTTCAAAGTAGATGAGCGCTGACCACGGGGAATCTATGCTAACAGTTCAGTCTACGGCACCTCACAGCAGACTTACGTCACAGAGACGTTTTCCCACAGGATTCGCGCCGACTCTTGCCCCCAGATGCCGATGTGTCCTCTATCCTCTTGAGCCATGTTTGCCCCTCTTCCCCTCTCACTCGCCATTCTGGCCCCCCTGCTCTGTGCTGGTATACCCGCTGAGAGTGAGCCTGGCCTGCACTCGGCACCTGGCTGGGATGACCTCCGCCTCACCACCGAAAGCCTACACGGCAAGATCGACTGGTTTGAGGGCAGCTACGAGGAGCTCCTCGTGCAAGCCGCCAAAGAGGACAAGGTCATCTTCCTCAACTTCTACACCGACTGGTGTACTTGGTGCAAACAGCTCGATCGCGACGCCTACTCGGATCCAAAAGTTCTGAGGGCACTGGAGGGGGTCCTCTGCCTTTCCGTTGACGCAGAAAGCCCCGAAGGCATTCCACTCGACGCCCGCTTCCCAACGAAATCGCACTACCCAGCACTCATCTTCCTCAACTCTGACGGGACGCTACGGGATCGCATCGGGGGATTCATGCCGACGTATCTCCTACTCCCCGAGATGGAGCGGATTCTCGCTGACCGGGACACGTTGAATGACCACCGTCGGCGCGTAGAGAAAGCACCCAAGGATCTAGCAGCACTTTGGGAGTATGCGGTAAAGCTAAAAGATCTCGACGATCTCGCTGGCTACAGCGAGCAGCTCAAGTCGATCCGGAAGTTAGATCCCGAGGGGAAATCCCTAACGATGCGCCGCATCTTGCTGCAGGAGATCCTTTCGAAATTCGAGGTCGATCTAAACTCTAAAGAGCTCATCAGCTTCCTCAATGAGGAGACCTACTCCGAGATCCTCTTCGAAGGTTGGCACAACATCGCATGGCTGGAGAGGAAGCTCGCCATGTATGCGACCTCAAACGAGGACCGCGCCCTTGCCGCCAAGCACATGCAGAGCTATCACATCGCCCACCGCAAGGCATGGCCGCACTGCCCTCTCCAAGAGCGGGTCGTAGAGGGCAACCACATTGCCTGGGAGCTCTATCTCGACTGGGGCGCCCTCGACGATGAGATGCGAGAATTCGCCATCGAGACTGCCCGCCAAAGCGCGAAGGCCGCTGACAGCGATCCCACGATTTTAGACACGCTTGCCTGCTGTCTCTTCTCTGCGGGTCAAACCACGGAAGCCGTTCAACTCATGCGGAGGTGCATCTTGATTGAGCCCAACCGTGAGCTATGGCGTGAGCGCTTGGAAATGTTTCTCGCCAAAGAGATCTAACAGCGAGTTGCTACGCGAAAGGACCAGCTGGGCCCTCCTCCACTGGATCCGGCAAGCGGGTCTCTTCCTTGACCACTTCCTTGACCGCAGGCTTAGCCACCCGAGACCAAAAGGGCGTCAGCTCTAGTCCTTTCTCTTGGCGCAGTGACGCCTGTCGTTGAGACTCCGGGCGCGCAGCAGGGGCGGGTGTCTTCATCGAATGGCCAGCACCAAGCACCTTGCGAGCCAAGAATTGCAAGTGCGCCAGCTTGGTATAGGGAAGGCCCGAAGATCCAACAAGATCGAGGAGCTCCGCTTCGACGAGGTCTTCGAGGGTTTGAAGACCCGCAGCGCAAAGCTTCTCGGCAGCCTCGCTTGAGAACCCCTCGATCTGCGCCTCGCGCAGCTTGCATGTCGCAGTGAATTGAGCTGGTGGCTGGTGGCCATCGAGTCGACTCCACAGCTCGAGCACGGCGTTGATGACGACACCATGGGGACCAGCGGAGTCCTGAGGCGACTCGGACTCTTGGTGGTTTGTGTTCGCCAAAGGGACAACCCCAAGCAGTGCCGCCGATGCAGCGCCCACTCTCGAGAGCCCTGGGAAGGGAGTGAGCATTTTGGTGGCGGCCGGCTCGACACTAGGTGCGAACTCATCCATCTCCGGAGCCAATGAATAGTCCTCTACGGTGCAAGGTTGAGTTAGCGCTCCCCCTTTTGAAACGGATGGGGCAGGCCCCTCTTCGGACTCCCCCAAACGCTCGGACAGCACTCTCGCCTCTCGTTCAAAGCGCGCTGCAAACTTCTCATTGCCCTGAAAAAGGGCCGAAAGCGCGTCGCGATTTACCGATCGAACCGCTGCCAACTCAAAACAACCTAGCTCCCGAAGTCGGGCTAATGTCGCTGGACCATCGCCGTGGAGGTTGCAGAGAAGTGCGAGAGAATCCATGGATTAGAGCTCCAAAAAAGTGCTGGCGATTTGAGAGGGTGACATTGTGTTTCGAACCTCGCTAGCAAGAGCTGCGAAATCGGAAGAGGCCCGAGCACGGGGCGAGGTCCACTGTAACGGGACTCCAGAGGCAACGGCCTCTCTAAGCTTCACACTCGACCTGATAGCCGTGTCGTACATGCGCTCACCAAAGCGCGCGTGCATTCCAATGAGCACATCTCGGGCAAAGCGCGTACGTCGATCAAACATTGTGGCGAGGACTTGAATCGGGGTCGAGCTTCCTTCGCTCTCGAGCATTCCGCTAAAAATCTCAAAGGCTCGGACTGCCCCCTGTAGGGCGAATGCACCGGTCTCCACAATCAGTAACACTTGGTTCGCGGCGCGAACTGCGTTTGCTGTCAAGACCCCGTCTGCCCGTGGCGGACAGTCGATGACAACATAGTCGAAGGAGCTGGCAAGAGGCCGCAGGGCATGCCCGAGGGCGCGCTCCGGTTCGAGCGCGACGGTTGCCTCCTCTTCGAACTCGCCCAGGCTCAAGGTTGCGGGTAGCAGGCTTATTCCTGGGCGCAGCTGGCGCAGAGCTGATTGCGCGGGGACCTCTCCACGTAGGACTTCGAGAAGCGAAGGAGATCTACCGACGAAACAGCCCAAACCCAAAGTCGCATGCGCCTGGGGATCGAGGTCGATGATTAGGGTCCGCTCGCCGGCGGCATGAAGAGCCGCTGCTAAGTGAATCGCGGTTGTGGTTTTTCCACAGCCGCCCTTTTGGTTCGCCAGGGTGAGGATTTGCATTTGGAAGAGCGCAGGGTTCTTTCCTGCGATCCCGTTATGGCCAATCCTGCCCCGGTGTTCAATGGGCTTATTTGGGGCTTCCTTGAATTTGGCAGGACTCCCCCTGCAACGCTAGCGTAGGGCAGAGCGAGCCCGGTCGTAGAACGGCCGGTGCGTACGCGCGAAATCGATTGGTGCCCATCTCGAAACACCTTCGATTGCGTGGGCTGCTGGAGAGCTCGGATCCATCTGCGTGACGGGCTGGCGACGTGCGATACTCCGCGAGACGCTGGCGTCTGCAGGCACCCACCCGATGTACTGAGGAGCGTGTCCCAGAAAGCGCTGCGAAGCGCCGCGAAAGCGGTCCCAGGCGTTAGTCGCCTCGACCTCGGAAGCGCAGCGATTCATCACCATACCAACCTTGATTTCAGGGTTGACCATGTTCGCTCGCTTGTAGAGTGCGTAGCCATCGGAGAGCGCCGTAACTTCCGGATTCGAGACTAGCAAGAGGGTACTCGTGGCCGCCAAGTGGGCCACAGTGGCATACCCCATGCCGGCCCCGTGATCGATGATAACTAGGTCAAAGTCATCCTCTAGGGGGTGTAGAGCCCGAAACAATCGATCGAGCTGTCTCCGGGTCGGGCTGACCAAGGCGTGCCGTCCAACCCCTCCGGAAAGCAGCTTCATTCCGCACGGCCCCTCCGCAAGGGCCACCTGTGCGGGGACCTCCCCAAGCATCACATGCCCGAGATCGTACTTGGGTACGACCCCTAAGAGTAGGTGGGCATTTGCCATGCCTGCATCGAAATCCACAAGCAACACACGCTGCCCCCCTTTTGCCCGGAGGTACGCTATGTTGGTCGCGAGAATGCTCTTCCCTGTGCCGCCTTTGCCACTGGCTATACAAATGACGCTAGCGGCGCTCTTTGCTTCTTTTGTGAGTTCTTCGTCCGAGGGCATCCTGTGGCGAAACAGCCGCATGCGCTCGAGCTCACCTCGGATTGAATTTATGACTGACACGAAGTAGACACCATTTATTGAAGTCGAGGATCCGTCAACTAGCCAGGTCCAAAATCTGCGTAAGTTCCCGAGGATTCGCCCCAATCGGAGCAGATTCGTCCGCCCTAATACAGACTGGACACCTCTCCAATGTGGTGAAGCTTCATCACATTGGTCGTCCTGGCGATGCCCGGAGGAACCCCGGCCACCATCACAACCTGCTCGCCGGTCGTACAGATTCCCATATCCACAAGAAGCTGCGAACCGTCTGTAAGCATGGTCTCTAGGTTATCCCGGCGCTCGAACAGGACCGGCCGCACATGGCCCATCACCGACAGAGCTTGGAAGGTTCGGCGGTGAGGTGTGAGGGCGATCACAGCCGCCCCGGGACGAAAGCGCGACACTTGGCACGCCGTATTCCCCGTCTCCGTAAAGCAGACGATGTGCTGGATCGAGAGGGCCTTAGAAGCCTGAACTGCCGCCAGTGCCGTTCCATTCGAGAAGCTGGGTTCGGCCTCATGAAAAGCGACCCGAGTAGCTTTGGCATAGCGCTCACTGGACTCCATCGCCAATGCGATCTCTTGCATGGCCTTCACCGCGAGGATGGGGTGGGCTCCCACGGCCGTCTCCGCGGAGAGCATAACGGCGTCCGTACCATCGAGAACGGCATTGGCTACGTCTGCAACCTCCGCGCGAGTGGGGCGAGCCGCAACAACCATGGATTCCAGCATCTCCGTGGCTGTAATCGTGAATTTTCCGGCCTTTAGGGCCATTTCGATAAGGTCTTTTTGGATCAAAGGCAGCTTTTCGAGAGGTGTCTCAACACCGAGGTCTCCACGCGCAACCATGATTCCATCGGTCTCCTCCAAGATTCCCTCGAGGTTGATCAAGGCGGCCGAGCGCTCGATCTTGGCAACCAAAAGCGGCTGCGGGGCCACTTTGCGGATGGCGCGCAAGTCCGCCCCCGAGCCGACGAAGCTTACCCCGATCATGTCGACTTCCATCTCCCGAGCGAGGGCGATATCGGCCACATCTTTGGGCGTGGGGAGCCTGATCGCCAGGTCCGTATCCGGAAGGTGAACGCCTTTGCGATCCCCGATCCATCCGCCACGCAATACGCGCGCCTTCGCGACTCCACTTTGCACACTCTCCACGACAAGCTCGCACTGGCCGTCTGCCAGATAAACGCAATGGCCAACGTCAATGGTCGCGGCAAAACCCGGAATGTTGAGGAACGCCTCACCCGGCTTCGCCTCGCCACTGCCTTCAATCAGGATTAGATATTCCCCGACATGGAGCGCGCGCTTCCCCCCCGGGAAAGTTCCGAGGCGCAACTTCGGGCCCTGGATGTCGGCAAGGATCCCGATGCCGAGACCGCGCTCATCCGCAATGCGTCGAATATTGTCTACGCGCCGGCGATGCTCGTCGGGTTCGCCGTGGCTGAAATTGATACGCGCGGTGCGAAGACCAGCGTCGATCAACTCTCCAATAATACCTTCAGATGCAGGGCCTATCGTTGCTACAACTTTGGTTCGCGCCAGGCGCCCGCTGGAGTCCGTGTGCTCAAGATTTGACATGTCCATGGGGCCGTTGTAGCACAGTCCAGCCGGATTTCACGCACCGTCTTGGTCTGGCGCTAGAGGTCCGCTCGTAAAGACCCAAACTCCTCCGATATAGATCGCAGCTGAGATCAGGGAGACCGCTCGGAATCCCGACTCCATAGCGATCACAATGCAAAGGATTGAGGCGACCACACTGGCCCCACCATTGACGCCAAGTGCCCATGGAACAAGTCGAGGCTCGAGCCTCTTCAAGCGCGCCAATCCCAAGGGGAACGGCATCCCCATCAAGAAGTTCATGGGTGCCAACAAGGTCATGACGATTGCAACTCGCGCCGGCAGCGGCAGTGAGAGCGCTCCGTCCAAGGCGACCTCGAGGATTACGGCCAGGGCCAAAATCGCAAGTCCGAGAAGTGGTACGATTTTCCGCAGCGCCGCCGCTTCCCGTCCGGCGAAGCGGCCCGAATACAAGCTACCGAATCCCGCGAACAACAGGAAGGAGCACAGGGTCACGGTCAACGAATACGTCGGGTGACCGAGGAAGAGTACGAGCCTTTGGATCGTGCTGATTTCGAGAAACATGAAGCCTGCGCCAAGCCCCGTGAAGTAGATCATATGTCTACCGGCATTGGGTGCCTTCAGGCCCTCTCGGCGTAAGAAGAGGAGGGGCAAAACGACCATGAGCGCTACGAGCAAGCTGGTCTGGATCAGCAGGGTAGCCAAGATCTTCAGGCCGATTGGACCTCCCGTAAGCTCTAGCCACTCCGCCTCTTGCCCCGTCGAAAACAGTGCGTTCCAGTGATGGAAATTGAAGAAGAAGGGGGAGTCATCCGCCACGGGCCGAATATCCCACTGGCCGTTCTGATAGGCGGAGTAAAACTGGTCTTCGGTGCCCGCCTCGATTGCATTGGCCAGCTCGAGAAACGGCTTGTCTCTGCCGTCTTCGCGAACGCGCCCCGGCAGATAATGAGCAAAGTGGTCCGGCCACTTGGCGTCCGAGAGCGCGTAGTAGTCCAGCACCTCATCCGAAAAGGGCTGCATTGAGAAGACGCATGCCGAAAAGCGGACAACAAGCTTGGGATCCTGGGGGTGCTGCTGCTCGTGAGTGATCACGACGACATGCTTGGAGGGCTGTTCGAAACCGCGGTCGCGCAGCTCCTCAAGGCCGATCGCTACAAGCCGCAAGACCTCCCGCGGCGGGCTATATGCAAGCCGGATGAAGCCTAGTGTTCCACCATCAGGATTCAGGTGATCAAAGTATTCGCCAAGTGCCTCGCGGGTGTAGAGGTACGACTCGCTGAGCACATAAGCGCCCGAGTTACCAGCTGTGTAAGTATCTGTACCCGACAGCTGGATATGGTCAAATTTACGGTCCAGTCGACGCAGGGTACTGCGCCCCTCTCCCACCTGAACTTCAACGCCGGGGCGGTGGTAAATGTCTCCGTTGTGCTCTTTGAAATCCTCGCCGACGATCTGCACCGTCTCGGCATTAATTTCGATGCCGAGCACACTCTTCACGCCGTTTTCGAGCGCATAACGCAAATCGATGCCACCGCCAATACCAATGGCGAGCACATCCATTTCCGAACGCTTGTCCACGGTGCCATTGGAGCCGGACATCTGGTGCGGCAGGTAGCCAACCGTGTTCAGCGCGATTGGCGGTTCGAACTTCCAACTCTCGTCGGAGTGCATCACCGTGATGGCATCACCATCTTGATAGATGTTGATCATGCCCGAGGGCATCTTCACCATCGAAAGACGGCAGAGCGAACTCCACCGCGTCTCCAAGGGCTCTGCACCTAATTGCGCGGCGATGTGGTTGCTCTCAGCCTTGTTCGAGGCGACTCCGACTTTGAGCCAAGTCGGCGCAACTGCAAACAGGCCTACACAACCGGCTAGGCAAAGCCCGGCAAGCAGAGTGGGTAGTCCAGAGGAGCTGCCCCCGCTCGACTTCGCACCCCGTAAAAACGCAAAGGCCGCAAGTGGCCCTGTCGCAGCGCAAATCACGAGCAAGCGCTCCGCTCCAAGGGGGGCCACGAGCAGAATGAAAATCCAAGCACCCAGCGCGCTGCCGACCAAGTTCACAAAGTACAGTTTGTGAACGTCCTTTGCGACGGAGAGTGCGATCACAACCACTAGGCCCGAGAACACATAGGGCACTAGCAGGTAGCTATAGAAGAGGCCTAGGGTGAAAAAGTGACCGCTCTCGGTCAGGTCGGATGCACGTTCAGCCGTGGCGTCCAGGATTAGGTACCCGATGATGGTCGAGATGCTGAAGAGGATTCCGCACCAGGCCAAGCGAATGCGCGGGTCGCCCTCCAGCAGCCTTGGCTTCACCGTCACGATGCTGCCAGCCACGGAGAACCCCAGAAGTGTCATCGTGACAACTGTGTAGCTGTGGTGGTGCCACATCTGCACGGAGAGAACGCGCGTCAGGAGTACCTGCAGGGCTAGTACGGCAGCTGAGATCAGGAAGAGACCGACGCCAAGGCGTGGGCCAGTACCTAATTTCAGGCCAAGAGAAGTGTTTGGGGTCATGAGGGCGGGTCCGCAACAGGCTCCGAAGAAACCTTCGGGGAGGGGAGAGGGCCCTTAAGGCTATCCCAAGCAGAGCATCGGGACTTCCTGGTATTGGGGGAATCGTCCCGTCGAGAGCTTGGAGTAGACCAGATTTTCGCCCAAAGTGACCTCGAACGCGCCTCCAGAGCTCTTGACGAGCTCAATTTCTGCGGAGGGAAAAGCTTCGGTGAGTTCAGCGGCCAGACCGGTCGCTTGCGGTAGGTAGTTTCAGGCCGTGCAGTATTCGATGCGAAATTTCATGGTGGGGAGCATGCAAGGGAGAAATTCGTTGGGGCCGGCCCCAAGCCTGAGAACTTGAGGTACGGCGTTCCGTAGGCCCGTAGTCTGCCATTGCAACCGGCTAGAGGGCCGTTTTATGGTGATTCTGCTAAAAGACCGGGCGACATCTGGGCTTCCGGCGCCCCCCCCACCGCGCCGCCACACGCCGTTTACCGGAACAATACAGGCGCAATGCGGCACTTTAGGGAACGCAAACGGGTAAAGAGGGGTCAAAGCAGCACATGGGCTAAACATTTAAAGCTTCGCCCCCCCTCTAAATCCAAGAGCCATCCCCCCTAGGATCCCCTCCATGCAACGATTTTTGCTAAGCGCCGCCCTATTTGCGGCTGCGAGTACCCCGTTACTTGCCCAAGCACCCGCCCCGGAATCCCCTTCGAGTCCGAGTGGCTTCGCCAATGGCCTCCAAGTCCGGGATGCGCTCTCGACTTGGCGCGCGGATCACGGCGCCAACTGGCAGTCCGTCTTTTCTGGCGACACGGGCTACAGTCGCTTTCTCTACGGTGGCCACACCTCCGCGCTTTTCACTCCGATTGCGGATGCTGATTTTGAAGTGCTTGGACGCCTCTACATCGACGCAGCTTACGGCTTGATGGGAATCTCCTCAGCCCACCTAGAGCTCGACAAGGTCAGCTTTCTGCCACTCGGCCTGATCGGCTCAACGGACAAGACCTCGATTCAATTCCAACAGTTTGTCAATGGCGTCGCCGTCGAACGCGGATTCGTCAACGCCTTGTTCAATCA
>ERZ889078.2961-NODE-2961-length-11693-cov-24.261987_pt1 | contig 11693 bp, 11 predicted proteins | sample MGYA00521266_ERZ889078 | MGnify/ENA primary metagenome ERZ889078 (study PRJEB32303, sample SAMEA104408618) | aquatic metagenome | biome: Brackish water; feature: Pelagic; material: water | place: Baltic Sea | collected 2014-06-16T06:34:00 | depth 76,534 m ... | reverse complement strand
CTATTTGTATTAATATCTCCATTACTAGAGATTTATCATACATATATTGCCTCGTTTTCTATTCTCTTTTTTAAATAGGGATTCATGCTATCTCTCACCCTAACTATATCGATAGAGTTAGATAAAAGCTTTTGAAGTTCATCTTTAATATGTACTAGCACAAACATATCGGGAGTTTTTGTTTTAATACAAATGTCAACATCGCTATCTAAAGAAGCCTGATTTCTCGCAACAGAACCAAATAAACCAAGTTCTAAAATATCATACTTATCAAAATTATTATTCTTATAATTTTTTAGTAAACTCAGTATTTCATCACGATTTATCATTACTTCCCCTTTTTATTATTTCAACAATTATATCATTTATATAACGCCAATTCAAGTCATAAGTGCACCACCTATGTTTTTTAGCTTGCTTCGGAAATCTTACCATAGAAAATTCCAGTAGCCGAAGTGGGGATTTTTTTGTTTAAAATTGTCATAAAATTATCTTCAAGTCCGCTAAAAAGTCCGCCTATAGTCCGCTCATTTTGCTGAGAATGGGGTTTTTTAGCTTAAATTTGAATATAGTGTATCATAGGGAAAACCCCTATGTAAAGGGGCTTGGAGGGGTTTGATGAAATTTGATTAAATTAGTCTACTGAATAACGAATTCCGTAAAGTATATTCCTTTGATGGTGCCATCGGAGATCATAGCGTTCAAAGTATCCATAATTTGAAACTCAACCTTGCTCTTTCCCTTTTTAGAGGATATCTCCTCGAGCGTCTTAGAGGTTAGAATTCTAATGATTCTGTCTCGAAGCACAGGCGTTTTAGCGTCAAGTTCCAAACTCAGCTCAGGACCTTCCAACTCCAAAGAAAGCGTTACTTTCAAGTATCTTCTTCCAGCGTCGCTTTTTAGATTTACCGTAAACGTGTCTAGTGGATACAAAATCCCTATCTCGTTAAGCATTCTGGAACTGTCTTCGCCATCATTTGACAAAGCGCTTTTACGCGGACTAGCCGCGCTTTTCTCTTGCGCTTGCGGAGCGGTCGCCGTCGCCTCTTCATCGCCTGAATTCATCAAATACACACCAAGAATCCCACCAATAACAATAATGAGCACAAGCACTACGATGACTATTATCATCAACATATTACTCGACTTTTTTTCCTTGGGAGTTTCTTCCGTATTTTCTTCTTTCGCCATTTTTTTTCCTTGAGGTTATTATTGTCTCAACATATCGGTTTGTTCGCGATATTTATGAGTTTACGCTCTGATTAAGCAAATCCTTGAGTGGCAAGAACGCGTAACCATCAGCGTCGTAATAGTCTATATTTCCAGTTTCGATATCGTAATACCATCCATGAATGCTTAAGTCGCCATTTGAGAACCGTTCTTTAACGAGTGGATAGGTAAGAAGGTTTTCTATCTGTTTTACAATTGAGAGTTTTTCAGTCAAACGCAGCAAATCTTCTTTTGGAGCGGTGGCGCCAAGACTCAATATAGCGGACTTTTTCGCGCTCTCTCCGAGCTCCAACCATTTCTTCGTATGCACGAGAGAGGCGTCTTCTATGGTCTCGTAAAGATACTGACAGGCACCGCAATGAGTGTGCCCGCAAATAATGATCTCTTTTACGTTTAAGATACTTACCGAGTATTCAATCCCGGACGCGGTGGCGTGAAAGTCTTCATCAGGCTTGTATGGAGGAACGAAATTTCCAACATTGCGGATTACGAACAAATCGCCCGGATTTGATTGGACTATCATATCCGGTATGACTCTAGAGTCGGAACAACCTATAAAAAGAGCTTTTGGCGTTTGTCCGCTTGTCACCAACTTGGAAAGCGACTCTTTATTTTTTTTAAAGTACGCTTTAAAAAGTTGATTTCCTTGCGCGTATTCTTGTAAATTCATTCATAACTCCAAGCTATAAAAAATCTTTAATATTCAAAACTTTTATTATTTCTTCAAAAATAGCGCCACATTCGCGAGCGACATCGTCTTGATATTCAATCACTAAAACTTCTTTGCCATTGGAGACTTTAGTTATATAAGTTTCGGGCTTTAGCGAATGCTTCGCTATGATTTTGTCAGCTTCAGAAATAACTCTCGATTTTTCTTCGCTATCTTCAAAGGCTATTGACAGTTTTGAAAATCTCTCTTCACTTTTAAATTCCGCGTCTAACATCTAGTTCCTTCGTCTTTAATATTGCCCCATGATTATAGTACAATTACTTTGATTATTTATTAAATCAATACCATTCTAAAAGTTTTGTCACCTCGTCGACCACGAATATTTTTAAAGTTGTTTTCTCGAACGGCTTTTTAGCCAAAAGCGCCTTTGAGATATTTTGCGTTTTCGCTTCCTTGAGCCTTACGTCCATCGCGTAAACTTCCCTTACGTCTCCGACAAGCGAAACCTCGCCTATAAAAACGGTCTCTTTGGAGATCGCTCTGTCGCGAAAACTGCTTATAATCGCCGCCAAAATAGCCAAGTCCGCCGCCGTTTCCGTGATTTTAATGCCTCCGGTGATGTTTATAAAAACGTCGTACCCCGACAGCGGTATCTCCAACTTTCTCTCAAGCAGAGCCAAAAGCATGTTAAGTCGGTTGTTGTCAAAGCCGGTTGCTTGGCGTTTGGAGTTTGGAGTATGCGATTCGGACACCAAGGCTTGGACTTCGAGAATGATGGGGCGCGAGCCTTCCATGACGACGGTCAGCGCGGAACCGGACTGCTCGGAGTTGCGGTTGAAAAAACGCGAGGCCACGTCCGTCGCGGACACGAGCCCCTGCCCTTTCATCTCGAAAACCCCAATCTCGCTCGTAGGTCCAAAACGGTTTTTAAAACCCCTTAGTATGCGAAGCTCTTGGGAACTGTCTCCCTCGAAATACAAAACCGTGTCGACCATGTGCTCCAAAACGCGGGGTCCCGCTATAGAGCCCTCTTTCGTGATGTGACCTATGATAAATATGGCGATATTTCTATCTTTGGCAATTCGCATAAGCTCAAAGGTTATCTGCCTCACTTGAGTGACGGAGCCTGGAGCCGAAGCGATGTTTTCAGAATATATAGTCTGAATCGAGTCGATAATGATAAAGTCGTACGCCCTGTGTTCAAGCTCCACTAAAATTTGCTCCAGCCTAATTTCACTTAAAAGATAAAGTGAATTATGATTCGCGTCTAGTCTGTTTGCTCGAAGTTTTATTTGAGAAGTGGATTCTTCTCCCGTTACGTATAGTACGTTTTTGCCAATCGAAGCGATATTCGCTCCCACTTTCAAAAGCAGAGTCGATTTTCCAACCCCTGGACTTCCCCCTATGAGGGTGAGGGAGCCGGGAACGATCCCGCCGCCCAAAACGCTGTCAAGCTCTGCGTCTAGCGAACTATATCTGTATATTTTTTCTTCAACGATATCGTTAATACTGATGGCTTTGGCTGGAGAAGACGAAGTTGTTTTCGTCTTTTTCACCACTTCTTGTTGATGCTCGTTCAGCTCCAAGAACGAATCCCACGCACCGCAATTGGTGCATTTTCCCATCCATTTTGGAGTCGAAAATCCACAATGCTGACATTCGAACAAAATATTTTTTTTAGCCATAATGAAGCCTTCAAATTTTAAAATTAAGCAATTATAGCGCTCCCGCGGCGCAAGATTCAAAATATTGCAATTTGTCATGTTTCTTTTATGATTACGAAACTATGATAGTATCTTAACAAAACATCAAGGTTGACGATAAATGAAAATGATTATGTCCGAGTCTCAAGACGCGATCGACGCGTATAAGCTAGTTAGAGGATTGCAAATTAGATTTGTCGATAAGTTGAACGCGCTCAGCGCGAATATTGGCGAAAACAAAAAGTTTGAAGAAGAATCATGGCTTCGCGACGAAGGAATCCATGGAGGCGGAAGCAGATTCGAATCTCGTGACGAAACTCTTTTCAACGCGGCGAGCGTGAACGTGTCTCAGGTTCACTATGACGAAACTCCGGATAAAAACCTGCGAAGCGCCACCGCGATTTCGACTATCATCCATCCGAAAAATCCCAACGTTCCATCCATTCACATTCACATTAGTCTCACGGAGCTAAAAGACGACAACTCTTATTGGAGAATTATGGCGGATTTAAATCCAAGCATAAACAACGAAGAGGATAAAAATATTTTCGAGAAAGCGTTGAAAGATTTGGCGGACAACGCCTACGAAGAGGGTTCGGAGCAAGGAAATAAATACTTTAGCGTTCCCGCCCTGGATAGACGTCGCGGAATTTCCCACTTCTACTTGGAAAACTATAAAACTCTCGACAAAGAAAAGGATTACGATTTCGCGAAGAGATTTGGCGAGGGAATCATCGACGCCTACGTAGGCATTATTGAGAGAGCGTTCAGCGCGAGAACTTCCATTTCCAAAGAAGACGAGCAGGCGCAACTAGATTATCACACCCTCTATCTGTTTCAAGTTTTAACCTTAGATAGAGGCACCACTTCCGGCTTACTCATTCACAACCAAAACGACGTAGGGATTATGGGCTCTCTGCCAACGTTCGTAAACAAAGAATTGCTGAAATCATGGTCTTCAAAGGTTCAAAAGCCGCAAGACGAGTTGGTCGTAAATCTCGCAAACTCAATAGGCGAGAATGGCGAAATCGACATCGCTACAAAATTGAAACTGGCTCAAGCGGTAAGGGAGCATTATAAAAAATTTCCACAAGCGCTAAACATGCAAGCGAGTGGGAACACGGTTCCCAACACGGTTGAGAACCATAAGCTTTAGGGGCGAGTCTGTCCGCTGCCGTAAACTTTGTATTTGTAAGTCGTGAGTCCTTCTATACCCATTGGCCCTCTCGCGTGTAGTTTGTTCGTGCTTATGCCGACTTCCGCTCCGAAACCAAAGGATCCGCCGTCCGTAAAACGGGTGGAGGCGTTTACGTAAACGGCCGCCGAGTCTATGGCGTTTAAAAACAATTCCGCCGCCGTTATATTTTCAGTGATAATGGCTTCGGAGTGTCCCGAAGTGAATCTAACGATGTGCTCAATCGCGCCTTGCACTCCGTCAACGACTTTGATGTTTAGGATATTCGCCAAATATTCGGTGTCGTAATCCGCATCCGTCGCATGAGCGACGTTTATGATGTTTTGAGTGTTGGAACAGCCCTTCAGCTCGGTGTGGGCTTCGTCGAACGCGGCTTTTAGCAATGGTAGCGTTTCTTTGGCTATGGCCGAGTCCACGAGCAACGTCTCCATGGCGTTGCAAACTCCCGGGCGCTGAACCTTCGCGTTAACCGCTATGGCTATCGCGTTGTCTATTTTCGCGTCTTTGTCTATGTAAGTGTGGCATTGCCCTTTGTCGTGCTTTACCACGCTGACCGTCGCGTTATCGCTTACGTACTTTATAAGACCCGCTCCGCCTCGAGGGATGATTAGATCGACATACTTGTCCATCTTGATTAGTTTCGCCACGCCCTCTCTCGAAGAGTCTGGAATAAGCGAAATCAGAGCCGAAGGCAAATCATTTTCAGTCAAAACGCTTTGTAAAACTTTCGCTATCGCTTTGTTTGAGTTTTCGGCCTCTTTTCCGCCCTTGAGCACGCACACGTTCGAGCTTTTGAAACACAACGCCGCCGTGTCGGAGGTGACGTTTGGGCGCGACTCGTAAATGATTCCAATCACTCCGATCGGAACGCTCACTTTTTCGATTTTCAGCCCGTCTTCCGTGACCCAGCCGTCTAAAACGCGACCAACTGGCTCTTTGAGCGCGGATATCTCTTCTATGGCCACGGCCATGGCGTCAATGCGACTCTCGTCTAAAAAAAGCCTGTCCATCAAAGCCGACGTAAGGGAGTTTTTCTTCCCATCGGACATATCCACCGCGTTCGCCTCGAGAAGCGCTTTCGCGTTTTTTCTTAGAGCCGTCGCCATCTCTTTTAAAATCCTGTTTTTGTCATGTCCGCTCAAAGCGCTCAAAACCCTACTCGCCGATTTCGCTTCTTCTAAAAATTTTTCCATTGTTTCGCCTTCTGGTCTAGTTTGCGTCATATTACCATAAGAAAATCAATTAACTATTGTCTTTCTTTCAAAAGCGGATTAATCATTTCTAAAAAATCGTCCCTCGCTTGCGCGTTCGCGCTAGCGACTATGTATCCTTGATGGTTGATGGGATTTATATCCACGCCTTCCAAATCCGTTACGAAGCCACCGCTATTCTTGATGATTAGACACGCCGCGGATAAGTCCCAAGCGTTTGAGTACTCGTTGAAATAAGCTATATAGTTGCTAAACGCTCCCTTGGCGACCATGCACATGGAGTACGTTATGGACCCGCCAATGGAAGTTAGTTTTTTAACCTTGTTCTCTTTGAAGAGTTGGTTCAAACTTCCCACGATCGGGTGCTCGCGTTCGGGTTTAAAGTTCACGACCGCGACGGTTGGATTGGCTCTTAAAGGAAGGGTCAACATGCCTATGTAGGACTTCGCGCCTTTTTCCGTCTGAAAGAACTCGTTCGTAAAGGGGTTGTAGACGATTCCCACCGTAACCTCTCCGTTTTCAATCAAAGACAAGTTGATTGCGGACGTGTTCTCGTGCGTGATAAACGACCAAGTTCCGTCTATGGGATCTATCGCCCAGTACGGCTTGCTTGAGTCAATCTCGTCGCAATTCTCTTCGCCCATAACCTGAATGTCGAAACTGTCTTTGAGTCGTTTCGTCATGTAGTCTTGTATCTGCTGGTCAATGTTGCTAATGGGAGTCTCGTCCGACTTAAACTCAAAACTAAAAGTGTTCGTTTCCCTGGCTTCTCTGATGATTCGTCCGGCTTCTTCGACTATTTGCTTGGCGATTATTAAATAAATGTTTCTCATGTTCTCGCTCCTTTTCTTGATATTCGTAATTTTAGCGAGACGGAGCGACAGCTTGCGTCGCGTCGTCGCGTTTACTCTAAAGAGCGTTTTACTTGGTTGCGGCCGCTATGTTTAGCCGAGTAAAGCAATTCGTCGGCGTTCTCGACTAGTTTGCTCAATGCGTACTCTTTCGCTACCCGCAAACCAATCGAAATGGTAATCTTGATATCGCCGGAATCCGTGGCGATTGTCGCTTCTTCTATTTTCTTTCTAAAGCCTTCAAAAATATTAAAAAGCTTTTCCTCTGAAATATTGCTTAGCAAAACAACGAATTCCTCGCCGCCAACCCTCGCCACCAAGTCGTCCTTGCGAAAATGCTCTCTAAACAAATCGGCCACCGTCACTAAAACTCTGTCGCCTATATGGTGACCGTAAGAGTCGTTTATCTTTTTAAAATAATCGATGTCAAGCATCGCGCAAGCCACTTCGACGCCTTCTTTTTTGGCTTTGGAGAGAATCTCCACGCCTAAAGACTCGAAAGCTCTTTTGTTGTACATGTTTGTGAGATGGTCGGTCATGGCGCTCTGTTTGTTGACGTGTATAAACTCCAGAGTGTCCAAAGATTGCAACACTCTAAGGTTGAACTCTTCGCTGATAAAGGGCTTGGTGATAAAATCGTTGGCGCCTTTTTTTAAAAATTCTATAGACAAGCGGCTTGAGTGCCCATGTTCGCTCACTCCAATAATCGCTAGATTGTCTTTGCTGTGCGATTTGCGAAGCTTTAAAATTACGTCGGTGCCTTTTTCATCGTCTAAAGATTGGTCGACGACCAACAAGCCAATATTGTTTTCTTCTTTGAGCAAAGCTTCTATTTGGGCGTAATTTTTCGCTTCATATGATTCAATATTGAACTTTTTCAACAGGTCTACTTGCAAGGCGCGCGCTATTTTATTTCCATCCGCGACGATAGCTTTAATAACTTGGTTTTTGTAAGCGCGCTCGATCATTTGCCCAATGTAGACGTAGTCGACGCCATTGTTGTTGAGCACGTAATCCAAGGCGCCTTTGGCGAGCGTCTCTTCCGCGATGTTTTCGTTGTACTCCTCCGCGAACACTATCGCTGGGATGTTGTTGTCCATCAACAACGTCAACGACCTATTTTCGAAATCTTTTGAAAGAAAGTGGTCGTGCAAGGCGATGAAAAAATTATCTTTTTCTTTTTTTATCACTTCTTCGAGTTGGGCGAAATCGCCTACCGTGACAATCTCATAGCCCAACGCGGCAATATTGTCAAGATGTTTGTTTAGCGCTGCGGCGTTGTCTTCTATTAATAATATTTTCTCTCTTACGCTCATGCGAGTCTTCCTGTTTTAAAATTTATATTTTGATATGTCGGATTGATAGGTCGGTTGCGGCGCTTCCGCGATTTTGCACATCTTCAAATCATGAGAGGACTTGTATCCGGGTATCTTCTTCTCAACTATTTTCACTTGCGCGCACCCTTCGCTCTCCCCCACTATTCGCATGAGATCGTAACGGTTCGTTTGTTTGATTTGGTAGTTGTTTCTATAGACTTTGGTTTCATATATTTTAAGCTGGCCTTGAACTATCTCGTAGTTGTAAACGTCGCCGGCGTTGACCACTTTCATCATACCTTGAGAGTTGAAAAGAAGTCGCAAAACTTCGTTTCTTTCTCGTCCCACGTATTTTCCAAAAGATACGCTTTGGTTGAGTTTTGACGAAGAGAGCTCCCACTCGCCAAGAAGAATTTCTTTCGTGAAGTTTTGAGCCTGGAGGGAGGCAAGCGCGAGCAATAGAGATATGATTAGTTTCATTTTTATCCTTTAATAGTTTTTAAGCGTCGCTACGATTCGTCAACTCAATTAAACTCGACGGTTTGCGCCATCAAAGTTAAAAGTTCAGCTTCGTTGACAATCTCTTTTTCTTGCAGCAGTTTCGCCAGCCCGGAGATTTTGTCCCATCGCTCTTGCACGAGTTTTTTAGTTTTTAGTCGAGCTTCATCCAACCAGGCTTTTAGCTCCGATTCTATCTCTTTTTCAAAAAGAGACCCTTCTTTAAAGTTGGATACGTTTATATAGCCCGTGCTTTCGCCCATCCCAAGCGTCGCGATGGCGTAATGGGCGTACTTCGTAGCCATGTTCAAATCACTCGACGCTCCGCTGTCGAAACCGTCCTCTCCATACTCTTTAAGCTGCGCTTCTCGCCCGGCGAACGCGACGCATAGTTTTCTTTTTATATCCTGACGAGTCAAATTGCTCAAATCCGCGTCTTGATCGTACGATACGAACCCCAACGCGTCGTTCCTTGGCGCGACCGTAATCTGCTCTATCTTCACTTCCGGCATTAAAATTCTAGAGATCACCGCGTGCCCAGCTTCGTGTATGGCCGTTGACTTCATAAGTTTTTCTATAGACTTATGAGTGATTCTCGAGCCATATTTGACAGTGTTGATTTGCTCGATCAAAATCTCTTGAGTGATGGTTTCAAGCGAATTTCTAAAAACGAACAGCGCGCTCTCTCTCGCCACTTTTTCCAAGTCCGCGCCCGTCATGCCGGCCGAGTACGTTAAGATTTTCTCTTTGTCGAATTCGCCAGAGGTTGGTTTTTTCAAAATCTTGTCTATGAAAAACTCTCTCGCCTCGCGATCGAGAGAGTCTATCTCCACATGCAGATCTATTCTTCCCGAGCGAAGTATCGCGGGGTCTATTTTTAGTTTCAAATTTGTGGCCGCTATGACGAAAACCATCTCGTCCGCGCTATCCGAAAAGCCGTTGAGTTCGGTTAGGAATTGGTTGATTATCACATCGTATCTAGAGCCGTCTCTCGCCCCTATCGCGTCGATCTCGTCTATAAACACTATCGCCGGAGCGTACTCTCTAGCTTTTTTAAAGATTTTTTTCATAAGCTCTATGTTGAGTATCTCAGTCCCCGTCGTTTGAATGAAAGGCAGATCGGCTTCGTTCGCGAAGGCTTTGGCGAGCATCGTTTTACCCGTTCCCGGCACGCCGTAAAGTAGCATTCCCTTCGGCGCGCCCACTTTAAACTTGTCTAATTTTTTAGGGTCTTTAAGTATGTTTATCACTTCGCCTAGTCGTTTTTTGGCGAGACTGTGTCCCGCGACGTCCTCAAACCCGATAGTTGGAACGGTGAACACCAAACCTTCTTCGCCGCTAAAGTCCACCGATCTTGATAGTTTTTTACGAGTAACGTCGCTAAAGGTAAAAGTCAGAACGCCAGAATCGAAATTGGTGGATAGTTTGTATATGAAAGTTTCGTTTTTTCTAAAGATATTGCGCAGAAATTTTATTTGCGCCTCGCTCTCCAAATCCAAAACCTCGGAGCTTAAAAGTTCGGCCGAGCGTTCGTCTATCTTAAAATCGACTCGACTTATGAGACTATCGTTCGCTCTTATATAATCCGTAATCAAATCGAAGATTGTCAATGGCAAGCGGGATTTCAACTTCCGAACGTCTATTTGAGGAGCGAAGGAAAGAAGCAAGAGCGCGATAACGCCGTCGAACGCGTCATATTCGATATCAATGCCGTACATTGATTCAAAGTTGGCCTGAACCTCTAAAACTTTAGTTTTCGCGATGTTCAACAACGCGTTAAAAGGCAGTTTGTTAAAAAGAACGATTTGACCTTGGGAGAGTCTTGAGAGCAACTCGGGGCTTAGCGCTTTTCTTGGATTGCCGTCTATGATTCTTTCTTCTCTGCCTATGGCTTCCATGATGGCGCTATTGGCTTCGAGGGGGTTTTCTTTCATCATTTGAACGAAGTCGCCGTTGTTGTAAAGCTCGGAACCCAAGTTGGACGTAAACACGACTATGGCGTTTGTAAAATCTACGCTCTCGCCGGTAAAGCCGTCTTCCGTCTTGCCAGAAGACAGCATCGTCAAAAAGTTGGATAGCGCGTCGGGATGCGTTTTTTCTATCTCGTCAAAAACCACTACGCAATTTGGGTTTGCTTTTACGAACTTCGTGAGTTTGCCTTCGGTCGCGTCGCTGTAGCCCTTTTCCAATCCGAACAGCCCAAACCCGTCTTTGGAACTGCTATACTGCGTCATATCGAAAATTTTAAACGCGTCGTATCCGTCCAACTGCTCGACTATGAGCTTCGAAAGCATAGTCTTGCCGGTGGCTGGAGGGCCTAAAAAGAAGTAGATTGCTTTTGGCGCGTCGGTCGCCACGTTGTAGCTTGACTCGACGATTTTATCGCACACCGCCTCTATGGCTTGCTCTTGCCCGTAAACCTGAGACTTCAGCGATTCTTCGAGCTTCGCGACATTGTCTTTAACGGCTTTGACGCTATTGGTTTTTTCGATAAATATTTTAGAGACTATGGAGCTCATCGCGAATCCATTCGCTTCCAAATACTCTTTAAACTTTTTCACCTCGTCGTCAAAAGGCACGACGTTGTGTTTCTGCGCCGCGTCGACGCTCTCTTTTGAAATCTTGTTCGTCAAGTTTGGCTTAACGTTTAAATATTCATAGACGAGTTTTTTCGCGCCTGCGTCGATGAGCTCCAAAGTTGAAAGCGCCTCTTTGAAATTCTCTAGTGAAATAGCGGACGCCTTGGCGTCGATCGCAAACTTTTTAGCCGTTAAAAATAGGGTTCTCATGTAAATTCCTTGTAACAGTATTTCAAAAGGCTAAGAGGAAACCTCTTAGATGCCGTCGTCGCTTGACTCGCTCGACGAACCGCCTTTTAACTGAGCCAACATAGCTTCGAGTTGAGCCATCAAATCCTCTTTGCTTTCGTCTTGCGGAGCTTCGCCCGTTTTTAGTATATTCAATATTTCTTTGACGTGAGCGCTAGAATTTCCCAACATCAAACTGCTGATTCTTTTAA
>ERZ889078.2959-NODE-2959-length-11698-cov-11.209482_pt1 | contig 11698 bp, 16 predicted proteins | sample MGYA00521266_ERZ889078 | MGnify/ENA primary metagenome ERZ889078 (study PRJEB32303, sample SAMEA104408618) | aquatic metagenome | biome: Brackish water; feature: Pelagic; material: water | place: Baltic Sea | collected 2014-06-16T06:34:00 | depth 76,534 m ... | reverse complement strand
TCGACAAAAAAGAATTAGAAAAATTCAAAGATTTAATTGGGAAAAAAGCTCAAGCCCAAACAAAAAAGACCCAACAAATATTACCTCCAAATCCTCCTTTTAATTTAACAACTTTGCAAACAGAAGCTTATAGGCTTTATGGGATAACTCCTTCAAATAGTTTAAAGATAGCACAATCACTTTATTTAGCAGGTTTAATTTCATATCCAAGAACATCTTCTCAAAAACTTCCAGACTCGATTGATTATAAATCAATTTTAGAAATATTAAAATCAAAATACAAAACTTCAAAATTAATTAAAAAAGATAAACCCATTGAAGGTGAAAAAACAGATCCAGCACATCCTTCAATATATCCAACAGGAAATAATCAAATATTATCAGAAGATGATGAGAGAATCTATGATTTAATTGTTAGAAGATTTTTATGTTTATTTTGTGAAGACGCAATTATAGACAAAAAAAGAATAACAGCAGAAGTAGATAATTTAACATTTTCAGCAAATGGTGCCGCAGTAAAAAAGAAAGCATGGTTAGAAATTTATCCTTCAAAAGTAAAAGAATTAGATTTACCAGATGTTGAAGGAGAAGTTACAATAACAGATCAAAGAATAGAAGAAAAACAAACCCAACCTCCAAGAAGATATTCTCCAGCATCTATACTTTCAGAATTAGAAAAAAGAAATCTAGGAACAAAATCAACAAGAGCAAGTATTCTAGAAACATTGTATGATAGAGGATATGTTAGAGAAAAAGCAATTGAAGCAACAACTTTGGGAATTTCTTTAATTGAAACATTAGAAAAATATTCTCCAATAATTATTGATGAAAACTTAACCAAAGAATTACAAGATGAAATGGACGATATTGTTGACGCAGATAAAAGTAAATTGGAAGGAAAAGAAGAAAAAATATTAGATAAAGCTAGAAAAGCAATAATTGAAATTGCAAAACAATTTGAAAAACAGCAAAATAAAATAGGTGAAGAATTAATGAATGCTCAAGAAGAACAAAGGGCAATCGAAAAAAAAGAAAATACATTAATTCAATGTCCTAAATGTAAAAAAGGAAATCTTGCAATTACATATTCAAGAAAAAACAGAAAGCAGTTTATTGCATGTGATGCATATCCTGCATGCAAAAACACTTTTTCACTTCCTCCGGGGGGATTAATTAAAAGAGTAGATAAAATATGTGAATCATGTGGATTTCCAATGTTAATGAGTTTAAAAAAAGGGAAAAAACCTTGGATCTTTTGTTTTAATCCAGAATGCGAAACAAACAGAGAATGGGCTAAAAAGCGAGAAGAATATAATCAAAATAAAGAAGAATAATTAATCACTTCTTTCTTCTCAAAACAACAATAAACAACATACAAAAATTATCTATAAAAACCTATCTAAAAACAATATAAAAAATAACAAAAGAAAAATTAAAAATAAAAAAGTAAAATTATTTTTTCTTTTTAGGAGCCGGTTTTGCAGTTGGTTTGACTTCACAACATGGTTTACACATACATTTATCTCCAAAGAAACAACGTAAGATCATCAAAATACCAATAGCAAAGATTACCCATTTAGAAGGGTTCCACATTATAAATGTAAAAATTACTATAAAAAGTCCAAATACAAGCGATCCCCATTTATGACACGCGCAGTTCATTTATTTTCTACCTCCTCTTAAATTAATTAGTAAATATTTGTTAATAAAGGTTTTTGTGTGAAGTTTGTCATTTTCAAATTATTCCTTCACAAGCCAACCCATTACCATCTCCATCTAATAAATGAATATCATTTTCAATTCCACCACAAACTTCAAACACTACAAAAGACTCATAAGTAAAATTAAAATCACTACAATTATAATAATCTTCAGAGCAAACTATTTCAGGAAGTTTTCCAATTTCTTCTTCAAATTCTTCAAATTCTTCTAAATTTTCTTCTTTAATAAGTTCCTTAAATTCTTGTTCTATTTCCAATTCATAATTTGAAACAAAACCATCTGCAAATCCCTCAAAACCCCCCACAATTTCCTTTTCAACATTATCAACATCTTGATAAAATTCATCAACACTTGTTTCAAGATTGTTTTCAAAGTTTTGCAATTTATCTACTGCTTTTTCTTCAAACACAAAATATTTAGATTTAATTTTATCAATAGCTTTTCCAGAAACAGAAAAAGAAATATCATTAAATATTCCTCCTGCCACAACTAATAAAACTAGTATAAAAACAAGAAGCCCAACAATTGTATTTTTTTCATTTGGTTTCATTTCTAATAAAAGAACTCTTATTTTTTATAATTATCTAAATTAACTAAGCCCTTCAACAAACTCAAACATCTGCCTTCTACTTTTTATAAAAACTGGTTTAATATTATGTTCATTTAAAAATCTCTTAATAGGATTAAAACTAGTGCATCTTCTTCCAAACCTATATTTCCAAGAATAATTTATTAAAGAAAATAAATCAGAAATCCCCTCTTTAATGTTAGAATCTTTCCTTCTCTTCAAATATCTTTTAGCAATTCTAAATGCTCTTGTGTAAAAAGGAGCACACATCCAAATAACAATATCTGCTTTAAGCATTGCATGCCGGTCCCAATCATTTGCTTTACTATCAATTATCCACTTTTTATTTTTAAGAACCTTATCAACAAGAGGTTTTCTTTTTTCTTCTGGTCTATTTTTACTAAACTTTTTAATAAATCTGATATCATCCATATCATAAATTGGAATATTTAATTTCTTAGATATTTCTTCTACCCAATACGATTTTCCACTTCCAGGGGGCCCAAAAATAAATATTTTTTTGAATGTCATTTTCTCCTCAACTTAATCTCCCAATAACCTTTTTTCCACCCTACCACCATAACTACCAATCCAATAATCAAAATAAGAATTCCAAACATATCAATATCAATACCCCATTTTCCATAAGTTATTATATTTATAAATTGCATAGCAATTCCCATAATCATTAACCCAATTCCTGTCTTTCTTGAAATTATTTTCATAAGCTTTCAAAGAATTATTATTTTTTATAATTAACTAATCTTCATTAACCATTCCAGGTTCTCCTGGCCCCTCATCAACAACATTATTACTTCCACCACCACCTTCTCCACTTACTTCCACCACATTATTTCCACCACCATTACCTTCAACTACATTTTCTCCGCCTTCAACAACCCATTCACCATCTCCTCCTGCCCCAGTAGCCATTTCTTGTTCATCACCTTCTATAACAACTCCTCCAACTCCACCAGGCCCTGTTCCAGGAGCATAAGTTATATTCTTAATCTGATTATTAATTTGATCCATTTCTTGTTTTACTTCCCAAACCTTATTTCCTGTTTGATTTTGTTCCCCCCCTATTGTCAAATTTCCATTAGCTATTTGTCCTTTATCTATTACCCATTTGTTATCAACCATCATCCATCCACTTCTAATCTCCATTAAATGTTGTTCTGATTTATTTTCAAATTCATTAATAATATTATCAATTTCATTTCCAATAATATAATTTATTAATCCTTCCTCATTCCAAACAATAGTTATCTCTCCACATTGTTCTTTTAGAAAATTACCTTCTTCATCATAACATTCAGGAATAGAATCTTCCATTGTTGGCATTGGTTCCTTAATTCCTTTAGTAGCTCTTATTTTCCCTCTTTGTGCCCCTATATAATTTCCATATTCATCCCAATCTAATCCATTTTCTTTTAAATTTTCATATTTTTTACATTCTGGCTTATTATTTTCATCCCAGCATTCTTCAGGAACCCCATCTGAATGTTCTAAACCATATTCGACCAAATCACGTTTATCTGCAAATAAATTCATTAAAAAACCAGGAACAAAACTCTTTGCAAAACCATCTCCTGGAGCAGGTTTCATATTTTCTAATTCATTGCAAGATGTTTCATCTTCTTTATATTCACATTTAATAGCAAGAGCAACCATTTTCTCACATCTTGCTTTTTGTTCAACATCAATATTCGCTTCACAATTACAAGTTCCAGGGTCATCCACACAACTTCTAATTTCTAACATTAATTGAACAAACATTCTTAATTGAAGATCTTTTAAATCTCCTAATTCTTTTTCAAGTCCAGGTGCAGCTGTATCTGGATTACATTCTTCTTCTTTTAACATTAAAGCAAAATCTTCTTTTGCAAGCTCGCTACAATATTCATAAGTTTTTTCAGTAAGAACTGCTGTAAGTTGTGTTTTTTCTTCTTCTAAAAGATAATCTCCAAATGCCTCTGAAAGCTCTTCTTCATCATTTATTTTATTTACAACTTCATCTACACTTATTTTAATTTCTTCTGAAGTATCTAAAGAAACTTTTTCTTGTACAATTTGAAGTTTTTTCTTTGCTCTTTCTAAATTTTTAATAGTTTCTTCTTCTTCTCCTTGATTTTGAATATTGTTAATTGCAGAATCTACTTCTTTTTCTCTAATTTCCAAAGCTATTCTAACTTTATTATCTCCTCCGGAAAAAGACATTTTAACATTATCTATAAATTTATTAAATCCAGAATATGTTTGAACCTGCGTTTGAGCCAAGACCAAAGGTAAAAATAATAAAATACATATAAATAATATTACAACAACCCCTCTTTTCATATTTATATTAAAGACACATAATATATAAGATTATCTCAAAGGATTAAAATGTAAATAATTTCCTAAAACCAATCACCCAAAGTTCTCTGCACACCAAACTCTTTAAGAAATATACTCCTCTCAAAAATATGACCTGGATCAAAATTAAACTTTATTTCTCCAATCTTTCGAACAGCCTGTAAAAATTCCTCCTTAGAATGAAAATTCATAACCTCACGTGCTAAAGCTTTTCTAACACTTTCTCTCACAACCCAAACACCCAAACCAGCCCAATAAGAAGGAGTTTCTAATCTAATAACCAACACTCCAGCTTGCCTCTTTATTGAATTTAAATATTCTAAAATAGGAAACCTAGTTGCATAATATCCTCCTACAGTATTGCTTGCATATGTTTTTCTTCCATAATAACCTTCATAATCTGTTGAAGCTTTCATAACATCTGAAGGATTCCAACTTGAACCAGGATAATAAAGTTCAAATAATTCAAAACTCCAAAAACCCGGAAACAACATAATCAAATATTGATTTCCTAAAAACTCTCCAAAAAACAACTTATAATCATTAATCAAAGGAGCATCTCTTGTCTTTTTCAATAATTCCTTGGCAATCATATCATCTGTTGCAGTTATACTCCACCGAGTTGGAACAATTTTCTTATCTTTTTTTAAACCCAAAGCCCCAATACTCAAAATCTTTTGCAAACTATATTCATTAAAATTATGCTTATACAAATATGAAATTCCTTCAACAGCTTTAATTTCATCATTCATTACTCTATCAACTTTTTGATCAATTTTAACATTAGAAGTAACACGTGCATTTTTCAAACCAGCACTCATTCCATGCAGAGTTAAAATCTTGTCATTTTTCTGCCCACCAATAATCCTATTTCTTAATTCAATTTCTAAATCAACAGGCTTACTCGCAATTGCAACACTCCTTGCAATATCAACAAACTTATTACTTAACCGAACATCTTGAACTTTTGATTGAAACCTTGAATTCAACAAACTACTCCTAAGCTTAATAACATCAGATATACTAAAATCCTCTTTAGCCCAATATTTACAATCATCATAAACCCAGGCATTTTCATCTTTCTCTAAAGGACTTAATATTCCAATATTAACTAAAGGGTAACGCAACTTAGAACCAATAAACACAGAAGGCGGACTAATTGACTCAAACTTTGAAATCCTCTTCAGGTTCTCGGTCTTAAACATATTTTTAGTTATTTTACTAACAACTTCAAATTTTATATTTTCCATAAAAAATATTAGAAAAAATAGTTTATATGGATTTATTGTTACTGGGATGGAGAAAGATGGTGTGCTTTAAAATAAGCATTCTCAAGTTCTTCAAAACAACAATTATTTCTTCTTAATTGAACTATGTTTTATATCAAGAAAATGTCTTTCTGGAAAACCTGCACAAGATGGAGATTTAAATAAAATGCCGATTAAGCCTTTTCCTGTAAGAGGTTTTGCTCTAGCAGAGTTTCCACCTTCATCACAGTCATGAAATAATCTTCCAGAATAATCTGGATTTTCTTTAGCAGGAGAATTTAATTTTTCTAAAATAAGAAGACCTTCTGAACTGCCTGCAACACTATAATGTCCAACTAAAGGAGATTTTTCACTTCCTTCAAAATATAGTGTGCTTCCTTTCTTCATTTTAATTTATCGAAAAATTAGTTTATAAAAATAATTACACTTCAAAACAACAATTCAAAAAAACCTTCTCTTAAAAATCCCCTCGTTTCTAATCTCAAAACCAAATTCTTTTTCAGGCATGCTTCTATGTTTAATTAAAACAGCTTTTCTTTTGCCTCTATCTGGTTTTAATTCAATAATACATTTACTCCAATATTTAAACAAATCACCCCCAACAATATTTGTTTGTCTTTCTACTCCACTTTTCCAATCTTCTTCAGATAAAAATTCATTATAAACTTGATTTGTAATTATGATTGGTATTTTTTGTTTTCTAGAAATCTCAGCTAAAACTCTCATTTGATTTGCAACTTCTCTATTTACATCTTTAATTTTAAATTCTTCTTTAGATTGTATTGCATCTCCTAATTCTAATCTATAAAGCATTGCCATACTATCTACAATAATTAATTTAATATGTTCTTTTTTAATTTGATCTAACATCTTTAAAAAAAGTTTTTCTTGTTCTTCAAAACTAGTTGGTTGGCAAAGAATAATGTTTTCTAAATAATCTTTATAATTTTCACCCACAATTTGCTTAATTCTTTCAATAGAAAATCCTCCTTCTGTATCAATAAATAACACTTTATTTTTCTTTTTAGCTTGACTACATGCAACAAGAAGTGCAAAGTTTGTTTTCCCACTTCCAGGAGGCCCTGCAATCATTGTGATTACATCTTCTTCATAACCTCCATAGAGCCATTTATTCAAATCATAACTACCTGTTGATATTTTTACCATATTAATCTATTAAATCATTTTTAATTAATGAATCAAAAACTTTTCTAGAAATCTCTGTTAAGTGTAAATTAGGGTTATCTTTACTTGTTACAAATTTCCTTCTAGAAATCTCTGCAGAAGGTTCTCCAATATTATCCATAAAGTAAATAAAGTAATTTTTAGAGATTAATGGTTGATTACTATTAGGGGTAATTCCAAAAAAAGAACCATAATAATCTCCCACAGTTATTCTAGAACCAGAAAGTTCTTCTTTTACTTCTCGTTCCAAACACATATTATCTAATTCCCCAATCTTCCTTTTACCTCCAGGAAGAATATCCCAACCTTCCTTTTCTACCATAAAAAGACACCTATTCTCAATATAAATTCCATGAATACCAATTTTTTCCATAAAAATATTAGTTAAGGTCTATTAATAAGAATTATTGTGGTTTATTTCAACTTCTTGAAATCAACTTCTAATTTGTCAAGCTCTTTAATAACTTGAGCAATAGCATCATTTACAGCCTTTTTAGCTGTCTTGCCTTTTGTTTTAACTTTCAAAACAGGATTCTTTGTATAATGTTCTCTTTTCCATGCTGCAAAAACAACACTAGAATCTTTATTTAAATAAACTCTAAGAAGTTCCACAAGAGTAAGATTATCTACTTCCAATAACATTTCTTCTTTTTCATTACTTAAAATATTAACTTCCATATTTAGAAATCAGAACTTTAATTTATAAAGGTTGTGATTGACGTTTAAAATTTCTTTCCATATCTGAATAAGCATTTAGAAAATCTTTTTTACTCTTACCAAAAGTTAATTCTCTTGAAAAAGGGGAATCATTTGGATGCTCTTTTATATATTGTATCCAAGCAGAATTTTGAACTTCTAATGTAGAAAAGTATAATTTTCTCTTAGCATCAAATTTAAAATAAAAAACTGTTCCCAAAATAGCATTAGGTTTTCTATATCCTTTGTCTAAAAAAGTATTTATAATTTTATTAAATTCTGGTTTTGAGCCAACATCAGGCATTTTAATAAAATATTCTTCTTCAAAAAATTTTAATGCGTCTTGAATATAGCAACTGTCTGAAGTCCAACTTTGTCCAGACCCGTTTTTTAATAATCCTATGGAAAGCCCAAAAGAGTTTGGAATGATATTTAATTCAAATCCTTTCTTTGCTTCTTGTTCTAAAGTTTTCATTCTCCTCTCCTAAACAAAATATCTTCAATTTCTTCTTGTGAAATGTCTTCATCTTTAGATCTTTTTTTCTTTCTACCAAACCAATTTCTCTTTGTACCAGAATCCTCTAAGGGCCTTCCAACAATTTCCTCAATTTTTTCCAAATCTAATTCCTCTGGATCAATTTCAGGAGAACCAAATTTTTGCTCATGCAATCCCTTCATATCCGAAATAGTTAACCCTGTAGAAAATTTAGATTCACTTGCCAAAGTAGTTGGATCAAAACTAAAACCCTCTTGACCTTTAAATAAATTAATTCCTAAAAAACTTTGAATTTTTTTAATTAAATTAGTATAATCTTTAGGTAACATTTTCTTTTCTAAATGTTCAATAACTATTACAGGTTCAAAAATAGCCTTTGCAAATTGCTCTTGATTTAATTTCCTCATCCTTCTACGCCTCATAACTATCCAATGGAAATTCTCAACCAAATCATCATATTCTTTTTTATCTTCAGATAAATTCTTTTTAAAATTTTGTTCAATTAGTTTATTTAAAGTTACTTCTTCTTGTTTGGGAACTGTTTTTCCTAATTTCAATTTTTCCATTTCAGGTCTTCTAACTCCAGAGAGATTCATTAATCTTTCACGCACACTCATCCTTTTTTCAAAACCAGGCTCTAATTTTTTTGTATCAATTAAAGGAATTTCATTTCTTACATAACAACCCCTACAAACATTTACAAATCCTTCTTTAGCAACACCTTCATATAAAAATGCTTTTTCTTCTGAAATCTCACAAATATAACATCTTTTCATGATAAAAAATGCAAAATACTCTTTTTTAATATTATTATACTCAATTATTCAGGTCTAGAGATACTATTTTTAATCTCCTCGATAGAAGTGATATCATAAAACACATGTTCTTCATTTACAATCACCACAGGATATTGGGTAATTCCTAAACTATTTGTCAAAGCTTCTAAAGAAATAAAATCATCACTCCTAGCAATTGGAATTAAAAGAATATTTTCCCCTTCATCTTGCTTTAATTCATAAAGTAATTTAGACCAAACAGTTTGTTCTGCTTTAATAATTAAATCTTCTACTTCATAATTATACAAATAAACAACTGTTGAAAAACTATTATTACATTGTTCTTTAACTTTAATTGCATTCATCCATAAAACAGTTCTTAAAAGATCATATTTTCTGTGGATATAAAGAAAATTATCTGTAATTCTTCCTGATTTTTCATAATCATCTAAAAGTGCCGCCTCATGGTAAATTTTATTAGCAAAATCAAAATTAGTTTGCTGGAGCAAGTCGCATGAAACCTTCCCAGAATCTAAAAGATCATTTAAAGCCATTATATCCATTAAAGAAGTTTCAGACTGAGAAAAAAAAGTTTGAGCATTATCTAAATTCTTATCTTCAAACGCAATTCCAATATACATCCCAATAAGAAACATAACAATTGTTAAGAAAAGTGCTTGTAAAAAAACATATTTTTTAAAAAACTTTACCATTTTTTCTTTAATACCCTATTTAAAATAATTAATAAAAGACCAGCAATTAAAACAACCACTCCAGCCCCAAAAAAAGAATTTGAAAAATTAAATCCGTCTTGAGAATATCCTATAATCACAAACACAATCCCAATTACAAAATAGGTCCATCTTGCCCTAGAAAATAAATCAAAAAAATTTTTATTTACTATTTTTTCTTTCTTTACCATTTTTTCTTTCCTATCATCAGTTTAAATGCCGATACAATCAAAATAACTGGATAAATTAACAAATAAAGAAAGATATAAAAAGTTATAGGAAATATTCCAGGCCTCCTAAATTTACTTCTATCTTCTTTAATACTAAAAAAAGCAATTAAAGTGTATGCTAAACTAAAAAAGAAAACAACAAGACCCATAAATAAAAGCACATTTGGAACAAGGTTTACATCATGAATTGCTAAAACAGCTGTTTGAGCTTTTATAGATAGACTTGTAGATAAAAAATTCAATATAATTGCCCTTATTACCCTATATAAAATAATACCAATTCCAAAAACACCTATAAACCATGAGAATACAAAAAAAGGCAATACAAAGGCGCCCAACATGCCTTTTCTACAAAAGCACTTAACATATTTGAACATTGTTTGAACTCCGCCCATATTCCATCTAATTCTTTGTTTAAACCAATCCCTAAAAGTACTAGGGGCGATAGAATACACTCTAGAGGGCACACTCATCTTTACTAAATATCCCTTAGATAAAAAATTCCAAGTTATTTCAATATCTTCTGTTAAATTCTTTTCATCAAAACCACCAATTTCATCAAAATATTTTTTTCTATAAATAGCAAGAGGACCAGGAGTAACATAAATAGAATCAATAAATTCTAATAATTTTCTTGAAAACTTAATTACAATATATTCAATTGCTTGCAACCTCTCTAAAAACTTTTCTCTATTATGAACTAAAACAGTTGAAGTTACTGCTCCAACTTTTAAATCATCAAAAAATCCAATCATATTCTTTATAGCCCCTTTTTCAGGAAAACTATCTGCATCTGTAAATCCCACTAAGGTAGTATTTGCAAATTGAACCCCATAATTTTTTGCTCCAGCAGCATTACCCGTATTTTTAGGGGTTTGAACAGCTAAAACTAATCCAGGATATTTTTTCTCATATTCTTTCATTATTTTATAAGAATTATCTGTGCTTCTATCATCAACAACAATTATTTTTTTTAATTGAGAATATCCATTTTTAGCTAAATTATCAATTGTTTTTCCAATTGATTTTTCTTCATTATAACAAGGAATAACAATGCTCAGAGAATATTCTTCTGTTATTGGTGGCACTTCAAATATTTTTTTTCTATTTTGAACATAAATTAATACAAATAAAAATAAGAAGTAAAAAGCTATGAATGAATATACCAAGAAAATTATTGTTAAAAAGTCCATTTTAAGTTATTTAGATAAGAATGATTTGTCTTTTAAAGATTTTTGTAGTTAAATTGGAATTCCCTTTTCTTTTGCTTCTTTCTCTCTCTTCTCAAGAACCAAAAACGTGAGGTAGCTTTCTTTCAGCCCTTCAATTACAAGTTCAGAATTTTCATTTCCATCATAATCACTATAACAACTAAGTAATTCCTTAAACTCTTTAGGAGCATAATAAGCTAAATAATTAAGAAACGGCCATGGTTGAACATCAAATTTTTTCCTTAATGCTTTAAGATACCTTGTTCCAGGAAAGGTCGGAACATTGTCTTCAATTTCCTTCATTCTTTTTTTAATTTTTCCTTCACTCAATCCAAGAATATTTTCTATTTCTTTCATAAATCACTTAAATAAAAAGGGTTTTTAAGAATTATTGTGATTTATTATTCCAAGGGTTTTTATTGTTTAAAAGGATTTTCCCCTACTCCAACATTAAAAT
>ERZ889078.2952-NODE-2952-length-11713-cov-28.065449_pt1 | contig 11713 bp, 12 predicted proteins | sample MGYA00521266_ERZ889078 | MGnify/ENA primary metagenome ERZ889078 (study PRJEB32303, sample SAMEA104408618) | aquatic metagenome | biome: Brackish water; feature: Pelagic; material: water | place: Baltic Sea | collected 2014-06-16T06:34:00 | depth 76,534 m ... | reverse complement strand
CCACATCATTAAAAGTGACGTGCTCTACCAGCTGAGCTAACAAGACATATTCTCTTTCTTAAGAGGTCGAAATTATAGGCAAAATCAGTTTGTAAGTCAAGGCGAATGGGGACGAATTTCAACATTTCACAAGTCGAACGGCTTTTAATAAGCAATTAAATATATTTAAACTAGAATAGTCGAAATTATTATAAAAGGCCATGCATGAATAGAACAATCTTGCTATTGATGAGCGCGTTGGTCGCTTTCGCAATTACGGGCTGCGCTCAAAAGGTAAGTATGCGCGCGTTGGAGCCGGCGGAGATCGATCGAGCGGCTTACACGAAAAAGGTGGCCGTCGCGCGCTTTAGCTACGACGAAGTTGGTTTGTCCTCGAAGATCGAGGCTAAGTTGGCGTCGTTCAAGATTGAAAACAAAAGCTACTTCACAATGGTGAGCAGAAACGATTTTAACAAAATACTAAAAGAGCAAAAAATCCAAAACAGCGGATTGATAGATCCCTCGACCGCGGTTAACATTGGCGGACTTCTTGGCGCGCAAGCGATTATATCGGGAAGCGTTGGTCGCGTCACCTCCTCGGATTCTTCTTTTTACGAAAGAAGGGCGAGATGCGCGGACTCGAAGTGCAAAGAGCTTGAGTACTACAAAGTTAGATGTAAAAAAAGAGTGGTCGGGCTCTCCGCCGAACTTCGAATGGTCGACGTGGCCAAAGGCGATATCATCTACGCGGACACGATGAATCCAACCGCGGTTTACGAGCACTGCTCTGACGATTCTCGTCCCTTGCCTTCGACTGAAATCGCCGCGCAGGGATTGGCGCAGGCAATAGCGAATACTTTCGCCTATAAACTCACGCCTCATTACCGCGCTTTTGACGTGACTTTGCTCGAAAAGCCTGATTTGGATTACAACGACAAGCAAGAGCAGTTGCTAAAAGCCTCGCTGACTTACGTGGAGCAGGGCAGATACGACAAAGCGGAACAATTGTTGACGGAATTGATAGATTCCACAAATCAAAAAAGCTACGTAGCGTTTTACAACCTTGGCGTCATTAAAGAGGCCGAGGGCAAATACGACGAAGCCAAGGAGTATTACGCCAACGCCGACGATTTGATGTTGGAGCCGGTGGAAGAGGTGAATCTAGCCGTCAATAGAATAAACTCCCTCATAGCCAAACGCGACCAAACTAGAACCCAATTGCAAAGATAGGGCGAAGATATGTTTGCGAAGGTTCTGTTGACAAGTTTGATTTTCGCCGCGTTTTTCTTTGGTGGGTGCGGAGCCCAGAAGCAAATGGTCGTGGCGGAAAAAAAAGAAGTTCCCTCTTGGTGCTCGAACCCTCCATTAAGCACCTCTGAGGACTTGTACGCCTTGGGTTCCGGTCGGGACATGCAAAGCGCCCTTACGGACGCTTTGTCGCAAATGGTTTCGACTCTCAGCGTCTCCATATCTTCGAAGTTCAGCGCCAAAACGGTATCTCGAGAGGGAAGCTCCAGCAGTTCGAGCGCGACCTACGTCGACGAGTCGCAAAGCGAAGTGAAAAAGATTCGAATCGGCAACTATCAAGTTTTGGAGTCGGAGAGTTTGGGTTTTAAAAAGTACGCGGTTTTGATTAAATCGAACAAAGCGAATCTTTTTAAAAGCATGAAACAAGAAATCGAGCAGGAGTTCGAGATAATCGAGAAGCAAACTCTCGACGCGAGCGAAGAGAACGCGTTGAAGCAGATCGTATTTTACAAAAAAGCCAAAGACTCGCTTTCGTCTTTGCCGGATAGACTCTTGGCGATGAGCGAGTTGCGAAGAGGTTTCGACTCAAGCGAATATCTCAAAAAAATGAACGAAATAAACTCCGCGTACGCGAATTCGCGCTCGAGCGTAACGTTTTGGATCGAGAGCAATCCTCAAGCGAGCGATCTCGTGGCCCCCATAGCCAAGGGAGTAAGCGCGGAAAAGTTTAATATAGCGAGAGGAAGCGGCGAGAAACATTTTAGAATTTACGTCGACTCGATGATAGAATACGCGGAGGCTTACGGCTTTACGCTAGCGAGAGCCGCGATAGAGGTGAGCGTGAAAGATTACAAAGGCGTCATAATAGGCTCGAACAAATTGAACCTTGTGGGGCAATCCACTCAAGGTTTCGCCATCGCCAAAGAAAACGTGGCGATTAAGCTAAACGAGCTGATACGCAAAGAGGGCGTGGGCAAAGTTTTGGGTTTGGAAATTTAACCCGCCTAAAGCATCCCAAGATGGAGTTTCGCCTCGTCCGTTATGTTTTCTTTGGACCATGGCGGATCGAAAACGAGATTCGCGTCAACGATCAAATCCGGTTCGCTCTCTATGAGCGAGGCGACGTTGCGAACCTGCTCTAAAATGCTATCGCTAACGGGGCAGGTCGCCGAAGTCAGGGTCATGGTGACTACGCATCTGTTGCCATTCGTCTCTTTCGCGCAATCAATCGAGTAAATCAATCCCAAGTCGTAAAGATTCACCGGAATCTCCGGGTCGTAAATATCTTTGAGTTTTTCCACGATTTTTTCTTTTAAAGCGGCAAATTTCATTTTTTCTCCTCTTTCGTTGTTTTGGCGTAATTGTAGATTAGGTTTAGGAACGCTTCCATTCCCTGTTGGCGCACCGGACTGAGAAGCTCTACGACGCCCATCTCCATTAGAAGTTTTGGGTCGAACGCGAGAATTTGCTCTGGAGTTCTATCGTTGAAAACGCTCAGCAGAATCACCATCATCCCTTTTCCTATAATGGAGTCGCTCTCGCCTTTAAGCGAGATTTTTCCATCTTTGAACTCTTTGACAAGCCAGGCCAGGGAAGAACAGCCTCTCACGATATTCTCGTCCGTTTTTTGACTCGCGTCGAGCTTAGTGGCCTCTTTGGCGTAGTCCAAAATGTAATCCATCTTGGCGTCTTTGTCGTCAAAAAGGCTCAAATCCTCTTTGTAGACCTGAATTTGTTCCTCCATAGTCATTTTAAATCCTTTTCAAACATAGTACGTTTTGTCAAATTCGGCATGAACTCTATCGAAAATTTCGCCGTCTCCAAGCGTATCGACGAGAACGTTCGCGAACGCCAACACCAACGTTTTTCTCGCCTCCTCGAGCCCTATGCCGCGAGAGCGCAGGTAAAAAAGAGTCTCTTCGTCCAGTTGCCCTATGGTCGAGCCGTGGGAGGCTTCTAGCTCGTCGGTGTAAATCTCGAGTTGAGGTTTCGCGTACATGTGGGCGTTCTCTCCCAAGAGTATCGCCTTTGAATTTTGACTCGCATTTGTGTATTTCGCCGCTTGAGAGACGAATATTTTACCGTCGAATATTCCGGTCGCCTCGTCTTTTAAAATCGTTCGAGCCTCTTGAACGCTTTTTGCGTATGGTTCGTTGTGGTTTATCACAACGACGTTTCCTCGGCGAGCCTTTTTTGTCGCCAAAAGCAAATGTTGCGCGTCGGACCAGGCGTAATTGGCCAAGTCGATTTTATACAGATGCAACGCTTGCCCACCGCCAAAATCGAATGTTTTTAGTTCAAGCGCGCCTTGTTTGGCGACGTTGAAGCTATGCGAGCCGATGACGACCGCGTCGTCGGCTCGCGCGTTTTGGTTTCGTATCCATCGAAGCGTCGAATCTCTGGCCACTTGGGCGTCGACTCCATAAAGCAACAAGCCGTTTTGGCTTCCTTCCATGTTAAACGTCTCGAAAATTTCGACTTTCGAGTTTGGCGCCGTTTGAACGAAAACGCGATACGCGAGCAGCGTTTCTTTGGCGTCAAGTCTATGTTCAAGCTCAAACGCGGCGTCCGCGTCGATATCCAAACGTATGACGAAGTCGGCGAGAACGTGCGACATAAAGTAAAGCGCGTCGTAGTGACCCTCGTCGGCTTTGAAGTCTCGCTCGAAACTCACCCGCACCCCTTTTGGAGACTCGAGCACGACGCCGTTTTGGATGAGTAGCTTCGCGCCTTCTTTTGGTTCGCTCGTCGTTGGCGTTTTAAACGCGTACTCTTTGGCGAGTATCGGCTTTATGGCGAAATTTTTATACTGCTCGGTTTTGTTGCCGGGCAATCCCAACTCGCCGAGACGTTCGTAAAGACGATGCTTCGCGTTCGCGAGCGATAAAGTTACGGCTCGCATTGCAAATCCTTTTGAATCGCCTGATAACCCTCGGCCTCGAGTATTTTTACAAGCTCCGGACCGCCGGTTTTGACGATTTTTCCATCTTGGAGAATGTGAACGTAGTCCGGATGGATGTAGTCCAAAATCCTGCTGTAATGGGTGATGACCAAAAAGGTTCTCTCTCCGTCTTTCATTCTGTTGATACCCTCGGAGACGGATTTGAGCGCGTCTATGTCAAGCCCGGAATCGATTTCGTCGAGTATGATGACGTCTGGTTTTAAAATCTCCATTTGCAATATCTCGTTGCGTTTTTTCTCGCCGCCGGAAAATCCGTCGTTGAGCGCTCGAGATATCATGTCGGGCTTCATTTCCAACTGTTCGACGTGGCGACGCATGAGCTTTAAAAACTCCGCCGCGTTCGTCTCTTTTTCGCCTCGGTGTTTCTCTTTGGTGTTTAAGGCGGTTCGCAAGAAGTAGGCGTTGTTCACTCCCGCGACCTCGACTGGATTTTGAAAACTGAGAAACACTCCGTTTAGGGCTCTCTCTTCTGGTTCCATCTCCAAAATATTTTCGCCTTTGTAGATGATTTCTCCCTGGGTGGTTTGCACGTCGTAGTGCCCGACTATCGCTTTTGAAAGAGTCGACTTTCCTGCGCCGTTGGTGCCCATAATGACGTGAATCTTGCCTTTAATCAGTTCTAAATCCAATCCTTTGAGGATTTCCTTGTCGCCAATTTTGGCGTGTAAATTTTTAATGTTCATCATCCTACGCTTCCTTCTAAAGTTAAATTTAATAGTTCTTTCGCTTCGACCGCGAATTCCATCGGCAACTGGCTGAAGACTTCTTTGCAAAAGCCGTGCACTATCATGGAGACGGCGTTCTCTTCGCCAATGCCGCGTTGACGCAGATAGAAGAGTTGCTCGTCGCTAATTTTCGAGGTCGTCGCCTCGTGCTCTATCTGAGCCGAAGAGTTTTGAGACTCGAGATAGGGAAAAGTGTGAGCGCCGCAATTTGGCCCTATGAGCAAACTGTCGCACTGGCTATGGTTTCTAGCTCCCGAAGCGCTTGGCGAGATTTTCACCAAACCTCGGTAGCTGTTTTGCCCGCGCATCGCCGAGATGCCTTTGGACACGATGGTCGAGCGCGTGTTTTTTCCTATGTGTATCATCTTGGTGCCCGTGTCGGCTTGTTGCGCTTTGGAGGTGACCGCCACTGAGTAAAACTCTCCCACGGAGTTGTCGCCTTTGAGCACGCAGCTCGGATACTTCCAAGTGATGGACGAGCCGGTTTCGACCTGAGTCCAGGATATCTTGGAGTTTTCCCCTTCGCAAAGACCGCGTTTGGTCACGAAGTTGTAAATTCCGCCTTTTCCAGTTTCGTCGCCCGGATACCAGTTTTGAATCGTGGAGTATTTTATCTCCGCGTTTTTATGCGCGATCAGTTCCACAACCGCGGCGTGAAGTTGGTTTTCGTCGCGTTGGGGAGCGGAACACCCTTCGTTGTACGAAACGTAACTGCCCTCGTCGGCGATGATGAGCGTGCGCTCGAATTGCCCCGTGTTCTTCGCGTTTATGCGAAAGTACGTCGAAAGCTCCATAGGACATCTAACGCCCTTTGGAATATAAACGAAAGTCCCGTCGGTGAACACCGCCGCGTTTAGCGCCGCGAAATAGTTGTCGCTCATGGGCACCACGGAAAACATGTACTTTTTAACGAGTTCGGGATGCTCCCTCATCGCTTCTGATATGGAGCAAAAAATGATTCCAAGCTCCATCAGCGTTTTGGAGTAAGTGGTCTTTACCGAAACGGAATCGAAAACGGCGTCTATCGCGATGCCCTGAAGCATCTTCTGCTCTTCGAGCGGAATGCCGAGTTTGGCGTACGCTTCCAAAATCTTCTCATCCACCTCGTCAAGAGAGTTTGGAGCTTTCTTTGGCGCCGAAAAATACGAAATGCTCTGATAGTCCACGGGAACGTAGTCAAGCTTCGCCCAATGCGGCTCGCTCATAGTTTTCCATTTGCTCAGCGCCTTTATGCGCAAATCGACCATCCACTCCGGTTCCTCTTTTTTGGCGGAGATAAATCTCAATACGTCTTCGTTCAACCCCGGAGGCGCTGTGTCCGCTTCGACGTCGACGCTAAATCCGAGTTTGTATTCCTGGGAAAGAATTTTATTCACTTCTTCTTGTGCCATGACGACTCCTTGTCGTTTATTGATATTCCGTCAGTGTAGAGTAAATAGGAGTAAAATACTCTTAATTAGAATTTATATCAAAAATTGTTAAGGTGATTCTTATCGCATAATCATTTCTTATTCTATTTATAAGTTTAAATTAATAATTCTTTACGTATAATTTCGCTGTTCAAAAAGAACTATATAAAAAAATTATAAGAAATATAAGGAATATAATATGTCAGAAATTACAAAAACAACAACTCCAGAAGTATCCCCAAAAACGGAAAAAAAAGTAACGGCTAAGAAAGTGACTCCAGTAGTAAGCGAAACCGCTAAAACGAGCGTTGAGGTAGCTAAAAAAACCACTACTAAAGTGACTTCAGCGGTATCGGACGCGGCTAAATCAAGCATAGACGCCGTAAAAGACGCAACGTCCGCTACGACTGATTCGGTAAAAGACGTTTATACAAGTTTGGAAACGGTAGTCGTAGACGCGAGAGTAAGCGGAAACGCGAGAGCTAAGAAAATTTTAGCGGCTTTCTTTGACGACAACGTAAACAAAACCGTAAACAACGCTTTTGGTCACATAGGCGGAGCGACTTCAATTTGTTCGGTTGTAATGTGCGCTCCAATGACGGTAAGTTATGACGGCATAAACACTCTTTACAAAAAAATCACGGCGTAATTCTTCACCCCCTAAAATATCCTCATTTTTTGAGGATATTGTTTCTTCTCCCCTCTTCTTCAAATAAACTTTTTTATTAAACCTAAATTGCCAAATATTTACTTCTTGAGAATATACTTGCGACATAAAAAAATCAAGGGTGACAATTTATGATTAGTAAAATACAAGAGATTAAAAAAGAAGTTGGCAAGGTCGTAGTTGGTCAGGAGAAGATGATAGACTCTATTCTAATCGCTCTTTTGTGCGAAGGGCACATACTCATAGAGGGAGTTCCCGGACTCGCCAAAACCACGACGGTCAACGCTCTCTCAAAAGCGCTTGGACTCAACTTCAAACGCGCCCAATTCACTCCCGACCTTTTGCCCTCTGACATCTTGGGCGCGGAGATTTACGATCCTCAAACGAATCAATTTAAAATCAAAAAAGGCCCCATCTTCACGAACCTGCTTTTAGCCGACGAGATTAATCGCGCCCCGGCGAAAGTTCAGTCCGCTTTGCTCGAAGTGATGCAGGAACAACAGGTCACTTTGGGCGATACGACTTTTAAACTCGACCTTCCATTTTTTGTAATGGCGACCCAAAATCCGGTCGAACAAGAGGGAGTTTACCAACTCCCAGAGGCGCAACTCGACCGCTTTATGTTAAAGCTGGTGGTCGACTACAACACCAAAGTCGAAGAGCTTGAGATAGCTAGACGCATTTCCAGCGGCAAGTTTGAAGAGATAAACGAGGTTCTTTCTCGCGAAGATCTGGAGAAACTCAAGCAAGCGATAAAAAACATTCACGTGGACGAGCAAGTCGAAGAGTATATGATAGAGCTCGTAAACGCGACGAGAAACCCAAGCGAATACGGACTCGACGATATCAAAGAGTATATTCAGTTTGGAGCGTCTCCTCGCGTTAGCATAGACATGTTCAAAGCGGTCAAGGCCATGGCGTTTATGAGAGGAAAAGATTTCGTAACGCCGGTCGACGTCGCCTACATGGCCAAAGAGTTGATGCGCCATCGCATCGTTTTGAGTTACGAGGCTGAAGCGGAGGGCGTGACAACCGACCAAATCATTCAAAAAGTTCTCGAAGCCGTGGACATACCGTAAGGTCGATAGCTTGAGCAAACTACAAAAAATCCTCGTTCGCGCCCGCCGCCAAGTCTTTAGCGAAATGGTCGGAAACAATCCATCCATTTTCGTTGGCGAGGGTTACGACTTCATAGAACTTCGCGAGTACGCTCCCGGCGACGACATCCGCCGCATCGACTGGAACATCACCGCCAAGATGCAAAAGCCCTATGTCAAAATATTCCGAGAGGAAAGGGAACTCAATGTCGTCATCGCTTCGGTTTTAAACGGAAGCGTTCATTTTGGCTCGAAGAGATTCAAGCAAGACGTCATCGCCGAGGTCGTGGCCCAACTTGGCTACTCGACTCTTAAAAATGGGGATTTGCTTAGTTCCTACGTCTTCACGGACAAAATGGTTTCGCACAACAAACCGAGCAAAAAGCTCCACCAAGTGCAAAAAAGCGTAGGCGAAATTTTGGACTTCGACGCGCTCCATCAAAAGTGCGATTTCAAAGTTATCGCCTCCACTCTGTACAAAAGGCTCAAGCGCAGATCGCTTATCTTGGTCGTCGGCGATTTTTTTGAGTTGCCGGACTTCAGGCTTCTCGCCAAAAAACACGAGGTTGTCGCGGTCGTGGTGCGCGACCATATGGAGGAAAAGCCTCCAAAAATGGGTTTCGCCTCTTTGGTCGACCCTGAGAGCGGTGGCGTTTTGGAAGGCGATTTCAACGCGTCTTCGGTGGAAGCCTACGCCAAAAGAGTCCACGCGCACGACAGAGAACTGTACGACGCGTTTAGAAAGCAGCAGATTCGTTTCGCGAAAGTGTACACCGACGCGAGCGTCGGAGTCGCGCTTAGACGACTTTTCGAGGGAAGATAATGCAAGATAGAATCCAGGATAAAATCCAAGAAATCCCGCTTCGCGATATAAAGCCGCTAGTGGAGATACAAGAGTACTCTCTATACTACTTTTCCGCTTTGGCGCTTTTGGCCATTCTTTTTGTTACGGGCGCAATCTATTTTTTGGTCAAATACGTCAAATCGAAAAAAGCTTTCAACGTAAGGAAAGAGCATCTCAAACTCATGAACGCAATAGACTTCAGCGACGCCAAACGCGACGCCTACGATATGACGCTTTATGGAGCGACTTTTAAAAACGATAGTCCAAAACACTTGGACGCGTACGAAAATATGCTAGACAAACTCGAAGAGTACAAGTACAAAAGAACGGTCGACGAGGTGAAAGAGGAGGCTAAACTCTACGCCGATTTATATCGAGGCATGATCGATGTTTAGCGGTTTGTATTTCGAGTTTCCTCTTTTCGCGCTGATAATCCTCCTTTTCGCCTTATGCGAAAAGTTTTGCAAAATGAAACTGCCGTCCATCTACTTTCCCCACGCGAGCCAGTTTATGAGAGGCTCCATCTCAAACTCGAAAACGCTTTTCGTCCTAAAATGGCTGGCCGTGGTCGCGATGGTTTTGGCTTTTATGTCTCCGGTGAAAGACGAAACTTTCGAACTGGAGCCAAAACGCGGCTACGAGATAGCCATGATACTCGACGCCTCCGGCTCCATGAAAGCCAAAGGTTTTGACGACTCCAACGTCAACTTGACGCGATTCGACGTCGTGAAAAACATAGTCGGCGATTTTATAAGCAAAAGAAAAAACGACAATATCGGTCTCGTCGTTTTCGGCTCCTACTCTTTTATAGCCTCTCCCTTGACGTACGACGAACATATCTTGACTCGAATCGTTTCGCAACTTCAACTAGGAATGGCGGGAGAGTACACGGCGCTTTACGAATCGCTCGCGCAAGGCGTGAACCTTTTGAAAATGACCGAGTCGAAGTCCAAAATAGCCATACTGCTCACCGACGGCTACAGCACCTCCAATGTCGACAAAATCCCTCTAAACGCGGCGCTTGAGATGGCGAAAAAAGAGTCCATCAAGGTCTATCCGATTGGAATCGGCTCGCCAAAAGGAGCGGACGGATACAACGCCCAAGTTCTTCTCAAAATTGCCAAAGAGACGGGGGGAGTCGCGTTTGGGGCTTCGAGCGCCGCGGAACTCGCGAACATATATCAAAAAATAGACGAGCTTGAAAAATCGGAAATAAAAAACGAGAGTTACAGCTACTTGAAGTACTACTATATCTATCCGCTTTTCGTAGGCTTTTTGTCTCTTATATTTTACATATTTTTGAGAAACAAGCGAGGACATGAATGATGAGTTTTTTACATCCCGAAATTTTGTACTATTTACTTCCTCCCGCAATCGTTTTGTTTGGATTTCTAATCACTCAACAAGAGGCGCAGTCGCGTTTTTTTAGCGATGAAATGATGGAAAAACTTAGAGTCGACTCGAACTCTCTAACGCTAAGAGCTAGAAACGTTTTGTTCGCGCTCATGAGTGTTTTAGTCATCGTAGCTTTGGCCGGCCCCGTTATAAAAGAGGGAAAAGTTCAGGTGAAAGCCAAAAGCGCGGACATTATGATAGCTTTGGACATCTCCGACTCGATGCTCGCCGAGGATGTTTACCCAAACCGCCTAAACGCGGCCAAACAAAAGGCGATGGAGATTTTAAAACTCGCGCCAAACGAGAGAATAGGCGTTATCGCGTTCGCCAAAAACTCCTACCTCGTTTCTCCGCTGAGTTTCGACCACAACGCGGTCGGCTTTTTACTTCGCCAACTCGACACTACGTCGATAACGGAAAAGGGAACGAACCTGATGTCTATGCTCGAAACACTCGACAAAAGCGTGAAAAAAGAGTCGAAAAAGTATCTTTTGATTATGAGCGACGGCGGCGACAATAGCGACTTTTCAAAAGAGGCGGCGTTCGCCAAGGAGAAAAACATCGCGATCTTCGTCTTGGGAATCGGAACGGCGAAAGGAGCTCCGATAAAAACGAAAGACGGAAGCTTCGTGAAACGAAACGGCGAAATAATCGTCTCCAAACTAAACGAAAACATCTCTAGCCTCGCGACCAAAACAGGCGGCGTTTACATAGAAAACGTTCGCTCGAACGAAGATGTGGCGACTATGGTCGCCGAGATAGAAAAACACAGCGTCAAGCGAGAGCTCAAATCCGAAGAGGTGGAACGTTTCGTGGCTCTTTTTTACTATCCTTTGGGCTTGGCGTTGGTTCTTTTGCTAATCGCCACGAGTTCGTTCTACAAACGCTCTGGCGCCGCGCTCCTCGCATTGGCTCTTTTTAGCCTTTCGTTCAACGCGCAAGACGCGAGCGCCGGCGTTCTCGACTTTATGAAACTCGACGAGGCCAAAAAGGCTTACGACGCCAAAGAGTACGACAAGTCCTCACAAGCTTACGAGGAGTACGCGAAGCGCAACTCAAACGCGGAGAGTTATTACAACGCCGCGAACTCTTTGTACAAACAAGAAAAATACGAAGAGTCGATAAAGTCGTACGAAAAAGCGGGTTTCGTCGACGATGCAAAAAACGCGAAAAAATACTCCAACATTGGAAACGCCTACGCCAAGCAAAGCAAACCAGAGCTTCTTCAAAAAGCGGTGGAGTCCTACGAGGCGTCTTTGAAACTTAAAGAAGACGAAGACACTAGAGCGAATCTCGAAGCCGTGAAAAAAGCTCTCGAAGAACAAAAAAAACAAAAAAAAGACGATAAAGACGACAAGGACAAAAAGAACTCCAAAGACAAAAAAGA
>ERZ889078.2949-NODE-2949-length-11717-cov-9.775853_pt1 | contig 11717 bp, 12 predicted proteins | sample MGYA00521266_ERZ889078 | MGnify/ENA primary metagenome ERZ889078 (study PRJEB32303, sample SAMEA104408618) | aquatic metagenome | biome: Brackish water; feature: Pelagic; material: water | place: Baltic Sea | collected 2014-06-16T06:34:00 | depth 76,534 m ... | reverse complement strand
GTAATCAACGCTGGTTGATTGTTTAAAGTTAAAACTTTTGGATTTGATATCGCGTTTACGTCACCTTGTGTTTTTAAAAACTTGATGACTTCATTGAGGCTTCCACCCGCTTTAATACTTACCATATTTGCCACACCATGAATCGTATTTGCGGCGATTGTAGTCGTTGTGATATCTACTGCCGTGCCTGTATTCGTCCATGCGTCAACATTGTCATTCTTGATCGATTGAACGCCAATTTGAATATTTTGAAGAGCGTATAGTTGTTTCCAGTCTATACCGGTTGACGAACCTTGATTCATTGTGACGGAAAGCAATTGCACGTCGATTAGTACTTGTAGTTGAACTTTTTCTTGAAGTCTTTCAAGATATGACTCAAAACGTTTCAACTGTTGAGTCGTCGCGGTGACGGTGACAAGACCGGCATTTCTATTAATTATAGGCGTAGCGGCCACATAAGCGTCGTGAGGCCTATTTAAAATACTTTGAAACTCTACGTCCAACGCTTCCCAAAATTTCACTTCATCGGTACTTGTAATTTTCATACCAGCCGAAGAGCCACCAGAATCCGCTCCACCAGCGCTTTGTATAGAGGAGCTAGAGCTAGAGCTAGAGCTAGAGCTAAGGGTTACATCGGTACTTCCCTCGCTTGTTATTTGTGATAAGATGTAATCTATCGCAAAGACTTTGGTGGTTAAATACGAAATTTTCAGTATATTGTTTTGGAGCGTATACGAAAGATTGTTTTCCACAAGTATAAGACCAAGAACCTCGTCAATAGTTAAGTTCTTGAGATTGGTTTTATTTAGTTTTGAATTTAAAAACTTTTCCGCGTTTGGATCTGTGACGATTATGCTAAACGCGCATTCATCGCTAAGTTGTTCAATAAAATCAATAATTTTAGTGTTTTTAGTAGAGCTTATACTGAAGAGTTCATAAGAACAGTCTGCAAAACTATTAGTGGACAAAGCAAGCGCCAATACCGTTGAGTAAATTGATTTTTGGATAAGTTTCATATTGTTTTCCTAATTAGTTTTTAAAATTTAGATTTGTATTTTTACTATGAGTAGATAATAAAAATTTCTTACCGTTCTGCGTTAACAAAACAGATGATGAAGCTACGTCTTCGATTTTGTAACCACTAATCGTGTCGCCTTGCTTATACCATTTTTCATTTATCATGGCTGATTTATTCATTGTAATGGATAAATCAAACTTACTGTTTATAGCGGCTTCTTCTGACTTTGCCGTTTGCTTCGAAGGTTTTCTTTTAGCGGAAGCATTTTTCATTTTTCCACCTGTTTTCTTCGATAAAAGTATAAAAGGGTCTTTTATCTTCGAAATTTCTTGAGCCTTTACTCCTGAACGAGGAGGTTTAATCGCTTGAATTTGTTCATCAACCCATTTTAATTCATTTGCGGATATGTTTAACGTAAGCAAAAGTAATATTGGCATAAAAAAAGTTTTCATTAGTATGTAATCCCCCAAACTGAAATCTCGAGATAATTGTTCAATGTGTCTTCGGCTTTTATGTTAAAATCGTGAATGTCAACGACCAACTCGCTCTGTTCAAGCGAATTTATGAACTTTAACGTATTTTTGTAATTTCCATTTGATTCTACTTTTATGTCAAGTATGTGACCAAACGAGTTGTTGTTGTCGGCGTATTGATTTTTCAAATCAATTATTTTGATATCGTTGTTCTTCGCGTTTATTGAAATGGAGTGCAAATATTCACCCCAGGCTCTTTCGTCGTAAATCAAAGAAGAGATGGTTTCAATTTTACTCTTAATGTAAGCGTTTGTGTCTTTGCTCATTACTGTTTCTTCATTGATGCTTTTTATTTCTTGTACCAATCTTGTTATTATTGACTCTGGATTGTTTTTAAGAAAAATTTCATACGAATTAATTTCCGTTGACAAAGTTGTAACTTTCTTTCTTGTTACTTCAAACTCCTCAAAGGAGTTATCCCAAAACATCATATAGGAAAACGCAATGATAACGCTAGCAACCATCGCATACGTCACATAAGTGTCTTTTTTGCTTTTTTCTTTAAAATAAGAGTCTATTCGATGTAAATAGTCTTCAATATTTATTTTCATAATATCTCCACCTTTAATTCACTGAAGTATTTTTTACTTTCTTCTTTGTAAGATATTCGTTCTAGGGAAAATTTAAACTCTTTTTCATGAATTTTTGTTAAATACTCAACAAGTTGAGTTATTTTTTTATCTTTGCTCGCTATCAAAGAGAAGCTAAAGATTTTCTTATCATTTTGTTGAGAATAATTAATGGCTTCTAAATTGACGTCATACTTGTTTAAGTCTTTCGTAAGTAAAGTCAACAGTTTAGCTTTCATTGGATAATCAACTTTTATCTCATGAATTTTTGTAAGGGTGTTCTTTTTTTCCACATACTCTTTTTTCTCTATAGTGAGAACGGCTAAAGACCTTGCTTTGTCCGTTTCTCTATTTTTAATAGTGGCCTCTCTTGTGGTTTTCACGATTAATAAATCATCATGTTTCTTTTGCAATAGCTCGCGTTGAAGATCCTGCGCGTATGTAAGGACCCAATACGTAACGGGATAAGCGAACGCTATAAGAATGGAAGCGGCTATCAATATAATTAATTTTCCACTATCTCTTTGTATAAATATTGGAGGACGATGATAAATAGTGAAGTTGGATAAATATTTTTCTTCATTTGGCAAGGTTACGTACGTTTGCATTAGATATTGTATTTGATCTACGAAGGCGCCGTTACTATCAAAGCCGTAATTGAAATCAAATTCCGAAGTCTTTACATTTAGCTCTACTTCTAGCATTTCGTCTAATTTTGTAACGGTAGAGACCTGGGATCCAATATATATTTGTTCGAATTTCACTATGTCAAACGCTCTCTTGGCGTATGTCAAAATATCGTTTATATTGGCAAATAACTCTTTGTATAATTTAATAAAGTATTGTTTGTAGTCGCTATCGGTGTCTTTTAGACTTTTAGTTGAAAAAAAGTTTAGAAAGTCGCTATATTCAATTCTTTCTCCATATAGTTCGCAAAATCTTTCATGCATTTCCACGAATGAATATTTTATGGATTTTGTGTATAGAAAATCTTTCTCTGAATATAGGGTGATAAACGCGTCATTTTCTTGAAAATATATAAAACAATGAACCCCGTTACTTTGAATTATATCTTTTGAATATAATGATTTTATAAGTAGTGGAACGGGGATTATTATATCTATATATTTTATTTTCTCAATTACGTTTGAGTAAGTTTGATTTACGGTTAAAGGATCTACGATAAAAACATGGAAATGTCTATTGTTCGGATCAGGGTTTCCAAAAGACTCTAAATATTGAATTCTGTATTCAATGGCTTGATCTAAACCTAAATCATCATACGCTTTACTGCTTATCGCGTCGAATACGTCTTCGTCAAGAATATTTTTACTCAGAGAAATCAGAGCTGTAATGAAATCATTTGTGTTTAAATAAGAAATGGCAAGCTGTTCTTTCGAATATTCTGGAGTTTTTGCTTCACTGACGAGGCTAGACACACTTCTGTAATACTTATTGTTGTATGGATTTACCGATATAACACTTGAAAAAGAGTCCTGTTTTTTTTTACTCATTCTCTATAATCCTATTTGAATTCAACCATTGACATGGAGCAAAATTCATTTTTATTGTAAAATTCAATTCTGAAAATTTTATTGTTCTCGTCGACGGCAAATTCTTGATTCAAGCTTTGAAGTTTTACAACTTGATCGCTTTCATCGACACTACCTTTGCCGTAATAACCAATAACGTTTACACGTGAATTTTTACTTTTAAGTATTTTGAAATCGGCATTCACTATAAAAGATGAAGCTTTGTCAATAGAAATTTTATTTCCATCGACAACTACGTCAAATTTATTCTGACAATTAACCGATTTTCTAAAGTACTGAGGTTTTAAGGTGGTAATTTTCTTACTACCCACAAACACTTCGTATCCATTTATAGTTTTTTTAAAATCTCCAAGTGGATTGGAAAAATTAAATCTGTTTCGCTCTAATTCTAGCGGAACAAAGCTTAAAGATTTTTTTAAATCGTTTAAATTTAACTTGATATTATCATTTATTGTTAAATATCCATAATTATTAATAATTTTAGATAGGTTTTTTTCACTTAAATCAAAATTTCTTATAAAAGGTATGTCCATTATTTTCATAAACTCTTCTATCGCGACCAATTGATAAAAAACTTTTTGAGACAAAGATGACAGATCTTTGCTGGTTTCAATGGCAAAAGCGGGTTTGCCATTCGTTACTGCGAAATAGGTTAGTGACAATTTCATTTCTTCATCGTCATATTTTGTTTTCGTGTTTTTAACACTGAAATTATGATGTTTTTCTAAAAGTTTTTTATTTATATTGTCTTTAACCGTTGAGGCGATATTATTAAGGTTTCCAAATTCTTGCTCTTCTTTGAGATCGCATTGATCAATAACGCATGTTTGTCCCCATGCGTTGGGATTGAAAATGCTTCCTTGATTCTCTTTTCTATAAAATCCATGACCGTCGTGTAGATTGAGAACTAAAGATACGTCCTTGGAAAGAATAACTTTTTTGATAGCGTTAATTATTTCTTTGTCTTTGTCTTTGCTGTCGATTTTGGAGAATTTTCTGTTCATGTCTCCATTGAGGCCTCTTTCGTTCGCTTTTATGCTATCTTTATTGAGGTCTGGAATAATCCATAGATTTTTAGAAGTGATTTGATAATGAGTCGCCAATATCGAAGCGGAATAATAACCGCCTGGCTCATTTCCATGTATGCCGCCAATAACTAGCAAAGTGGTGTTGGAATCATTATTCTCTTTTTTGATTAGCTGAATATCCGCGTTCAGATTTGCGGCAAAGATATAGATGACTATATGATATATAGCGCTTCTCATTGTCATTTATTTTTCTGTCATTATTTCAATTTTATTCTCAATGAGCTTTACCATAAGGACTTTATCGCCCGTAAACTCAAAAGTATCTGATTTGTAATATTCTTTAAAGGATATTTTGTAGGTATTTAAAGTATCTGGATAAGGGATTACGTTAATGTCTGAAAATATAATTTTTTTCTTTTCAAGTTTTTGAAATACCCTTATTTTGTAGTTGACGAAATTTTTATAGGACATTCCATCAAATCTTTTAAAATCATTTGAGTAAAAGCTTAGATAACTTACGGAATCGTTATATAGCCAAGCGTATCTCCATGTGTATAATTGTGACAATATTGTCGAAAGCTCTTTCTTGGAAATTTCTTTTTTAACTTCAGCTTTATTAATTATTAAAATAGTTTTCGTAATATCAAGATTTTTATCTAAACACTCTATGCTTTCATTTTCTATGGCGATGCAACCTTTGGTGTAACTATCGCGTTCTTGATTGAGTGGAAGACCATGTATCCATATGCCATGTCCCTCGCTGCCTTTATACGTATCATACGCGTTTGGATATGAAGTGACAAAAGCTAATGGACCATAAAACTCGTCAACTTTTGATATTTTTTTTGTAATATCGTAGATGCCAATTGGAGTTTTTAAATCCCCCTCTTCATGCTTGTCCCCTTGTATCTTTCCCGTATAGGCGCTATATTCTTTTTTTAATTTATAAGAATTGTTGCCGTCTTTTACATATACGCATAACGTGGACTTGTCTTTGTTGCAAGTGAGTACGTTCGAATACGTTTCTATGTACCCAAACGTTGTGTTGGAGTTTTTTAAATAATTACTCCAATATTCCATTTTTGCGAGTTCTTTGTCCATGTGGTGTTCGATGTTAGCTATGCCATTCATCCTGTACGCGGTTAATATATCGTCAGCGTAAGATTGAGCGTTTAGAAGCAAGACGAAAAGCGCGATCGTATATATATTATTTTTCACTGTCGTATCCTATCTCTTTTAAAAAATTCACATCCTTAGTCCAGCCTTTTTGAACCTTGACTTGTAGGTTTAAATATGTTTTTTTTGTGCTAAGTCTTTCTATTTTCTCGCGAGCGGATTTGCCTATGCGTTTTATGGTGTCGCCACCTTTGCCAATCAGGATTCCTTTTTGGGACTCTTTTTCTATGATGACGGTCGCGTAAATCGTATCCAAACCTTTTTCTTCCTTAATGCTGTCTATGATAACGTCGGACTCGTACGGCACTTCGTCGCTGACGTTTTCAAATATGCCCTCACGAATAAAACCAGCGTAGATGTCGCGAACAAGCTCGCTTGTTAAATCTTCAGGATCAAAAAGGAATGGGGAGTCAGGCAAGTTTTTCGCTATTGTTCTCAGTAAGTCTTCATGACCCACCTTTTTAGGAATCGCAACTGGAATCAAGGCTTCAAAATGATCTGAAAATTGATTGTAGGACATGATGCGTTTAAACAATTTTTCTTGAGTGACTTGATCAATCTTGCTTAAAACGATAATATGTTTTATCTTTTTTTTGTTAAGCTTTAAAAATTTTTCATAATGTTCAAGGCCATCGGTCACGGGTGCGAGATAAACGATTAGGTCACAATCCCCCATAGCTTTTAGCGCTTCGTCCATCATAAATTGATTTAAAACTTTTTCTTTTTCATGAAGACCGGGAGTGTCTATAAAGATAATCTGAGTATCTCCGTGCATGACTATCGCGTTTGAGCGCTTTCTAGTCGCGTTCGCTTTTTGGCTAACCATCGCTATCTTTTCACCTAAGAGTGAATTCATTAACGTACTTTTTCCCGCGTTTGGACGACCAATTAATGAAACGAAACCAGCTTTGCTCATGTGTGTACCTTTGTCTATTTGATTTTTATAATATATATCTAGACAAGTCGTCATTTTCAACAACTTCATCTAGCTTTTTGTGTACAAGTTCGGCAGTGATTATTATCTCTTCGCCCTTGTGCTCGTCGGCGTCAAAACTAATGTCTTCCAAAACTCTTTCCAACACGGTATGGAGTCTACGCGCACCAATGTCTTCGGTGAGTTCGTTCGCTCTGTGAGACAATTTTGCAATCGTTCTTATGGCTTCGTCTTCAAACCTAAGCGTGACTTCCTCGACGCTTAAAAGCGCTACGTATTGCTTAATTAAAGAGTTATGAGTTTGCGTAAGTATTTGGTAGAGAGTCTCTTCGGTGAGTGCTTCAAGTTCAACTCTCAGGGGAAATCTACCTTGAAGTTCAGGTATTAAATCGCTAGGTTTGCTTACGTGAAACGCTCCCGCGGCGATAAAGAGAATATGATCCGTGTTTATCGTTCCGTATTTTGTTGACACGCTGCTTCCTTCGACTATTGGAAGTAAGTCGCGTTGAACGCCTTCTTTGCTTGGATCGTTTCTGCCTTGCGATTTTTCACTTACGGCGATTTTGTCTATTTCGTCAAGAAAAATAATGCCGCCATTTTCCGCTCGTCTTAACGCTTCGGCGTTTACGCTTGTCATGTCAAGAAGTTTTGAACTCGCTTCTTGACGAAGTAAAATTTTCGCGTCTTTTACTCTTACTTCTTTTTTATTGTCTTCTTGATTCATGCTTGCGAACACTTTGGAAAAACTCTCTTGAACTTTCACCAACTCCGGAGGGAGATTCGCGTCGTTGAATTCTATGTTTATTTTAGCGAATTCCAATTCTATAATCTTATCATCCATTTCGCCAGCAAGCACGCGTTTTTCCATAACTTCTAGGAGTCTTTGATAGTCGTCCTTTTTAGACTCGCTCGCGGATTCCAAAAGGGGAGGGAGAAGTTTTTCGACTATTTTGTTTAGAATATAATTATCAATTTTTTCAAGATTGAGTTCTTCTTGCTCGGCTTTTACAATACTGATGGCGTTTACGACCAAATCACGAATCATCGACTCTACGTCGCGACCGACAAAACCAACTTCGGTATATTTTGACGCTTCCACTTTTATAAAAGGTACTTTCATCATTTTTGCCAAACGGCGGGAAATTTCCGTTTTTCCAACGCCGGTTGAGCCTATCATGAGAATGTTTTTTGGCATTATTTCATTACGCATAGTTTCATCTAATTGCATTCTTCTGTATCGAGTGCGAAGAGCGAGCGCGATGGTTTTTTTCGCGCTATTTTGACTTATGACGTATTGGTCAAGATATTGGACAATCTCTTTTGGCGTTAGGTTCATTGTTTGGTTCCATCTAAAATAAGGGTTTTAACGTTGTGATTTGTATAAATGCATAAGTCGGCCGCTATGTGGAGACTCTCTTTGACCAACTCTTCTTCATCGAGTTTGGCGTGTTTTTTAAGAGCTCGCGCTGCGGAAATTGCGTAATTCCCACCGCTCCCGATTGAGGCCAATTCTCCGTCTTCTGGTTCAACCACGTCGCCGTTGCCGGTTAATATGAAAATATGATCATTGTTTAAAACTATCATCATGGCTTCAAGACGACGAAGCACTTTGTCTTTTCTCCAAGCTTTGGAAAACTCGATAACCGACTTTAGCAAATCGCCCTTTTTGTTCTCTAAAAACTCTTCAAACATGTCAAAAAGATTAAAGGCGTCGGCTGTGCTTCCGGCGAAACCCGCTAAGATTTTTCCATGATGCAACGTGCGAATTTTAGTTGCGTTCGCTTTTAAAACGCTGTCGCCAAAAGTCACTTGTCCGTCGCCACCGATGACGGCTTTGTTTTTACCTTTGTACGCGAGTATTGTAGTGGCGTCAAACAAATTTACTCTCCTTGAACGTCCACGTGAAGCGTTCCATGAAGACCGTGGCCTAGTTTAAAGTCTAGTTCGTGCTCCCCAATCGTTTTAATGGCGGATTTTTCATTGATATGTTTTTTGTCAATCTCAATGTTGTGTTGTTCTTTTAAGGCCGCCGCAACTTCGTCTTTTGTGACGGAGCCAAAAAGATGACCATTTTGTCCAAGTTTTTTCGTAATAATAATTTCGCATTTATCAAGTTTTTTGGCCATTTCTCTAAGAATATTCACTTCTTTTTCAAGGTTCTCGGCCACAATGAGCTCATCTCTCGCGTGTTGCGCTAAAATTTCGGGAGTCGCGGATCTTGCAAAGCCTTTTCCGATTAGAAAGTTTTTTCCATAACCGTCTTTCACTTCTTTAACTTCGCCAGCCTTGCCTAGAGTTTTTACGTCTTTAATTAATAGTACTTTCATGATTTATCCTGATTTTATTAGACTTTTATGGAAACGCTAGCTTCTGATTTTATTTGAAGCTAGCGTAATGTTGGTGAGCTTTTATCTCTCTTTTTCGCCGCCATATGAAACGATGCCGTGAGTTAAGTTTCCTATTTTCGTGTAACCCATGCTTGGAAGAATTCTAGCAACGTGAGCGCTTCTGCTTCCAACGTGACAATAAACGATGATGTTTTCATCTTTATCAAGCCCGGCTTCTTCTAGCGTTTGGTAAAAACTACTTGTTGGAACTAAGGCGTCGGCGCCTTTGATGTGACCCATTTGCCATTCCATGTGCTCACGAACGTCAACAAGTTTAAAGTTTACCATTCCAAGCTCTCTCGCCTCTAAAAGCGATATAAGCTCATCGGGATCGATTTCGCTTTGGTTAACCAACATCTCACACTCTTCTTTTGTCAATCCGCGCGAGTGCGTGTGCGCCACTTCTTCCATTCCTAGTTCTAGTCGTTTAGTCGCGGCAAACTCTGGAGTACAAAAAATCCCACAGTGACAAGTGCCGTCTTCTGGTATCTCTTTTTCAATAGCGGGCTTACAAGGGCAAATTCTGTCATCGACGCTTTTTGCTTTTCCATCAACTTCTTCAACCATAAAACAAGGACAAAAACGCTTTGAGTACATCATCTTGTTGCGAGCGAGACCCATTTGAACGCCTTCGTTTACTTCAGCCTGAGGATTGTACTCCCAACCAAATTGCGCGTTTACTTTATCTGTGAATTTAATGGTTTTTTCCATCTCCGCGATAAACTCTGGTGAATTCATGTCTATTTTAATGATACTCATTTTTATTCCTTTAGTATGATTTTATGATTTTTTATTTCTAGCTTTACCCGCGATGATGAAGCGAAGCGCGTTTAGTTTGATGAAACCTTCAGCGTCTTTTTGATCGTAAACCGCGTCTTCTTCAAAAGTTGAATACTCTGGGTTGAACAATGATACGTCTGAGCTACGCCCAACCACCATTACGCTTCCTTTGTAAAGTTTAAGACGAACGCTTCCTTCTACAAACTCTTGAGTTTTGTTGATTGCCGCTTGAAGCATTTCGCGCTCTGGCGAGAACCAAAAACCATTGTAGATTAGTTTCGCGTAACGAGGCATCATCTCATCTTTTAGGTGTGTGGCTTCACGATCTAGGGTTATGGACTCTATCGCTCGGTGAGCTTTTAACATGATGGTTCCACCCGGCGTTTCGTAACATCCGCGAGCTTTCATTCCAACGAAACGGTTTTCAACTATGTCAACGCGGCCAATGCCGTGTTTACCACCTACCTCATTTAAGGCTTTAAGCATAGTGGCGGGGCTGAGTTCTTTCCCGTTAAGCGCGATAGGGTCGCCATTTTTATAATCAATTGTGATATACTCGGCTTTGTCTGGAGCGTTCTCTGGAGAGTTTGACCATAACCACATATCTTCTTCAGGTTCTGCGTTGGGGTCTTCTAGAATTCCGCCTTCGTAAGAGATGTGAAGGAGATTGGCGTCCATGGAATAAGGTGATTTTTTACCTTTTTTCTCTATTTTGATGCCATGCTCGTCCGCGTAAGCTAAAAGTTTTTCGCGTGAGTTTAAGTCCCATTCTCTCCATGGAGCTATGATGGTGAGAGTTGAATCTTGGCTCAAATAACCCATCTCAAAACGAACTTGGTCATTGCCTTTTCCAGTCGCGCCATGACTGACGCCATCCGCGCCGGTAAGTTTCGCAATTTCAGTTTGGCGCTTAGCAATGAGTGGACGAGCGATTGAAGTGCCTAAAAGATATTCGCCTTCATAGATCGTATTTGCGCGAAACATCGGGTAAACGTAATCTCTTACAAACTCTTCTCTTAAATCATCAATAAAAATATTTTCAGGTTTGATGCCAAATTCAAGCGCTTTAACTCGAGCGGGCTCAAGCTCTTCGCCTTGGCCTAAATCCGCCGTAAAGGTAACAACTTCACAATTGTATTCATCTTGAAGCCATTTTAAAATAACGCTAGTATCTAAACCGCCAGAGTACGCTAAAACTACTTTTTTTACTACTTTTTTCATAATGAAACCTATATCTTAAAATAATTATCGCGATTGTATCTAAAAAGAAATGAGGATTTGCTTATAAAAAATTGTGAGTAAGAAAGCGTAAAGTTTGAAAAGGTAAAAAAAATTACCCTTTCGTGTCGAACAAAACGCCTGTGACTTCTTGCATTTTTGGAAGAATGTTTTGCGCCTGCTCCACGGGAAATCTTCTCAACATTTTGTTGGTTTCGGAGTCAATAACCGAAACGTAAAATATGTCTTGAGAATCAACCCCGAATTTGACGTTCGTATTCATAGGCGCCATCGCTTTGTTTAAATCATCAACCAAAGCTTCCACTTGGGCTTTTGTATTTATTTTTTCTTGACCTTGGGCGTTCTTAATCCCTTCTTGCTGCACTTCCTTTATAAGGTCAACTTTTTGAGGTTGTTGAATATGCTGCTGAACTGGTTGAGCCGCTCTTCCTTGAGTCTCACTCGTACTTACTTGTGATTGCTGTTGTCTTGCAACGTTTGCTATGCCATCCATGACTTAC
>ERZ889078.2948-NODE-2948-length-11717-cov-10.903018_pt1 | contig 11717 bp, 16 predicted proteins | sample MGYA00521266_ERZ889078 | MGnify/ENA primary metagenome ERZ889078 (study PRJEB32303, sample SAMEA104408618) | aquatic metagenome | biome: Brackish water; feature: Pelagic; material: water | place: Baltic Sea | collected 2014-06-16T06:34:00 | depth 76,534 m ... | reverse complement strand
CAGCAATATCATCAAAACAATTAATTTCAGCTAAACTAACAATTTCAAAATTAGTTAGCATTGCCTGAACTTCTTTTAGTTTGTTCTTATTATTGGTTGCAAAAACTAGTTTTAATTTATTCATGATGATATGGTTCGTTTTTTAAAATAGTAAAAGCTCTATAGATTTGTTCAACAAAAAATAAACGAATCATTTGATGTGAAAAGGTCATTTTTGATAATGAAATTTTACCAGCAGACTTTTTATAAACTTCATCTGAAAATCCATAAGGACCACCAATTACAAAAACTAATTGCTTAATTCCTGAATTCATTTTCTTTTGAAGGTACTTTGAGAAATCAATAGATCTAAATTCTTTTCCTTTTTCATCCAACAAAATTAATGTATCTGTAGGTAATAATTTTTTTAAAATAAGTTCACCTTCTTTTTCTTTTTGCACTTGTTCACTTAAATTCTTAACATTTTTAATATCAGAAATAATTTCAAGCTCAAAATTAATATAATGCTTCAATCTATTTTGATAAGCTTCAATTAAAGTTTGCAAATTTTTATCATCGGTTTTACCAATGGCCAGTAATTTAATTTTCATTTGGCAAATATAAAAATAAAACAAAGATGAATTTTTGAAAATAAAAAAGTTATTTTTGTTTTAAAATAGGCGTAAAATGATTAGCAAAAAGCAATTTGAGAAAGAATTAAATATTATAATTTCTAATGCTGTAAGAGAAGATGTTGGTGGTGGAGATTATAGTTCACTGGCTTGTATTCCTGAAAGTGCACAGGGTAAAGCTAAATTATTGGTTAAGGAAGATGGTATAATTGCTGGTGTAGAATTTGCCAAGAGAATTTTTAAATATGTTGACATTAATTTACAAGTTGAAACATTAATTAATGACGGTGATGAAGTAAAATATGGCGATATTGTTTTTTATGTTTCTGGGAGTTCCTTGTCTATTTTAAAAGCTGAGCGGTTGGTTTTAAATGCCATGCAGCGAATGAGTGCAATAGCTACCAAAACTAAAAAGTTTGCAAACTTATTAGAAGGTACAAAAACTAAAATTTTAGACACTAGGAAAACGACTCCAGGTATTAGAGCTATTGAAAAATGGGCGGTTAAAATTGGCGGAGGAGAAAACCATAGATTTGCTTTGTATGATATGATTATGTTGAAAGATAATCATATAGATTTTGCAGGTGGTATTACTCAGGCAATTACTAAAACCAAGCGATATTTAGAAGAGAATCACTTATATTTAAAAATAATTGTTGAAGCAAGAAGCCTCAAAGAAATTAATGAAATTTTAAAAACTGAGGGCGTTCATAGAATTTTAATAGATAATTTTAATTATGATGATACTCGTAAAGCAGTAGCATTAATTGGTGATAAATGCCAAACAGAATCTTCAGGCGGAATTACTTTAGAAACAGCTAGAAAATATGCTGAATGTGGTGTAGATTATATTTCATCGGGAGCTTTAACTCATTCTGTTTATAATATGGATTTAAGCTTAAAAGCTATTTAATGAGTAAACAAATTGAAGAAAATATTGATAAAATCCCAGTTGTAAACTGGATCATACGCTTAGCCAAAAGAATTAAAATTCCAGGTTTATTAGGCATGTCTTTGTATGACGTTATTGAAATGTATTTTATTGGAATTGTAAAAGGAGCTTTAACCTCACGTGCAGGAGGAATTGCTTTTAGCTTCTTTATGGCATTATTTCCTTTTATTTTATTTATTTTAACCTTAATTCCGTATGTTCCAATTGAAGGATTTCAAGAGAATTTTTTAGTAATGATTGAACAATTATTACCTCCAAATACAGCTGAAACAGTTCATGATGTTATTGAAGATATTGCAAATAACAGATATAGCGGTTTGCTTTCATTTGGTTTTATTGCATCTATTTTTCTAATGACTAATGGCGTAAATGCTATTTTAGGAGGATTCGAATATTCGTACCATGTAACAGAAATGCGAAATATATTAAAGCAATATTTTATATCTATGGGAATGGCAATATTACTGTCTTTTATATTAGTTTTTACCGTAGCAATTATTCTTTACTTTGAAATAGGAATTAATGATTTAAAAGCAAAAGGTTGGCTAGAAGATGATGTTTTTTGGATTGAAAAAGGGCAATTTTTGTTTTTTGTTTTACTCATATTCATTTCAGTTTCATTTTTGTATAAATATGGAACAAAAGAGGTGAAACACTTTTCTTTTTTTACGCCAGGTTCCATTTTAACAACTGTTTTAACCATACTAATGTTTAAACTTTTTGCAATTTATGTGTTAAAATTTGCAACCTACAATAAGTTGTATGGTTCTATAGGAACATTGTTAGTTTTAATGTTATTTGTTTGGATAAATTCCATCATTTTATTATTAGGTTTTGAGCTGAATGCGAGTATAAATTATCTTAAGAAAACACGTTTAAAAAAATCATAGTTTAAGAAATAATAGTATGAAAGTAATTGCAATGATTCCTGCTCGTTTTGAAGCAAGTAGATTTCCAGGGAAATTAATGAAGGATTTAGCTGGGAAAACAGTGATATTAAGAACGTATGAAGCAACAAAGAACTCCAATTTATTTGATGAAGTATATGTTATAACTGATAGTGATCTAATTTTTAATGAAATTATTTCAAATGGAGGTAAAGCAATAAAGAGTAAAAAAGAACATGAATCAGGAAGTGATAGAATTGCTGAAGCCGTTGAAAATTTAGAGGTTGATATTGTTGTAAATGTGCAAGGCGATGAGCCTTTTACCCAAACAGTACCATTAAAAAATTTGTTAAACGTTTTTAAATCGGATACCACTAAACAAATTGATATAGCTTCATTAATGTTAAAAATGGAAGATGATGAAGAAATAAACAATCCGAATAATGTAAAAGTGGTAACTGACGAAAATAATTTTGCCATGTATTTTTCACGTTCACCAATTCCTTATCCAAGAGAAAAATCTACAGCAATTTATTATAAGCATATTGGAATTTATGCTTTTAGAAAAGATGCCTTACTAAAATTCACTAAATTACCTATGAATAGGTTAGAAGCAACTGAAAAACTAGAAAATTTACGATTTTTAGCAAATGGGATGACCGTTAAAATGGTAGAAACAAATCAAATTGCCATTGGGATTGATACACCTGAAGATTTAGAAAAAGCCAATGCGATTTTTAAAAATAGTTAAAGAATGAGTATTTCTCCTGAAACAATTTTTAGTATTTTAGTTGGAATAGGGCTAGCGGCATCCGTTGGTTTTAGAATTTTTATTCCTTTATTTACTTTAAGTTTGGCTTCTTATTTTCATGTAATTCCATTAAATGAAAGTTGGCAATGGATTGGGAGTTCTTCGGCTATCATCATTTTAGGAGTTGCCACAATAGTTGAAATATTCGCATATTTCATTCCGTTTTTTGATAATCTATTAGATACAATTGCTATTCCTTTGGCAGCTTTTGCAGGTACAGCAGTTATGGTTGCAACAGTCAGTGATTTAGATCCAACATTTACTTGGGCACTGGCTATTATTGCAGGTGGTGGTTCAGCTGCTGCAATAAAAGGCTCAACAAGTACAACGCGTTTGGCTTCAACCACCACCACCGCAGGAATTGCAAATCCATTAATTTCAACAGTTGAGACAGGAACTTCAATAATAATGGCTGTTTTCGCTATTTTTTTACCTATAATAGCAATAATTTTAACATTAATTATATTTTGGATTCTATTTAAAGTTTTCAAATTATTTAAACCATCAAAATTAAAGAAATGAGTTACATCAATAAACAACCAAAAGATTTCATAAAATCATTGCAAATCATTCATTTTGTATTTTTAATGGTTATTATTGTATTTGCAGTGTATGTTTCAATACAATTAAATGAACAATTAACTTTTTCTTATTCAAATGATAAAGCTTTTCTTTATATAGCTATAACAGTTTCATTTGTGGGAAATTTAATGAGTAAAAGCTTGTTTATGAAACTGATTAAAAAAATTCCTGAAAATGCTGATTTACTTCAAAAAGCATCAAAATATAGTACTGCACATATTTTTAGATTAGCAATGTTAGAATTTCCTGCTTTAATGTGTATTATTTTTGTAATGCAATCTAACAATAGCTTTTATTTTATTCTTGTAGGGATATTATTAGTAATGATGTTAGCTATTATGCCTACCAAAAACAAATTTGTAAACGAAGTACCATTAACATCTAAGGAAAAATCAATACTAGAAAAGCTTTAATTAGTTTTTTAAATTTCGGATATTTGCAAACTAATTAATAAAAATGGCACAAAAACCAAGCATACCAAAAGGAACTCGTGATTTTTCACCTACTGAAGTAACAAAACGAAACTATATATTTTCAACCATAAAACAAGTGTTTGAAGTATATGGATTTCAACCTATTGAAACACCTAGTTTTGAAAATTCAGAAACTTTAATGGGCAAATATGGAGAAGAAGGCGATCGCTTGATTTTTAAAATATTGAATTCGGGAGATTATTTAAATAAAGTTGATGACACTTTACTAGCTTCAAAAGATAGTTTAAAAATTACTTCAAAAATTTCTGAGAAAGCATTGCGTTATGATTTAACTGTACCTTTTGCACGTTATGTGGTACAACACCAAAATGAAATTGAATTTCCTTTTAAAAGGTATCAAATGCAACCAGTTTGGCGAGCAGATAGACCTCAAAAAGGGCGTTTTAGAGAATTTTTTCAATGTGACGCAGATGTTGTAGGAAGTAAAGGTTTATGGCAAGAAGTTGAATTTGTTCAATTATATGATGCTGTTTTTAGTAAGTTAAAATTAACAGGAACGACTATAAAATTGAACAACAGAAAAATATTAGCTGGTATTGCAGAAATTATTGGTGCTAAAGATAAATTGATAGATTTTACAGTGGCATTAGATAAGCTAGATAAAATAGGAGTTGATGGTGTAACTAAAGAAATGCTTTCAAAGGGAATTTCAGAGGAAGCAATTGAAAAAGTACAACCATTATTTAATTTTAATGGAAGTAATCATGAAAAATTAGTTCAGCTTCAAGAATTATTAGCAGCATCAGAAGAAGGAACTGAAGGTGTTAAAGATTTAAAATTTGTTGTAGATACTATCGAATCATTAGGATTACAATCGGCTAAACTAGAGTTAGATGTAACTTTAGCACGTGGTTTAAACTATTATACAGGGGCTATTTATGAAGTTTCAGCGCCAGAAGGGGTTCATATGGGATCTATTGGTGGTGGAGGTAGATATGATGATTTAACAGGAATATTTGGGTTAAAAGATGTGAGTGGTGTTGGTATTTCGTTTGGTTTAGATCGTATTTATTTGGTGTTAGAAGAATTAAATTTATTTAATGAAGTTGAATTACCAAAACCAAAGGTGTTATTTATAAATTTTGGAGAAACGGAGGCAGCCTATTGTATGAAAGCTTTAGTTGAATTGCGCAAAAACAATATAAAATCTGAATTGTATCCAGAAAATGCAAAAATGAAAAAACAACTAAATTATGCTAATAAGCGAGAAATTCCTTATGTGATAATTGTTGGTTTAGATGAAATTAAAAATAATAATTATACATTGAAAAATATGCAAACAGGTGATCAGCATTTATGTAATTTAGAAGAATTACTTAGAATCACAGCATAACTTTGAAACAAAGTTGTAAATTTGCAAGCTAAATTAGTGAAAATGTTTGAAGGTAAAAACGGAATGAAAAACACAATAGATGAAATAGGAGATGATCACGCAGCATCATCTGCTAAAACACCTTTAAGAGCTGATGCTTTTGATATTTCTGATGAAGAAAAAAGAAATCGTATTGAAGCAAGCGTTAGAGATATTCTAGAAACATTGGGAATGGATTTAGAAGATGATAGTATAAAAGGAACTCCAAGAAGAGTTGCAAAAGCATACGTGAATGAAATCTTCAGTGGTTTAAATCCTGCGAATAAGCCGAAATTATCAACGTTCGATAATAATTATAAATATGGTGAAATGTTGGTAGAAAAAAACATTACAGTTTATTCTACCTGTGAACATCATTTATTACCAATTGTAGGTAGAGCGCATGTTGCTTATATTTCAAATGGAAGTGTTATTGGTCTTTCTAAAATGAACAGAATTGTAGATTATTTTGCGAAGCGGCCACAAGTTCAAGAGCGTTTAACAATGCAAGTTGTGCAAGCTTTACAAGAAGCAATGGGTACAGATGATGTTGCTTGTGTAATTGATGCGAAACATTTATGTGTAAATTCCAGAGGGGTTCGGGATATTGTAAGTAGTACTGTAACTTCAGAATTTGGAGGAAAATTTAAAGACAAAGAAGTTCGTAGAGAATTTTTAGATTATATTAAAATGGATACTAATTTTGAAGAAATTCAATAATCATTTAATTTAAAACATAAAAAAAGCACCTATAAGGTGCTTTTTTTATGTTAAAACTTCAAAAGTTATTCTTTATCAATTAATTTTTTTGATAAAGTAAATCCAGTAAATAATCCAAGTCCAGCCATTAGAAAGATAGAACCAGTATATGCTATATCATGTTCAATTACTGTATAAGTTTCTAAAAGAGCACCCATAAAAACGCCAATACCAATACCAATAAGCAATACAGCTATATTTAGAATTAAAATTTTCCAAATAGGTACAGGTGATTTTTTTTGAGCAGCCTTAGCGCTAAAAAAGATACTGGCATCAGCTCCTTTTTCAATTAATGCTAAACGCTCTTTGTTTCTTGTGGAATAGTGTAAATAAAATATTCCAAAAATGATGATAAATAGTGATACAAATACAAATGCTACTTCCATAATATATAATTTAAGTTTTTTATGTGTTTCATTTGGTATGACGATTATTATTCTCATTCGGTTACAAAAAAGAGTATTTAAATTTAATTGTATTAAATTGTAACCACTTTAGTTTAATTGTCGTCCTATATCTAAATGAACACCAAACCAGACGAGTACTATATAGAACAAACGTTAAATGGTAACGTAAATGCTTTTGCTTTTTTAGTTGAGAAGTATAAACACATGGTGTATACACTTACTATAAGAATTGTTAAAAATAAAGAAGAAGCGGAGGAAGTTTCACAAGATTCATTTGTAAAAGCTTTTAAAAATTTAGATAAATTTAAAGGTGAATCAAAATTTTCAACTTGGATTTATAAGATTGCGTATTATGCTAGTTTAGATGTTTTAAAGAAAAATAAAAGATTTGTTAATTCTGAAAATATTGATGATTTTAATGAAGGTGATTTAGAGAATATGCAAGATGCTTTAGAATATTTACATGAAAATGAAAGAAAAAAAGTAATTAATGATGCACTTTTAAGATTAAATGAAGATGAGCGTATTATTTTAACATTGTATTATTTTGAAGAATTACCAGTAAAGGAAATTTCAAAAGTTGTAAATTTATCAGAAGATAATATCAAAACAAAGTTATTTAGATCTCGAAAAAAATTAACAACAATTTTAAAACATGTTATTGAACCAAGAACCGTAGATTTAAGATGAAACCAATTAAAAACATAGAAGAAATTACAAAATATATTATTAAGGAAGCACAAATTGAATCGCCTTCTGAAGATTTTCTGAATAAAGTAATGAATTCTGTAAAATTGGAAAGAAAGCTTTCTTTAAGAAAAGTTTACCAACCGTTAATATCAAAATCAGCTTGGTTATTGATAATTACAGTATTTTTTGGGTTGAGTATTTTTATGTTGGCAGGAAATTCTGAAAATTCATATCTATTATCAAAAGTAAATGTGTCATTTTTTGATAAAATCACTTCAATTAAAGTTTTAGAAAATATTCCTTCAATAAATATCTTTAAAAACATTCACTTTTCAAGCACATTTACATACAGTTTTGTATTCTTTTCTATTTTAGTGATGTTGCAATTGTGGGTTATTAAAAATTATTTCAACAAACAAAATAGCATATAAATTTAATTGTTTTTTTAATTAGGGGCTAAAATAGTAAATGGATAATATGGAATATTTCGTAAAACCCAATAAATAATAATAATAACTAAGATTATTATGGGCGTTTTAGGATGATAGATATAGTTGTAAATATTCTTTTTAAAATAGGCGTTTAATCCAGTGATTATTCCATGATATCCTAAAACTAATATTCCCAAAAAATACAAGACGTTTTGTTGAAGAACCCCAAATAAGTTAAATTGTAATAATTGATGTGTTGCACGCTGACTTCCACAACCAGGGCAATAAATACCTGTGGTTACATACAAAGGGCATTTAGGGAAAAAATTTACATCACTTGGATTTACAAAAAAATATAAGATTGCTACACTTATTCCAAGTAAAAGAAATCCCATAGTTTTTAAGTTCATAAGTTCAATTAATAGTCATTACCAAAACCCATTATAGCAAGTCCTCCTATAGCAAAAATAACAATAGCATATAAAAGAATAATAGCAATCCCTGAAAACAATCCCCATTTCATCCATTTTTTTGCATTTTCAGAAGCTTCCTGTGCTCCATGATAATCTCCAGAAGAAAATTTAGAATTTACTTGACTCGCAAATACAATACCTACAATTCCAAAAGGTAAACAGCAGAAAATAGTTACTAAAATAGATTCAACAAGGTAGTTTTTTGGTTGATTTTGATCCATCATTTTTCTTTTAAATTATAATAAAAATTGTTATAAACGAATGTACAAAAATATTATATTGAATTTTTAATGATATTAAATATAAAATGAATTTCTCCAGCTATTTGTTTATTTGTTTCCAAATATTTTTCAGATTGAAGCAGCGTATTGTCATACATTTTAGGATCGTTAAACGGTAAATGAAAACGTTCAATAGCATCAGGGATGAAAGGGCAGTTTTCATCAGCACTAGAGCAAGTTGTGATAGCTATAAATGGTTTTTTATGATGTTCACTATCAAATAATTTAGAAAATCCAATTATTGGATTTATGCAATTTTTATAACTAATTGAATACACTGGGTTTTCATGGGAAAATTCTAATATTTGAAAGTCAAAACCAACTTCTTGTAATGTTTTAACGGTATTTCTATAGAAAGAAGTAGCCATTGTACCTCCTGAAAAGCTATAGATTTCAGAAAATTTAAAATAATAAGAAGCATAACTACTCCATACTTGTGCTAATTGGCTTCTTCTACTATTGTGAGTGCAAATATAATTGAGGTTAACACGTTTATTTTGTTCTAGCTCATTTGTAATAAATAATGCAATAGATTGAAGTAATTTCATCCTATTTTTATCAATTTTTAAATTGGTAAGCGCATCTTTAAAAAATTGTTCAGTGTTTATTGAAATAGTTTGTTCCATCATTTTCTTTTTCTACAAAAATATTGTTTTAACTTTGCCTAAATATTTTTGCAAAATTAATTAAAAGTTAAGAAATTAACTAAATTAAATTTTTCAAATAAAAAGTGGTTCTAAAAAATAGTAATTTTCAAAGATAAAATAATCAGATATAAATGGAATTTAAAGTTGGGGATAAAGTTGCAGTACTTGATGATGTAATTAAAGGTAAAGTTATTGAGGTTTATACGCATAAAATTGTAATTGAATCTGAAGATGGATTTTCTTTTGATTTTTCACCTAAAGAGTTAGTGATTATTAGGCAAAGCCAAAAAGAACTTTCTAAATTCAGTGATATTTCAAATGAAGGCTTGTTAGAAAAAATTAATTACACAACTAAGAAAAAGAATGCACCTAAATTTAAAACAGCTAATTTAAATGATAAACTTCCACCTATGGAAGTAGATTTACATATTCATCATTTAACCACTTCAACTAAAGGAATGGATAATTATGATATGTTAAATTTACAAATGAATGAAGCAAAACATAAATTAGAATTCGCGATTAAAAACAGAATTCCAAAAATTGTTTTTATTCATGGAGTTGGACAAGGGGTTCTAAAATCAGAGCTAGAATTTTTATTTAAGAATTACCAAGTTAAATCCTATGAGGCTTCCTTTCAAAAGTATGGATTAGGAGCCACTGAAGTTTATATTTATCAGAATACTAAAGGTTAACAGTAAGTATCCCAAAATCAAAACTTTCAAAGAAAATACGCTCATTAACATCATTAAATAATAAATCTGAAATTGTGATTGTATATGTGTAACCTGTTATAACTTCATTTGTTAGGATCTCAGCAGTTGTTATATTAATTGTGCCACTGTCAGCTATTAATTCTTTCAAAACTCTTGGAGTAGAGGGTGGAATAGATTGACAGAAATAATTTGAACCAATTACATCTTCTAAAATTCTATAAGTTACACTTGAAGTTGTAGAGATTGCAACAGTTTTATCACCTACAGTTGTTCCAATATTTGTAGTTGTTAAAGTTAAAATTATGACTTCAGTACTAGTACTATTTTTCATGTAAATAACATATTCTCCACAACTTTCAACATCAGAAGTAAATTCAAAAGAAGGCACATCAAAATCACCATCATTACAAGAGCAGAATGAAATTGTTAAAAAAAGTAATATTATTTTTTTCATTTATGTAAAATTTTCAAGACAAAAATAAGGGTTTTAAGTAATTCAACGTTAAATGAAACCAACTATTTTAATTACTTTTGCTTTTGATGAAAAATATATATTTAGACAACGCCGCAACAACACCAATTTTGCCAGAAGTAATTGATGTAATTACCAATGCAATGGTTCATTTTTATGGAAATCCATCTTCAACTCATCAAATTGGAAGAAAATCAAAATCTTTGGTTGAAACAGCTCGAAAAAATATAGCAAAACAATTTAATGCAGCTTCAAATGAAATTATTTTCACTGCAGGAGCAAGTGAAGCGGATAATTTAATTTTAAGAAATGCAGTTACAAATTTGGGAGTAACTACCATTATTTCATCAAAAATAGAGCATCATGCAATTTTACATACGATAGATAATCTTGTTAAAGAATTTAATATTCATGTTAGTTGGGTAGATTTAGATGAAAGAGGAGGTGTAAATTACACACATTTAGAAGAATTACTTAAACAGTCTGATGAAAAAAAATTAGTAAGTTTAATGTATGTTAATAACGAAATTGGGAATGTATTAGATCTAAAAAAAGTTTCAGATTTATGTATTGCAAATAATGCTTTATTTCATTCTGATGCTGTGCAGGGAATTGGGCATTTTAAAATTGACATTAAAGAAACCCCTATAGATTTCTTTGTCTCTAGTGCACATAAATTTCACGGACCAAAAGGTGTAGGATTTGCGTATATTAAAAAAGGATTTGGTGTAAATCCAATTTTACACGGAGGAGAACAAGAGCAAGGAGCCAGAGCAGGAACTGAAAATATTCATAGTATTTTAGGAATGGAAAAAGCATTAGAAATTACTTGTGCTAATCTAAAAGAAGAATCTAACTACATTCAAAAAATAAAAAGTTACTTTATTTCTGAATTAAAAAATAATTTTGAAGGAATAGAATTCAACGGGTATGCTGAAAGTGAAACAAAAAGTAGTTATATTATTTTAAACGTTCGATTTTCAAAAGAATATCCAATGTTGATTTTTAATTTGGATTTAAAAGGGATAGCAGTATCAGGTGGAAGTGCTTGCCAAAGTGGAAGTAATAAAGGTTCACATGTTTTAAATGCTATATTAGATGAAAAAGAAGCTATTAAAACTTCTATTCGATTTTCCTTCAGTAAATTTAATAC
>ERZ889078.2947-NODE-2947-length-11718-cov-11.815142_pt1 | contig 11718 bp, 6 predicted proteins | sample MGYA00521266_ERZ889078 | MGnify/ENA primary metagenome ERZ889078 (study PRJEB32303, sample SAMEA104408618) | aquatic metagenome | biome: Brackish water; feature: Pelagic; material: water | place: Baltic Sea | collected 2014-06-16T06:34:00 | depth 76,534 m ... | reverse complement strand
TGAACGCATTCTCAATATTCTCAAGCGCTTGTTGGAGCATCTCAACATAATTGGATGCGCTCAATGACCAGGTATACTCTTGCTGTGGGGCTAAATTGAAAAAGTCAGGGTTATCATTGCTATATAGTGGATCAATGGTAGACAGGAATTCGAATCCTTGATCAATCAGAATAGCATACGTTTGAAAATCAGCAACATGCCCGGGTGGCACAAAGCAAGTTGGGGTATAATTGAGACTATCCTGCAGGATATTGAACCCACTCTGGACCAGGCCCACCTGAATCGAATCCTCATGGGCAACACCGAATTGAGAACAATACATTTCATGACTTGATTGACCGCAGTTGGGACAAATATGATTGTATCCATGCTGAATAATTTCATGACCATTGGCAATGCTACCAAGCAGTTCGTTCCGCAAAACACCATCGCCATTCTGCGATTCCTGAAGTCGATGTGGAATGACTGCCCAGGATACTTTCGCAGAACGTGATTCCACAGCAGTTTGAAATGGGATAATGCTTCGTGGTGACCAATTAATTCGTGACTGAATATCATCGACACGGATGATAAAATAGAAAGGATCATCCGCCAGCAGGGATAGACAGAAACCAAGTGATATGAAGAATATTTTTAAGGATGCCGGCAAATGTATCACATCTCTGCGAGGACATTCAGGTGTCGTGCAACATCCCCTTGCCCCTCCTCATCTGGATCAAAATTCAACTCACCAAAATTCCTGGGACTATGGAAATTGACTTCATCCAGCGCTGTCCAGGACACCCAGTGGGGATGTGAGGTGTTATCGCCACACTTGTACAGGTTCCCCTTCCAGGGAAGGTGGGTATTCACTTCACCCACATAAGCTTCCATGATCTTAAAGGGAATAAAAAATTCCAGATACCAGGTTGTCGGTATCTTTATCTCAGCTTCAATCAACGCCGGAAGTGAGTGAAAGCGCTGGATCTGAGCGTCAGCTTCCGTCGTAAGTGCCTGAGCATATTTAATTCTCCCAGCTTCCCTGGTAGAATCTTCGATGTAGCTAACCAACAGGCAGCCCCCGCAGTTAAACTCAAAATTGAAATACCCAGCTTCTGATTTTGGTTGTAGAAAGATTTCTACACAGCTGTCCAGAAAAACGTCAGATTGGTATGTCTGGTGGATACAACGGATGAATTTATCCTTCACTTTGAATATGCCATACAAACCGTCAGAACTATATTGCAGTTTGCAAGCAGTCAGCGGATTATGATCATGACTTTCTGGCCGATACTGTTCCAACAATAAGGGCTCGACATTCCCCCATGCAGGTCCTTCCCAATATCCCTTTAGCTCAGGTTTATGGCAGACCTTCTGGATTGAATACTGGTTTGATTTCACTATAGATATCTCAGATGGGTTTGCTGGCGATTATTTTTGGGGCCTAGAGACTTATTTCAGGCTGACAAGTTTTACAGATTGTGAAACAGACCCCGCTTCCAGCCGGGCAAAGTATACACCTGTGGGGACCAGATGATCAAAGGCATCCCTCCCATCCCAGATCAATTCGTGAGCACCTGCTCCCTGGATATCATTGGAAGTATATTCCCTTACTAGCTGTCCAGTCACATTAAATATTCTCACTCTAATTCTGGAGGCTTCACCGAGGTGGTAGCGGATAGTTAACTGAGGGTTGAAAGGGTTTGGATAAGCTTGAACCGACAGCAGATGCTGAATTTCATTTTTTGAGAAATTATCATCATTTATGGAAACAGTTTCCAGGCTTGATTCGCTTGTGATATGCACGGCATCTGCGACAACATAATTGCCTGTAGTGGCCGCATTGGATACGGTGACAGAGTAAACTGTCTCAGCATCAAAAGCGTAGGTCCCCAGTAAATTCCATTGACCGTTATTACCAGTCTGATCTTGATATACCGTATCAATCCCTGAGGCATGGGTGATGACAAAGGGGGTATCACTTGCACGATTATTGGCTGCGACCCACCATCCAAATACATCGGCTTCGCTAACGCTATTCTGAAGAGAGAAACTGAAGGTCGCTGTACGATCGCCATTTCCAATATTGTTCAGAAGCGAAGGTGTCGTTCCCCAGTAACCCAGGTTGGCTGTTGCAAACCAACCACCTCCATCAAGCACACAACCCATGTCACCCGTATCAATAATCAATTCATTTGAGGGTACTTCTGGAAACTGCACTGAATCAGCATGCACAATGGCCAGAATACTGGGAACTGAGCGCTGTTCAGAGGGGTGATTGACATAATCCCCACCAATGGCCATACCTGTAGAACCACCACCATCCAGATTCATGGCTTCCACACAACCCAGACTGATCATGGTCGAAGCTAATTCTGGCAAACCCAAGCCCTGACTGATGGATTGGCGACCATCTACCACAAACAGGATGACGTGATTATCTGCAGTAAAACCAACAGCAGTCCGGGGATCGCCATTGTCATATCCCACACCAGAGCCCCAGAAGATTTCCTGATTGTAAGTCACATTGACCTGGCCGTTCTTGACCAGCGTAGGACCGCCTCCAATTCCCACCAATAATCCTCCAAGCTGCTCACCATTGTTTGAGAGTGGCGCGGGCAAAGGATTGCCTTGGTTGAGACTGTAGTTCATGGGAGTCGGAAATCCATAAACACTTTCCACCAGATTTCCATAATGGTAGATCCAGTTAACACTGGGTTGCCGCTCTGCATCCACTGAGAACAGACTGCGAATGACTGGATAGGATTGGCCATTGCGGGATAAAGCCGTAACATTCTGTGCCCGGACCTCATTGGGATAAATCACTGAAGAGTAGCTCACACTGCCCCCAAAAAAGCCTCCATTAATGGCTGCATAGGCACCAAATGTTTCCGTGAGGTCTGGAACAATGTCACCTGTACCTGCTAAATAGGGTCTGATCATGATATCCGGCTGGTTCAAATCCACATCAAGATACCAGGCTTCTAAAACAGGACTGGTCCGCGTACCCTTAAACAACCGTACACCTTCCGGCAGCGTATGGTCTGCAGTACGGTCTTCCCAACTGATGGTTTGGCTCAGAACTCCCACTGCAAATAAGCTAAGCAATAAGGTTAATATTTTGGCTATTCTCATGATGATTCCTCTATCCCATCCTTACCAGGACTTCAATTTCAGTATTTTTTGCATATCTCTCCGGATCGATGACTGATCCATTCAAAATTTCCTGATTCACCTTGATCTCCTGAATACCCTGGTTGATATGCTTGGGATTTTCTACCCGGATCTTAAATATCCTATCTCGATACTTCCGTGTTACTGTGAAGCCATCCCACGCGTGGGGAATCTTTGGGTCAACTTTTAACCCCTCAAAATCTGCCGAAATACCCAGGATATGATCTCTACCCACTTTCAACATCCAGACAGCTGATCCCGTGAGCCAACTATGGCTGGCCTGGCCACTGGTCTCATGCTCAGGGCTGGTGACATATTCGGCAAAGGCATAGGGCTCCAACTCATACTGATCGGCATTTTGACTACTGTTCAAGGGCATCATATCGGCATAGATCTGGGTTGCTTCTTCAATAAAACCTCCCTTCAATGCTGCCAGTACAAACCAGGCTGAGGCATGATTGAAAACAGAGGCATTTTCCTTCTTCCCAGGAACACAACGACTGATCAGCCCTACAGAAGCATCTACTTCCCGATAGGCTGGCCAACAGATCTGCATCCCGTAGGGTGTTCGCAGGTGCTCCAGACAAGACTTCAGAGATGCATGTCCTCTCTGCTCATCCGCAAACCCAGATATCACAGCCCAGGATTGGGCATTTAGGAAGATTTGGCCCTGGGTTTCAGCATGGGTCCCAAGGGGACGACCATCGTCCCTGAAGGCACGCAAAAACCAGTCCCCGTCCCAGCAACTCGCATTGACCTGAATCTTCATATCATCGTAGGCGGCCTGAAACTCAGCACTGAGCGCAGGCTTTTCCAGAAAATTGAAAAGTTTAACGGATTCATCCAGGACATATCCGAGAAAGGCAGCACCCCAGACAGTTTCACCTCTGCCCTCTGGACCGACTTTGTCCAGGGTATCATTCCAGTCCCCATTCATCATGAGGGGGAGGCCATTGGCACCCAATTTTGAAAGTGCATAACGTAAAGCCCGGATTAGATGCTCCAGAACCGTAGCAGTTCCAGAATCATGAAAATTGACGGAAGTATCAAGCAGGTTGAAATCACCCGTCTCCTTGAGATATTCAATAATACCAAAGGGAATCCAGAGCGGTGTGTCTGAATGATGGGTCCGCTCTCCTGTCCCAGTATACTTAAAGTAATTATGCAAAGTGGAGCCATCAGCGAACTGAAACTGCAAGGCATTCACCAGCCGCGATCGTACCCTGCCAGGGTCTTGAAGCAAGACGCCCAGAATATCCTGAAATTGGTCCCGCATGCCGGTTCCGAATAGCAGCCCCCCATGGTAATACCCAGCATTCCGAGCCATATCAAAGGTTACCGCTGACTGGTAGGGATTCCAAACGGTGGTCATCTGGTTGAAGACCGGGTCTGGTGTCTCAGCCGCAAACCCTGAAAGCCGATCTTCCCAGCTCCTTCTCAACTGATCAAATGCTGCATCAATATGTTTGATATCATTCCACCGGGAAAGTTCCCATTCGCTAGGTGCCACAAATTCAACAGGACTATCCTCTGTCTGTTTGATAGCCATGATGAAGGCGAGATCAATGTTCTGGCCTGGTTCGAGTGAAATTCCAGTCTGCAGGGCCATGACAGCATCTCCTGCCGTAATTTCCGAATTACCCAGTTGTCCCTTTTCAATAGTGATGGGATTCGACTCAGACCGCCAACGACCAATAAAGGCATCAAGAGATCCATCAAAGGCTGAAACAGGATGGGTACAGAAGAAATTCATTTCAAAGGGCCAGCTTAAATTAGGCTGCGCCACACTTACCCCACGATTGAGAACCCAATAGCGCCTAGAGGCTTCCAGCACCTGATCCTCATGGTTAAAATGAACATCGGTAAAATGTTTGTCATTGGGTTGATTGATCTGATCATTAAGGGCATTACCCATGAGGACTTCAGCAAATGCAAAGAGATCCAGCTGAACCGTTTTAGATCCATTGTTCTCTATTTTGACGCGCCAGATTTCTCCCGGCAAGTCCTGTGGAACAAAATAGGTCAACTCTGAGCTGATATTTTTATACTGGGTGGAAATGCGAGTATACCCTAATCCATGGCGGGCTTCAAGGTGATCATACAGACGATCCATGGTGGGTGCCCAACTCAATGACCAGTACTCTCCATCACTCTGGTCTCGCAGCATCAACGTACGTCCGGGACGGTCCCAGGGTAAGCTATTGTAGCGCATGCGAGTCAAGCGATTGTCTCGGGGAGAGTCCAGAAAACTAAAGCCCCCTCCTGTATGGGAAACGAGGCCACCATAGCGTTCATTCCACATATAATTGAACCAGGGTCTGGGTGTCCGCAGATCTGTGATTACGTATTCTTTATTTTCAGTATCAACATAGCCGTAGGCTGTTTTTCTCAAGGGATCATTCATAATTCACTACAAATCTCAAGGTCATTATTTTTTTAGGTTCTACAATTATTCCAAGTTGGTGTGGATTTGAAACTGCGGTCGGGATATCATTCAGCTCTTCAAGATCAGTGACGAAGGCTTCTTTTATGTTGAAGCAGCTATAAAGAGAAGACTCAATCTTATTTCCTGTGGTATTATACACACGAATGACCAGACCGTCCTTGCCGTGTTCAGGGGCTTTCACCGCACTGAGGACCAGATCAGGTGAATCAAACTCAAAGAAGGATGCACGGGGTGCCAACGTCCCATTCAGCGTGGAGCTTTGCATGGCTTTAAATGGGTAATTAAAGGTCTGGGCATGTTTTGAGACTTCGCCCTGAATCCAATCCCCAGCATGTGGTAGAATACCAAGATGATAGGACTGGGCACCCAAACACTGCGAGCCCTGCTCATGACTGTGATCCTCAACTGAACTGGGAACCACAACATGTGTAAAAGCGCGAAAGAGTGTGATAAACAACTTCTGGTCATGACCTTCGGTAATTTCGTACTCTTTGAGCCCATCCACTAGCACTGCAAGACCCTGCGAATCTTTGGACACATCAACAAAATGATGCATGGGATAATCATACATGGGCTGTTCCACCCAGTCAGAGGTATCCATTCGATGGGTTGGCCTTTCAACAACATCAAATTGACCTTCACCGTATGACTTATCCGCATTGAGGGATGTGGGCATGGCGAACCGAAGACGACGATTGGGATAATGATTTACCATATCTATTTTCACATCGAGAACAGGACTACCCTTGAGCATGGAATAGACCACCTGTATGGTATCCTGCTTCTCCGTATGAAGATCATCGTCCAGATTGTAAGTTAGTGTGACTTCAACAGAGGACATGAGGGGTCCCTGGTGTGTTATTTTAAATGATGCATTTCCGTTCATGGATGAGGAAAAAGGTGCTTCGGGAGTATGCACCCAGGCATTCCCGGCTTCAGGCTCTCCACAAAATTCACCCACATTTGGGAAAACTTTATTTGTCTCGAGATTTGATAGAGTAAAAGTCCCGTTCTGATTCCAACTGCTATGAATCAATCCATTCTCGAGAACAGGCAACCCATTATCACTTAAATGACAGCTGACTCCCTGACCATCAGATTTATTCCCTGAATCACATAATGCCATCTTAAAGGAAGAATATCCCAGTCCGGGAATCTCAGGAATATCCATTAAAAGTTCAATGCGCTGAACATCCAGATGCAGGGGACGATCTATCAATTGTTCCAATACCGGCTGTTTCGATGCATCGATTAGTTGCTCATAGTGACATGGATTTCCGTTGGTATCCGTAATTATCAATGTCTTATTGTGGATGTCAGAGGGAAGGTCGACGATGAATTTTTGAACGCCTCCTCGCGGATAAGGTAATGGATTATAGACGATCAAAGCAGATTCAGTTTGATCTAATTCAAGTCCCCCTATTTGATGGGTGATAAACTCAAGACCCCGTCGAAAAACCCCCTGGGCAATCTCCCTGGATTCTTTATAACGTTGAATGCCATCCTCATGAACTGCATCAAGGCTACAACCCCCAATACTGTCGTGAGCGCTATTCTGAATCAATTTTCTCCAGGCAAAATCCAGATACTGATCATCATTGTCCATTCCCAAAATACCAGCGAATACATCGATTGGCTCTGCGTATGCCTGCAGCCAGCGTTCCACATCAAAATTCATTTGTTTAAGAAACATCCTGGCGGAGGTGGTATAACCATACAGATTCCCACTCCGATGGTCATATTGAGCTGAGCGGCGCTCTCCCTTGACAACGGGTAATTCATCCATATTCAAGGTTTCACGCAGGATATCACGATACTCTTCCAGCGTGGCATGCTTGATATCCAGTTCTGGAAACTGCATTTTAAGTTCATTGATCAATTCACTTGTTTCTGGACTGGGTCCACTGGAATCGTGTCCCTCCATCCAGATCACCTGACCACTGGTAAAGTCTGCGTCCTGATTCTCGGTCAGGGTTTCAACTGCTGATTTGATCTTTGTGGGATCATATTGGCTTGAGGTGGGAATGCGATGGTAGTCTTCATGAGATTGTTCAAGATCAGCGGGGTGTAAAAGCTGTCCTGAAGTATGCTTATCATATTTTACGTCTCCAGCTGTATATCCCTGAACCACGGGACGATAGATGCCAAAATAAAAGTTATATCTCGGCATGGTTGAAAAACGCGATGAGAGACTTTTGGTCCCATCCGCTCCTTCCCACACAAACTCAGCTCCAGGACTTTCAAGGCTATTCACACCGCGGTAGAACATGATAAGATCAATGCCAAATCCAGCATATAGTTGAGGTAATTGGGATATCTGCCCCCATGAAAATGGAGAGTAACCAATCTTTGACACTCCCCCGTGGGCTTTGGATACCTGATGTCCCAAGAGAAGATTCCGGATCAGATTCTCCCCTCCAACAAAATATTCATCGGGGAGAATGTACCATGGCCCCACCAGAATGCGACCTTCACGGATATAGCCTTCAATTTGTGCACGCTTTTGAGGCCGGATTTCCAGATAATCTTCCAGGACAACGGATTGACTATCCAGATGGAAGGCCCGGTATTCAGGCTGCTCATGGAGGATGGTCAATAATTCATCGATCATCTCCACCAGTGCCATGCGGTGCCTTTGAAAGGTTTGTCTCCATTCCCGATCCCAGTGGGTATTGGAAATAACGTAATGCGATCTATTCAATGTGTTTCATCCTTCAAATTCAGAAATAATCCTTGCATGACGACGGCCTCAGCCAATCCGCCCTTCAGAATGGCAGTTGCTGCGCTGAGATCATGCTTGCTTGTTTCCAGAAAGGGGACAGCCATGGCTAATCCGATACCGGCAGCCCTCATGGCAATGACACCACTTTCACTATCTTCAAAACCGATAACACACTCAAATTCAGATGTTGGTACTCCCAACTGCTGTAAAGCCATGCTATAGAGGTCTCGATGGGGTTTGAGTCGTCCTTCACTACTTGCCGAGGCATTGACGCGCACATCCAGCACCTGCCTGTAATCAGAAAATTTTGCCAATAATTCGTTTTTATGCGCTTGATCGATATTCCAGTCCTGAATCTGTTGGCTGATCTCAGAGAAGACTGCTTTCAGTACGATGCGCATCTCATAATCGATGGAAGAGGTCACCAGACCTACAATGGCAGGTTTTGCTTGAAAGTATTCCGCCAGACCTGACAGGCGCTTTTGCCCTAACTCATATTCAGGATCACCCCTCCGCGGCATGAGATCAGCAGGTAATGCTTCCATCCAGGTAGGATACAGGTCCAGCATCTGCTCTGGCGTTAGCCACCCTTTTATCAAGGTTAGAAATAAACCGACACCTGGCATGGGCTCAATAAGAGCATCAAGTCCAGGGGCAACTTCCTTCAGATCGGGGGATCCCATGGCTTGGAGAATTTCATGATAGCGCTGATAGTAGATGGTAACGGCAAAAGACACCTGCTGTAATCCATCAGGAATCGTCAGATCTGTTGACTGACTCTCCCCTTCTTCAAATGCTGTGGCATTCCCACCGGCAATTTGAATTTGCCGCCGGACATCTGCTTTAAGCCGCAAATCTTTTCCCTGGACCAAAAGCCACCGAGCAGCATGTATAAATGCTGCTGTGAACTGCTGAGGGTCAAGTTGATCCCCATAGGTTTCCATGAGATATTCAACATGGCGTGTTGTACTATTTCCAATTACATGTGGGTAATCACGCTCTGGATCAAGACCAGACCAGCGTTGTGCATGCTCAGGGATCATCCAACGTTTCACCATGGTCTCCAAAGAATGGAGACACAGTCCTTCAGTGGTGGTCAAGGTTCCATCCATGTCGCAAACCACTGCCCTCAAATCGTTTGTAGCGCTTATTTTCCTGGACAAAGGAGCAATTTCAACCTCTGGAAAGACACCTGCAGGATTCTGTATGAGTGCATATTCAGAATCACCGTCTTTAAATTGATCCAATAACTCTTTTTGCTTAACAATGTGTGTCATAGACTGCTCTATTTCTTTTCTAAAAAGGTTACACCGACACTTTGGAACAGTTCTATTCCCAACTCAAGGAGCTCTGCAGGCTCTTGAGAGCCGTCCCCTTCAGCATAAATGCGCACCAGGGGTTCTGTTTCAGAACTCCTCAGGAGCAGCCAACGATTTTCACCTGCCAGATAGAATTTGAGTCCATTCACCCAGCCTCGATGATTTTTATAAATTTCCTGATGGGTTGTGAGATATGAGCCTATGCCCTTTAGCGACTGATTGGCTAACTCACCCAACCAGACCCCGGTGTCAGGTTCAGAAATTGGCAGATCTACGCGTTGGTAGAAAATCTCACCATAGGTTTCACGAATACGACTCATGTATTCAGATAAGGTTGCAAAACCTGACGTAGCCAACATTTCCAGGGCAATCAAGCCGCTGAAAATGCCATCACGCTCGGGAATATGAATGCCAAAGCCATAACCACCGCTTTCTTCTGCACCAAAGGCGATCTCATGAGTCTGCATTTCATCCGCGATATATTTGAATCCCACTTGGACGTTGTGAACCCTGCGGCTATTAGAAGCCCCAAGGTGCTGGATATGGTTGGTGACACTGGCTGTTTTGACCAGGTCGCCTTGTACTTTTCGCATGGCTACCATATAGTGTCCAAGAGACATAATGGTATCCTGGGCATTTTGCCAACTTCCATCTTCGTAACAAACACCCAGACGGTCTGCATCCCCGTCTGTAGCCAGACCCATGCTGAAGCCAGGGTTCTGAGTCAGAAATGTTTGTAGCGGTTGTAAGTTCTGGGCAATAGGTTCAGCCTGTCTGCCCCCGAAATCCTTCGCGGGTATGCCATCAATGGTTGTAACGGCAACACCAACATCCGTCAGGATTTCTTCCAGGAATTCAGCTCCGGCTCCAGCCATACTATCGATGGCAACCTTGAGGTGGGAGTCTCGAATTATTTTAAGATTGATCTTTGATTCAATAGCAGTTCGGTAGGGTGACCACAAATCACTGGCAGGAACAGGCGCCTCTGACACTTTCACCGGATTTTTGCCCAGATTTTGCTCCACCGCCCCCGTCATTTCACTGCTGAAGGGTGCTCCTGCAGCAGATTTGAATTTCACACCATTATATTCAGCAGGATTGTGACTGGCTGTAATCATGACGCCAGCCCGAGCCCCTCGAGCCTTAGCCGTAAAGGATACCACAGGTGTTGGAATGATACGATCGCTGAGAAGGGGTTGCCATCCATTAGCAGCGGCAATGCGACTAAATTGTTGTGCGAATACATCAGAGTCCTGGCGTCCATCATAGCCGATAATGATTGCTTTGCTATCCCCTGTGGTAATCTGCGGAAGCGTATCCATGAAGGCCTGAGCCACCAGACTGATGGTTGCCAGATTGATATGGCTGCCCAGGAGCGCTCTCCAGCCATCGGTTCCAAATTGTATGTTGTAGTGATGCATGGGATTATGCTTCAATGTTATGTGTGATTGCTTGTTGGAGAGACTCAACCTTCACAGTGCGCAATGGTGAGGATTGTTTCTGTGCCAGAGCTGCCCAGGCACCACAGGCTTCACCAGTGGCAGCTGAAGTGGGCATAATTCTCAGTGCGCCATGCGCCTCGAATGATGCGGATAGACAGCGGCCGGCTGCCAGTAGATTGTCTGCATCTCTGGCGATTAATGTTCCGCGTGGGACATCATACCACATATCCTCAGCCAATTCTTCCATGATATCACTCTCGCCGGTGTTTCCATGAATATCAACGCCATAGCATCCCCGTGCGATCCTGTCATCAAACTTTTCTCCCGACCGAATACTATCCGCCTGTAGCACCACATCACCTACAATTCTGCGACTCTCACGGACACCGATCTGTGTGGCAGTTTCAATAAGATAGGCATTTTCAAAACCCGGAATATCGGTTTTCAGCATATCCACTACCTGATGAACCTGGTGATTAGCCAGAAGTTCAGCCTGGGTCAGATCCTCAGACAGAATGGAGCTGAATTCATTGATTGCCGTAGTGTTGAACGAGGCTTCACCTTTGCCAGGCAAGGAATTGAAGAAAATATAGTCTATGGTCTCATCCAGTCGCTTTTGCTCCTGGGCGATTTTTG
>ERZ889078.2946-NODE-2946-length-11720-cov-12.693270_pt1 | contig 11720 bp, 10 predicted proteins | sample MGYA00521266_ERZ889078 | MGnify/ENA primary metagenome ERZ889078 (study PRJEB32303, sample SAMEA104408618) | aquatic metagenome | biome: Brackish water; feature: Pelagic; material: water | place: Baltic Sea | collected 2014-06-16T06:34:00 | depth 76,534 m ... | reverse complement strand
GCCGGGCTTAATACAGATCCGGTCTTTATCCGGGGGCTCAAGGAATTGGTGCTCGAAAAGAGCAGAGAAATCAAGTAGCAGAAGGACCCTACAGGACTAATCCAGGGTACGTTCACCCTGGAAGCGACGCATCCTGACATTCATCAGGATACCCAGGGCCAGCAGAGTGGTCAGCAGCGACGAACCGCCGTAGCTCACCAGGGGCAGAGGAATCCCCACCACCGGCAGCAAACCGAGGATCATCAACAAATTGATCACCGCCTGCCAGAAGATCAGCATGACCACGCCGAAGGCGAGAAAGACGCCGAAGCGATCACGGGCGGTCATGGCCACATGCAGGCCCCAGAAGAGCATCAGAAAATAGACCCCGATAAAAAAAACCGTGCCGAAGAATCCCCACTCCTCGGCCCAGACCGCAAAGGCAAAGTCGGTGTGGCGTTCGGGTAGAAAATGCAGGTGCCCCTGGGTCCCCTCGAGATAGCCCTTGCCCAGTTTACCGCCGCTGCCGATGGCAATCTTGGACTGCTCGATCTGATAACCGGCCCCGTTGGGATCATGACCCGGGTTGAGCAGGGTCTCAATCCGCCGCTTCTGGTAATCCTTGAGCAGAAAAAACCAGGCCAGGACCCCGGCACCGCTCCCCATGGCCCCCAAGGTCAGATAGGTGAAAATCCGCGGCCGGGCAAAGACAGTCATGGACACAAAGATGATCACGAACATCAGGGCCGTGCCCAGATCTGGCTGGAGCATGATCAGGGCACAGGGGACCAGGGTCAGACCGACGGGTGGCAGGAGTTCCTGCAGGGTATAGCCATCAGGAGCCTCCTTGCGCCCGTAATAGCTGGCCAGCGCCACCACCAGCACCAGTTTGGCCGGTTCTGAAGGCTGCAGACGGAAAAAGCCCAGATTAATCCAGCGTTGCGATCCACCGGCACTGTCGCCGAAAAACAGGACCGCCACCAGCGACAGGGCCATCAGGACAAAGATTGGATAGTTCCAGGAGTGCAGTTCCTTGTAATCAAAGCTGATCAAACACAGAATCCCCAGCCCCCCGCCCAGAAAAAAATAGGCCTGACGCACATAGGGCGGCATCCCCCAGGGTTTCGGCGGATACGAGGCACTGTAGAGGTTAAACAGGGCCATCCCCGAGACCAAAAGAAGGAGCAGCAGAAGGCCCCAGTCAAAACTTGTTAAAAAACGGCGATCTACCCGAAACATCTGCTCGTCCTCATCCCCGGGGCCATCTGCTCACACGCTTGCCCCAGCTCTCTCTTCATCCATCCACATGTCATTTCTTCCGCTCCGCAACCGGGATAATCGGCGGTAACCGCTCACCGAAATATTGCTGCATCACCGCCTTGGCTACCGGGCCCGCTCCACTGCTGCCGTGCAGACCATGCTCCACCAGGACGGTAACCGCAATCTCAGGATCTTCGGCCGGCGCATAGGCCGTGAACCAGGCATGATCCCGAAATTGATACGGTATATCTTCTTCTTTCATATCTTTGTACTGGGCTACCCGTACCACCTGCGCCGTCCCGGTCTTACCACCCATAGTCAATCCTTCAATGCGCACGATCCGACCAGTACCCTGTTTCCCTTGGATCACCTCGACCATACCCTGACGAATCAGCTGGAGATAACGAGGGTCTTCGTTCAACTCATCCACCAGGACCGGTTTGAACTGCCCAATCACCTCACCATCGGGATTCACCACCTGCTCAATGAGCTGAGGCAGATAGCGCTTACCGCCATTGGCAAGCATTGCCGTCAACTGGCAGATCTGCAGAGGTGTTGTCTGATTATAACTCTGGCCAATGGCCACTGACAGGGTCTCACCATCCTGCCAGCGCACCCCGTCCCGTTCTTTCTTCCATTTTTTGGTCGGCACCAGGCCGGATTTTTCGTGTTCCAGTTCCACTCCGGTGGGCTCGCCCAGCCCAAATTTTCGGGCGTAGTCGGCCAGGGTATCAACCCCCACCCGCTGGCCCACCTGATAAAAATAAACATCACACGACTCAGACAATGCCCGTTGCAGAGACACAGCCCCATGCCCACTGTGCTTCCAGCAGCGGTAGCGGCGGTTGCCAAAGACATAGTATCCCGGACAGTAAATCACCGTGTTCTCATCGATAACCCCTTTGGCAAGACCCGCCAGAGCGGTGATGAGCTTATAGGTGGAGGCAGGTGGATACGATCCTTGAACCGCCTTATGGACAAATGGATGGCGGGGATTGTCAAGCAGGTCCTGCCATTTGGCATGGGAGATTCCGCCGACAAAGTCCTCCAGATGGAGCGGCGGAGTCGAGACCAGGGCCAGCAGACGGCCGGTCTTGACCTCCATGGCCACCACAGCACCGGACTTGTCTGCACTCATCATCACTTCTTCGGCCACTCGCTGCAGATCACTGTCAATGGTCAGATGAATTTCATTGCCGGGAAGTGGCTCAATACTCTTGAGGAGCTGCTGTTCAAAACCGCGGGCATTGACTTCTGAAAAACTCAGCCCCTTCTCTCCCCGGAGATCTGCCTCGCGCAGACTCTCCAGGCCCATCTTCCCCACCAGATCACCGCCCCGATAGACCGAGGTATCCTGTTTTTCCAGCTCACGCCGACTGATCTCGCCCAGATAGCCGATAGTGTGCGAGGCCATATCGCCGAAATGATAAACCCGGGCCGGCAGGACTTCAATCCTGATCCCGGGAAGCTCCTGATTATGATTCTCCAGATAGGCAAGCGTTTTCCAGTCCACGTCCTCTTTCAGACGAACCGGAATATGCCTGGGCCTTTTTTCAGCCTCACGGATTCGTTTCCAGAAGACAGAGATGTCCTCATCCACGATCCGTGACAACTTTCTGAGGAGTTCATCAATGTCATTTGAATCCTCACGGACCAGAACAACATTGAATGAAGGGCGGTTGGTGACCAGCTCACGGCCCTTGCGGTCAAGGATATTTCCGCGTGGCGCCACCACCTCGCGCACCCGAACCCGATTAGTGTCGGCCCGCTTGCTGTACTCGGCACCCTTATGGATCTGCAGGGACCAGAAACGGAAGAGGATCAGGGCGACAAAGCAGAACAGGATCCCAGAGACCAACAGCAACCGCTTTTTCTGGGAATCAAGGGCCTCATCATCATACTCGTTGACCTCTTCAAGCTCTTCAAGATGTTTCCACTCATCCATGACCAACCCCCATCATCGAAACCGGTTCCCGGAGCGCCTGATCAGAATCTTGGACACGAAACGACGTCGGGACAACACCTCAAAAAGGCTGTTCAAGGCCAGAAAACAGGGGATTGAGGCCACCAGCAGAATAAAAGTCTCTCTGACCACCTGGGCCCAGTTCCATTCCGGCAGAGCCTCAGGCTGAATGACCACAAAAAAACCATAAAACAGCAGTTGAACCACAAAATAACTGATCCCGACCATGGGAATCTGATACAGCCCCTCGCGCAGGGGACTGTTGGCAGCCAGGAGTTTCAACAAGGCAAATACAAAGAGATAGACCACAGGATAAGTTCCCAGATACAGACCAGAGGCAATGTCCATCATCCAGCCACAGAAAACCACCAGCACCAGACCGCCCAGCCAGTCGAAACGATAGGCAACAAAAACCACCAGAATAAATACCAGGTCAGGGCCGCCAAGCCAGGCCGGAAAAAACTGAAAGAGAGTCGTCTGAATGGCCATAAAAAAGAAGGCCAGGACAAAAAAGACCAGCATTGCCATCATCGGCTACTCACCTTTGCGCTCGCCTGCGCCCAACTCTTCATCAATTTTCTGCTGTTCTCCCAAATTGATAAACAGAACTTCCAGGCGCTCAAAATCCACTGCAGGCGTCACGTCCACCTCAAGGAACATCCCCCGGCTTTGCGAACGCACGGCCGCCACAACCCCCAAGGGGACCCCGGATGGAAACATCCCACCCACCCCGGCAGTCACGACTCGATCACCCACCGTCACATCACTGTTTTTCAGGACATAGTGAAGCTGATATCCCGTCTCTCCGGCGCCTTTCAAGACCCCGCGCACCCGGTTTTTCTGGATAATGGCGTCAATGGCACTGCTGGGGGCATTGGCCAGGAGAATTTTAGAGTAATTTTTGGAAACCTGGATAACCTGACCGGCCACGCCTTGTGATGTTCTGGCAACCATGCCAACCACCACTCCATCAGAACGACCACGATCAACCACCAGGGTCTGAAACCAGAAGGATGGGTCCTTCCCCACCACCCGGGCGGTCAGCGGCGGAAAATCCGCTGATCGTTTAAAGCCCAGTTCACTCTCAAGGTTCCGGTTTCGCGTGTAGGCTTCACGGTATTCATCCAGATCCTGCTTGTGCTTGTCAATGATATTCAACAGCCGCTTGTTCTCTTCACGAACATACCACAGGGCCACATAATCATCTTTCAAGGCAACTACCGAACTGCTGGCACGGGTCAGCAAGACCTGCACAGGTCCCAGACTTTCCAGGGCCAGTTGATGAAAGAAACCCATCCGCCCGCCCACAGCAGAACCAAGAAGGAAGACAAGAAGAAGGAATAACCCGAAATAGCTGAACAGCCGGATCAGAGAGGTGCGGGGACGACCCTTATTATCGTTTTTCTTTTTTCTCACAAAATTCGCAACAGCAACCTCTGACCCTCAAGCCGCACCAAGCGGGTCAACCACAGACGGCCGAGGAGAGCAATTAAGATAAATACGCCAGAACAGCTTATCCAGACAGGCACCGCCCACCGCCCAACCAGACAGAGCCGCGATTCACACAGGATATATACGAACGTTCATTGGAGACCATGACTGGCCATGCCAAAGGGACGAACTTTTATGGTTGGTGCGGTTCGCCAATCAGGTCCAGCCATGCTGGTTAGTCAATCGTTACTTCTCTCAAGATATTGAGATTATCGAGTGCCTTACCAGAACCAAGCACAACGGAGGAAAGGGGGTCATCCGCCACTATAATCGGCATCCCGGTCTCTTCCTTGAGACGCTTGTCCAGATTCTTGAGCAGGGCACCACCACCGGTCAGGACAATACCGTTGTCCACGATATCAGCAGAAAGTTCAGGTGGAGTCACCTCCAGGGCCACCCTGACCGCGTCAACAATCACATCGATCTGCTCGGCAATGGCCGACTGAATCTCATCGGCAGAGATGACCAGCGTTTTGGGCACACCGGAGACCAGATCACGTCCCTTGACCTCCATGGTTTCATAAGGCAGTTCGGGCATGACATTGCCGATGGTGGTCTTGATCAGTTCGGCGGTTCGCTCACCAATGGCCAGGTTATGCTTGCGCTTGATGTACTGAAGAATCGCCTCATCCATCTTGTCACCTGCCACCCGGACCGACTTGGAATAGACAATACCGGCCAGGGAGATGACGGCCACCTCAGTGGTGCCACCGCCGATATCAATGATCATATTGGCCGTAGGCTCAGTGATGGGCAGATTGGCCCCGATGGCTGCGGCCATGGGTTCTTCAATCAGATAGACCTCGCGGGCTCCGGCAGACTCGGCCGACTCTTTGACCGCCCGTTTCTCCACCTGGGTGATTCCTGACGGGACCGAGACAATAATGCGCGGATGCACCAGCGTCCGGCGATTGTGGACCTTGTTGATGAAGTAACGAAGCATGGCCTCGGTCACCTCGAAATCAGCAATCACGCCATCCTTGATCGGCCGAATGGCCGTGATATTCCCGGGAGTCTTGCCCAGCATCATCTTGGCCTCCTGCCCCACCGCCAGGACCTTACTCCCCCGGCTGTCACGACGAACCGCAACCACAGACGGTTCACGAAGGACAATGCCCTTGCCCTTGACATAGAGAACCGTATTCGCTGTTCCCAGATCGATTGCCAAATCATTGGACAGCCAGCCAAACAAAAAATTAAACGGTGAGAACATGGGCGGTTCCTTTACAAAAAAAAACGATTCAAACACGGATATCGATAGCCAACAACTTGAACGGCTGCCGATCATTCAGCTCAGACATCAAAAATAAATCAATTGCCCAAACAATCTGCTCCAAAGACAATAAATTAGTAATTTTACCAGAGCGTCATGACATTGGCAACATCAATAGCTGACCGGAACACAAGAGAGAAGAAAACAAAGAAAAAAAGTTGACGGCGAACTGAAAGATTGGTAATAATGGCCCCGTTCAGCAAATGGATACAAGGTGCGGGGCTGTAGCTCAGCTGGGAGAGCGCTTGCATGGCATGCAAGAGGTCCGCGGTTCGATCCCGCGTAGCTCCACCAAATATCAAAAACGGGGAATAGCTTGATTCAAGGCTGTTCCCCGTTTTTGCTTGTCTGCCCACCGTGCTCGCCTCCTGTCTGGGTAATCGATCCCCAAAAGCGGCCCTGTAAAAGCAGCTATCCCCCTGCGACAGCCGACCAACAGACACTTGGCCTTTCCGCCTCTCGAGTCATTGCCCTTAAATTATCCCCGCGCAAACCCAGCCGCCAGCCCCTCTGAGCGACCATCCGCATTTGAGTCGGATCGCCCCTGCTTAAAAAAATCATTGACAGGCAGATCATTCCGACCTACATTGTCGTCATATCGTCATGTGGCGATATATAAACACAACCACCCATAAAAATGAAACCATTTATCCGAGTTATCAAAGCCCTGTCCGACCCCAGCCGGGTCCGAATCATCAAGCTGGTTGAGCACAAAGAGCTCTGTGTCTGCGAGCTCAAGGACCTGCTCGGCCTGGCCCAGTCCACGGTATCCAAACACCTCCGAGTCCTGGAAGAGGCCGGACTGGTCAGCTTTCGCAAGGACGGCTCCTGGATCATCTACCGTCTGGCCGATGGCAGCGACTCAGTCTATGCCAGAGCCATGCTCGACAACCTGGCTGGCTGGCTCGAAAATGACCCGGAGTTGGCCAGCATGCGCCAGCAGCTCAACCGTATTGACCGCGAACGGACCTGCGCCGCCTGATTCACAATCCTTTTTCCCTCAAGGTACTCCCATGCAACCCACCCAGAACCCTACCAACCACCACAGCCTGGCCGATGAACAGGAAAACGGCAACACTCCTCCCGGGCACAACAATATCAGTAGTCGCCAACTCCTCGTCGGCCTGCTCACGCTTGCTCTCTGGTTCGTGATCTACAAGCAGCTGCTTCCTTTTTCTCATTATTTCACCTATCAGCTCCTCAGCCTGGAACAGGGAAGCCATCTGGGAGAATCCATCCAGTTTTTTGTCTATGACAGCCCCAAGGTCATGATGCTCCTCACTCTGATCGTCTTTGGTGTGGGAATCATCCGTTCCTTTTTCACCCCGGAACGGACCAGAAAAATCCTGGCCGGTCGCCGGGAATCGGCCGGAAATGTCCTGGCGGCCCTTCTGGGTATCGTTACTCCGTTCTGTTCCTGCTCAGCCGTTCCCCTGTTCCTGGGCTTTGTCCAGGCGGGTATCCCCCTGGGCGTGACACTTTCCTTTCTCATTGCCGCCCCCATGGTCAATGAAGTTGCCCTTGTCCTGCTCTACGGCCTCTTAGGCTGGAAAGTCGCGGCCCTTTACCTGATCACCGGCCTGGGAGTCGCCATTGTCGCGGGCTGGGTCATTGGTCGCCTGAATCTTGAACATCTGATTGAGGACTGGGTTCGTGAACTGCGCAGCGGCCCCCCCCTGGACCTTACCACCCGCCTCACCTGGAACGATCGGATCGATTCCGGCCGCCAGGCGGTCAAAGACATCGTCGTCAAGGTCTGGCCCTATGTCCTGGCCGGAATCGGGGCAGGAGCGGCGATCCACGGCTATGTCCCGGAGAACTTCATGGCCTCCATCATGGGCAAGGAGGCCTGGTGGTCAGTCCCGGCCGCGGTCGTTATCGGTATTCCCATGTACTCAAATGCCGCGGGCATCGTCCCGGTGGTCGAGGCCCTGCTGGGCAAGGGGGCGGCATTGGGTACAACCCTGGCCTTCATGATGAGCGTCATCGCCCTCAGCCTGCCGGAGATGGTCATCCTGCGCAAGGTCCTCAAACCACAGTTGATTGCAATCTTCATCGGGGTCGTCGGCTCCGGTATTCTTCTGGTCGGTTACCTCTTCAATCTGCTGATCTGAGCCATGCCCATCGAACTGATCACCGGCGCCATCTTCCTGGCCGCCGGCTTTGTCCAGGGAGTGACCGGCTTCGGATCGGCCCTGATCGCCCTGCCCCTGCTCAGCCTTTATCTGGACATCAAGGTGGCAGTACCGCTGTGCATCCTCAACAGCATGGTCATCACCACCACCATGGCCCTGCAGCTCAGACATCAGTTAGACTGGCGGAAAATCCTCCCCCTGTGCCTGGCCGCAATCCCCGGAATACTCCTCGGGGTCACAGTCCTCAAAAACAGCGGTTCCGAGCTGATCAGAATCAGCCTTGGCCTGCTTCTCATCAGCTATTCCCTCTACAGCCTGCTGGCCACGCCCAGGCCCCGGAATCTGCACCCGGCCTGGTCTCTGCCGGCCGGTTTTCTCTCTGGCCTGATCGGCTCAATCTTCAGCGCCGGCGGTCCACCAACTATTATCTATGCCACCATAGGGAATTGGCCCAAAGACCAGATCAAGGCCACTCTCACCGGATTCTTTCTCTTCAACTCCTACCTGATTGCCATCGCCCAGACCAGCAGCGGCCTGATCAATCTCAGTGTCCTGGGTCTGTTTGCCTACGCCGCCCCCATGGTTTTCGCCGGAACCCTGCTTGGCGGCCGCTGTTACGGACTCCTCAAAAAAGATTCCTATTTGAAAGTGATCTTTGCCTTTTTGATTCTGATGGGTATGATGTTATTAGTAACTTGATGGCAACTTTTCTGGTTTCAGAATAATTTGAGCTCACCTTAACCTTAAGGTCGTTGCAGACACGGCCCCTCATCCCGGACAACACCTATGAACGGCGCGGAACTCCTGGTCAAATCTCTTGAGAATGAAGGGGTTGAAGTTATCTTCGGCATCCCCGGAGAAGAAAATCTGGCCTTTCTCGAGGCCCTGAGGACCTCGAGCATCCGCTTGATCATCACCCGCCACGAGCAGGCCGCCGGCTTCATGGCCGCCACTTACGGCCGACTCACCGGCAAACCAGGTGTCTGCCTCGCCACTCTGGGTCCCGGTGCAACCAACTGCGTCACAGCCGTCTCTTACGCCCTTCTCGGAGGTATGCCGGTCCTGTTTATTACCGGCCAGAAACCGATCAAGAAAAGCAAACAGGGCCGCTTCCAGATCATCAATGTGGTACGAATGCTGGAACCGTTGACCAAGTTCAGCAAACAGGTGGTCAACGCCGGCACCATCCCGTCTCTGGTGCGTGACATCTTCCGTCTGGCCACTGAGGAAAAACCAGGCCCGGTCCATCTGGAACTGCCCGAAGACATCGCCGCTGAAGAGACCAGTGCCCACCCCATTCCAGTCACCCGCAGCTTCCGCCCCCTGGCTCCGCAAACCGCCATCAACAGAGCGGCCCGGATCATCGAGAAGGCCAAATACCCTCTGCTGGTCCTGGGCTCGGCAGCCAAACGACGAGCGATCTGCCGGGCAGTCAACGAACTGATCAACGAAAGCGGTATCTATTTTTTCACCACCCAGATGGGTAAGGGGACCGTGGACGAGCATCTGCCGCAATCACTGGGGACTGCGGCTCTGTCCGAGCATGATTATCTACACTGTGCCATTGACCGGGCCGATGTGATCATCAACGTCGGTCACGACGTGGTCGAAAAACCACCCTTTTTCATGAACCAGGGGAACATGCAGGTCATCCACGTCAACTACGCCCTGGCCGACATTGATGAGGTCTACTTTCCTCAGCATGAGGTGACCGGTGACATTGCCGACTCCCTGACCCGCCTGAGCCAGACCCTGCGCATGGACCCGACCCCGAACAACTTTTTCCAGCGCATTCATGAGGAAATCGAGACCCAGGTCTTTTCCAGCCACTGCAAACACAACAACTTCCCCAACACCCCGCAGCGTATTGTCAGTGACATCCGGGCCACCGTAGCCCGCGACTCGATCATCTCACTGGACAACGGCATGTACAAAATCTGGTTTGCCCGTAACTACAAGGCCACCCTGCCCTACTCCCTGCTTCTGGACAACGCTCTGGCCACCATGGGCGCCGGTTTTCCAGCCGCCATTGCCGCAAAACTGATCTATCCCGACCGGCAGGTCATCGCCGTCTGCGGCGATGGTGGCTTCATGATGAATTCCCAGGAAATGGAGACGGCCATCCGTCTGCAACTGAATCTGGTGGTGATCGTCCTCCGTGACGACGGATACGGAATGATCAAATGGAAACAGGCGGGTATGAACCTCCCAAGCTTTGGCCTGGACTTCCAGAACCCTGATTTCATCCAGTATGCCACCAGTTATGGGGCCAGGGGCTACAGGGTCAGCAGCAACGGTGAGTTAGGCGAGATTTTGAGCCGCTGCCTTGCAAGCCCGGGCCTGCACCTGATTGAAGTACCGGTTGACTACTCGGAAAACGAAAAAGTTTTTTTCCAGGAGCTGAAAAACAAGACCTGCCTCCTCTAACCAGCAGAGCTGGACCAAAATGGCCAGCCACAACCAACCATGGAAGTTCGTTCCTGCGGCATGGCCAGTCATGGTCTCCGATGGACGTTCATATAAGAGATCAGAAAAACAGGCGGCAATCGAGCAAACCCAATGATTCGAGCCATCAAACGCACCCGCACCATCACTTCGCTCCTGCTGCTGCTGGCGATCGCCATCTCCCTGGCCTGGAACATCTTCCACTTTTCTCAACACGAGCACAACGCCATCCAGGAGTCAAACAGGCACATACAATCCGACAATAAACTGGGGGTACAGCAACCTCCCTCCCAGGAAGCCCTGCAATTTTCATACTGGCCCTTGATCCTCAGCCATCTGCTGGGCGCCACCACCGGTCTGATCATCATCACGGTCTTTGCCAACAAGCTCTCCAGAGAACGACACAAACTGGAAGAAAGCCATGAACGGCTCAAAGAGGAGATCGAGGAGAGAAAGAAAAAAGAAGGGGAACTGCAAACCATCAAGGAAGAGCTGGAGAACCGAGTCAGAGACCGAACCAGTGAATTGCAGCAGATCAACACCATCCTGAACGAATCGCTCCAGGTCCAGCAAAAGACCGAACAGTCATTGTCCCAGACAGCCAGCCATCTTCGCCAGCGCAACCAGGAACTCAACGACTTCACCCACGCCATCTCCCACGACCTGAAAGAGCCACTCATCCTGATCCAGGCCTTCTGTGACCGCCTGCACAAACACTGTCGGGAACGTCTGGACAATCAGGGACACAACTACCTGGAGCGCATTGAAAAATCGACCCGACGCATGCAGAACCTGATCGACGGCCTCCTGCTCTACTCCCGGATCGACCAGCGGCCCCAGTCCTTTGAACCGCTCCCTCTCAACAGCGTGATCCAACTCGCCCTTGATGATCTTGCCGTCAAGATTGAAGAGAATCAGGCCCGCATCACCATTGAGGAGTTAGGCTCCATTGAGGCCGACCCTCTGCAGATGCGTCAACTGTTCCAAAACATCATCGGGAACAGCATCAAATACCGCAACCCCGAGCAACAACCGCTCATCCAGATCCGCCTGCGGCCGTTCAGCCAGGAAGAAGAGAACCGCCACCACCTTCGCCTCTCCATCCAGGACAACGGCATCGGCTTTGAAGCAAAGTATACGGAAAAGATTTTTGATATCTTCCAACGACTGCACG
>ERZ889078.2945-NODE-2945-length-11721-cov-6.708555_pt1 | contig 11721 bp, 9 predicted proteins | sample MGYA00521266_ERZ889078 | MGnify/ENA primary metagenome ERZ889078 (study PRJEB32303, sample SAMEA104408618) | aquatic metagenome | biome: Brackish water; feature: Pelagic; material: water | place: Baltic Sea | collected 2014-06-16T06:34:00 | depth 76,534 m ... | reverse complement strand
CCCTCAAGGGGGCACTGAAAAGAGTATGAATGAATTTCGTGAAGGTACTTATCCCCCCTTGTGGGGGGTTAGTACCTTAGACCCCTCTAGGGGTACTAAAAAGATTTCTCTATTCACTGGGGTATGGCTGCAGAAAATCGGGATATATGGCCTCGTTACCGAAGCGCGCACATCGGATAATTCAAAACTTAAAAATTTTCAGCTACAGATGACCATACCTTTCTAACAGTAGCTGTGCGTCGTTAATTTTTGTTAAACGACCAGAAATCAGGACAGAACATTGCCAGAAAAGGAATCAGTTCCAGCCTACCGACAAGCATATCTATAATAAAGATAATCTTGGTTAGCGGATGCAGGAAGCCAAAGGAACCCATCGGCCCAATCGCACCAAAGCCCGGGCCGACATTACCTATAGTCGCCGCCGTTCCGGCAAACCCAATAGCTGCATCGTGTTCAATCATGGTCACCGTCAGGCCTGAAAAAATCATCAGCACAATATAGAAAAGCAGAAAACTGATCATCTGCCTCTGGATATCGTCTTGGACTGTCACCCCACCCAATTTAATAGGGAGTATCGCTTTCGGGTGCACGAGTTGATCGATTTCGCGTTTGAGAAATTTGCCGACAAATAGGATCCGGACGACTTTGATGCCCCCACCAGCCGATCCGGCGCATCCCCCTATAAACATCATGGCAAAGATTATTGCCTGGGCCGGCACCGCCCATAGGGCGAAATCGGCGGAGGAGAAGCCGGTGGTGGTTAAGATGGAAAGAATCTGAAATACACTGTCCCGAAGGCTGTCGGAAAATGTATTGGCTTGCGTGTTGAAAAGGAAATAAAAAAGAAAAAGAGAGAAGATCGTTATGATGGTCAGATAAAACCGGAATTCTTCATTGCCAAACAGCGCCTTGACCTTCCCTTTGATAAAACATTTATATTGCAGGGCAAAGCTAGCTCCGGCCAGCAGCATGAACAGACTGATAATCCAGGTGACGGTATTATTTTGGTAGCCCATGATGGATTGTGGGTGGGGCGAAAACCCGCCTGCGGCCATGGTTGTCAGGGAGTTGCAGATTGCATCAAAGAAAGGCATGCCAGCAAGGGTCAAGAGAAGTATCTCGAGAACAGTGAGGAGCAGGTAAATAAGCCAGAGAGCCTTGGCTGTATGGGCAATACGCGGTGTGATTTTATCTTCACTGGGGCCTGGCGCCTCGGCAAAGAAAATTTGTCGACCAGCAACGCCGAATTGGGGCAGGATGGCGACAAACAAGACGATGATTCCCATGCCGCCGAGCCATTGGGTCAGGCTTCGCCAGAAAAAAAAGGCCTTCGGATAAAGAGAAAAATCAGTGAGAATCGTCGCTCCTGTTGTGGTAAAGCCGGAGACGGATTCAAAGTAGGCATCAAGAGGGTGCAGTCCGAAAAAGAGGTACGGAAGAGCGCCGATGGCGGCCACGACGACCCAGGTCAGGGTGACGATCAAGAGTCCATCTGTCCGCTTGAGCAGATCAAAATTTCGATATAATCGGCCATACCAGCGGCAGAGAAATCCCAGGGCGAAGGAGCAGATCGAGGCAACAATAAAGGCGATGACTGCGAAATATTCATTTTCAATACCGGCAAAGGCGGCCGGGAGGAGAAGGATGCCTCCGAAGGCAAGAAGAATTATACCAAGAGCGCTGGCGATGAGAGGGAGTTTCATCTGAAAAAGAATTCCTTTATTTTGTCAGAATCTTCTTTCATGACAAAAATTTTCAACAGGTCCTGGGGGAGGAGTAATGCCAAGCCGTTAGGGATAAGAACCTCTTTACCCCTGATGATGACGCCGATAATCGCATTAGCTGAGAGCTTAAGGTCTTTTATTTGTATTTCCTTGAAGGTATCAGGCAGGGTCAGTCGCAAAACTTCGCCCTTACCACCTTCAATAAGGGCGAGGACATCAACGTCCTGGACCTGTACACGGTTCAACACCTCTGTCAGTGCAGATGCCTTCGGAGAGACAACGACATCGATCCCTACGTGTTCAAAAAGTTGGTAATTCTGGATGTTTCCGACTCGAGTCACAATTCTTTTTGAGCCAAGTTGTTTCATTAAAAGGGAGCAAAGGAGGTTCTTCTCATCATTGTCTGTCGTGCAGATACAAACATCTGCTGTCGCAATTGACTCACTTTGCAGCAGTTCGAGATCGGTACCATTGCCCTGCAGGACCAGAGTCTTTTTAAGTGAATTGGCAAGAAATTCACATCGCTCCTGGCTCTGTTCGATGAGCTTTATTTTCTTATCGGTTCGCTCAAGTTTTTCAGCCAGCATGAAACCCACGCTGCCTCCTCCGATAATCGAAACGCTTTTTACCTTTTTGTCATGTTTGAAAAAATCCGCTGCAAGAGTATCAAGGGCCGTGCTGAGACCAATGAAAAATACCTTATCGTCGAGCAGAATGGTGGTGGAACCGTTGGGAATAAAGAGTTTTCCCTCTCGGGTAATACCGGGGATGAGAACGTTCTTTGGGAACTTGCAGTCCATGATTGAGGTATCGATCATGGCGGAGCCTTCTTTGATCCGATACTCAAAAAGTTTTGCTTTTCCACCCGCCAGATATTCTACATCGAGAGCCTCCGGCACCGAGATAATACGAAAGATATCCTGAGTGAGAAGTTTTTCCGGCCAGATAATGGAGTCTATATCATACTTTACGTGATAGCGATCGTGGGTCGAAGAGGAAAAATTTTTATAGAGCGAAGCCTTGTTAATGAAGCAGATTGTTTCGGTATCGGCTATTTTTTTGATCGTCCAGCAGGCGACAATATTTGCTTCATCGAGCAGGGAACAGGCAATGAAGAGGTCCGATTTTTTTGCCTCAATATGCTCAAGAACGGCAAGGTCTCCACCGCTTCCTTCCACTATCCTTACATCAAGGTTGCCAAACTTTTCACCCAATTCGCCAGGTTCATGGAGAATGGTGATATTATGCTGCTGATGAAGCCTTGAGGCCACCAGATAGCTCATTTCGGTTGTACCGTAGATCAGGATTTCCATAGCAATATTAAAATGGTGAGTTGAACCAGCAGAAGCGATCCAGCCTATTGACGGATTTCGGCAAAAGTCGCAGTCGTGAGAGCTGCAAGGTCGGCTGGGTTGAGTTCTATTTCCAGTCCTCTGCGCCCGGCGCTGACAAAGATGGTGGGGAAATCATTAGCCGAACTGTCAATCACAGTCAATAATCTTTTTTTCTGGCCCAGAGGGCTGACTCCTCCGAGAACGTATCCGGTCGTTCTTTCTACCAGTTCTTTGTCGGCCATTGCCGATTTCTTGGCACCTGCGGCCTTGGCAATCAGCTTCATGCTGAGCATCGACGATACCGGGATGACGGCTACTGCCAGGCTCCCCGCATCAAGCTGTACAACCAGAGTTTTGTAGACTCTTTCCTCTGCGATACTAAGTTTTTCAGCCGCCTCCTTGCCGTAAGAATCGTGGCCGGGATCATGGGTATATTGATGGACCTTGTAGGAAATTTTTTTCTTTTTGGCTGCGTTGATAGCTGGGGTCATGGTTTTATTATGAATGCGAGTTTATAACTCGGAAAGACACCTTCAGCAGTTGTCTTTCGTTCCGGTTGTGTTTTCCAGATCAATGTCGGTCTCGTCCAACACTATGCCCGTACCACAGCAGTCGGGACAGTCTTCCCAGTCGAGCATAAATCTGCTGACACCTCCGAAATAAGAGGTCTGACCAGAGCCACCACAGCCGGGGCAAGGGATGTATTTTTCTTTTTGGGGTGATTCTTTATTTTCGGTCATTGTGGCCTGTCTAGTTAGGTTTTGCACGTTTTCATGGGGACTACACGAAGGTCGAAAGATATATACTGGGATTGAGTATACCATGGTGCTTTCGTTCAAACCAGTAATCTGATGATGTTTAAAGAAGAGTTTTGCAGGAATGGAGCCTTGTGATTATGATGCAGTAAGTACAGCCTATTTCAATTGTTGATCTTTTTATTAAATCATGACAGGAGGGAAAATTGAATGACCCAGGATATAACTGAAAAACGATATCTTACGGCGTTGATACTGGCATTTTTACTGCTCATTTTTAGCGGTTGTTCGAGCACGTATTACAATGCCATGGAAAAGGTCGGCATACATAAGCGCGACATTATGGTGGACCGGGTTGAAGATGCACGGGATTCCCAGGCGGATGCCCAGGAGCAATTTAAATCAGCGCTTGAGCAATTTGATTCAGTGGTAAAACTGAAAGAGACAGACCTGAAAAAAGCTTATGACAAGCTCAATAATGAATATGAAAAGAGCGCAGATGCAGCCAAAGAGGTTTCAAGCCGCATCGACAAAGTGGAGTCGGTAGCCGACGATCTGTTTGACGAATGGAAACAGGAACTGACAGAGTATCAGAATAAAGAGCTTCGCCGGTCGAGTGAACAAAAGCTGAAAGCGACTCAAAAGAAATATAAAGAGATGCTCACCAGTATGCATCGGGCGGAGGCGAGTATGGAGCCGGTCCTTAAGATTTTCAGAGACAATGTCTTGTTCTTGAAACACAATCTCAATGCCCAGGCGATCGGTTCACTCCAGTCTGAATTTGCCAATCTCAAGGGTGAAATCGATGTTCTTATCAGAGAGATGAATGCTGCAATTAAATCATCAAATTCATTCATCGCAGATATCAAATAGTGTCCTATTCTGAAGTAGCATTTCATATTTTAGACAAGCAGGAGGGGTAGCCGATGCGCTGGAAAACAGGGCGAAGAAGCAGTAACGTTGAAGATAAACGAAGCGTCCGCATGACTGGTGGGAAGTTTAAAGGCGGTGGTATTGGCATTATCCTGCTTGCTCTGGTGGGGATGTATTTTGGTATCGATCCTTCGGTGATTCTCAACTCAAATCGGGTTGATGGAGGAGGGTCAGGGCAGCAGTCGTCAATGCAGACCAACCCGGAAGAAGATCGTCTTGCCGACTTTGTCTCTGTGGTGCTGGCCGACACGGAGGACACCTGGGAGACAATCTTCCGGGAGGAGGGGGGGACTTATGAGAAACCGAGATTGGTACTGTTTACCGGAGCAGTACAATCGGCCTGCGGCTATGCGCAATCTGCCACTGGACCGTTTTACTGTCCGGCCGATAGAAAGGTCTATATTGATTTAGGCTTCTATAGTGAGTTGAAAAATAATCTCAAGGCTCCCGGAGATTTCGCTCAGGCCTATGTCATCTCCCATGAGATTGGCCATCATGTGCAAAATCTGCTCGGCATAAATGGCAAGGTTCAGGCCAAAAGGGCAACTCTTTCAGCGACAGACTACAACAAACTTTCAGTTAAATTGGAACTGCAGGCCGATTGCTTTGCCGGGGTGTGGGCAAACCATGCAAACAGGGTGAGAAATATCCTGGAACCGGGGGATGTGGAAGAGGCTCTTAATGCGGCAAGTATGATCGGCGATGATGCTCTACAGAAGAAATCCAGGGGCTATGTCGTGCCCGATTCGTTCACCCATGGCAGTTCGAAGCAACGGGTCCACTGGTTTCGTGAGGGGTTGGATAACGGAGATATTCGTCTCTGTAATACCTTTAATTAATTCCGATATACTGGAAATAAGGTGAAAAAATCCAGATTAAGCCTAACGAATTTTGATTACTAATTTTTTTACTTTTGAACACCTATAAATTATAGTTTTACCACTGAAGGTAGCTCCGTCAAGGACCGGTTTTGAGAATGGTATCCAACTGGATGCCGCGTCGCTCAAGTAAACTTCCTTCTGCAAGAAAGAGACTCACCAACGCAATTCTATATTCTACTATAGCTTCGATTTCTGCAAGTTGACTAACCAGCAGGTCTCGCTGAGCCTGAGCCACAAGGAGCGAGGTTGTGTCACCGATAGAAAAGCGTTCCTGCTCTGCTTTGAGGGTTTGCTCTTCCATTTCACGGGTTACTGCGCTGGCTTCTATCTGCTGCCGGGTGCGTTCCGTTTCATTTGCTGCAAGTCGGACATCAAGCTGAACCATGTTTTCTAAATTTTCGACTGCCGCGCTTGCCTGGTCTCGTGAGGCTCTCGCCTGAAGATGTTTACCTTCCGCAGTTCGGTTGCCAAGATACGAACTGAACTCTATTCCGGTGAGCAGATAATAATTTTCCTCATCTATGTTTGACCAGGCAGTGGAAAATGATTCAGCATAACCGGTTTTACCCAAATCAATAAACAGCTCAAGTTTAGGTAACAATCCGTTTCGTGTACGCACTACCTCAAGGCTCTGTCGCTTCTGGCGAAGGCGTGCTTCGTTGAGGTCTGGGCGAAGGCGAAGAGCAAGTTCCAGTCGCTGATCAAGGTCGCCTAAGGGAACTGCTTCCATCCGTGGTTGACTGGTTGGATCGATAAGCAGCTGAAAGTGTTTATTGTCAGTGACGTTTAAGAGGCGAAGTAAGCGCAGTCGGCGTTCAATCTGTCTGCTGCGGCCCTCTAGAAGAGCCTGCTCTCGCCTGGCAACTTCAGCTCTGGCAGCTGCGGCAGAATTTCTGGGTATCACACCAACCTCAATCTGGCTTTCCACCTCGTTCAGTTGTTTTTTTGCAACTGCAAGAGACTGCTCTAGAATGGTAATGCCTTCGGTAGCGAGTACATAGCGCCAATAAGCTATCTCAACTTCAGCTAATAACGCTTCAACGAAGCCGCGGAACTCATAAAGTGAAGCCTGGGTTTCAAGTTGCGCCTGTCGGACACCTACAAGGTTTACCGCAGCTCCAAAACCTTTTAATAAAGACTGGGTAACACTGAGTCCAAGCCGGACATCCTGCTGTTCAGGAGCCCGGTTTGATGTAGAACGTCCGTATCCAACCGATGCCTCCAAAGCTGTACCGGAGGGTAACTGTTGGCGCAAGCCCGCAACCGTCGCAACATCATCTCCTTCTACACTGAAGCTTTCTTCAGTGCTGCGAGATGTCTCGCTGGCTGTTTCCTCTATGTATTCTATATCTGCAAAGAATTCCGCATCGTAAACACCTCGCTCGATCTGCTCAAAAGTTCCGATTATAAGAGGAGTATAACGTTCAACCTGAAGTTCACGGTTGCGCTGCAGAGAAAAAAACACCGCCTGTTCAAGGGAAAGAGCGATGCGCCCATTTTCTGCCTGGGGAAGAGGCAACGACTCTTGCCACTCAGGTTCCGGCAACAGCTTCGTATCCACTGGGATGATTTTATTTAAAGCAGTGTTGTCTTCATAGATGTTTTCAATGTCATACCAGCTGTCGGGGCTGCTGCAGCCAAATAAAAAGAAGAAAATGATTAAGTAATATATCTGCTTTCTTCTGAGGTTTTTTCCTGCTATCGAACTCATTGGACCACCTTGTTTTTCTCGGAGTGTACCAGTGAGAATACGACAGGTATGAGCACCAGGGTAATCAGAGTTGAGGCGGTAAGCCCACCGACAACTGCACGAGCCAGCGGAGCCTGAGCATCTGCACCTTCGCCGATTCCAAGTGCGAGAGGGATGAGAGCCAGGACAGTGGTCATGCTGGTCATGAGAATAGGCCGCAGGCGTCGGCGACCAGCCTCCATCACCGCATCTGTCACCGAATAGCCACTGCGCCCCCTCAACCTGGCAGCCTGATCTACCAGCAGTATGGCATTGTTGACCACAATGCCGCCCAGCATGATGCAGCCGATATAAGATTGTAAATTCAGGGTGGTATCGGTTAGAAAAAGGGTACTGAGAACACCAATTGAGGCCAGAGGCACGCTTACCATGACAATGAGCGGGTCACGGAATGATTCATACTGACAGGCCAAAACCATAAACACCAATACCAGGGAAAGGAGCAGAGATACCGTCAATTCCCGTGAGGCCTTCTCCTGCTCTTCTATATTACCGGCAACCCGAAGTTCATAGCCTTCAGGGATGACCAGATTGCCAAGCGCGTTACGGACATCAGCCACTACTGAACTGAGATCGGAACCTTCAAAATTTGCCTTTACTGAGACGATCCGCTGCTGGTCTTTTCGCTCTATCAGGGCGGGGCCTCGACTGGCTCTGGTATCAACTAGATTGCGAAGAGTTACCTGGTTGCCACTCGGAGTACTCAGCACCAGATTGAGGATCTCATCCAGGGTTTGAGATTCCACATCCTTTAATTGTACGAGAATACGCGCCGACTCTCCCTCAGAACGAAATTCACCCACCTTGGTACCGACCAGTGCGCTTTCCAGGGTCTTGGTGACATCGCGTAGTGTTAATCCGAGGTCCGCCGCCCTGTTCCGATCTATAATTATATCCTGCTGAGGAACTCCTGCGTTTAGGCTGATGTCAACATCAGTTATACCTTTTACGTTTTCTATCGCTCTACCTGCCTGTTCAGCAAGTTTATCAAGGGTTTTCAGGTCAAAGCCTCGAACTTCCACGGTAACCCCCTGGTCCCCACCAAGAATCCGTTCCAGAATAAACTGCCCCTGTGGTGCACGGGTTCGAATCGTCATGCCGGGAATTCGACCCTCCAGCAGTTTGCGCACATCAGCTGCTATTTCGGTATTGGAACGGGTGCGCTCTGTAGCGGGAATGAGTGATATCCGGATCTCGCCGGTTGACCTGGCATTTCGCCCTCCGGCACGCACCTGGGTAACAGAAGAGAGCGTTTCTGGCACTGCCGGCAGAACGATCTCTTCCATCAGTCTTGTTTGTCGATCAACCAGGTCAATACGTGTGCCTACTTCCATCTCCCCCATAACTCGAACCTCACCCTCGTCGCTAGGGGGAAGAAAGTCTGACCCAATATAGGGCAGCAGCAGCAGGCTGGCTGCAAACAAGGCTACTGAGATAAAAATTACCAGCCAGCGGTGCTGTAGGGAGCGGTGGAGCAGAGCAGCATAACCGTCATTCATCCCTTTGGATACGTTGCCTGTAAGGTTGAAGAGCATGCCATCCTTTTTTCCATCCTTTATATCGTTTATTATCTGCACCTTCAGCATTTTCGACGCCAGCATTGGTACCAGGCTGAGTGATACAAGCAGCGAGCAGGTAAGGGAAAACATTACTGTGAATCCCAGTTCCTTGAAAAGCTGGCCAGACACGCCCTGCACAAAGGCAAGAGGCACAAAAATAACCAGTGTGGTCAAGGTACTTGCAAGGATAGCAGGCCCCACCTCCTCTGCTCCAGTGGTTGAAGCAATGACGGCGGATTCTTTGTGCTCCTGGCAGCGACGGAAAATATTTTCCAGGACAACCACAGAGCTGTCAACCATCATGCCAACTCCCAGAGCCAAACCTCCCAGGGTCATCAGGTTGATGGTGAAACCGCCGAAGAAAATCATGGCAAAAGTAGCAATAATTGAAATCGGGATAGCAACTGTTATGACAAGGGTGGAGCGGATGTTGCGCAAAAATAAAAGGAGTACCAGGACGGCCAATCCCCCGCCATAGAGGACGGATTGGGCGACGTTTTGTATAGATTGTTCAATAAAATTTCCTTGGTTGGTAACCGGCACCACGGTTAGCATTGGGAAATCCCGATTGATTTCTTTAATTTCTTTCAACACCCCGGCTGCAACATCAACGGTATTTGCGCTTGGTTGTTTGCGAATGGCGATATTCAAGCCGGCATTACCGTTGAGTCGGGTGATCCTGCTGCGCTTTTCGTACGTGTCACGAATCTCACCAATCTGTCCCAGCGTAATAAAACCTCCCTCACGTTTTGCCACAACTGTATCTCTGATTTGTTGCAGATTGAGGAATTCTGCTGGGGCGCGCAGGGTAACCTGATATTTTCCCTGGTTGATACTGCCGGCCGGAAGATCCAGATTGGCATCACGAGGAGCGCTCAGGATATCGTTTAGCGGTATCCCCAGTGCATTAATTTTAGCGGGATCAAGTTCAATTCGGATTTCTCTACTGTACTGGCCCCAGGTATCAACCTGGGCAACACCTGGTATCCGCGCCAGACGAAACCGGAGGTGGTTCTCAATTATCCGGGTAAGCTCAACAGGGTTCATAGGGCTGGAAACACCCATGATAACTACCGGGAAACTCGCCACATCAAACTTGCTCACCCGTGGTCGCTCGATATCATCGGGCAATTCGTTAATCTCGTCCTCAAGTTGGGCCTGTACATCAATGGCTGCTGTATCAATGTCCGTCCCCCAGTTAAACCTGACCCTGACGCTGCTGCTTCCTTCAGATGACTCCGACGTCAACTCCTCCACTCCAGGGACGGTTGCTACAATTTCTTCAACTATCTGTGTGACCAGCCGTTCCATGACAACAGGACTGGCCCCTTCATAGCCGGTACGAACCGTCAGGGTTGGCAACTCAATGCTTGGCAGCAAGTCGATCTGCAGACGCCCAAAAGAGCTGAGTCCGAGTATGATCACAATCAGGGTGACCATAGAGGTGAAGACGGGTCGGCGGACACTGAAGTTAGGTAAATTCACTGAAGTCCTGCGCCCCCTTGAACAGTGGCAGATTCAGCAACAATTCGAATTTTAGAACCCTCTTTAATGAATTGTTGTCCTATCGTGACTACTCGGCCGGAGAGTTCGGAACCTATCAACTGAATCTGGTCCCCACTTTTAAACCCTTGCCTTACCTCGACCCATTCCACCGAGGTGGAGTCTTCGGCGACCCTGAATACGCCGATCTGATTATTACGTTTGGTAATGGCCATCTCGGGTACGCTGATTGCTTTCTCGGCCCGGTCGAGTTCCAAGGTGCAACGGCTAAACATCCCGGGTTTGAGAAAATGTTCGGGGTTGGCAACCTGAAGTTCCATTTTGGCCTGGCGGGATGACTCTCGAAAAATAGGCGATATACGCGAAACAGTTCCGATAAAAACTTTATCTGGAAAACCATCCGCCTGAACCTTCGCCTGTTGGCCCAGCCTGATGAGTGGATAATCTTTCTCCGTTACCTGAATTACGGCAATTACCGGATCAATCTCCACTATTGAGAGGATTGGAGTATTCGCAGCCACAGTGTTACCTTCATCGACAAAACGTTCCGCAACTGTTCGCTCATTGTCGCCCTGTTGCCAATCTGCTTTTACCTGGGTGTATCCCAGCCGTATTCTGGCAGCTCTTAAAAGTGCGTCTTCACGTTTAAGATTTGCTTCAGCCACTTTGACCGCTGACTGGCCGGTTAAAAACTGGGCCTGGGCAGAATCATATGAGCTTTCCGATGCGATACCTCTATCATTAAGGGCTTTGGCACGATCAAGCTGCCGCTTGGCAATGACGAAATGGCTTACGGCTTCATCTCGATTTGCCTCGGCAACTGCCAGGCGGGCTTCAGCTTCAATCACCTCCTGTTCAAATTCCGCATTTTCCATCTGCACGACGATCTGCCCGCGAACCACCGGATCAGATACATCGACGAGCAGTCGCTGAATTCTGCCACTGACTTTTGGTGCAACCGCGAACTGGGCACGGGGATCAATAGTCCCGCTGAACGTTCTATAAAAGGAGAGAGTCCCGCGCTGCACGGAGGCCACTTCCACCGGCACTATACGTTCGACTTTTTCCTTTGTAAAATCATCGGACTTGCTTTGTATTCGGAGGTTAACAAGAAAAAATCCCATAACAAAAACGATTATCCCTCCTGCGATCCAAGCAGTCTTGGATTTATGTGGTGACATAAAAAATCCTTTTTTTGAGAAGTAACCTACTAACCCCGGTAAACGAGAAGGTAAGCCGGGATAAGTGCCTTTCGCAGATTATTTTTCTTGTTTTTTATGAA
>ERZ889078.2944-NODE-2944-length-11723-cov-5.272626_pt1 | contig 11723 bp, 9 predicted proteins | sample MGYA00521266_ERZ889078 | MGnify/ENA primary metagenome ERZ889078 (study PRJEB32303, sample SAMEA104408618) | aquatic metagenome | biome: Brackish water; feature: Pelagic; material: water | place: Baltic Sea | collected 2014-06-16T06:34:00 | depth 76,534 m ... | reverse complement strand
GGGGCGGAGGGTTCGATCGTTGTGCGTTCAAACAGGCGCTGACCAAGGCCGCGCAGACCTGCCTCCGATATAGCATCAACCTTGGCATCCCCCGTCAGAACATAGCCAAGGCGGACATCCATGGTGGCCTCTATCGCACGCAGATCGTCGGGCATGGGTTCTTGTGCGCGCAGGCCCTGGGGTGCTGCAAAAATGCAAAGGGCGGTGGCCAGCAGCGCGGCATTGCGCAAGCCGCCCAGCAAGCGCCCGGAAAGGGCAAGGGCCGCAAGCACGTCGATCAGCAGAAGTGACAGCGCGGTGGCAAGGGCCGCGCCTTTCAGGGCCTGTTCGCTTTGCACATCCAATCCTTCGCGCGCGACCGATGCAGGCCATTTCGGGGCCTCCAACGTGGTTTCGGCATTGATCACATTCAGCGCGATGCGCCGATCCTCGCCGGCATAAAGCCCCGGCGGCAATTGCGCCGAGGGGCCAGCGCTAAGGGCCGCGGCAAGGGCGGCACCTTCAACGCCGGCCACCTCGCCCGCATCACCCAGCGCGCCAAAGGCATCCAGCGCCACTTGCGGCACCCAAATCTGGCCTTCCAGATTGGCTGCATCAGGGGCGGCCGGGCGGGTGGAAGCCGCCAAACGCTCAAGCATTTGCACGAAAAGCCCCGAAAGCGGCAGGCTAGACCATTCGGCATTGGCGGTGACATGGAACAGCACCACCTGCCCCGGCCCCACGGCTTTGCGCGTGACCAGAGGCGTGCCATCGGCCAGCGCGGCTATAGTGCGCGCGGCCAAATCAGGGTCCGGCTGCGCAAGGACTTGCGCCGAAACCGTAACATCGGCGGGAATTTCCAGCCCGTAAAACGGCGAGCCTTCGGGGAACGGGGCCAGCGATTTCGGCTCTCCCCAACTCATCGCGCCACCGACATTGCGGCCACCGATCCGCAGGCGCACGGGCATCAACATATCCTCAGACTCGCGGCTGACATCAGAAGCGGCAAGCCGAGGGCCCGCAAAGCGCAGCAGCAGCCCCCCCCGGTCCAGCCAATCCCAGATTGCCTCGCCTTCATCGGGCGAGAGGGTTGCGACATCGGCCAGCACGATCACATCAGGATTGGCCAACACTACATCCGCAAGGCTGCCGTCGATAAGTTCGGCGACTGGCGCCAAAGCCTGACGCAGGTAATGTGTGGGCGACAGAAGTTGCAGCCCCTCGGCCCCACCCTGCCCCGAAATCAGTGCCACTTTGCGGCGTTTCAAACTGTCATCCGTCAGGCTGACAGCCCCGGCAGAGCGGATGCCCGCCAGTTCAAACCGCGAGATGCGGTTGCGCAATTCGGGCGGCAGTGAAAGCGCGGTTTCGGCGATAGCCGCTCCGGCCACAAAGCGCAGCGGCAGGCGGGCCAACTCCCGCTCAATCCCCGAAGGATCAAGGCCACGGGCGGAAACATCCACCTCTGCCGGGTCAGTGGCGGGCAAGCGGGTGGCGGATAGTTTGATCACGCCGTCCTCAAAGCGGGCGGGACGCAGGGCCAACACGGGGCGCGGGCTTTCAAAGACGGTGACACTGCCGCGCGCCTGCAACGCCGAAAGCAAGGTTTCCCGGCCCGGATGGTCAAGCCCGTCCGACAGCCAGAAGCTGGAAAAACCTCCCTGCGGCAAAATTTTGGACCAGCCTGCGAAATCAGGAATCCATGCGTTGGGCGTGATGCCCGCCATGCGCGAGCCAAGTGCGTTTGCCGCCTGAAACACCGTATCGGCAGGCGGGTCTGTCAGCCGGATCAGGGCAACGGGGCGGCCCGCGCGGCCCGCCTCATCAACCAATGTCGTGGCACGGTCAAGCCTGCGCGACCAGTCGCGGGCATCGGCCCAAGAGCCATCCATCAGGATCAAAAGCGGGCTGGCCTCGACCACATCACGCTGTTCGGGGTTCAGCACGGGGCCGGCAAAACCGATGATTGCCGCTGCAAGCGCCGCCATGCGCAACAAAAGCAGCCACCACGGGGTTTTATCCGTCTCGGCCTCGTCATCCTTCAGGCCCAACAGCAGCGCCACACCGGGGAAGCGGCGGCGGATGGGTGCGGGAGGCACGGCACGCAGCAACAGCCACAGCACGGGAAGCGCTATCAGCCCCAGCAAAAGCAGCGGCGAGGTAAAGCCCAAAGGCCCGATCATCCACATCAGCGCCCCCGTTCCAATGCGGTGAACAACCATAAAAGCGCCGATTGCGCCGATTGGCCGGTGTGATGGCACAGGTAATGCCAGCCAGAGGCGCGGGCCAGGGTTTCCAGCCGGGCTTTGCGCTCTGCCAAGCGGTCGAGATACCGCGTGCGCAAATCCCCTGCGCGCAAGGTTTCATGGCGCAGGCTGCCGCCCATGGATTCGAAGATCGTGCGGCCATCGAAGGGGAATTCCTCTTCCGCCGGATCAAGGATTTGCACCAGCGCCCCGCGCACGCCACGATCCGAGGCCATGCCAAGTGCCGTTTCCACCTCTTCCGGATCGCCAAGGAAATCCGAAAAGAAAACGGCGCGGCCATGGCTGGAAAGGCCAGACACCTCAGGGCTGCCGTAATCGTCGGGGTTATCCGCTGCGGCAGCGATGCCTTCGGCCAGACGCAGCACTTGCGCCCGGCCCGAACGCGGGCGTGCCTCGGCACCGGCGAGGCCCACACGTTCACCGCCCCGCAAAAGCAGGACCGACACCGCCAATGCCAAAAGCTGCGCACGGTCAGCCTTGGGTGCACGCGAGGGATCGCCGGAAAACTGCATGGATCGTGCCGGGTCCACCCAAAGTGAGATGGTTTGCGCCGCCTGCCATTCGCGTTCCCGCACGAAATGCTGGTCAGAGCGGGCCGAGCGGCGCCAATCGACATGGGCCGCGCTATCGCCTGCATGGGCCGGGCGATATTGCCAGAACTCATCCCCCATGCCCGCCCGTCTGCGGCCATGGTCGCCTAAAATCACCGTTGCCGCCAAATGTTCTGCCTGCGCCAAAAGCGCGGGCAGGGCCTCGCCCAGCGTCTCGGCGCGGGCGCGCAAGCTGACGGAAAGGGCAGCGGGTTCTGTCACGCCGCGGCCTCAAGCCCGAGGCTGCGGCTGACGGTGGCATCGATCAGCCCGGCCAGGCTTTCCCCCCGCGCACGCGCCGCAAAAGAAAGCGACATGCGGTGGATCAGCACCGGGCGCGCAAGGGCCGCAACATCGGCAATCGACGGCGCAAGACGGCCATCAAGCAACGCGCGGGCGCGCACCATGAGCATCAGGGATTGGGCGGCACGCGGCCCCGGCCCCCAAGAAAGTTGGCCACGCAGGGCAGCGCCTTCCGGCTCATCAGGGCGGCAGGCACGCACGAGGTCAAGGATCGCCTCCACCACTTGCTCGCCCACGGGCATCCGGCGCAGCACCGATTGCGCCTCTAGCAACTCACCGGCAGTAAAGACGCCATGCACCTGCGCCTCCTGCGCCCCGGTGGTGGCCAGCAAAATGTCACGCTCGGTGGCACGGTCCGGGTAGGCGACATCAACCTGCACCAAGAATCGGTCAAGCTGGGCCTCGGGCAGCGGATAGGTGCCTTCCTGCTCAATCGGGTTCTGGGTGGCGAGCACATGGAAAGGGCTGCCCAGAGGGCGGTGTTTGCCCGCGATTGTCACTTCACGTTCCTGCATGGCTTGCAGCAGCGCCGACTGGGTGCGGGGCGAGGCGCGGTTAATCTCATCCGCCATCAGAAGCTGGCAAAAGATCGGGCCTTCGATGAAGCGAAACGACCGCGCACCGTCGGTACCATCCAGCACCTCAGACCCCAGAATATCCGCTGGCATAAGATCGGGGGTGAACTGGATGCGATTGCCTTTGAGCCCCATGACGGTAGAGAGCGTATCCACGAGCCGGGTTTTGCCCAGGCCCGGCAGGCCCACCAGCAGCGCATGGCCACCACAAAGCAGCGAAGCAAGCACCAAATCGACCACCTTGTCTTGCCCGATGAAGCGTTGGTTGATCGAAACTTTCGCAGCATGCAGTTTTTCGCCAAGCGCTTCGATCTGAGTCACCAATTGGGCGGCGTCTTGGATGTGATCTTTAGTGTGGGGCATGACAATCCTCGGGCACAGGGTATATGATCCTATTAGAGCGATTTATCGCGCCGGGTACAAATGGCAAAAAGGCTGAGCGGACAATTGATTGTGAAACCAAGCGCAGAAGGCGTGATGGCCTCGTTACAGGCCGCCCAAAAAGGAACGGGCAAAGGGGCGGGGCCTGCGCCTGTGCATCTGTGGAATCCGCCATTTTGCGGCGATCTGGACATGCAAATCAAGCGCGACGGGACATGGTTTTACCAAGGCACGCCAATTGGGCGACCGGGACTGGTGAAGCTGTTTTCCAACATTTTGAAGCTGGAGGCGGGCAAGTATTACCTCGTCACCCCGGTAGAGAAGGTGGGAATCACAGTAGAGGATGCGCCCTTCGTGGCGGTGGATTTTGAGGTTTCAGGCCTAGGCGAGCACCAAGATTTGCAGTTTGAAACGCAGGTGGGCGACAAGGTGACGGCGGGGCCGGAGCATCCGCTCCGCTTCATGCGGGACGCCGAAACGGAGGAGCCGTCGCCCTATGTCATGATACGTGCCGGGCTGGAGGCGCTGATTGACCGAAAATCATTCTATCGGCTGGTAGAATTGGGCGTGCACCGGCCGCATAAGGGACAAGATTGGTTTGGCCTTTGGTCGGGTGGAGCGTTTTTTCCCGTGATACCTTCGGCGGAATTGACGTAACCGGGTGCCTGGGGCCGTTTGCCCCCGAATGTATTTTTACAAAGTAAATGTGGTGCAGAAACTTCCATGCCCCCCCTTTCGGCACTCTCCAAATCAGGACAACAGCCATGATCCCAGCCCGTTTCTCCCCAATCCTTTTCGGTTTCATCCTCTCGGGCCTGATGTCAGCCATGGTTTCTGGCATCGCCACTTGGCGGGTGCTTGGGCTAGATGCGGATTTCCCCGCCCATTGGCTTGGGGTCTGGCTGGCCAGTTGGGCGCTGGCCTTTCCCGCAGTGTTGGTCGTGGCTCCGATCACGCGGCGCATTGTGGCATGTCTGGTTCGGGCATGACCGCTAATTCAGGCGAAACCGCCGCGCGCTTTTGCAAAAAAGCGGGCGGCCCGGCCCAACCTTGAGGCGATGGGCCTGCCAAGGCCCGTCAACGAATGGCGGGAGCGGCCCCCGTATTGGACAGCGGCCTCGCGCTTTGCGCTTAGATCGTCTGCAACTCTTGCCGCGCCCTCAGGGATCGCTATCATGGGCGGCAACCTGACCTTCACCCAGAAAGACCGCATCATGACCGCACCCGCCCCCGAAACCAGAATCGTTTCCAGTTGGAAAATCGCTTGTGATGGCGATAGCCCAGCTTTGGGCCATCCACGAGTCTGGCTGACCATCCCCGAGGACAAGGGCTATGTGGAATGCGGTTATTGCGACCGTCGCTATATCCATGAAAGTGCCGCCGAAAAGGCAAAATAAAGCGCCTCTTCCGCTATATGTTCCGGGCTTTGCCGCAGCCGCAGGCCTGCCAATTGGTCGCTGGACGCCCGTCCCCCAATCCATCCGCCTGACCCTGTATTGGAGCGGTCAGGCAGGCCGGGGTTAAAGCGCAGGTGGAACCCCGCGCCAGAACATGTAAAGAAGGCCACGGACCACGACGCGGGGGAGATAGACGGGCATGACGCATAGTTTCGGCAAGGGCCACCATCTGCATCTCATTGACGGTTCTGCCTATATCTTCCGCGCGTATCACGCATTGCCACCGCTTACGCGCAAATCGGACGGGCTGCCCATCGGCGCGGTTGCCGGGTTTTGCAACATCCTGTTTCGCTATCTGGAAGGCAACAAGAACGGCGATGCCCCCACCCATGTTGCGGTGATTTTCGATCATTCCTCCAAAACATTCCGCAATGACATCTACCCAAAATACAAAGCCAATCGCCCCGAATTGCCCGAAGACCTGCGCCCGCAATTCCCGCTGACCCGTGACGCCACCCGCGCCTTCAACATCGCCTGCATCGAGACGGAGGGCTATGAGGCCGATGACATCATCGCGACCCTTGCCTGCCACGCACGCGATGCGGGCGGACAGGTGACGATCATCTCCTCCGACAAGGACCTGATGCAATTGGTCGGCGATGGCGTGGGCATGCTGGACCCGATGAAAAATAAGCTTATCGGCCCGGATGAAGTGTTTGAAAAATTTGGCGTGGCCCCGAACCGGGTGGTTGATGTGCAATCGCTCGCAGGCGATTCGGTGGATAACGTGCCGGGCGCGCCGGGCATCGGCATCAAAACCGCCGCTTTGCTGATTCAGGAATATGGCGATCTGGAAACCTTGTTGGCGCGCGCGGGTGAAATCAAGCAACCCAAACGCCGCGAAAGCCTTTTGGACAACACCGACCAGATCCGCATTTCCAAGCGTTTGGTGCAGCTCGATTGCGAAACCCCGCTGGATTTTACGCTTGAAAGCCTTGAGGTGCGCAAGCCCGAGGCCGAGGCCCTGCTGGGCTTTCTGAATGAAATGGAATTCCGCACCCTGATCAAACGTGTGGCCGACAGCCTGAAGGTTGCGGCCCCGGTAGCACTTGAGACGGCAAGCCTTGCGTCGCCAGATGCCCCCACCCTGCCCTTCGACCATGCAAAATACGAAAACGTCAGCAATGAGCCCGCGTTGCAAGCCTGGATCGACCGGGCCTATGCGCGCGGCTATGTGGCGGTGGATACCGAAACCACCAGCCTTGATGAGATGCGCGCGGAATTGGTCGGCGTGTCGCTTTGTGTTGAACCCGGACAGGCCTGCTACATTCCCTTGGGCCACAAGCAGGGCGGCGGCGATCTGTTTGGCTCCACCGACCTGATGGAAGGGCAACTGCCGCTGACCCGCGCGCTGGAGATGCTGCGCCCGATGCTGGAGGATGGCAGCATCCTCAAAATCGGCCAAAACATGAAATATGACGCGAAAATCTTTGCGCGTCAGGGCATCAGCGTCGCCCCGATTGATGACACCATGCTGATGTCATCCGCGCTTTATGCGGGGCTGCACAACCACGGCATGGACACGCTGGCCGAGACCTATCTGGGCCACAACCCGATCCCGATCAAATCACTTCTGGGCTCCGGCAAAAGCCAGATCACCTTTGACCGGGTGCCGGTGGACGAGGCCGTGAAATACGCCGCCGAAGATGCCGACGTCACCCTGCGCCTGTGGCAATTGTTCAAGCCGCAACTGCACCGCAAGCAGGTGACAACCGTATACGAGACCCTGGAACGCCCCTTGGTGCCGGTGCTGGCCCAGATGGAAATGGCGGGTATTCAGGTCGACCGTGACACGCTGTCGCGCATGTCCAACAGCTTTGCGCAAAAAATGGCGGCCTTGGAGGATGAGATCCAGACACTGGCGGGGCGGCCCTTCAATGTCGGCTCTCCCAAGCAATTAGGCGAGATTTTGTTTGATGAAATGGGCCTGCCGGGGGGCAACAAAGGCAAGACCGGCGCCTATGCCACCGGGGCCGATGTTCTGGAAGATTTGGCGACGGAGCATGAACTGCCGGGAAAAGTGCTGGATTGGCGGCAACTTGCCAAGTTGAAATCCACCTACACAGACGCGCTGCAAGACCATATCAACGTTGAAACCGGGCGGGTGCATACCTCTTATTCGCTGGTGGGCGCGGTCACGGGGCGGCTGTCTTCCACCGATCCGAACCTGCAAAACATCCCTGTGCGCACCGAAGAAGGCCGCCGCATCCGCGAGGCGTTTGTGGCCCCGAAAGGCCGGGTAATCGTCAGCCTCGACTATTCCCAGATCGAACTGCGCATCCTCGCCCATATCGCCGATATTCCGGCGCTGAAACAGGCGTTCAAGGATGGGATCGACATTCACGCCATGACAGCATCGGAAATGTTCAACACCCCTGTTGAGGGCATGGACCCAAGCATCCGCCGCCAAGCCAAGGCGATCAATTTCGGCGTGATCTATGGCATCTCCGGCTTTGGGCTTGCGCGCAACCTGCGCATCCCGCGCGCGCAGGCGCAGGGCTTCATTGACCGCTATTTTGAGCGGTTCCCCGGCATCCGCGAATATATGGATGCCACCGTGCAATTCGCCAAAGACAATGGCTATGTGCAAACCCTCTTTGGCCGCAAAATCCATACGCCTGAAATCAACGCAAAAGGCCCTGCGGCAGGTTTTGCCAAACGCGCCGCCATCAATGCGCCGATCCAGGGTACCGCAGCCGATATCATCCGCCGCGCCATGGTGCGGATGCCGGATGCGATCCGCGATATCGACGCCAAGATGCTGCTGCAAGTGCATGATGAATTGCTGTTCGAGGTGCATCAAGACGCGGTAGAGCCGCTGATCCAGGCCGCGCGTCAGGTGATGGAAGGTGCTGCCGCCCCCGCCGTGCATCTGACGGTGCCAATCAACGTAGATGCCGGCCAAGGCGCCAATTGGGCCGAGGCGCATTAAGCTGAAACGCCCCACCGTCGATTTCATCTATTCATAAATATCCGCGCCGCAGGCATAGCACCGCCAGCCTTGGCGCAGGCTCCTTATGTGCTTTTGCAAACACATTGCCTGATCAGATCCACCCCAAGCGACCCGGTTCTTGTGCAATACGTCCGGGTCGAACCGCCTCAGGCTTTCCCCAGCATCCGCCCTAAGTGCCGCCCACCGATGATGTGCAAATGGTAATGCGGAACCTCTTGCACGCCGTTCTCTCCGGCATTGGTAATCGCGCGATAACCATCACCCGCATCCGGGGCCACATCCATCATAGCACAGACTTTGGCCGCAGTTCGGTGAAAATCAACGATCTCCAACTCCGAAGCCTGGCCCGCAAAATGGTCAAAACAGACATAAGCCCCTTTTGGGACCACCAACACATGCACCGGCGCACCGGGGTTGATATCGTGAAATGCCAGCGTGTGCTCCGTCTCAATCACGGTCTTGTTGGGAATTTCGCCGCGCAGAATACGAGCAAAGATATTTTGGGGGTCATAAGTATAGGCCATGGCTCAATCCACAAACAAATGGTTGGTTTCCGCGATTTCACGCGCTTGCATAAGTGGAATACCAAGGAAAGCCGCCAAAGACACGGCATTTTCTTCGTTTGAGGCCGCCTCGCGGAGGCGGATCAGGTTGCTGAAATCGGCGTCACGGATTCGGTCACTTTCAAACGTCACATCATAGCGGATGGTCGGCAACAGCCTGTCAATCACCTCTTGCGGAGAGCTATCACCAGCAAGGCCCACACGTCGCGCATGGCCCATGAGATATTCATCACTAAACTCGCATTCCACCTCCAGCAGACGAACGGTGGATTTGTCAGCGGCGAAATCCCGCATTAGCTCCACATTGGCCGGATCAATGCAGATGATCAGCGTGCCCTTGTTCCAAAAGTCAAACAACATCCGCACCAGCGCCCGCCGATGCCGCGTGCGCTTTTCCAGGGTGGATTGGATACCACCCAGATCAGGCAAGGGGGTAGAGGCTTCATTGAACAGGTATTCCACTACCGGCAAATCGGTCACCTCGTGGATGCGTTGCACCAACCGCTTGGCAACATGCCATTTCTTGCAGATTACCATCAACAGCGTGCGTTCGCGGCCAAGGCTGCTTTCAGTCTCCCAAAACCTTGGCGCCAAACGGCGGCCAATCCGGCCGCGTCCGGTCAGGAACTGAAACAGGCTGCGCCCCTCGTTGGAGATGGGGAAACGTGCACCTTTGGCTGAATAGAGCTTGCCCAAACGATCCTTCAACTCCGCCGCATCGGGTGAGATTTTGCGGGCAAACAGATAGTCTTGGCTAAGCAGCAGGTCGTGGTGATCATTGTAAAACGTCACAGGCATACCGTAATCGGTGAACATCAGGAACGTCAGTGTACGGTTGCGAATCTCATGTTCCGGCACCAAGTGGCGCACAAGGGTTTGGAAAAACGTCTCATCCGGAATCCATGTGGTGCGGAAAAAGCGCATAACGTCGCGACGCTTTTCGCAAAACTCCAGCAGCGCCTCGATCGTACGGCGGCGCAGGCACCACCATTGGCTGCCGATCTGAATTTGCAAATCGGCAGGCACACGGCGCGCAAGGCCCAGACGTTCTTGCACCTGCATCGAGGTGTAAAACAGCCGCTTATGTGTGCGTTCATTGAACCAATGGCGATAGACTAGCCGCCCTTCCTTGACCCCGGTCTTGATCCAATCGGACTTGAAGAAGTCAAAGCTTTCAACATAGTCCGCCTCTTCGCGTGCTAAAAGCTCATGCGCGTATTCCGCCGATTTGATCGGCATGCAGTCGCCCGAAAGCATGTAAAAATGGGTCGCACGGGGAAATGCCTCTACGGCTGTGCGCACCGCCGACAAGGTCGCGGCGACAAGGCTCCATTCGCCCCAACCGCATTTCAACCGCTTGCGCGTGAAAGCCACGGATGGATTGACCGAAAGCGCGCTTTGAATCTTCTCAAAATCGCTCGTCCGGGCACGCGCGTCGAAATGGATGGCGACATAGTCCCCCCCTTCAGTCAGGCGTTCTGCCTGCGCAATGATCCCCTCGGGGTCTTTGTGGCACAAAAGGATATAGGCGATTTTTGCCATTTCGGAGACTCTAAGCCCTGTTTTGGGTCATTGTTTCCCTAAATAGCTTTATCAGTCATTGAAAAGACAGCGTTTCTTTGCTTTTTTGCAGTGAAATTTTCCCAAACGTCCGTTAGATGGGGCCAAGGGCTATGGAGGCGGAGTTTTATGGGTTTTCCCGGTACATGGATGACGGAAAGCGAAAGCGTTATCTATCGCGTCGTTCCTAAATGCGCCTGCTCATCGATCGGGCAGATTATGTTCTATTCAGATCATGGCAAATTTTTCGATGGCGATATCCACGATTCGACCGCAGGCCTGCACAAATGGGCGCAAGAAAACAGTCAGGCGTTGATTGAACGCAGCGTGAAGGCGCAGCGCACCTATGCATTTACCTGCGTACGCAACCCCTATACCCGTATTCTCAGCTCATTTTTCGACAAGATTTGCGGCATCCAGCGCAATGGCAAACGCTACCGTGGCAATCTTGTGCCGCTCTTGGTGCAAAAATACGGGATCGAAGTGGGCGGCGATGATGGCAAGCAGGAGTTTGACCAGATCCAAAGCTTCCGGCGGTTCTTGCTTTTTGCCCGCGACACCATTCGTTGGCGCAAACCGATGGACCCGGATATCCATTGGTCAGCCATGTCGGGCCATGTCTCAACCTTTATCGGTAATGGCGGGCACTATAACAAAATCTTCTTCACCGAGACGTTCGATGAGGGCATGAAAGAGGTGCTCGATAACATCAAGACGCCGCATAAGGTGGACCTGAAGAAAATCCCGAAGTTTAACGAAAGCGAAGGCCACGGCCCCAAACGCGCCCACCCGGTAGAGGATTACTTCGACGATATGTCGATGCATCTGGTCTGGGAAATCTACAAGCGCGATTTTCAGCTGTTCAAATATGACTTTGAAAATCCGGGTAACAAGATGCCGATTGGCGAGATTGATCTGGACGAAGTGCACGCCAAACTGGGCGATTGAAGCAACAGGGTTAGGGGCCTATGCCCCCTATCTTACCAAAATTTCCTACCCGGCAACGATAATTTCCGTGGCAACGGCGCGCGGTGATGGCCCGGTAATCCCCCCATTTTTAACGGGGTGCATTCGTAGAACTTACGCGGCCATTTT
>ERZ889078.2943-NODE-2943-length-11724-cov-13.208330_pt1 | contig 11724 bp, 11 predicted proteins | sample MGYA00521266_ERZ889078 | MGnify/ENA primary metagenome ERZ889078 (study PRJEB32303, sample SAMEA104408618) | aquatic metagenome | biome: Brackish water; feature: Pelagic; material: water | place: Baltic Sea | collected 2014-06-16T06:34:00 | depth 76,534 m ... | reverse complement strand
ATTTGGGAGGCTGCTATGTATGCTTCGGCCAAAAAAGTTGACAATATCATTGCCACCGTAGACGTTAACGGAAGACAAATTGATGGCGATACGGATGATGTAATTGCACTTGGTAGCCTTCGGGCAAAATTTGAAGCTTTCGGTTGGAAAGTGTTTGAATGCGATGGCAATAATTTGGATGATTTGCTTAAAACAATGGCCGAATGCAAAGCTGCTACGGGAAAAGGAGTTCCAGTAATCAATCTCATGAAAACCGAAATGGGCATGGGAGTTGATTATATGATGGGAAGTCATAAATGGCATGGCATTTTCCCGAATGAAGAACAGTTGGAAGACGCGCTTGGTCAATTGGAAGAAACACTCGGAGACTATTAATCTCCAACCAATAACATGTTCCTTTTAAGGAAACATATTTCTGTCTTGATGTTGGGGCTCGCGCTTATGCTGGGTTTTAGCACTGCATCCAACGCGCAAGAAAAAGAAAAACCTCTCAACCGTATTCTTTTGGTTTTCGATGGCTCGCAAAGCATGTTTGGACATTGGGAAAGCGGGATGAAAATTGATATTGCCAAGCAGTTACTTAATGAGCTACTTGACAGCCTCAAAAACGTTGACAATCTAGAGTTGGCTTTTAGAGCATATGGTCATCAAAGTCCGTACATATCCAGTTCGCAGCGCGATTGTAAAGACACCAAACTTGAAGTACCTTTTGGAGGTGGTGGGGCTTGGGAAATTAAGAAAGCTTTAGACAAAATTCAGCCTAAAGGAACCACGCCAATAGCATACAGCTTGGAGCAATCAGCTAAGGATTTTCCGCCATGTGGGAATTGCCGCAACATGATTATCCTAATTACCGATGGCATTGAGGAGTGCGCTGGTGACCCTTGTGCCGTATCGTTAGCGCTGCAATCCAAAGGAATTGTGCTTAAACCCTTCGTAATCGGTATTGGTCTCGACTTTGAACTAATAGATCGTTTTAAGTGTATTGGCAGTTATTTCAATGCTAAAAACGAGCGCTCGTTCAAGGATATTTTAAACGTTGTAATCTCCCAGGCACTCAACCCAACATCCGTTCAGGTAAACCTCATTGACAGCTATGGCGAGCCGACCGAAACGGATGTAAACATGACTTTTTACGATTCGAATACTGGGCAAATGGTTTACAATATCATTCACACCATGAATCACAGGGGCTTACCCGACACACTTAGTATCGACCCACTCACTTCGTATCGGATGAAAGTTCACACTGTTCCAGCGGTAACAAAAGACAGTATAGAACTTACTCCTGGCATACATAATATCATAGCAATTGATGCCCCACAAGGAGACTTGGTTCTCAAAGTGCAAGGAAAACACGATTACGAAAACCTTCAAGCCATTATCCGAAAATCTGGTGATACAAAAACGCTCAATCTGCAGAAGATTGATGATAAACAAAGGTACTTGGTTGGTACTTATGACCTCGAAATTCTCACACTTCCGAGAATGTATGTAAGCGGTGTAAATGTATCGCAAAGTCACACCACCAAGGTTGAAATTCCTCAACCCGGAATGGCACATGTTATGCGAAAAACCAAAGGGGTTGGAGATGTCTTTTTGAAAGAAGGACTAGGGCTCACGTGGCTATATTCGCTCGACCCTGAACTAACTACAGAAAGCATTCCACTTCAGCCTGGAGATTACACCGTGATTTTCAGACCAATAGGATCGAAGCGAGCATTTTATACAATTGAACAAGATTTCACAATATTTTCGGGTAAATCACAACTGGTTGAGCTAAAATAACATGGCAATAAAAAAACTTACTGAAGACCGCGACACGCGTTCTGGATTTGGAGCTGGACTTCAAGAATTAGGACAAGAAAACAAGAACGTTGTTGCGCTTTGCGCTGACCTTACCGGCTCGTTAAAAATGAACGACTTTGAGAACGATAATCCTGACCGTTTTTTCCAAGTTGGTATTGCTGAAGCCAACATGATTAGCATTGCTGCCGGCATGACTGTTGGCGGAAAAATCCCTTTCACAGGGACGTTCGCCAACTTTAGTACGGGTCGTGTTTATGACCAAATTCGTCAGTGCGTTGCTTATTCAGGCAAGAATGTAAAAATCTGCGCTTCGCATGCTGGACTTACGCTTGGAGAAGATGGTGCCACCCACCAGATTCTAGAAGACATCGGCATGATGAAAATGTTGCCACACATGACCGTTATCAATCCATGTGACTACAACCAAACCAAGGCTGCCACTAAGGCAATAGCAGATTTAGACGGCCCTGTTTACCTCCGTTTTGGACGCCCAAAAGTGCCAAACTTCACACCCGAAGATCAGAAATTCGAGATTGGTAAAGCTTGGAAAGTTGAAGAAGGAACCGATGTGAGCATTTTCGCAACTGGTCATTTAGTTTGGAAAGCAATAGAAGCGCAAGCAATTTTAGCAGAGAAAGGTGTAAGTGCCGAGATAATTAATATCCACACCATTAAACCTTTGGACACGGAAGCAATCATAGCTTCTGTAAACAAAACAGGTTGCGCGGTGACTGCCGAAGAACATCAGAAAAATGGTGGACTTGGTGACAGTGTTGCTCAAACACTTGCTTTGAACAATCCGGCTCCTATTGAAATGGTAGCAGTGAACGATAGTTTTGGTGAAAGTGGAACACCAGAACAATTGTTGGAGAAGTACGGATTGAACACTGAAAGCATAGTTGAAGCGGCACTAAAAGTCATCGCGAGGAAGTAAAACTCGCACATGACGGACGGCTCGGACAAGAAATTGCTGGATCAATTCCGAGACCCCAGGTCTCGCAATCTGGCATTCAGTCAGCTCGTTAATAAATATCAGGAGCGGCTTTATTGGCACATCCGAAGAATTGTTATTGATCATGATGATGCTGATGATGTGCTTCAAAACACATTTATAAAGGCGTTTAAAAATCTAGATAGTTTTAGAGAAGATAGTCAGCTTTACACTTGGCTTTATCGCATTGGAACGAACGAATCGCTCACTTTTCTGAAGAAGAAAAAGCGTAACATTTTTGTGCCTTTCGATGATGTTTCACACGGACTTTCGTCCAAGTTGGAAGCCGACCCAGAATTGAGTGGGGATGCCATTCAATTGAAACTACAACAAGCGTTGCTTACGTTACCAACCAAGCAGAGACTTGTATTCAATATGAAGTATTTTGAAGAGATGAAATATGAAGAGATTTCAGAGGTGACAGGTACATCAGTCGGTGCGCTGAAAGCTTCTTACCATCATGCCGTAAAAAAAATTGAAGCGCATTTAAAAAATCAGTTTTAAACCTTTTGAAGAAATAATTGTCAACGTATTGTGATGAAAAACGCAGAAAACCATAACGAACCAAATTTGGAGATTGAAGGCCTGCCTGAATCAGATTTGAAGCGAAATGCATTCAAAACTCCTGAAGGCTACTTCGACAACCTTACTCCTCGGATTATGGAAAGTGTTCGGTATACAGAAAAAACAAAAACTGCAGTGGTGTTTGATTGGAAACGAATTCTCATTCCGACCTTAGGCATGGCGACAGCAATGCTTGCAGCTTGGTTTTTCTTTTACCCAACCAATAGCAATTCGCTCGATTTTGACACTGTTTTAGCCTCGCTTACAATTGAAGAACTAACCGAATTCGCAGATTTTGAGACTGACGAACTAGTGATTTACGAATTGGTTGATTACAATCAAATGGCACTCGCCCAAACAGAGTTATCCGAAGAAGAGATTATTGAATACCTATCTGAAGATGACATAGAATTGAATATCATTATTGACGAAATAGAAATCTGACATGAAAAAGCTATTGATACTGATACTAGCGCTTGCTTCTACCGCGCAATTCACGTTTTCGCAAGAGGCCTTAGAACCCTCTAAAAGAGAAAAACTGCAAGCATTAAAGGTTGCTTACCTCACAGAAGAATTGAGTCTGACACCTGATGAAGCGCAGGTATTTTGGCCGCTTTACAATGAGCTAGAATCCAAAATGAAAGCCATTCGTAAAGCACAAAGGGACAACAGAATTTCCGCAAAAAAAAATCATCAAACCATGTCGGACACGGAGTTGGCTACCTCTATTGACATAGAATTGGAATACGAGCAGAAAGAGCTCAACTTGAAGAAAGAATACAACGTTCTGTTTAAAAAAATCCTTCCTATTAGGAAAGTTGCTCAACTTCATGCTTCGGAACAAGGGTTTAGAAAGGAGCTTCTACGCGGAGCTAAAGACCGAAGACACCCCCCTGGCGGACCACCCAATTAACCCTCAAAAAAAAGATATTGAACAATTGATGTCTTTTTTTGTTTCAGTGAGTGTAGGATTTAAGTTTTTTGAAGAGTCAGTTCATGCTTTGATTTTCAGCAACCTGAATGGTTCTTTTTTTCGTATAATCGCAACACGAAACCAAAACCCTTTATTTAAGAATAAAAATGAGCGACAAAGCTGAGTTACGCGTAGGAGATAAAACTGTTGAGTTACCTGTTATTACTGGTACAGAGAATGAACAAGGGGTGGATATCAGAAATCTTCGAGCGCAAACAGGTCTGATTACGTTTGACAGTGGATATAAGAACACTGGTGCAACAAGCAGCGCTATTACATTTTTAGATGGAGAAAAGGGAATTCTTCGGTACAGAGGTTATCCAATTGAGCAATTAGCAGAGAAGTCCACTTTTTTGGAAGTAGCCTACCTATTGATTTATGGTGAGCTTCCGAATAAGACAGAATTCGCTGATTGGAACGAGAACATTACCCGTCATACTCTTATCCATGAGGATATGAAAGAGTTTTTTGAGGCATTCCCTCGAAAAGCACATCCAATGGGAGTTTTGGCTTCAAATCTTATTTCACTTTCAACTTTCTACCCAGAGAGTTTGGATCCGGATAGAGAAGAAGAAAAAGTAGATCTTACCATTCAAAGACTAATTGCTAAAATTTCTACGATAGCCGCATGGTCGCATAAAAATTCTGTTGGACACCCAGTTGTTTATCCTAAGAACAAATACAATTACACAGAGAACTTCCTGAACATGATGTTCTCAGTTCCGACTGAAGATTACGAACCAGACCCGGTAGTAGTTAAAGCCCTAGATCAACTATTGATTCTTCATGCAGATCACGAGCAGAATTGCTCTACCTCTACAGTTCGTATCGTTGGATCTTCAAGAGCTAATCTTTATGCTTCGATAGCAGCAGGTGTTGCTGCACTTTGGGGTCCACTGCATGGTGGTGCTAATCAAGCTGTAATTGAAATGCTGGAGAGCATTCAGGCAGATGGTGGCAACATGCAAAAGTGGATTGACAAAGCAAAAGACAAAGACGATCCATTCCGTATTATGGGATTCGGACATCGTGTTTATAAGAACTTTGACCCGCGCGCAACTATCATCAAGAAATCTTGTGATGATGTACTTGAGAAATTGGGTATCAACGATCCTATTCTTGAATTGGCTAAGCAGCTTGAGCAAGTAGCCTTGAATGATGATTATTTCAAGGAAAGAAATCTCTACCCTAACGTAGATTTCTACTCAGGAATTATTTACAAGGCAATTGGTATTCCAACCGAAATGTTCACAGTAATGTTCGCAATGGGACGTCTTCCTGGATGGATTGCACAATGGAAAGAAATGATGGCAAACGGAGAGCCGATTGGTCGTCCGCGTCAGATTTACACAGGCGAAAACGAACGTCCTTACAAGCCATTATCAGGCCGATAGGATTCATAAACTAATTTGAAAAAAGGATGAGGTCGACCTCATCCTTTTTTGTTTCCTTTAATCTCTATGAACAAGGGTATTTTCCGCAAACGGAACCTCGGACTGTTTATCAAGGTCTTGATTGCCTTTGTTGCGCTTTGGTTTCTTTATAGAGAAGTACAGATAAAAAATCAGGAAAGTGATTTGAGTCAAGGGATTGACCTATTGCTTAAGCCTGAAAGCCTCATTTACCTGCTTATTCTATTGGTGCTCATGCTCTTAAACTGGAGTTTAGAAGCGTATAAGTGGAAAACACTCATCCAGCATATTGAAAATATCTCTTTACTAAAATCCTTAAAGGCTATTTTCTCTGGTATTACGATTGCCATTTTCACACCGTATCGCGTAGGAGAATATTTTGGACGAGTGTTTCACTTGGGCAAAGCAGATAGGTTCGATGCAACCCTTTTAACCGTGGTTGGCAGCTATGCTCAATTGGTTGTAACACTGGTTGCTGGTATTCTTGCGTCCATCTTCTTCATTCCGAAGCATATTGGCCTTGGACCGGTATCAGAGTATCAATACTACTTTATCGCCCTTCTCATGTTTGGTTTGTGCGTGCTTTTGGTCGTGCTTTTTCTCAACACAAGGCTACTCACCACAGTTCTTAACCGACTTCCTATTCCTAAAAAATACCATCATTACATCCAGGTCTTTGATTATCACAATACCGCTACGCTATTAAAGGTTTTCCTAGCAAGCGTTGCACGATATTTAGTGTTCACATTTCAGTTTTACTTGTTGCTCCAGATTCTAAATGTTGAGATACGTTATGACCAAGCCATGATGATGATTGGCATGACCTATTTCGCCATGACCGTCATCCCTACCCCTGCTGTTGTTGAACTTGTTACCCGCAGTGGTGTGGCACTTTTATTCTTCGGATACATTGTCCAAAACACAGTTGGTATTGTGGTAGCAACCTCCATGCTTTGGCTCATTAATTTGGCCATTCCAGCTTTAATTGGCGTGCTTTTTATTTTCCAGCTACGTTTCTTTAGAAAATCAGACTGATGGAATTATTCTGGTTTGCTTTTATCTCCGTTTCGTTCCTCATTATGGGACTGTACACCGCCATGATATTCTATGCGATATCTGGCTGGAACAAGCTGCAAATAGAAGCAGATACAAGTCCAACTTTGTCGATAAGCATTTTAATAGCTGCGCGAAATGAATCGTCAAATATTCTGGCGGTGCTAGAAGATCTCAGCACTCAGAATTACCCAAAAGAACTATTTGAAGTAATCGTAATTGATGATTATTCGGATGATGACACATTAGCGCTTGCAAAAGGCAGACTGGCTGAAATGATGAATCTAACCGTCCTTGAAAACAAGGCTGGAGAAGGTAAAAAATCAGCCATTGCTGAAGGAATTAGCAGAGCCAAGTTTCCTATAATCGCCACAATAGATGCCGATTGTTCTGTTTTTACAGAATGGTTACAAAGCATGGCATCGCATTGGAAATCAAATACCAAAATGCTGTTAGGACCGGTGGTTTTAGCTCCTGCCGAAGGTGTTTTTCAAACCATCCAGTCCATGGAAATGATGGCCATTATGGGGTTGACCGGAGGCTTTGCAAGCCAAGGAAAACCAATAATGGCGAATGGAGCAAATCTCTGGTTCGACAAATCAGCATTCAATGAAGTTGGCGGATTCAGCAAACAGCAAAACCCATCTGGAGATGATGTTTTTACCATGCTTAAAATCAATGACAAGTGGCCCCAATCGGTTGGGTTTGTGAAAGATTTTAGAGCAATTGTTCAAACCACTCCGCAGCCTACATTTTCTGCATTTTGGCAACAACGAAAAAGATGGCTATCCAAAAAAGGAGAATATTCTAATTGGATGGTGAAAGCCACGGCCCTTACAAGTTATTTCGCAAACGTAATTGGCCTTTTGGCGCTTCTTATTTCGATTGCTATGCTCGGAACGTTTGTTTCAGACACCCTGCTCTGGATTCTTTTGGTAAAAACGGTTGTAGACCTTTACATCATTCGAAGAACTAGAAACGACCTCAACCCTATTTGTGGTGTTGGCAGCATTATTCCAGCCGAACTGTTTATGTTGTTTTATGTTCCTATTCTTGGAATCTTCGGACGGGTTAAAAACTATACATGGAAAGGGCGCTCAATTTCGGTGAATGACTAAAGGAAAAGGAACATCATTAGGCGCCATAGCTTGGAGTAAATTCCGGAAAGACACCGTAGCCATTTTCGGGTCGCTCGTAATTATTCTAGCTATTGTTCTTGCTGTACTTGGCCCTATCATTACGCCAGACGGAAGCCCAAATGCGAACCGTCAAATGGTAGAATTGGCGGCTAAAAAACCCGGTTCCAGCTTTACATTTCTGAAGATTCCGAAAGCTTTAGTAGAAGAGCAATCTTTCTTCGACCAGCTTTTCTTTGGGAAGAACGAAGCCTATTTATGGATGGCAATACATGCCTATTCTTTCAGTAATGACACCCTCACCATAGAACGTTATACAGGCGATACGCCCAACGATGGTGAAATCGTGAAATACCCCTTTTCCAAGTTTTCTGACGCAGCTATTTCCCAAGGTCAAATTGAAGAAGAACTGATTGAAACACGCACCTTTTGGTTAGGAACAGACCGCTTTGGGCGCGATTTACTAAGCCGCATGATTCTTGGCACGCGCATCTCCCTCAGCATTGGTTTTGTAGCTGTTGGCATCTCCCTTCTTATCGGTATTCTATTGGGTTCGTTGGCAGGTTTTTTCCGTGGTTGGATAGACAATGTGGTTATGTGGTTTGTGACCGTAGTTTGGAGCATTCCCCTGCTCCTACTGGTTATTGCCATTACCCTCGCCATGGGCAAAGGATTTTGGCAGGTTTTTGTGGCGGTTGGGTTGGCTATGTGGGTAGAAGTCGCCAGAATCGTCCGTGGTCAAATTTTAGGAATTAGAGAGAAAGAATACGTGGAAGCTTGCCGCGCTTTAGGTTTCTCTGGGTTTCGAACCATTTTCAGACACATTCTGCCCAATGTTTTAGGACCGGTAATTGTTATTTCGGCAGCCAATTTTGCGGCAGCAATTCTTATCGAAGCTGGTTTAAGCTTCCTTGGCATTGGAGCACAACCTCCCATTCCTAGTTGGGGCGGGATGATAAAAGACCACTACGGATACATCATTATGGATAAAGCCTACTTGGCGCTCATTCCTGGGGCGGCTATTCTTATGATGGTGTTAGCATTTACCTTGGTTGGCAACGGAATTAGAGATGCGCTGGACGTAAAAGGAACTAGTTAGCGAACAGTGAAAAGTGACCAGCGAATAGTCGGAAACCGATGAAAAAAGTAGCCTACATAGCTTTAAGCCTCATCATTCTCTTATGTGTTGGCTACATGGTGGGGCCAAAAGCGCCAGTTCCTTCACTCAATCCAGAGCCAATTTCTAGTGCCATCAGCATTGATTATTTGGATGATTGGTTGGCTCACAAAGAAGGCGCATTCAAAACGCTCAAGCCAGGAAACGGGGCCGAAATGGTTTGGTTCAACGATTCAATTGCCAAGACAGAATACGCGGTGGTTTACCTCCACGGTTTCACGGCTACGCAGGAAGAAGGCAATCCAGTGCATCGCGCATTTGCGAAGCGATATGGGTGTAATCTGTACCTAGCCAGATTGTACGGGCATGGGCTTGACACAGCCGAAGCTTTGATTGACATTACGCCCGAAAACTATCTCCAATCTGCGAAAGAAGCCATCGCCATAGGCAAACAAATAGGCCACAAAGTAATTGTGATGTGCACCTCCACTGGAGGAACGCTTGGTTTGTACTTGGCCGCTCACGACCCACAGATTGAGGCGCTCATCTGTTATTCTCCCAACATCGACATCTTCGACCCTACTTCTCAAATACTCACTCAGCCTTGGGGCTTGCAACTAGTGAGGTTGGTAATGGGCAGCGAGTACCGCCAGTACGAAGCTTCGGAAGAATTCAAGAAATATTGGCAAACCAAGTATCGGATTGAAGGCTTGGTGACCGTGCGATCTTTGATTGACCACACCATGACCAAAGAAACATTTGCAGGGATTAAGCAACCCGTTTTTGTAGGAGCCTATTACAAGGATGATGAGCAACAAGACAAGGTTGTTTCGGTAAAAGCCATGCGTGAGATGATGCCACTGCTCGGAACGTCAGAGGCGCGAAAAAGAATGGTTGAATTCCCCAATGTGGGCGCGCATGTAATGGCAAGTCCTATCCGTTCAAAAGATGTGGAAAGTGTGAAGAATGAAACGTTCTTGTTTGCCGAAGATGTAGTTGGTTTAAAACCAGTGGACTGACACAATTTATGCTCATACAGAGTGTTAATATTTACCTTGCACCGATGCGTCTTCTAGCCATCCTATTCCTTCTCATCCCTTTTCTGGCCGCAGCGCAGGTGGCATCGGATAGCTCATCTGTAGTTGAAAACGAATGGGAAAACGAAAACTTTACCCAGGAAGATAAAATCTACAACCGCTCGGTTTGGACATTTGTAGATAATCCCGCCCTAGCGGGGTTCGACAGAAAACTTGCCGTTGCCTATCGTTTTCGCATGAAAAACTTGGCAATGGGTGTTCCGAATGAAGAAGGAAATCTGGAGTTGGCGTTCATGCAACACGAAGCATTTATCGATCTTTCAACGGGGGGGCCAAAGCAGAATTGGGGAACGGCCATCTATTATTCCAATGAAAAAGAGTTGCAGCACAACATTCAAAAAATAATTTCAGCAAGTTCTTTTAGAGTTAACATGAAAGATCATCATTTAATCTTTGGAGTTAAGATGACCATGCAATTCTCTAAGCTGAACGATTGGGACAAGCTCACTTTCATTGACATGTTTGACCCGCGCTACGGCCACGTTTATCAGACTAATGAGGTAAGGCCGAATTCCACTTACAACTTCTTGTATTTCGGTGGTGGCCTGCGCTATTATTGGAAAAGGTTTGCTTTCGACTACTCGGTGGAATGGAAGTCAACTGAAGGTTGGGCTCTTAGCCAAATACCGACTAGCGTTTTGAGAAACAAATTAAAAGCGGTCTATCATTTCAACGTGGGAGATGGTGTTACCATATCGCCCGAGGCAGCATTAGACATTAAATCAACGGGTAACGACTTTGCATTCTTCTCTGGGTTTGTGACCATATCATACCTCGATAAGTTTTACGGGCAATTGGGTATGGCCGACCTTAATCGGTTCACGTTCCGTGGCGGTTATCAGTTGAAAAACTACCTCATTATTGAAGTCGGTGGTGCATCGTATCTGAACGAGAACATGAAGAAAATTGCCGGACTAGCCGCAGTGGATGTTGGAATCAGATATCAAATTAGACCATGGTTCAGATGAGAAAATTAGGTTTCATAGTATTGCTTTCATTCGTGCTTATCGGGTGCTTTGAGGATGAACCAAAAATTCCAGTGTACTATTCAGACCAGTACATTGATGTAGCAGTTGATTCGGTTATTTGTTTTTCGGGATATGAGGATTTTGAATACTTCGTCCTGTTCTCCTCGCAGGCCTACGATTCGTTGCAGTGGTTTAATCTTAGCGGAGTCACTCCGTTGCAACTACCCACCAGCGATAGCTTATCAGTTTCCGCAATTCAGTTGAATTCATATTACTACAGGTGCCTAGGATTTCTAGGGTCGGACACGACCGAATATGAACTGGAGTTGACTTACTGTGGGAGGAATATTTATATACCAAGGGCTTTTACGCCTGTAGGCCTTGACGGTTTAAATGACACGTGGTATCCGTCTGTTTATACAACCGGTTACGCCAATACCTACTCGATTTATTGGGAGATTAGGACGCTAGATGGAATTAAAATCTATGAATCTGCAGATGTTAACACCTTTAGCCACGGTTGGGATGGGTTATTCAATGGATATCTCATGTCTCGTGGTTCGTACTTGTTTTACATTGAGCTTACATTCCAAGGAGAAGACCC
>ERZ889078.2942-NODE-2942-length-11727-cov-9.186086_pt1 | contig 11727 bp, 5 predicted proteins | sample MGYA00521266_ERZ889078 | MGnify/ENA primary metagenome ERZ889078 (study PRJEB32303, sample SAMEA104408618) | aquatic metagenome | biome: Brackish water; feature: Pelagic; material: water | place: Baltic Sea | collected 2014-06-16T06:34:00 | depth 76,534 m ... | reverse complement strand
GGTGTTCGCGAGACTGCCTGGTCTACCGTCATGGACGAAACGATGATCGAGGCCGCTGCTGCGACGTCGAGAGAGCGAGGTTCGGTGAGTTCATTGCGAGGTCGGCTCAGGACCCCTATTCTGACGGCCGCAAGCACCTGGAGCCCGATTATGATGACGCGCGACCTTTCTACAACGAGCAGCCTTCGCGACCGCGTGGTGTCGCGCGCGCTCAGTTGGAGCATCGCTGGCCTCCTCGCGGGGTGCGCCGTGGCCGACGCACCAGCCGCGCCGGGCCTGACGCTGCGTTTTGCGGCGATGGATGGCGGTTGCCAGCCGACGAGCAACGGGACAAACACGGTTCCGGAGAGCATCGACACGCTTGTCGTGGTGTTGAAGGCGGCCGGGCTTGAGCCGCGCACGGTTCGAGCGAGTCGCGCGTCGGTCGTACAGGCCGGATCTTGGCTCGTTAAGGGCATCCCAATCACCGAAGACCTCGACGTGGAGGTCTACGGATGCGACGCGACCGGCGCGGTTCGGTTCGCAGGCCAGAGCAACGACGCTCGGGTCGAGAGCCAACAGGAGACGACCCTCCGCGCCTTCTTGCTGCCGGTCGACAAGGTCGCCTGCACGGGCGATGACGGCCTCGACGACGGCAGCGGCGCGCAGGCAGCGGGCAAGGTCCCCGATGCCAGCAGCGGCTTGCCCAAGGCCGCGGCCCTCGCCGCCGCCGCGGCCATGGCGTCTGGAGATGTCCTGATCACCGGCGGCATCGGGGAGTGGACCTCCGAGAAACAGCCCGGCGTCGCCACCCGCGAGACGGCGCGATACGACCACCACACCGGACATTTCAGGCGCGGACCGCTCATGCGTGAAGCGCGTGTCTGGCACAACGCCATCGCCGTGAGCGACCACCACGTGCTCGTCGTCGGCGGCGTGACCAGCGTCAACGCGCTGAGCAGCAAATCCGGGGTCGCGACGTCCGTGCTCGTCCCCAACGACATCGCCAAAACGCTGCCCTCAGACGCAGCTGAGATCATCGACGTCCGCCTCGATGCGGGTGGTCAGCCTAAGATCTCTGTCGTCAGCGCCGCCGACGTCGGCGCGGGCGCGAACCTGCTCGCGAGCGCGCTGAAGGTCGGCGCCGACGTCCTCTTCGCTGGCGGTATGAACACCGCGGGTGCCCCCGTGAGCGCGGCGACGCGTCTGACGGGTTTGGCCGATGTCGCGACGGGCGCGGCGGGGACGTCGACCGCGATCGCGATGGCCGTCGGACGCGTGAGACCAGGCCTCGTCGCGCTCGATGATGGCCGCGTGATCATCTGGGGCGGCGCCAACTCCGGCAAGATCGAAGACATGGGAGAGGTGCTCGACGCCGGCGCGATCAAGACGAAGAAGCTGAAGATCACGGGCGACGCGGACCTCCTCAAGCTCGCAGAGCTCGCGACGGCGGGTCCCGCAGTGACCCTGCTCAGCCAAACTGGTACCGAGGCCGCGTTCCTCGTTGTGGGCGGTATGCCCTTCCTCTCGCCACTCTCGGCGACCAAGGCGCCCAGCTACGTGGTAGTGCTCAATCGCGCCACCGGCGAGGCACAGGTCAAACCGGCGACGGCGGGCGGCAAGACCATCTACGGTGGCGTCGGGATGGCGCTCACGCGGAGCCCGGATGGCCATGTGGTCCTCGCTGGCGGACTCGTCGCCCTCTCGGGTGCCGCGCCGTGTGATGCCGCCGCCGCTGAATGCCTGCTGGGCCAAGTGCTGCTGCTCGACGGCAAGGTCGACACCACGGGCGCCAAAGTTGACCTGACCGCGACGGCGACCCTGGACCTAGGCGCTGGCCAATTCGGCGTCGCGGCGGCGCCGTTGCCCATGGGCGTGCTGCTCGCCGGCGGTCAATCGGCGGTTGTGGCCAAGATCGCAGCCGGCAAGTCGGCGTTAACGTCGACCTCGCGCGTCCTCATCGCCTCGCCGGCCAACGGCGCCGCGATCTGCGCCAAGTAGCGGAGGCTCCTCGTGCGCTTGACTCCCGAACGCCTGTCGCTCCTGCGTGAACGCCGCAAGTCTCAGGACGCAGGCGAAGCCCGACCACGCCTACCGCCGTGGCTCAAGGCGACGCTGCCGGGCGGCGCACGCTACGCTCAGATCAAACGAGACCTCCGAGAGCGCAAGCTCGTGACGGTGTGCGAAGAGGCGGCGTGTCCCAACATCGGCGAGTGCTGGAATGAGGGCACCGCGACGCTGATGCTCATGGGCGAGGCCTGCACGCGCGCCTGCAGATTCTGCAACATCAAGAACGACCCACGGCCGCCAGCGCTCGACCCCGACGAGCCGGCACAGGCTGCCGAGCAGGTCGCGTTGATGGGTTTGAACTACGTCGTGATGACGAGCGTGAACCGCGACGACCTCGCCGATGGCGGCGCCGCGCACTTCGCGGCGTCCATCCTCGCCGTGCGTCGCCGCAATCCAGAGACACTCATCGAGGTCTTGACCCCTGATTTTGAGGGCGTTGAGGCAGATGTGCACACCGTTGTCGACGCGCGCCCGCACGTTTTTGCCCACAACGTCGAGACCGTCGAGGCGCTGAGTCGAACGGTCCGAGACCGACGCGCGACGTACGCCCAGAGTCTCCATGTGCTGGCGATGGCCAAACGCCGCGCGCCCGAGCGCCTCACCAAGTCGAGCATCATGCTGGGGCTCGGCGAGACGGACGCGCAGATTGAACAGTCGCTGCGAGACTTGCGGGCCCACGACGTCGATGTGGTGACCCTAGGCCAGTACCTGCGGCCATCCCCGTGGCATCACGAGGTCAAGCACTTCGTCTCGCCCGACGCCTTCGCCGAGTGGAAGACGTTTGCCGACGGTCTCGGGTTCCGCTACGTCGCCAGCGGCCCCATGGTGCGTTCGAGCTATCGGGCGGGCGAGTTCTACTTGCGGGCTTTGATTACGGGCTAATCGCACCACGCCTACTGCGTCTTACAACCCGAGCCAGACACACAGATCTGCCCCAGGCCACACAGCCCGCCGCCATTACATGTGCAGCTGCTGCTCGCGGCGGTGCATTCGTCGCCCTGCGAAGCCGAACATACAATCGAGCCGCACTTGCACTGGTCCGGTTCATTCGGATCGGTGCTGGTTGTGCACGTCGTGTTGATCGCGCACTCGTAGTCGCCGCTACACACCAACGCGCCTGCAGTCGAACACACCCAGGTGCCCGTCGCGCAAACGTCGATATCGGCGGAGGAGTCGCACTTCTTGCCCTTGTCGCCGAAGCCTTCGTCGGTCTGCCCATCGCAGTCGTCGTCGATGTTGTTGCAGATCTCTTTCACGTTCACCTTGGTCTCCGTACCGCAGACCGCCTTGCCGCCAGCGTCGCACACCAGCTTGCCAAACTTGCACTGGTCGCTGTCCGGCCCGTCACACGCGACGCCGACGTCAAAGCCCTCGTCCGTCTGCCCATTGCAGTCGTTGTCCTTGCCGTCGCAGACCTCTTTGATGTTCGTCGGGAACTCTTTGCCACAGATCTCAGACTTCCCGTCCGCGCTGCACGTCCACTTGCCATTGGCGCACTTGTCACTGTCGGGGCCGTCACACACCTGCCCAACTTTCGAGAAGCCTTCGTCGGTCTGGCCGTTGCAGTTGTTGTCGACGCCGTCACACAGCTCGACGGTGCTGACCGGTGACTCCTTACCGCACGTCAAGGACGCTTGGTTGGCGGCGCACATGAGCAATCCGTTGGCGCATTTGTCCGCGTCCGGCCCGTCGCACGCTTTGCCCTTCTCCGGAAAAGGATCGTCGGTGACGCCATTGCAGTCATTGTCCAACCCGTCGCAGAGCGTCTCTTTCGCCTGAAAACCAGCGCCTAAGTAGGTGCACGCCCATTTTCCCTGGAGACACAGAGGTTTCAGCGCCTTCGCGCAGACGCCGAGCTTGTTGCAGCTGTTCGTGCTCGGATCGACGGCCTCGTCGGTCTCGCCGTCGCAGTCGTTGTCCTTGCCATCACACTGCTCGAAGATCGCGTTGCTCGCCGTCCCGTTCGCGTTGCTGGAGCACACCGGCGTCTTGCCGATCGGGCTACACTCCACCTTGCCGAGTCCGCATTCGCCCACACCGCTGCACGGCGCGCCCTTGGGCAGGCCCTTGTACAACATGCCGTTGTCGGTCTTGCCGTCGCAATCGTTGTCGAGATCGTCGCAGATCTCCGCCTTCGTCTGCGCGGCGCTGCCGTCCGGATCCGTCGAGCACACCGCCACCTTGCTCTTGCCGCCGCAGACCACCTTGCCGGCACCACACTCGCCGACGCCATCACAGGTGGCGCCGAGCTTGATGTCGCCATAAGTGAAGTTCTCGTCCGTGAACCCGTCGCAATCGTTGTCCAAGCCGTCACAGACCTCAGGAATATCGGTCAGCTTCTCGTTCGTGCAGACCGCGGCCTTGCCATCCTTGCTACACAACCACGTGCCATTCTTGCATTGGTCCGAGTCGTCGCCGTCGCACGCCTTGCCGACCTGAAAACCCTCGTCGGTGAGCCCGTCGCAGTCGTTGTCCAGCCCATCGCAGGTCTTCTCTTCAGCCTCGTAGCCCACCACCTGACTGTAATCGCACGCCCACTTCGCCACCAAGCACTGGGCCGTCGTGCCGCCCTTTGCGCAGACACCCACCTTCTTGCAGGTCGACTCCGCCAACGTGAGCCCGTTGTCCGTCTGACCGTCACAGTCATTGTCCTTGCCATCGCAGACCTCGTCGCCACCGCCTGGGGTCGTCGTGCCGTTGGGCTGCGTGCTGCACGTCACCTGCTTGTCGGTACCGCACTCCACGACACCCTTGCCGCACACGCCCAACCCATCGCAGGGCTGGCCCTTCTTCAAGCCCTTCCACGTCAAGTTGTCGTCGGTTTGACCGTTGCAGTCGTTGTCGAGCCCGTCGCAGAGCTCCTTGCCGTCGAAGATCAGGAAGGCGTCGGGGTTCGTCGAGCACGTCGCGGTCTTCTTCGTCGGTGAACACACCACCGTGCCGTAGCCGCACCCGCCGATGCCCTTACAGTTGACCCCGATCGCGAGCTTCTTCTTCGCTTCTGGATCGTCGTACAGCTGCTCTTCGTCGGTCTTGCCGTCGCAGTCGTTGTCGACCTTGTCACACACCTCTGCGATGTCGCTGATCGACTCCTTGCCACACAGCGTCGTCGTGCCGTCCACCGTGCACACCTTCGCGCCGTTTGCGCACAAGTCCGAGTCAGGCCCATCGCACTTGGCGCCCACGTCAAAAGTCTCGTCTGTCTTGCCGTTGCAGTCGTCGTCCAGCGCGTTGCAGAGCTCCTTGATGTCGGTCTTGGTCTCGTTGACACACTCCGCCTTGGCCCCGTCCGTCGTACACGTCCACGTGCCGTTTGCGCACGCGTCGGTGTCTGCGCCGTCGCACGCCTGTCCGACCGGGAAGTCCTCGTCGGTCTTGCCGTCGCAATCGTCATCGGCGCCGTTGCACGCCTCCACGATGTCGCTCTTGGTCTCCGCGCCACACAGCGAAAACAGCTTGTTGCTCGAACAAACCACCACACCGTTGGCGCACAAGTCCGTGTCGGTGCCGTCGCATGGCGCGTCCACAGCGAACTCGTCGTCCGTCTTGCCGTCGCAGTCGTTGTCGACGCTGTCGCACAAGACCTCCTTGTCGCCCTGATAGCCCTGCACGCCCTTGTAGTCGCACTTCCAGTTGCCACCCAGGCACACCGCCTTGACGTTGTCGACCGTGCACAGCCCGCTGAGCTTGCAGTCCGAGTCAGCCACGGTCAGACCCTCGTCGACACGTCCGTCACAGTCGTCGTCGACCCCGTTGCAGATCTCCTTGCTGCCCTTGTAGGCCGTGCCGCCGAGCATCGTTGAGCAGATCGCTTTGCCACCAGGCCCGCACTCCACCACGCCCGGCACATTGCCGCAGGCGCCGTTGCCCAGGCACGCCTGGCCGAGCTTCTTGCCCTGAAAGGTCTGGCCTTCGTCGGTCAATCCGTCGCAGTCGTTGTCGATATTGTCGCAGACCTCAGGTGTCGCGGCCGGCTCGGTGCCAAACAGGTCGGTCGAGCACACCGCGACCTGCAGCTCTGGAGAGCACGCCACTGTACCTAGCCCGCACGCGCCCTGGCCGTCGCACGCCTCGCCGACGCCTTTGCCGAAGTACAACATCTGCTCGTCGGTCTGCCCGTCGCAGTCGTTGTCGACACCGTCACAGAGCTCGATTTGATCGGTCACGGTCTCGTTGATGCACACCGCCGACTTGCCATCAGCCGAACACGTCGCGGTGCCGGCCTTGCACTGGTCAGAGTCCGCCCCGTCACACGGCTTGCCGACCGTTGGAAAGAACTCGTCCGTCAGGCCGTTGCAGTTGTCATCGATCCCGTTGCAGAGCTCCGGCTGTGGCCCGACCTCCGGCACGCAGAGCAGGACGGCCTTGAACTTCTGGCGCACGCAAACCTGTTTTCCCGGCTTACAAGCGCCAACCGAGCTGCCACAAGCGCCCGCCGAGGCCTCCGGATTGCCCTCATCGGTCACGCCGTCACAGTTGTCGTCTTTGAAGTTGCAGCTCTCGATCGCCCACGGGTTCACGTTCGGGTTCGAATCGTTGCAGTCCACGGCCGCGGCAAATCCATCGCCGTCGTTGTCGTTGATCTGCGCGCAATCGAGATCCTTCTTGTCGCAGTCCTGGTCGATGCCATCGCCACACTTCTCGATCGCGCCGAGATAGACCTTCGGGTCGTTGTCATCGCAGTCGTCGCCGCCCACCTTGCCATCGAAGTCTTTGTCGGCCGGATCGCACCACGTCACTTTGCCGTCGCAGTTCTTGTCGCAGACCGCGATCGCCAGCTTCGGCGAGGACTTCAACGCGGGGTCGCAGCAGGCCTTCTCCGCCGCGGCGGGGTAGACGCTGCTGTCCGCGTCATTGCAGTCTTTGTCGGCGGCCACACCGTCGCCGTCGGCGTCTGTGCCGTAACACACCTCGTCGGTTTGGCCGTCACAATCCTCGTCCTTGCCGTTACCGACGGTTGGATCGGTCGGATCGCAGCTCTCCAGCAGGTCGGTTTGACTCTCCGGGCCGCAGGTCACGCCCTTGCCGTCTTCGGCGCAGATGAACTTGCCGTTGGCGCACGCGTCGGCGTCGTTGCCGTCGCAGGCGTTGCCCAGGTCTGGGAATGCCTCGTCGGTCGTGCCGTTGCAGTCGTCGTCGACGCCGTTGCAGGCCTCAGCTTGCGGCCCGACGGCGTCCGTGCAGCTCACCTGCGCGAGCAAACCAACGTGGGTGCACACGAGCGTGCCGGGCTTGCAGGCGCCCTTGTCCGCACCACAGGCCTGCCCCGCGGCAAACCACACTTTGCCCGCGGTCTGGCAAGCGGTCGGCGACTTCAGCTGCGCATCGGAGCAGTAGCCGCCCGGGTTACCGTCGTCGATAATGCCGTCGCAATTGTCGTCGACGAAGTTGCACTGCTCAACCGCGGCCGGGTTGATCGACGCCGCGTCGTCGTTGCAGTCAATGCCGGCCGGCCATCCGTCCTTGTCGTTGTCGAGCACGGCGCTACACGCGAGGTCGCTGCCCGAGCAGTCCTGGTCGACGCCGTCGTCGCACTTCTCCTTTCCGCCCGGAAATACGGTCGGGTCGCTGTCATTGCAGTCCGCTGGGGTCTTAAAGCCATCGCCATCTTTGTCCGCCGGATCGCACGCCGCGACCTTGCCGTCGCAGTTCATGTCGCACGCGATCGTCGCGTTGGTGACGTCGACAGCGACCGTCGATCCCGCCGGCAGCGCCAAACAGCACCCCTCTTTGGCGCCGGGGAACACGTCGGCGCGGTAGGGTTGGCAGTCCTTGCTGTCGGCCGTGCCGTCGCCGTCCACGTCGGCCTCTGGGCAGCCTTCGTCCGTCTCGCCGTCGCAGTCGTTGTCGGCCTTGTCGCCGCAGATCTCCTGGCTGGTCGCCTGACCGTCCGTGCTGCAGGCCGCTTGGCCGCCTGCGCCACAGCTCACCTTGCCGCCGGCGCACGCGCCGACGCCGCAGTCACCGCCAAGCGGCACGGCCGTGCCGTTCACCAACAGGCTGAAGCCCTCGTCCGTCTGTCCGTCGCAGTCGTTGTCGGCGCCGTCACACACCTCCTGCCCCGGGAAAGCGGCCGAGCAGAGCGACCAGCCGCCGCCGACGCAGATCTGTTTGCCGCTGCAGCTGCCCAGCGGCGTCTCGACCGCGCACTTCCACGATTGGCCTCCCAACTCGCTCGAGCATTCACACGTCCCATGTTCTGGGACACACAGCTCGCCCTTCAGGAAGCTCTGGCAGACAAATCCGGCCGGACAGATCGCCGCGCCGCCCGCGCCTGCGTCGCAAAAAAGGCCGCAAACTGGAGCTTTGCCGCCCAGATCAGTGACACAGAGCCCACCCGTACACTGCGCATCCGAATCGCACTGGCGACAGAGGTCGCCCGGCAGAGGCAGGCAGTAATTGACGGTCGCTGAGCCCGTGAACGGCGCCAGTCCGCAACGGAATCCGGCTGGGCAGTCACCGTCGCAGCCCTTGCTACACACTTTGAGGTCGCCCGATACGGGGATGCACAGCTTCGCGTCGCAGTCTGCGTCGACTGTGCACGTGGCGCCCATGGCCAACCCTTGCGGACCGACGTCGGCGGTATCCGCGGCGATGATCGTGTCGACCGCTGCGGTATCGGCTTGCGCTGCGTCAGCCTGCTGGCTGTCTGCAGCTTGGCTGTCGACGTTCTGCGTATCGACGATCGCCGCGTCGGCGACGTCGGCGGCGACCGCGCTATCGGTTGGTTTTGCAGGCGAGTACGTCGTCTCCAAACACCCCACCATCGCGACGAGCGCGACCAACGCGACGCCGAGCGACGAGGCAAACCTCGGTCCTGGGCAGCGCCCACCACGATCCATCTTCGACTGCGACACGACGCCTCCAAGCACTGCCCCGCTCGATAACGATTGCACGTCCGGTCCGGGGCGACGGTCAGCGTACTCCCGGCGCGGGGGCCATTCAACCTGCGCTAGCGCCGTTTGGCCCGCACCATCCATTGGTTCGCTCGGCCGGGCCCAACCGACTGCACTGACCCGATCTGCCAGTCGCCGGTGGCGTCGATCGCGGCGACCGCGGCGTCAGCGTTGGCGTTGCGGTAGTGCTCGAAAGGCGTCTCGTTGACGGCGATCGCGCGGGCCCGGCTGATCTGGGCCTGGGTTCGGGCCAGCCCAAACGCCACATTGTCGACGACTAGCAACGTCGCGCCGGGTCTGGCGACTCGGGAAGCCTCGGCAAACGCGGCGGGCACATCGCGCAGGTGATTGAACGAGCGCAGCATCAGCACGTGATCGGCGCATCCGGTCTGCAGGGGCAGTCGCTCGCCGACCCCCCGCGTGAGCATGGCGCCAGGCAACGCGGCCGCTGTGCGCTGTAGTTCTGCTGCGTCTGGCTCCACGGCGACGTAGCGGAGCGCGCCAGACGCGATGCGCTCGGCGAGCGTCTTCAGATACCGGATCGGGCCGGCGCCGATGTCGACGACGAGGCCCGTCAGCTCGGCGAGGCTCCCGCCGAGCGCGGCCTCCGCCTCAGCGAACGGCGTCCCCTCGGCCGGCTCCCACAGCGCCGGTCGCCACGTGCCGTCCGCCTGCCTCTCCGCTGGACGAATTCGCCGCAGCGCCCGCAGGTCGGTCGCGAAGTCATCCAGGCGGGCCTTCTCCGAAACATCGAGCCACGCTTGGCCGAGGTCATTGAGCACGTCAGCGAGCTGCCCGGTCGTCCAGCCCGTATTATCGCAGCGAAAGCGCCGAAGGCCGTCGGCTGTCTGCAGCCACAGGTGGCGTGCCACGTCGTCTGTTGGGAGGGAGTCAGGTACGGCGACCGACGGCATCTCGACGAGGTCGAATTGATTGCTAACCGGGAGCGCCAGCGGCTGCACGTGTGCTGAGGGGTGCGCGCCGGCGCAGCTGTCGACCACGGCGCAACGGGAGCACGCGGGCTGCAGCGCGGTGGCTGGCCCAACGCCGGTGAGCACGACGTCGACGTCACCCCTGAAGTGGGGCGCGGCGCAGCGGGGCACGCGGTGCAGCGCCACCCGCAGCGTCGGCGCACGCAGCGCCGCGAGCTCCGACAACCAGTCGCGGAGGGCGTCGGCTGACTGAGGCGCCTCAACGACCACGAGCAGCGGGCCCTCGGCAGCCAGCTGCGCCAAGTCGGTCAGCGGCAGCGCTTCGGGCTGTCCAACGGCGGCGGCGACGACGCCGGCGGCGCGCAGGGCTTCACGGACTTGGCGATCGGGCGCTTGCCCCCGCCAGCCGACCCCCCGCGCTCTGGCCTTGCGAAGTAGGGCGATCAGCGCCCCGGCGCCTTGTCGCTCCGTGTCACCACGGCGCGGTCGCACGAGCGCGCGCAGGCGATCGGGCGGTATCATGGCGATGCAGAGCGGCCTGCCCACAGTGTCCCCTTCGCTGTGGCCCCCACGGCCACCGAGCTTCGCCATCAAGCCACAGACGCGGCGCTCGGCTCAAGCGACCCGCACCACGCCGCGCCGGCGCCGCGAACGGGTCACGGCGGCTGTCGGAACGGGCCACGACGGCCATCGCACAGTCCACGCGGCGGCTCAGCGCGACGCACGTCGGGTTTTGCGACGTGTCGCAGGGTCACAGCCAATCGACGGCGTGGCCACCCTCGCCCTGCAACAACGGGGCTTTGCAGGCTGATCGCGTCGAGACTATTTGACAGAGTTGCGCCGCAGCCCCTAAACTTTTCCATGCGGAATAGGGCGTTTCGCACCACACAACTTGGGGGTCCAGAATCATGTCCATCTCACGTCGCGACTTTATCTCTCTAGTGGGGACCTCGGTAGCCGGCGCTACCGTCGTCGCCGTCGGCGCTCGCTATGCCGCCAACACCGCCACAGCCGGCACCCCGGCCGCCGAGGCTGCGTCAGCCAGCCTCCAGGGATGGCGCATCTCCGACGTCGGCGCCGTCGACCAGGGCGCGGTGCCGTTCTTCTTGGAGAACAGTGACACCGGCGAGCGGCTCCGTATCGACGCGTGCCGCACGGGATCGCGACGCAGCCCGGTCGCGAGCAGCCGCGAGTTCGACCTCTTCCTCCACAACGGCGGCAGCGGCAGCGCGCACACGCAGCGTGACCATCAGGTCGTCGCGCGGTCGCTCGCGTCGCACCTCGACCAGCAGCGCGCGTCGGCACCCGAGGCTGTGCTGACGATGGACGACCGCCTGGATCGCCATCCAGAGCTCTTCCAGACCAACGACGATCGCCTCTCGGCGTAGTCGGCTGTGGTGAGCGTCGCGCCGCCCAGCAGCGACGCCGCTCCAATGTGAGGTCGCTAGTCGAGCTGTCCGGAGGTTGACCCAGGCCCCACTGGTGCTCACCGACGGCAAGCGCGAAACAAGCCAGCGAGTCGCACAGCCAAGTGAACGTAATCACCACCGCCCACCGCATCCCCCTGCGGCGGGCGGTCGGCGTTTTGGCCAGCTCGCACAGGCAGAACTGGGCACGACGACAACTGGGTGAAGGTGGTCGCTTGTCGTGAGAGCGGCGAGAATCAGGCGAGACCGAGGACGTTCAAGTCCTACTTCATCGCCACTTCACGGAGTAAGTCGGGATTATCGAGCACCTTGCCAGCGCCCATGACCACGGCGCTCACAGGATCGTCCGCGATGAGCACCGGCAGCCCGGTCTCCTCGCGAATCAAAGTGTCGATACCAGGGAGCAGCGCGCCACCGCCCGCG
>ERZ889078.2941-NODE-2941-length-11732-cov-6.964374_pt1 | contig 11732 bp, 10 predicted proteins | sample MGYA00521266_ERZ889078 | MGnify/ENA primary metagenome ERZ889078 (study PRJEB32303, sample SAMEA104408618) | aquatic metagenome | biome: Brackish water; feature: Pelagic; material: water | place: Baltic Sea | collected 2014-06-16T06:34:00 | depth 76,534 m ... | reverse complement strand
CTGTGGTGGACTCGTTCGCGGTGCGCGTGTCTGTTGATCCACTTTTAGTTTCGTCTCGCTGCGGACGGAGAGGTGCTGGACTGCCGCGGGTCGGAGGCGAGCCCGTTCGCCATTGCCCGCGAGCAGGCGGTCGGTCGTCCGATCGCGCGCCTCTTGCCGGCCGCCGTCCACGAGCCAGCGACGACGGCAATCACAAGCGCGCTGGCGACTGGAGAGCTGCAGACCTTCGAGTATGCGCTTGCGCTGCCCGGCGGCCCGCGACACTTCGAGGCGCGCGTCGTCCGGTGCGCGCCCGCCGAGGTCTTCGCGACGGTCCGCGACATCACTGAGCGACAACTGCAGCAGGCGGCTTTGCAGCGGCGGCTGGAGTTCGAGCGCTTGATCACCGACCTGTCGTCCGAGTTCGTCGGACCGGCGCATGTCCCGACCCGCACGCTGATCAACAGCGCGCTGCGACGCGTCGCGCAATTTCTGGGTGGCGACCTCATCGTCCTGAGTCGCGTGACGGACGGCAAGCCGCAGTGTGTTGGCGGGTGGATCTGCGATCCCGACCTCGCTCAATGCGACGATGACCGCTTCCTGTCTGAGGCCTTTCCGTGGCTCTGCTCCGAGGCTTCGGTGACGCGTGAGCTCCGGGTCGACGCCGCCCAACCTCTGCCGGAGGGCGCGAGCCAGGATCGCATGACGTGGCGCAAACTTGGGCTCGGAGAGGCCGTGATCGGCGCGATGCCGGCCGGGGAGGCCGGTGTTGGGCGGCTCTTTGTTGCCAGCCTCGCCAGTAGCTCAGGCGGACTGTTGGGACTAGAGCAGCCCGGCATGGTCACGCTGGCTGGCCAGATGCTGCTGTCTGCCGCCGCTCGGGCCCGCGCAGACGACGCCCTGCAGGCGAGCAACGAGCAGCTTCGCCACGCCCAGCGCATGGATGCGATCGGTCGGCTCTCCGGCGGGATCGCGCACGACTTCAACAACCTCATGACCATCGTGGCGGGCTGCGCCGAGATCGCCCTCGAGGAGAGCGGTGAATGTACCGCATGTGGTGGCGCCATTGCCGAAGATCTGCGCGATATCTTGGAGGCGGCGAAACGCGCAGCGACGCTGACGAGCCAACTCTTGGCCTTCTCGCGCAAGCAGGCGAGCGATGCCACGACGCAGCCGCTGGCGGAGGTCATCACACCTTCTGTGCGCATTCTGGAGCGTGTGCTCGGGGATGAAGTCTCGCTTGAGGTCGATGTCGCGGATGGCGACGCCGTGGTCGAAGTCGACTCCAGTCAGCTTGGTCAGGTGCTGTTGAATCTCGCTGTTAACGCGCGGGACGCGATGCCAAACGGGGGCGTGATAAGACTCTCGACGCGCACCCATGACCTCGAACGGCCTATGGCCATGACCACAGGCGTGGTGCCGCCGGGGCGCTACGCGACGATGACTTTGGTCGACCAGGGCCAGGGGATTGACGAGACGGCGGCAGCACACATCTTCGAGCCCTTCTACACCACCAAAGAGGTCGGTCGTGGCACTGGCTTGGGTCTCTCCATCTGCTATGGGATTGTCAGGCAGGCGAACGGGTTCATCTGGCTGGATCGCGTCGCGACCGGGGGCACGGCTGCGCATGTTTGGTTGCCCATAGCCGACGCGCTATCGCCAGATTCGGCGACCGTCGCGCAGGCCGACTCGGCCACCGGCGGCGACGAGCACATTCTGTTGGTTGAGAACGATCCAGCCGTTCGCGCCGTGACGACGCGAGTCCTGTTGCGCCTTGGTTACCGATTGACGGTCGTGGATGGTGGCGAGGAGGCGTTGGCGCTGCTGGAGTCGCTGTCGGCGCCGCCGGACCTGCTGCTGACCGACGTGCGCATGCCGCGTGTGAATGGCCATGAGGTCGCGCACCGCTTTCGCGCCGTCTTTCCGGACCTGCCGGTGCTCCTCATGTCCGGCTTCATGGAAGATCGACCCGCCGCGCCTGATCTGCGCACGACCACGAAGCAGCTGACCAAACCTTTTGGCCGGGCGGAGCTGGCCGCCGCGGTGCGCGAGGCGCTTCCCGACACAAACATGGGGAGACCGTCATGACGGAACCAGTCGCGCCCCACGGCGAGTCAGCCCCGTCTGCTGCAGGCGACTCCGACGCCGACGGATCCTTTGGCGGGGCGGAGCCGAGACGTTTCGTCCGAGCGCGTTGTTCGGGCGAAATCGCGCTGTTCGATCTGAGTGATGTCGTTGAGATTATTCCGATGATCACGACCCATCGGCTGCCAGATGAGCGCGGTCGCGGCTACCTCGGCGCGGCGGCGTACCGTGGCCGCCCGATCGGACTGTTCAGCTGCGCCGGCACAGACGATCCCGTCGCGCTGGTCGATGCGCACATCGTCATCCTGCATGCCGGCGCAAAATGGCTCGGTGTCGCCGTGCTCGAAGTGCTCGATCTGGTCACGGTTGACGCCGACAAGGTCTCTCTGCACACCGATGGCGCGGGCCGTCTCGTAGAAGGCGTCCTTTACGAAGGCACGCACCTGCGTCGCCTCACGTTGGACCGATGGATGTTGCCGCTGCACCCACAGCAGGCGTCGGTAGCATCGTGAGCCTGTTGCGGCCCGAGCCTCCAGCTGCGGCCCATCCTGACGACCTCAGGCAATGGATCTCGGCCACCGTCGGGCTCGACGGCGATAGACTCCACCCGAGTTGGCTGCGAAGGCTGGATGATGCGCTTCGGAGCACAGACCAGATGAACATTGGTCGCGCTGCGGTGGCCGCTGCGACGGTCGGTGAGACGATGTTTCTGCGTCACGCTAGTCACTTCGAGTGGCTGACGCGCCACTGGCTGCCCGAGCGCCTGCGCGCCCGACGCCGCGATGCAGCCCCCGACAGGGTGATGCGCATCCTCAGCGCGCCTTGCGCGTCGGGAGAGGAGCCCTACAGCGTCGTGGCTAGGCTGGGGCCGCTGATGCCGCCTGGCTGGGAGCTGCGCGTGGTCGGGATCGACATTAGCCACCGCGGCCTTGAGGTGGCGCGCCGCGGCCGTTATGGCCTTTGGTCCATGCGCGGGGTGGACATCGCTAGTGAGGGCCACTGGTTGCGGGACACGGGCACGGCAATCGAGGTCGCGCCACACGTTCGCGACGCGGTCGAGTTTCGTGAACACAACATGATGCACCCGCTGCCCGGCGCTGGACACTGGGACCTCATTCTGTGCCGAAACATGCTGATCTACTTCCACGCCGAGGCGCTCGTCACCGCTTGGCGGAACCTGGCGCAGGGTCTGGCGAAGGGTGGTGTCATCCTCACCGCTCCCACGGATCCCTCGCCGCCGACCGGGTCGGAGCTGGTACAGTCTTGGCAACATGGCATTCATGTCGTGCATGCCGCCTCGCCCCAGGAGGCGGTCGCACCCGCGCGGCCTCCCGAACCGTTTGTGCCGGACCGCAGGGCCCTGCGCGAGGCTGGCGCGCTGACGACCGGTCGTTTCTGGAGCGGCGGGCCATTGCCGCCGGCACTTCGCGGGTGTGCGCCAGCTCTCGGCGACGCCCTCCCAGAAGCGCCGCCCGAAGAGGATCCAGACTTGACCTTGGCTCGTGTATTTGTTCAGCAACACGACCTCACAGCTGCGGCGCGCGCCCTCGAACAGCTCTCTGGACGGACCAAGCTGGGCGTCGATGCCCTCGTTCTGCAGGCGTTGGTGGCCGGCGAATTGGGCGACACAGCGCGAGCCGTCGAGGCTGCTCGCGCCGCCGCGTTTCTCGACGAACAAGCGCCTTTTGTTGTCTTTGTGCTCGGCAACGCCCTAGAGGCAGTCGGCCATCGCAAGCAGGCGCAGGTGCGCTACCGGTGGGCGCAGTCCCTGCTCGCGGACCTCGCCGACGATCAACTCCTCAAATACTCAGAAGGGCTGGCCGTGTCCCAGCTAGCGCAGGTGTTACATGGTCGAATCTCCACATGAGCCATGGTCGAAACCGGTCGCGCCGAGCGACCGAAGGGACGCTGTCGCGACGCTGTTGCAGCGTCGAGCGGATCGGTACGGGCGACCCAATGCGCGTGGCGATGCTGAGGTCGAGTCACTGGTCCATTTCACACGCGCCGGCTCAAGCTTTGCGGTGTCTATCTCCGAACTCACCACGATCCGGCGGGTCTCGTCGTTGACCATTATCCCAGGCGTCTCCGGGGTTGTGCGGGGCGTGGTCAGTATTGGTGGCCGCGTCATTGGCGTGCACGACCTCGCGTTCGCCATGGGACTCGCCGCCGACCTGCCACCCGAACTCTGGCTGCTCGTGGGCGCCGACGCGTGCGGCGACATGGCCTTGCTCGCGGACTCAGTGACCCAGGTCAGCGCCGAAGCAGGCGAGAGTTGGGACCCAGCGCCCGTGTCGAGCAGCCTGCCTGCCGCGGCGCTGCGAGGCGTGCGGCAGCGTGTGCTGTGGCTACGGCTCGCCTCGCTTCGCGCCTCACCAGCGTTTTTTTGCGCCTAGCGCCACGTGTTTCTAGCCCCAATTCGACACTCATCTGTACCTGTACCTTCTGGAGACCAACATGAGCAATGAGACCGACTACGACATTCAAGCCCGCAAGCGTTTCTTCCGCATCACCGAGGAAGACTCTGAGCGCGTGAGGACGTTGCGGGCGTTCGCAGACGCCAACCTTGAAGATGTCGTCGCGTCCTTCTACGGCCACTTGATGGACCACCCGGCGACGCTGAAGATCCTCGGCGACGACGAGACGATCGCCCGCCTGCGTCGCACCCAGAGCGCGTATTTTCGGGAGATGCTCGACGGCGTCTACGACGATGAGTACATGGCGGTTCGGCTTCGCATTGGACGGACCCATCATCGCATCGGTCTCGGCCCAGAGTGGTACATCGGCGCGTACTTGGCCTACGTGGATGAGGTGATGAAGCGGCTGATGCCAGATGAGAAGTCCGATCAAATGCGTAGCCTGTTGAAGGTCATCTTCCTCGACATGAGCTTCGCCATCGACACCTACGTCGGCGCGCTGGTCGGTCAGATGCAGGGCCTTGAACAGCTCTTTACGACCGAGATTTCGGGCTTTTCGCACAAGCTCAACGACTCGATCAACCGCATCGTCTCCGTCGCTGCGGAGCTTGCGTCGACCACCTCTCAACAGGCCGCCACCGCCAGCCAACTCGCGACGACGACGGTGGAGGTGCGGCAGAGCGCGCTGGAGTCACGCGATGTGGCTGAGGGGGTGATGGCCAAGACGGAAGAGGCCGTGGCAGCGTCGGGTCAAGGTCTCGAGGCGGTGGACCAGGCCCTCAAGGCGATGACCGCCATGCAGGAGCAGGTGGCGCTCATCGAGGACCGAATGGGCGCGCTTGAGGAGCGCATGCAGGAGGTCGGCGAGATCATCGACTCGGTCAACGAGATCGCCGATCAGAGCAAGCTGCTCGCGCTCAACGCCGCCATCGAGGCAGCGCGCGCCGGCAGTCACGGCCGTGGCTTCGCGGTGGTCGCTGGTGAGATTCGCAACCTCGCCGACCAGAGCCGCACGGCCACACGCCGTGTGCGGCAGCTGCTTGAGGAGATTCATACCAGCGCCCGGGCTGCCATCGCCGCGACTCAAGACGGGGCGGCGCGGGCGGACGAGGGCTCTGCGCTGGCGCAACGGGCTGGCGCCACGATTGAGGCCCTCACGACTGTGGTCGCTGCGTCGACCGACGGCGCGCGCCGGATCGCTGAGTCGTCACGGCAGCAGGGCACCGCCGTGGCCGAGATCGCCGACGCGATGGCTGGGATTGAGGCCGGGACGGCCCAGACCGCCAGCGCCCTACGCGAGACTGAAGACGCCGCGCGCGGATTGGCGGAGGTGGCCCAGGCCATGAACGACTTCATCAACACCTTCCGGGGCGACGACGAGTCGCGCGGTGTCAGCGGTGGCGTGCGATGAGTCTGTCCCTTGAGGAGCTGCTCCTCGAAGCCTACGCGGAGGAGAGCCGCGACCTGCTCGCTGACCTCCTGCAGGCGGTGAGCCACCTCGACCACCGTGAGGGACAGGATTGGCATGAGACCATCCTGCGCATGCGCCGCGATATGCACACCCTGAAGGGATCAGCTGGGGCGGTTGGACTCTCGGATGTGGCCGATATCTGCCACGCCCTCGAAGACATGCTGCTGGATTCGCCCCGCCCCGGCTCTTTGAGCGCGACGAAGATCGATGAGATGCAGGGGCTCTTGTCCGCGCTGGCGGAGGCAGGCGGCAAGGTGACGCCGGACGTGACCGAGGCGCTCGCGCGTACGCTACGGGCCACCCCTGTGGCCCCAATTGCAGTGGCCGACGTCGACCTAGAGATTGAGCCGCGCGCGTCCGGCGACGGCGACAGAGCCGCGCCAACCCATGCTGACTTGGACGAACGAGGCGGCGCTCAAGCCAGCGCCATTCGGGCGGACGGCTCTTTGGCCGATTGGGTACGGACAAGCGACTTGGGTCAGCGGCGACCCGCTGGTGTGTTGGACAACGCTGGGCGATCGGCCGCGGCTGGTCCGGTCACGGCGCAGACGGGTGTTGGTGACGCAGACTCGCCGCCGCCTTCACCTCCAACATCGCCGCAGAGCCCAACTGGCGTAGTCAGCGGAGGATCAGCCCGGCAGGCCGTGCGTATTGACGCCGGCCGCTTGGAGGCGCTGCACTCTGAGGTCGCAGACTTGACGATTGAAAACCTGCGGATGCACGACCTCTCGGCCATGGCGACGCAGCTCAACGCTGACATGGCGCGTCTCGCCAAGCTGAGCGTGGCACCGCGAGGAGCGTCGTTCGCGGCTTGATTGGCGGCGTCGAACGCGACGTATTTCAGTTGACCGCGCGCCTCAGAAAGCTTGCGCAGCAGAGCAGTCTCGCGCTTGAGCAGATCGACGACACGATTCGAGACCTATCGATGGCGCCGTTGAATCCATGGCTGCAGACGTTTTCGACAGCGGTGCGCACGGCGGCGCGGAGCGCAGCGCGCGATGTGAAGTTCGAGGCGGAGGCGACGTCGGTTGAGCTGGGTCGTGCGGTGCTCGCTAAGCTGCGCGAACCGATGCTGCACTTGCTGCGCAACGCCATTGCCCACGGCATCGAACCCGCCGCAGACCGCGTCGCAATGGGAAAATCGCGGCACGGCACCATTCGCTGCGTTGGCCATCGCGACGGCGACCGCATCCGCATCGAAGTCTCTGACGATGGTCGCGGCGTCGACCGCGCCGCGCTAGCGCAGCAAGCGCAGCGGGACGCGGCGGTGCAGCTCGACGGAGAGGTCAGCCTGCTTGACCTGATGTGCCTCGTTGGGGTGTCCACCGCGAAGACCGCCGGCAACCTCGCCGGCCGCGGCGTTGGCATGAGCGCGGTCAGCCAGTCCGTCACGGAGCTCGGCGGAACCCTGGAGGTCACGACGACCGTGGGTCAGGGCACGACCTTCATCATCCACGTACCCGTGCGGATCTCCCGCGCCCAAGGGATCATTGTCACCGCGGCTGGCCATACGCTCGCCTTGCCGATGTTGGCCGTGCAGCGCGTCTTTCGCCTGGAAGCCGGCGCGGCGATTTTCGTCGGAGGCGTCCGCTGCGTGGAGCTTTCGGGTGGCTCGGTGCCCTTGTTCGACATCATGACGCTGATCGCTGCAGGGGCTGGCAGGTCATTGGATACGACAGGACGACCCGTCACGTTGCTCCTGCACGCCGGTGGACGCCGCGTGGCCGTGCTGGTGGATGACGTGTTGCGTGATCTGCCGCTCGTGACCAAACCGCTGGGCGCGCAGTTCGCCGACGTCCGTACATTTTCGGGATGCGCGGTCTCACCCGACGGCACGCTCATCCCGGTACTCGAAGTGCCAGTGCTGATCGACCGCGCCAGCGCGATGACGCCCAAGCCAGGCCGCGCACCAGTCGATGAGACGTCTTACAAGCGACCCGTGGTGCTCGTCGTTGATGACGCGCTGACCATGCGAACTTTGCAGCGCAACCTGCTCGTCGGCGCCGGATATGAGGTGCATACGGCCACGGACGGCCAGGATGGGTGGGAGATGTTTTGCCGCCTCGAACACATCGATGTCGTCGTCTCTGACGTGCAGATGCCGCGCATGGATGGGTTTGCCCTCTGCGAGCATATTCGCGCCAGCGGCCGCGCCGAGGTGCCGGTCATCTTGGTGACGTCGCTCGGCGGCGACAAAGACCGAGAGCGCGGCGCCGCCGCGGGCGCTGACGGCTACATCGTCAAGGGCGATTTTGAGGCCGAGTCGTTCCTCGGCGTGATCAATCGTTTCGCCGGACCTATCGCCGGGGAAACGGTCGCATGATTCGAATCCTCATCGTAGAAGACAGCCGTGTAGTCAGGCTTTACCTGCAGGCGGTGCTGCGAGACGCCGAAGGCATCGAGGTGGTCGGGACCTCAGCTGACGGAATCGACGCCGTGGCGCAGGCGATCGCGCTGCGGCCTGACGTCATTCTCATGGACCTGCAGCTGCCCGGCCAGAGCGGTCTTCACGCGATCCAAGACATCATGGCGGAGGCGCCGTGCCCGATTATTGTGCTCAGTGGCCTGTTGCAGACGAGCCAGTGCAAGCTGACGTTTGAGGCGTTGCGCCTCGGCGCGCTCGACGCGTTACGAAAACCGGAGGGCGTCGCGGCGGCCGACGTCGCCGACTTTCGAGGGCGCCTGCTTTGCAGCATCCGCGGTTTGATAGCGGCGATGGGCGGCCGCCGGAAGCTCACGCGCCGGATCCATACCACGCCGAGGCAGTTCATCGCAGGGTTGGATGACGACCTCACGTCGCCTAGTCCCTTGCTGGCCGCCGGGCGAGCCGCGCCAGTGGTCGTCGCGATCGGGGCGTCGACCGGTGGTCCAGCCACGATTCAGGCCATCCTGTCCGCGATCCCCGCGCCATTCCCGCTCCCGATTCTGATTACGCAGCACATCATGGCGGGCTTCGCAGAAGGCTACGCGGCGTGGCTGAATGGCACTAAACATGCGGTGCGCGTCGGCAGCGAAGGAGATGACCTTCTGCCCGGTGTCGTGTTGGTGTCCCCAGGCGACCGCCACATGGTCCTTGGGGCCGATGATCGTGTGCATCTGGAGCCGGCCGATGCCTTCTGGCCATGTCCAAGCGTAGATGCGTTGCTTGCGTCCGTCGCGCGCAGCTTCGACCGACGCGCGTTCGGGATTGTGCTGACCGGAATGGGACGTGACGGGGCGCTGGGTTTGTTGGCGCTACGGGCCGTGGGGGCTCGAACCGTCGCGCAGTCGCCCGAGTCCTGTGTCATCAACGGGATGCCGCAAGCGGCCGTCGACGCCGACGCAGCCGAGGCGGTGCTGTCTCCATCTGGCCTTGTCGACGTACTGAAGGAGCTCGCTACCCATGTCTGAGCATCACGCACAACTCGCCTCGCATCGACGAGCGACGGCCGGCACGGGCGAGGAAGAGGCGCCTCTCGTGCTGATCGTCGAGGACGGCCTCACGCAACTCCTGCTCTACGATACGGACATCCATGGAGCAGAGGTGGTCGTCGACAAGCTGGGCGCCGCGCTGGGGCTCGGCGCGACGAGCCCAGCCTCACAGTGGACGGCGGCTGCGAGCGTTGGCATCGCGATGCAGCAGCCAAACTCGGAGATCGATCCCACCACGCTACTACAACAGGCGGATGAGAAAATGTACGTCGCCAAACACCGTCGTCGAAGCGGAAGCGCACGATTGGAGGTACAGACGCAATGAGTCTAGCCATCGCCGGTCATGTATTGCTTGTCGAAGACAGTCGCACCCAGGCGCTCGTCTTGACGCACCGTCTGCGCGCTGCAGACTACCACGTGGTGTGGGAGACCTCCGCGGAGTCAGCGCTGATACGCCTCCTTGCGGTCGAGGAGGACGGCGCTGAACCGTTTGACGTGGTGGTGACAGACGTGGGGTTGCCTGGCCGCGACGGCATGACGCTGCTGGCGGACATCAAGGAAAATCAGCGACTCAGTCACTTGCCCGTGCTCGTGGTGTCGGCGGACATCGATGAGATGACCGCCGTACGCTGCATTGAGGCGGGCGCCGACGATTTTTTGTCCAAGCCCGTCAACCCTGTGCTGTTGCTCGCGCGTGTTCGGTCCAGCGTCGCCAAGAACACCTTGCGAAGTCGCGAGCGTGACTACGCGCGGCTGGCGGAGTTTGAGAAGCGTCGCGCCGAGATGCTGCTGTTCGACGTCTTGCCGGCGCATATCGCCACTCGCATGATGCGGGAAGAGACGCTCATCGCCGATCACCACGACAATGTCACCGTGCTATTTGCCGATCTCGTTGGTTTTACCGCGTATTCTTCGAGCCACAGCGCGACCGAGGTGGTGCAGATGCTCGATGGGTTGTTCGGCAGCTTTGATGACCTGTGCGCCTCGTATGGGGTGGAGAAGATCAAAACGCTTGGCGATGGCTACATGGCCGCCGGCGGGCTGCGGGCCTCGGACCCAGACGGCAACGCCTCGGTGGCGGAGCTCGCGCTGGCGATGCTCAAGACGACACAAGCGCATCGAAGCGCGGATGGTACGCGCTTCGACTTGCGCATTGGGATTCACATTGGGCCAGTTATCGCGGGCGTGATCGGTCGTCGGCGACCGGTGTACGACCTCTGGGGCGACACCGTCAACATCGCGAGCCGGATGGAGTCAACCGCGGAGGCGAACGCGATTCAGGTGACTGGAGCTGTCGCCGCTGGCCTCGGATCACGGTTCGTCTTCGAGTCCCGCGGGCCCCTCGCGGTCCGTGGAAAGGGGCAATTGGAGACATGGTATCTGCGTGACAGCAAACGCAGGCGCCGTCCGACCACAAAGAAGGTGAAATTCAAGGACACCGTTCAAGTTGAGGCCAAGCGCGCGTTGCTCGCCATGAGCCGAGAGCTGACGACCCACAGGATTGTGGACTCGCGGACCGGTTTCCTGACACGCAGCGGTCTATTGTCCGCCCTCCCCGCCATGTGGCGGAGCGCGGCCGCGGATCGACGTGGCGTTCACGTTATCCTCCTGTATGCCGTTCGTGACGCGCCCAGGATCACCGAGCAGACCGCTGAGCTGCTACAGTCGACGTTTCGTGGCACGGACCAGCATGGAACTTGGGACGACCGCACGTTTATCACAGTCGGTGTGGAGCGCGCGGCAACCGAGGTGGACACGCTCATCGCGCGGCTCGAGCGTGCCATTCAGTCGCGCGCCGACGCGTCGCAGGCGCCCGTCGCTTTTCGGATCGCCGGGGTGCGGCTCATGCCGGATCACGCGTCATCGACGACGTTGTTCGAGACCTCGGTGGGCCGACAGGTTGATTTGTTGCACGGGGCGCTCCTGGACGATGATGCTTAGTAGTTCCCGCCCGAAGTCCCTTCCGGGTTCTATCGCCGGATCGACATTTCGATCCTACGTGCGATCCTCACCCCCATGAGGACGCGACAAACCAACTCCAGACGTTCTCCCGGCCCTCAAGCAAGGCCGATTACCCTGGCGACCGCCGAGCGCGATGCGCTGCGTGAGAAGGCCGCGAGCGCCACGGCGCGAGGTGTAGCGAGCTCGCATGATCCTGCTCGCCGCCGACGGTCTCAACAACGAAGACGTCGCGCGGCGGGTGGGCGCCTCCAGCCGCACCGTTCGGAACTGGCGGGAGCGCTTCGACCGATGGCGTTTCGATGGTCTCAAGGACCGCCATCGCAGTGGCCGCCCGGCGACGATCCCATCCCAAGCACGCTGTGAGGTCGTGAAGATGGCCTGCGACCGCCCCGAGAAGGTGCCGTTCCGCG
>ERZ889078.2940-NODE-2940-length-11734-cov-11.669235_pt1 | contig 11734 bp, 14 predicted proteins | sample MGYA00521266_ERZ889078 | MGnify/ENA primary metagenome ERZ889078 (study PRJEB32303, sample SAMEA104408618) | aquatic metagenome | biome: Brackish water; feature: Pelagic; material: water | place: Baltic Sea | collected 2014-06-16T06:34:00 | depth 76,534 m ... | reverse complement strand
GGTGAAGAGGATATCCAAAAGGGGTTTGATGTTATAAAAAATACTTTGCCACTAAGAGTCCATAAAGTCACTAATTAAAGAGCCAATATCAATCCTTAAAATAAAGTTTCTTCCCCATCCCTGAATAACTTATTTTATCGACATAGTTGACTTTAAATGATATTGTCAATAGACCATAATGTTGCATTAGTTTTTCTTTAATCTCTTTTTTTGACACTTTCTTGGAAGATTCAATTGTAATGAGTAATTGCTCACTTCTTAAAAGATTTTTATCATATACTATTGCAACCATGGCGCCCCCAATAGAGTCTATCTCTTCAAGAACTGTTTCTAATAAAGCAGTCGATATTCGTTTTCCAGCAATTTTTATAAGTTTGTTTGCCCGTCCTAATAAAGTAAATTTATTCTTCTGCAAACTAACGATATCTTCTGTTGTAAATGATTGAGCTACTTCTTTAATACTCTCTTGGAGTAGATACTTTGAGACAAAATCAGACTCGACATTTAATTTTTCATCTATTACAGCCAACTTCACCGTATCTAATGCTGTCCATTTTGCATTATTGGAAAATTTATATGCTATCCCGCCTGTTTCAGTGGAGCCAAAGAGTTGGAGTAAAGTACTTTGATACTTTGATTCAAACTCAAGTACATCATCACTGTGAAGTGGTCCAGTTGAAGATATAAACATACTTGAACTTAAGTCTTCTGGCTCAGAAAGTTTATTCAGAGCTTTTATAAAAATCGGTGTTGTTATCACTAATGTTTCACCCTTTGAAACCTCTTGGAGCAACTCATAAGGCAAGAAATCATCTTTAACTACTAAAGTTACATCATCAAGATAAAAAGGTAAAAGTAGTCCAGCCAAAACTCCATAAATATGCACAAATGGAACTGTAACGACAACTTGTTTAATCTTCTTTTGACTTAGCAAATTTTTTAAAACTTTAATCTCATCTAAAAGGTTCTTTCTACTTTTAAATGCACCTACTGGAAAGCCACTACTACCTGAAGTAAAAAAGAGTAGCTGTGCATCTATATCTTCAATTTTATCAAGAGTATTGATATCTGTATTTGCATAAAAATCTAAAAGCTGTTTATGATTTGAATCAAACAAAACCATTTTTTGTCCAGCTATAAAAGCTGGGAAAAACTCTTTTATATACTCTAGCTTATTTGATGCACTTAAATATTTGTAACTATCGCTAGGTTGCTGTTTCTCATTAAACTGTATCAGCTCACGAGAGCTATCCCTATGAATAAACTCTAAAATCATTTCATAACCTTCATAAGAAAATAGATAGATGCCACCCCTAAACTTATCACTAAACCTATGGAGTGTAAAGCAGTGATAGAACTAAAAACAAGTATGCCAAAAGCACCAAAGGTACTTAAAAGTGAATATGTAATCGCCATAATAGTACGGTGAAGTTTTTGTGTGTTACTCATATAAATTCCATAGTCTATCCCAATAGCTATCAAAATAATAAACGCAAAAATATGCATAATATTTATCTCATACAACGAAACTAAAAAAGCGAGTGTCACACTCAAAGGAAAAAGTATATAACTTAGTCCATAAAAAAACTTTTCTCTTGTACTTAACAACAACAAGAACAAAATAACTCCAATGACAAATAGTGAGAAACGTGCTATATCTTCATACATTTGTTCTGATACTTTGAAGAACATATCTTTGACATTTAGACTACTTACAAAATCATATTCTAAGGCATCTTTAGAATTCTCTACAAAAGCAATTGTATACACTTTACCCTCTTCTTCTAATACAGATAGATTATAGGCTTTAAACATTTCCAAAAATGGGATATTACAAGATAAAGATTCAGTTTTTATTCTATATGCATTTTCAAAATAGTTCTTTTTGTAAGCCAGTTTTTCTGCTTCAGCGTTCACTAGTGTATTTAATTCATTAAAATCATAACTGAGCAGTCTATTTTTTCTTTCTTCACATCCCTCTTGAGCCATCACAAAAGAAGCTAAAGAGAAGGCATTTCTTTGACTACTATGCAAGGTGTGAAGTCTTGAGATAAGTTCTTCATTTGTCTTTGCTTGAACTATAATAGGAAATAAATTATTCACCATTGAATCTTTAAATGTTTTCTCAATTTTACGCAATTCTTTGTTGTCATAATCTAAATTTCGTATCTCCTTGTCTAGCTTTATATTTACGAAACTATACGCTAAAAGAACTAATGAGAGTGACAATATAATTAATGGTGAAAGCCCACGTTTCACTTGAGAAGCGTGTGTATCTTCTTCATAACTTTTTAGCTCTAAACCCTTAAACACAAAGGTAAAGAGTAGATAAGAAAAACTTAATGAACAAAGGGTGAAGAAGCTAATCTGGGCTATTAGAGTCACGGGGATAAAAGAGAAAACTCCAAAGGCACTTAAAGTTGTTGCAAATCCATAGAGTACATTTTTCTCAATTCTTTTCTTTTGTGTATAAAAGCCATGAAAATAATAATGAAATAAATAGTCAATGCTCACAGCGGTGATACTCATTCCAAAGGCTAAGGATATAATATGAAAATTCTCAAAACGTAGTGAAGTTAATAAAATAGCAAAGATAGTAGAAGAAACTAGAGCTACAAGCGTATGAAGAAGAAGCGTGAAATTTTTCAAAAAGACTATATATATAAACAGTAAAATCAACACAGATAAAACAGCTATAAAAGCCACATCCTCTTTTATCTTTGTAGAGTTTTCTACTGTATAAAAAAATCCAGAAAATGCTATAACATCGCTATAGCCAGTTGTAATCTCTTTTATCTCTTTATATAAACTCTTAGCCTCATGCATCTGAGATGGTGAAACTTCTGTTTTTACATTAATCAAATACCCATAATTACCAAGAGTAATATACTCCCCTCTTGCACTCATGTTTGTCTTTATATCTTTAAGTGTAAACAGTTGGAGCGGATCGTCTTTATCGATTGGAGTATAAAATATTCCACCCATCTGATTGGCTTGAAGTTCTTGGAGTTTTTGATGCACACTTCTTTCATCTTGCTTAGAACTATCAAACTCACTGAGTAATAAAAAATTATCTTTGTAGTATTTTTGTATCTCTAAAGATGGTGAAGACTTATACTGGATCTGTTTAATAGCGTCTATGTTTTTTAGCTTAGTTACTATCACTTTTACTTTACTTTGTGATGCTTTATCAAAGCCTTTTACAGCTATGAGCAGTTCTCTTGTGTAACCTAATTTTGTAGCAATATCTAATTTTTCTACAGCTTCTTTTGGTGCAAAAAGCGACAGTAGGTTTGTTGATAAAGAGAGCGAATCTTTAAATAAGAAAGCTGTAGTTACAACTAGAAATAAAATAAAATAATTAGCGTATTTCATCTTCTATACTTATCGTTATATGATCTGCATTGTTTAAAAATAGTTTCACTTCTTTGAGTTGTTCTTCATGTTTTACTAAAGTTAGTTTTTCTATATACTGAGATAAATTACCCTTAGGGTTTAACACTGTTTTATTTTCTTCTTGTTTCATTGTAAAGTGTTCGTTTAGAACATCCTCATCATTACTATGTAACATAAGTATTATTTGCAAAAACATACCCATATTTTGTGCTTGAAGCTTAGGTACATCTAACACTTTTGCATCTTCTGTTATAACTAAAGCAGAGTCTTTATACACTATCTCTTTGTTGCTACTTTCATAGTTTATTTTTAAAGCGTTTTCTTCAAGGCGAATTACACCTTTTAACTCGATTGACTGACCAAAAGCATCGCTATATCTTGTCTCAGTAAAATTATAAGATTGAGCAAATAGGCTAGAGATAAAAATAACTAAGAGTATACAGAATTTCATTTACATATCCTTTTGAGAATGAACTTTCAAAACAGCTATTTTTTCATTTCTATCATTCCATTTTTGCCCAAGAAGTTTTCTCATAATACCTTCAATAGTTCTCGTCCACACTATATTTTTTAGCATCTTAGATAAGTTTCCTATCTTTCTTGGAAAAGCCCTCATAGCCATAGAATAAGAGATATCATCATATGTTACATAATGCCACCATCCTGGAGGCATATACAAAACATCGCCATGATTAAGCTCAGCCTTTAGACCTTTTAACTTAGCTAAAGCAGGATACTTTTCATAATCAGGATTTTCAAAATCTATAGTATTAAGAGCTGAGAAAGAGTAAGGGACATGGTACATATTTGGTGTTTGTTCTGGTGAAAAAAGCATAACATTTTTCTTCGCACCAAAGTGACATAAAAAGATATCTGCATAGTCTATATCAAAATGCATCTGAACCTTTGCTCCCTTTCCTCCTACAAACATCACAGGAAGTTTTTCAAAGAACTTCAAGCCCATATCTGGAAAAGAAAAATCATCTCTTAAAGCTGGAATCTCCTCTAAGATATTATAGAAGAACATTCTTAGATCTTTTTCACCAGACTTTAGTAAGCTAAAATACTCTTTGAGTGGCATGGATGTCTCAGCAGCATGTTGTAGTTTTTTATCTTTTGATGGTTTAGAGTCATAAAGTTTTACTTTTTGCTCGCCAGCCAAGGATTCAAAATAATCAAGTGACCATTTTTGTGTCGCAGCCCAATCTTTACTTAGGTTTTTTATAATGAGTGGCTTCTCATTTTTTTTATAATTTTGTAAAAAACCTTCTTTTGAGATGCTATCTACTACAGACACAGATGTAAATTCTATCATACTGCATCTACCTTACTTGAGATAAATATCTTCTCGTATAAAACTTGAAAAGCCAAGGCTATAAACAGATAAACATACCAACCTACAGAACTGTAAAAAGCCCATAGTTCATTGTTATCATTATCTACCAAGGCTATCTGAATCAAAGTGTTTATGAGCATAACCCCACTCCAGTAGCCATCACTACTTGCTAAAAACTTTTGTTTTGCAAGAGTTAACTCTTTTTTGTAAAATTTTTTAGTCAAAGTGAGTATTAACGCTTTCTTGTATAGAAATGAAAATATAAAAAATATAAAAAAACTTCCAGATATAAGAGCTGGAATCATCTTCACAAACTCTATACGACTAAATATGTACGCTATAAGAACAAAGGAAAAATAGATAAGAGGTGTAGATATACTTTTTAAACTTTGTTTATAAACAAGAGAAATAATTAGATATACAAACATTAGTAGAGTGTATGCAAATGCAACAGAATTAAAATCAAAGTAGTAGATACAAATCACAAAGCTTGGAGGAAAGAGAAGAGATATTATAAATCCAAGGTTTGAGAAATTCATTTTATGCCCAAAAGTCAAAAAAATTGAACCATTGATTTGGATATCTTTGTATCACATCTTCATATTTTGCAACATACAGCTCAAGTGCCTCTTTGATTGCTACAGATTCTGACTTTTCTTGATCTAAATCAATTTTAACATATTCTATTTTATACTTTTGTACACCTATATGGATGACAAAATAAACCAAAATCGGTTTTGCCATTTTATATGCTATTTGAAAAGGGTTCTTGTTAAAGTTCGCCGCTTCACCTAAAAATTCAGCTTGAATGACTGACTTATCATTTGAAGCACGGTCTCCCATCATAGCAACTATCTCATCTGCCATCATAGCATTTGCTATAGCGATAGAAACGCTTATAGTCCCCTTATTTAAATCAATCACAGATATGTTTGATTGTATGCCCACAGACTCTTCTATAGCCTTTATTGACTCCATCATAGACTCTTGCATCACTACGTGAATCTTATTTGTTGTTCTTGATACATTAGATGACGATGCCCAACCGCCAAAATGAGATTGAAGCAGTATAGTGGAGTGTTTAAATATCTCTAGTGGCGTGTCAGGATCATCATAAATGAACTCATACGACGAAGCATCAAGCTTAGTAATAAACCTATCTACCATTGTTATCGCAAAAATTCGTAGATGCTCATAATACACAGCATTTGTAAACTCTATATCTAAATGTTTATAATATATTTTTAGGGACTCTTTGACGTTTGAAGCAACTAAAAAATAAAAAAAAGTGACCGGGTACATAAGATAATAAATAAACTTATATCCAAACAGTTTATAGAGATTAAAAACTAGTTTTATACTCCAAGCACTTCCTCTTTGTTTTGTCTTGTTCAAGTTATTTCTTTTTGCCTGTAATCTTTTCTAAAATGAAACGTGGCCATTTAAAAGGAAGAATTTGAATATGCACCCAGACAATGGCCGCAGTATCACCACATTTTCTAAAATGACTTACACGTTCTTCTGGAGTTGGATAATAGCATTCTATAACTGCCTCATTTATAATCCCGCCTGCATCAGCATGACGGACAAGGACTTCCATCTCCCAATCAAACCTAGAAGTTTTAATTTCTAAATCAAGTATACTTATAGGATAAATTCTAAAACCTGAAAGTGAATCTGTAATTTCCTGTTCCGTATCCCAACAAGCCCAAAAATTACTAAACCATCTGCCAAATTTTGAACCATTTGGAACATGTTCCAAGTCGAAATTTCTTGCACCTATGATTATTTCATTTTCTTTATTTATGGTAAGTAGTTTTTGTATCTCAGATGCTAAATGCTGACTATCCCCATCTATACTTATAGCATAAGAAAAGCCTAATTCTTTTGCCTTTCTAACTCCACTCGTAATTGCTTCACCTTTTCCCTTGTTTATCTCATGTCTTAAAAAATGGATATGCTTTTTTTCATCTTGATTAAATAAACTTTCTATAAGCTCATCAGAACCATCATCAATAATGATAAGTTCATAACCATGATCCAATACATCAAAAGCTACATTTTTAATGCTCAAAGGATTGTTATATGTCGGGACAATTACAATATTTTCTCTCATCGAACCATACCTCCAGATATATTTAAAACTTCACCTGTGACATATGAAGCCTTATCTGCTAAGAAAAGTACACATTCTGCAACTTCATCCGCTTTTCCGATTCTTTTTAAGGGGATGTTCTTTTTCATCTCTTTTAAATCAAGCTCTTTTGTCATCTCTGATTCAATCAAACCCGGAGCTACTGCATTGACTCGGATTCCATATCTTGCAACTTCAAGACTCAGAGCTTTTGTAAAAGCAATCATCGCACCCTTTGCAGCAGAATAGTTTGTTTGTCCAGCATTTCCAACAAGCCCCGATACTGAAGCAACATTGACAATAGAGCCTTTTTTATTTGAAATCATATTTTTTATAACTGCTTTTGTCACATAATATGTTCCATTTACGGAGGTGTCAATAACATCGCCCCATTCTTCATCACTCATCCAGAAGAAAAGTTGATCTTTAGTAATGCCCGCATTGTTTACGAGAACATCAAGTTCTATGTTTTCTAAAGCCTTTGTAACTTCATCTTTTTTTACAATATCAAACTGAAGAGTTTGAGAGTTTTCTAAACTCTCACATAATTTTTCAGCTTTTTCATCCTGCGTTTTATAATGAAGATATACAAAATAACCGGCATCATGAAAATACCTAGCACAAGCTTCACCAATACTTCCAGTTGCACCTGTTACAAGAACTGTTTTCAAGCAAATACACCTTTTCTAATCATCTCATTGACAACTTTGATATCTATATCCATTCTTCTATCATAACTCAGCTTTTGGACCTCAGCTCTTATAGCATCGAAATGGGCTTGTAAAACCGGTGAACAATTTTCTTTAGCTCTTAAATCCACTGCTTGCGCCATTGCAATAATTGCTATACTCAACATATTTGTTAGATCTGGTAACTGTTTAGCAAAATGCAGAGCTGCAGTTGTTCCCATACTAACCTTATCTTGATTGAAAGATTCTGTTGGACGTGAATGCAGTGAAGCCGGGACAGTGTTCATGATGACATCTGCAGTAAGAGAACTGAGTGTTATTTGCATCGCCTTGAAACCGTGATGTGTTGATTTTTTATTTATTTTCAAGCTTTCACCAAGACCTTTGTTGAACTTATGATCCACTAGAAGCCCAAACTCTTTATCTATTAAATCAGCTAAATTTCCTACACAAATTCTCATAGTGTCCATTGCATGTGCGATATATCCGCCATAAAAATTTCCCGATGTGTAAATTCTTTTTCCTATAGGATCAATTAAAGGATTGTCATTTACCCCATTGATCTCTGTTTCTATCCACTTTTTAGCAATATCAAGATTATCATGAATCACACCTAAAACTTGTGGTGAACAACGAATAGAATATCGGTCTTGAATATTTTGTTCTGCTTCTAAGTGAAAGTTTTCATATCTGCTAAATGCTTCATGAGTAAGTTTGGAACCAGAACATTTTTTTAAGATGTTTGCAGCAGTTTTTCTTTGACCGGCAAAAGGTTTAGAATCATGGACAAAAGGTTCAAGCGGTGTAATATCACAAAGTAAGAGTTCAAAAATAGATGCTACAAAACTCTCACTTGTTGCAAGAAGTATCTCAAATTTTTCTATAGCATCTATAGCTATAGCACTCATTGCCGCAGTTCCATTCATAATAGCCAGTGCTTCTTTTGCCTTAAACGTGTAAGGAGTAATTCCAAGCTCTGCATATACATCTTGAGTCGATTTTACTTCACCCTTATAAATTACCTCACGTTCACCTGCAATCACTGCAGCGATATATGAAAGTGGTGTTAAATCCCCACTCGCACCAACTGAACCTTGAGAAGGAATCAGTGGATAGATTTTCTCTTTTAAAAGCAGTTCAAATCTTTTGAGTAAGTCATAAGAGATTCCACTTTTCCCCTTAGATAAACTAATCATCCTTACTGTTGTCATGATACGGGACACATCAGCACTTAAGTACTCGCCTACCCCGCAACCATGAAAACTAAACAGGTTGTATTGAAGTTCTTCTGCTTCTTCAAATGCCGCGTAATTTTGTCCTGCTTCACCATAACCAGTTGTAACACCATAAATAGGACGACCATTTTTTATATTTTCTATCAAAAAATCATGTCCCGCATTGATAAAGTCTATAAAGTCTTTTTCGTCACTTAACTTTATCTCTTCACCATATAAAAATTTTTTATATGAAATCATACTATTGTCTATTATCATTATTGTCCCTACAGTAAAATCATCGCTACTTGTTTATTATTTACAAATATATTAAATTTGTTCTTATCTTTTTTATATTCTACCGTATCGTTTGGCACAATAACGTCACTAAATTTTGCTTTTTTAATCTCTAGTATCTCTATCTTAAAAATCTCACTGATTATCTCAAAATGCATAAAAGCAGGAAGAATAGGTTTGGATGGAAAATGCGCTTTAAAGATAGGATGAACTTCAGAACACACCTCTATAGTAGCCCCCAAATCATCTTTACTTTTCAAAGTATAGAATCCATGTAAATCCATTAAATCCCTTTTGCTATTGCTTCTACAATCAAATTTATAGAGTTTTTTGCTGAAGTAACAAATTTATTTTTATCATCCCACACATACCCACTCAAAACAGAAATTATTCTTTTTTTAATATCTTCATTGATGTTTTTTGAGAAAAATATTTCTTGCAACCGTCCATCATACCAAGCATTTACATACTCTCTAAAAACATTAATTCCCATCATCATGTAATCATCGTATTCTTTATTATAATCTATCTCTTCACCAAGTAACTCTCTTGATGTTAACTCTGCTGCTTTGGAACCAGATTCTAAAGCTAAAGTAACACCTGATGAAAAAACAGGATCTAAAAATTCTGAAGCGTTTCCCATTAAGATGTAGTTCTTGTCATGTAATCTTGTTACAGCAGATGAATAAGCACTAAGAGAACCAACTTCAACTATTCTTTTTGAATTTTTATATCTTGTGGCAGTTTGTGGATAGTTATATACAATGTGCTTCCAAAACTCTTCATCATTCATCTCAAAAGATTCAAAATACTCCTCTTTACAAACAACACCAACAGATGTTGTTCCATCAGAAAAAGGGATATTCCATATCCATGCATCATTATCTCCAACAACACTTATAATTATATAGCCAGCCGTCTCATCTTTTGGACGAATATCACTATCTACTCTTGCAAACGTAGCACGACGAAGAGCTAAAGAAGAGTCTGCCTCTAAACCTAATAACTTAGGTAAAACTCTTCCATATCCTGATGCATCTAAAACCTTTTTAGCTTTGTACATTTGAATAGTTTCATCTGCGTTTTTCACCGTGATAATATTTTCATTCTCATCATAGTCAATAACTTCTACCTCATAGGAAACATCACAACCTTTTTGTTGCGCATCATCTATCAAAAGCTTATCAAACATCTCTCTTTTTACCTGAAAAGATGTTCCCCATTTTTGACCTAAGTTTTTAGAAAAATCAAGTGCAAGATAATCATAGTTTTCGTTATCAAATACAGCGCCACCTTTAAATTGGAAGTCAGCTTTTTGTACACACTCCAACATATTTGCATTTTCTAAAAGTTCATTACATCGTGGAAGTAAGGATTCACCAATAACAAATCTAGGAAGCTTTAATTTGTCAACAATTTTGACACTAAAGCCATCTTGAACTAACTTTGCACCTGCGATAGAACCAGCAGGACCAGCCCCTATAATAAATACATCTACTTCTTTCAAAATTTTCCTTTAGATAATTTAGGATAATACTATAATTTAATTTAATGCTTGCTATACAGATCAATATATATAAACATTAATCATGATAAAAGATTTATTCCGCTAAAATGTTGTACATTACAAGGAGCAAGAATGAAAAAAATGATTAAACTAGGATTACTATCGTTAATCCTCGTATTAGGTATAACTGCGTGTGGTTCTGCAAAAGTTATGAACGTACCAAGCCAAGAGATTGTTGAGAAAAAAACTGCAGAAGATGTATTTAATGCAATTAAAAGAGCTGGTGTTGGTCTTGGATGGATTGTAAAAAAGTCTGAAAATAATACTGCTATCGCAACTTTAAACCTCAGATCACATCAAGCTGTTATAGCTATATCATACACTGATAAAGACTACGCTATTGATTATAAATCAAGTGTTGATTTAAACTATAACCAAGCAGAAAACACAATTCATTCAAACTATAATGGATGGATTCAGAACTTAAATAACGCGATAAAAGTACAACTTAGCTTATAAGCTGACGAAGAATTTTTCAACTCGTTCCCAAATTCCACTTGGGGATGTGCCTATCTAGGGAGATTTTCAAGAAGTCTTTTGCCGTGTACTACAGCTACAAATAAAACGGTATCTGAATCAATCTTATAAATTAATCTATAGCTATAAACAAATATTTCTTGGATGTTTATATCATTGAGTTCAGGAACCTTGCGACCTAAATCTGTAAACTCTTTTAGAATTTCAGCTTTTTCAAAAAACTTTGATACAACAGATTTTGCATATGCTTGGGAATCTTTTTCTATATAAGTGGCGATAGACTCTATATCTTCAAGAGCCTCTTCTGACCATTCTAATTTGATAGCCACTTAGCCATTCTTTCTTTTGCATCTTTGTGAGATGAAACCTCACCCTTTTTTGCACGACTAATTCCATTTTTTATTTTTTCTACAGCGTAAAGGTGATATTGTATGTCTTCATAAGTACAGTTATCAGGAAGATTTTGAATCATTTCTTGTGCTTCTTGTTTTATTGCTAGCATGTACTTTCCTTTTTTCTCATATTATAGCAAACTTGCTACAATTTGTTATATTTTTTGACTTAATAGCAAATCAGAGATTTATACTATTATGGTATTTTCAATTTTAATACATCACAGGGCAA
>ERZ889078.2938-NODE-2938-length-11742-cov-10.134936_pt1 | contig 11742 bp, 12 predicted proteins | sample MGYA00521266_ERZ889078 | MGnify/ENA primary metagenome ERZ889078 (study PRJEB32303, sample SAMEA104408618) | aquatic metagenome | biome: Brackish water; feature: Pelagic; material: water | place: Baltic Sea | collected 2014-06-16T06:34:00 | depth 76,534 m ... | reverse complement strand
GTCTCTTGTGTTATTACAAAAAGGTACTGGACCTTCAGCCTTTATCTGGGAAATTGGCATTGTCAGATTAAACAACCTTGTCGGCCTCTTGCCGCCCGGAGCTTTGTAAGCGGTGCCCCGATCACACCTTGACGGCGTAGTTCCACGGCAGCAGGTCGTTGATCTGGCTTTGTTTGTGCCCGTTGACGATGGCTTGGAGGGTTTGCGTCAAGTAGGCATGGGGCTCGATGGCGTTGAGTTTGCAGGTCTCGACCAGCGAGGCGATGGTGGCCCAGTTCGCGGCACCGGCGTCATGACCGGCGAAGAGCGCGTTCTTTCGGTTCAGGGCGATGGGGCGGATGGTTCGTTCGACGGTGTTGTTGTCCATCTCGATACGACCGTCGGCGAGGAAGCGGCAAAGGCCAGCCCAGTATTTTGCGATGTATTTCAGCGCCTCGCCCAAGGGGGACTTTGCAGACACGCGGGCGCGGTGGTGGGTGAGCCAGGTCTCGAAGGCGGCGATCTTTGGCGCTGACTGGTCTTGGCGGATGGCAAGGCGGGTCTGGTGGAACAAGACTTGGCCCGTTGTTTGCTGCTGAAAACCGCTGCAGAATGGTAGATCGCATGCGGTCTGGACACCCCGAAGTGCTGTCAGGGCTCACAAGCTCGTTCGTCTGATTGGGACCCGGCATGCGGACTTCACCAGGGCCAGCGGTCAGACGTGCTGCGCACAAAGGCCGGACACATGACCGCACTGCGGGGGCTTTTAGTCGGCCATTACACCCGCGCAGCCTCAAACGCGGCCCAAGCCGCCTCGAACGCGGCAAAGTCAAATCCCGGTTCGCGGGCGGGGTTAAGGACAAGGCGCTCGGTGCTTTGCATTTTGGCAATCGCGCCCTGAAGTTGGCTGATCACATCAGGCGGGATCAGAACCGCGCCGTGGCGGTCAGCGTGAATCAGATCGCCCGGCCGCACGTCCATACCCATGATGCGGATCGGCTGGTTGACACTGCGAACATGGACATAGCCATGGCTGGGGCCGATGCTGCCTGCGACGACGGGGAAATCCGGCGCCATATCACCAAGGTCGCGCATCACCCCATTGGTCAGCGCGCCCGACATTCCAAAACCCTTGTGGATGGTCGTGTTAACCTCGCCCCAATAGGCCCCGATGGCGTTGGGGTAATCCAAATCCTCCACCACCGCGACCGAAGGTTCTGGGGCCTCCGCCATCGCTTTGTAATAGGCCATACGGCGAGCGCGGATGGTTTGCGCGTTTTCCTGCGGCGGGGCGAGGGCTGCGATTTGGGCGGTGACGGCATATCCAACAACCACGCCCTTGGGGTCACTCGCTAGCATTGTGCCGCGGGTAAACGCGTTAAAGCCGCGCTTGCCTTGTGCGACCTCGATCGCATTGCAAACGGTGGGGGTATCGACCGAGCGGAGCAGGGTCAGAAGTTGGGTATCCATTAAGCCTCCAGCCAGTGGCGCAGAGCCGCTGTCGTTAAGTCGGGTTGTTCAAGGGTGGGTAAATGCCCCGCATCTTCAACGATATGCAGGGTGGAATGGGGGATGAGGGCGTGCATAAATTCGTGCCGCTCTACCGGGCAAAGGGTGTCTTGGCGCCCGCAAAGAATAAGGGTGGGAACGGTGACGCGGGAAAGAGTTGTTTGCTGATCGGGGCGGTCGCGCAGGGCCAGCGATTGGTTAACAAACGCCTTTGGACCGAGGGTTAAGGCCATGTCCATGCAAAGGTCCAGAATGGCCCCGCGGTTGGGGCCATCGGTCAGGTAGTTCGGCTTCATCTCATCGCGAATAACGACCTCTAAACCGCCTGCTTGCACCTTGGCAATCTGTGGGGCGCGGCGGGCCTGTACTTCGGGCATCTCGGCCCGTGGGTTGGTATCCAGCAGGGCCAAATGCGTCACGCGGCAGGGGGCTTGGGCCATGATTTCCATCGCCACAATCCCGCCCATCGAGAGGCCTGCGAGGGCAAAACGTGGGGGCGCATCGGCAAGGATTTGGGCGGCCAGTGCCTGCACTGTGACCGCCCCAACCATCGGGGCCAGATGTAAGGTGCGGTCGCCAAAAGCAGCGATCTGCGGGCCGAACAACCGGCCGTCGCACATCATACCGGGAAGAAGAACAAGCGGGCTCATTTTGACGACAGCGCCGCCCCTTCGGCCAAGGCAGAAAGCTTGGCATAGGCGATATCGGGGTCGACCGAACCAAATCCCGCAAAGGTGCCAAAGCCGCAATCGGATCCAGCGATCACACGGTCTTGGCCGACGATGTTCACAAATCTTTCAAGTCGTTGCGCGACGAGTTCTGGGTGTTCGACAAAGTTTGTCGTGGTGTCGACGACGCCCGGCACAAGGATTTTACTGTCCGGAATATCGGCTTTGCGGTCGCGGAACACGGCCCATTCATGACCGTGGCGCGGGTTCGAGGATTCAAACAACAAGTACTGCGCGTCAACCGACATAAGCGTGTCGAACATTTTCGACATTGGGATATCGCAGACATGCGGCCCCTCATAATTGCCCCAACAAATATGAATGCGCACCTTTTCGGCGGGAATGCCGGACAAAGCGTGGTTCAGCGCCTCCACATGGCTGTTCGCAACTTTGACAAACTCAGCATCCGATAGATCGGTAAACAACATATGACGCGACAGGGCCAGATCGGGGCAATCTAGCTGCAAATCAAGGCCGGAGGCGACGATGGTTTCATATTCGGCTTTCATCGCATCGGCGAGGGCTGCCAAGTACGCCTCGCGCGTCTTGTAGTAAGAGTTCTGCAAAAACAAAGAGATAACGCCAGGACTGGCGGCGTTCATAAAACCACGCTTTGCGCCGTGCTGGGCCATTCCCGCATTTAGGTTCGCGATGTCTTTTTCCAGCTCGCCCTGCCCTTTGGACCGCAGCTCACCCACGCACATCGGGCGGGCATATTTGGGGGTACCGCCATCATTTGCCAATCTTTCCAAGAACTTGGGGAAGAGTTTCAAGTCGGCGGGGACGTTGCGCGGGCTGTCTCCGCCAAAACCGGTGTAGCGATCTTTGACATAGGTGGCATAGGAGATCTTGGACGTTTCCCCATCCGAGACGATATCCACCCCCGCATCTACTTGTTTTTTTACGGTTTCTGATACGGCGCGTGTCATCGCCGCGTCAAAATCGGCCTGTGCAAAGGGGGTGTTGCGTTCACGGGCAAATATGAAATCCACCACCTCTTGGGACCGCGGAAGAGAGCCGACATGCGTTGTCAAAATCTGGGCCATTGTCAGGAATCCTTTGAATAAGTGGTGTGCAGCGCCCGTATGTCCAGCGTATGCCATTCGTACATACGGGCCGCCTTCAGTTTGGTGGGGCGGTTAGCCCTTCCATGTCGGGCCAGCCGGATCGGAGGTGGCGACGACATGGTACATCGACGCCTCGCCCGTCATCGAGGGCACGGCGCTGTGTGCAAGGTTTGCCGGGACCGACATCGTGTCGCCCGGTGCGAGGGTTGCCGCACCGCATTCCTTGCCATCCGATCCCGCCCATGTCACGCGCCAATGGCCACGCATCGGCATCAAAACCGAAGGGTAGGGATGGCTGTGCATATCAGCACTGGCCGAGGCGCGGGTGATAAAGCTGACCTCAAATCCGGGCTTGTCGCGCAGCTTGCCGTTCTCACCGATCACAATCGCAGGCTTTTTATCAGCCAATGCGTAAAGGTCCCAATAGCGGGCGACATAATGCGGAACGACATCGGCGGTGCTAGGTTCGGGATAGGCCTTAAGCTCTTCTTCCGTCAGCAGCGGCATCGGCTTTACCCCATCGGGCAAGGCTTGGCCCTTTTTGGTGTCATAAAGCTTGCCTTTTTCGGACAGGATCAACCCGTGATCCTTGGCGTCTTGAATTACCTGCGGGGCCCAGATCACGCCGCCGCCTGCATCATCACCGCCAAGCACGGCCATAATCATCCCGTAATCGGTGCTGATGTTTTCAAAGCCGCGAAAGATGCCCGTGGGGATGTTAATGATATCGCCTTCTTCCAGCACCACTTCGCCCGCGTTGCCGTGACGGCCCCAGAAAAACCGCCAACGGCCTTTGAGGGCAAAGAAAACCTCGGCGGTGCGGTGGCTGTGCAGCGAGTTGCGGCATTTTGGCGGCTGGCCAGCGGCCCCGATGTTAAATCCGTGCGGAATGGCGATATGCACGTGCTGATCGGTGGATTCCGAGACGCCGCCGCCGATGACGGTAAAGTTTTCCTTTTGGTTGCTGCCAGGAGTGTGGGCGTCGATAAAGGCGGTTTTGCAGGGGCGCAGGTCGCCGTAGCGAACAATGCGACTTTCCATGTCTTGCGGGGTCATTTCGTGTCTCCTTAAGCCACTTTGGACTTCATCTTGGTAAAAATACCTAGTTTCGACGCTGGTGGAACATGCGCTATCCGGCGTGGAGGTGGATCTGTTTCCAGATCGCGACTTCGTCGATCAGGGTGAATTCACGGCGCAGGCCCCATTCGCCCCACTCGGCATGGGTGATTCCCATTGCATGGACCTCGGCCCCCGTAGGTGCGCCAAAATAGCCGTTGCCGGAATGCTTGCCCGTCAGTGACCAGCGCACGGCGGCGCGGTTTGGGGTGCCGGGATCGTTGCGGCCGATTTGGTGGTGGACTTCGAACGTTGCCGTGGGAAAGGACGAGCGCAGGCGCATCCATTGGGTCTCTGGGAACTCCCACGACCAACCGCCTTGTGTGCCCCAATGTTCGGTGCGCACGGCACGGTCGTATTCCGCGCGGATGACGGTAAAATCCTTATCCATGATGCGGGTCAGGATATCGGCGAGCCGCTGGCCCCATTCGTTATCATTGCCGCGCCCAGTATAGGGGCCTTGTACGTCATGGCTGGGGTGAAAAGGGCGAATGGCTTTGTCCGGCCCGCCCTCACGCGCGATTTGCAGGCGGGCGTAATCGGATGGATCGAAACCCAATTGGCGGGCAATTCCGCCGACATCGCGCACCAGCCATTCGTCGTTGATCTGATCATTGATCGCCGCACAATCGGCAATCGCGCGGATGGTAAAGCGTTTGCCCGTGGGGGCGCCAAACGCGCCATGGCCGGTATGTGTGCCGGTGGTGACTATGCGGTGAGATGACAGGAACCCACTGTCTGCATCGACCGACCAAATCACATCCTCGCCCAAGAGCTGACGGTCGGGGAATTCAGCGAGGGTCGCGAGCGTTCCGTCGATCACGCCTTGATTGCCCCGCGCGAGGCCCGAGGGAAAGCGCATCGGGATATCGGGGGCGTAATAGTGGTGGAGGCTGGCAAGGCCGCGATCTTCCCAAATCTCTTGCGTGATTTTCAGGATATAGTCGGGAAGGTCGCGGAACTGGTTGGAAAAGCCCTTCATGGGTGGTCACCTGTAGCCAATAGGATCTGTTTCCAGATCGCGGTTTCGTCGATCAGCGCGAATTCGCGCCGGATGGCGGCCTTGCCGGTTTGGCCGTAGGGGCCGTATTCGGCGTGGCACATGCCCATAATGTAGACCTCTGCCCCCTTGGGGGTGCCAAAGCGGCCCCAGCCCGAATGTGTCCCGTGCATGGACCAGCGCAGTGCTGCGCGCGGGGGCATTAGCGGATCGTCGCGCCCAATCACATGGTCTATTGTAAAGGTGGCGGTGGGAAACGCCGCGCGCAGGCCCATCCAGAACTGATCGGCGCCCTGCCAACCCAGCGCGTCCTGCCCACTGGGATAGTGCAGGTTTGCAGCACGGTCATAGGCCCGTGGGATCACGTCCATTTCGGCGGCCATGATGCGGGTCAGGGTGTCGGCATAGCACTGACCCCATTCATCTGTATTGCCTTGGCGCGTATAGGGCCCTGGCACATCATTGGTGGGGGTCATGGGTTTCACGCAATTGGTCGCGCCACCCTCGCGAGTGATTTGGTCGCGGGTCCAGTCCTTTGCATCAAACCCCATTTGCCGCACAATTGCCGATTGGTCGCGCACCAGCCATTCGTCATACACCGCCCCATCGCGGATCGCGCAATCTGCGATGATGCGGTAGCGCAGTTTGGCCCCTGTCGCAGCGCCATATGCACCGGCTTGGCTATGGGTCATGTTGCAAATCAAGCGGTGCGAGGACAAAAAGGCATCGGACGTGGCGGTCGCACCCGCAGGGTCGTCACACCAAATCACATCCTCACCCAGCAACTCACGGTCGGGAAATTCGGCCAGCGTGGCCATAGTGGCGGCGATGACATTGGAATTATCGACCACTACCGAAGCAGGTGAGCGTACGATCAGGCCGGGGGCGTAAAGGGTCCGCAGACTGCCAATTTGGCGCTGCTCCCAAATCTCATGCGTGATGCCGTTGATGTAATGCGGCACGTCACGCCATTTCGCGTCAAAGCCTTTCATCGCGGCCACCCTTCAGGAACGCGGGCAGAGGTGCGCAGGATGAGTGGGCCATCAATTTCGATCTTTTGAGACGGGCGCGTGGGGTCGTTGATCTGCGCCAAAAGTGTGTCCACGGTTGCGTCAACCATGCGGTTCAGCGGTTGACGCAAGGTGGTTAGGTTATACGCGCCCCATGCCGCCAGCGGCACATCATCATAGCCAACAACTGAAATATCATCCGCGACGCGCAGGTTGCGTTCGCGGATCACATCAATCACCGCGAACGCCATATGATCATTCCCAACAAAGATCGCGTCTGGTCGATTTGACCCATCAATCAGCACACGCGCCGCTTTGGCCGCAACCTCGCGGTCATACATACCGTCGATAATAGCAACAAGGTTGCCTTCAAGGGCTGCCAACGCTTCGACAAAGCCGCGCCGGCGGTCACGTCCGGTGGAGGACCCGTGCCAGCCTGCGATATGGGCGATGCGGCTGTGACCACCTGCCACCAAAAACTCTGCCACCTTGCGCCCGCCTTCTACATTGGCCGAGGTGACAGAAGACAGCCCAGCCCCGGGTTGGCCACGGTTGAACATGACAACCGGAATACCCGCCGCCGCACAGCGTTCGGTCAGGTTTGAGGACATGGCGACCGAGGCGGTGATGATGCCGTCCACTTGATAATCCATAAGGTCTTGGAACACCCGCTCAATCCCATCTTGGGAATTGGAGGCGGTAAAGACCAGAATATGGTAGCCTTTGGCCTGCAGCGCGTTGGACAGGCGTTCCAGCGCAAGCGGGTAGAATTGATTGTCCAGATAGGCCACAACCAACCCGATGATCCGGCTTTTGCCCGTGATCATCGCGCGGGCCAATGGGTTGGGGCGATAGCCTAATTGTTCGGCTGCGGCGCGGACCTTGGCGATGGTCGCCTTGCTGGCCGAAGCACCAGGGGTGAACACCCGGCTGACCGCCGATTGGCTTACGCCTGCAAGGCGGGCCACGTCATGACTGGTGATCTTTGCTTCGGCCATCAGTCTGCCGTCCATCCACCGTCGATGAGCAGGCTGGAGCCTGTCACCAGTGCGGAGGCGTCAGAGGCAAGATAAACTACACCGCCCATAATGTCGGTCACTTCACCCACGCGACCGAGCTTGATTTTCTCCTCGATCCATTTGCGGCGTTCTGGAATGGCGAGGGTGTGCTCGGCCAGCGGGGTGCGGATGAAAGTGGGGCAGATGGTGTTCACGCGAATACGGGCAGGACCCCATTCGATAGCCATAGATTTGGTGAACCCTTCGACCGCGTGTTTGGTGGCGCAATAGACGCCGCGATCAATGCCGCCGACATGGGCCATTTGGCTGGAAATATTGATAAGGCTGCCGGGGTTGCCTGCGGCGAGCAAGCCCTTGGCAACGCTGCGGGTCAGGAAATAGGCGCCGCGCACGTTCAGGTCGGTGACTTGGTTATAATCCTCGATCGTGGTGGCCACAGCGGGGGAATGGCGCGCAAGGCCTGCCGAGTTGACCAGAATGTCAAACGGGCCGTGTTCGGCGACCAAGGTTTCGGTCGCTGCTACATCGACCACATCCATTGCCAACACATGGGCCGCAAACCCGGCAGCGGCCATTTCGGCCTGAAGCGCGTGCAGCTTGTCCAGCCCCCGCGCCGCCAACCACACCTCGGCCCCCGCCTCAGCCAATGCCACGGCGCAGGCTTCGCCGATGCCCGAGGACGCGCCTGTAACTAAGGCGCGTTTGCCGTTTAGGCGAAAGGACGGGGTACTAGGTAGTGTCATGCGGGCAATCCTGAACTGATGCCTATCGCCCCCAAATTGCGGGCCTTGTTGAACATCTGCAAGCGCGCAAAGACATCAACGCCCAATTGGGCATACATGTCCAAAAGGTCCACCAACACCCAGTTTTCGCGGATCAGCCCGCCTTCCAGCCGCCAGAAATCGAGCGAACGGAGGGTGATTTGTTGGCCCGTGGGCGGGATGCCCAACCAGCCGTCTTGGGTTATTGTCAGGCGCATGTTGGGCCATCCCGTTTCGCAGGTATAAGCGCCTTCGGCGACCCAATGGCTGTGCAGGCCTTCGGGATCAAGGCCGCGATCAGGCATGGCCTGAAGGAAGGGAATTTGGTGCCAATGGCGGAAACCGTAAATCCCGCGCGCGGTGCCTACACCAGCGGGGCCGTACCAGTTAAAGCGCGGGTGCCAAAAGCGCGGCAAGTCCATAGCATCAACGGGCTCTTTGGGGTGACGGCAAAGCGCTGTCAGCATATCCAGCACGTGCTGCATGGTGGCAGAGCCATCGCCCGAGGCGGTCAGCCCGTCTTGGGTCATCGGCGCGGGGGTGCAGAGGTATTTTCCAAGCTGCGGGACCATCGGCCAGACGCCCGCTTGCATCATCACCTCGGGGATGTCCCAGATCGCCTGCATTTCCATAATTTTACCATCTTTGATGCGGAAAAACTCGTGGTAGCGCATGTGGGTCAAGTGGCCAGTGGGCTGAATAGACAGCCAAGGTGCGGTGAAGGTGCCCATATAATTGCCGCAAGTGCCGATCCAATCGGTGCCTTCGGGCGTGGTGCCCGCGAGCACAATCATATCGCGGCGTTCAAGGTCCGGCATAGCCGCCATAAGGGGGCCGAGGGACGAAAGCAGCGCCTGTGGCCCCTTCCCTGTGCCGAACGGATTACACAGGTTCATCTGTGCATTCGGGTCAAACAGGTTTGAGATGGCGGCAGTGGCGCTTGCGGTTTCTGCTGTCGCTAGGGCGGTTTGGTAAGGGATAAGTAAGGATTTAAGGGCTTGAGGTGTCATGATCTATTCCGCTGCTGCACCGTAGGCCACGTTGCGACCACCATAGCGGCGCACGCGGATATTACATTGTTCGGCATGGCCGACGAAGCCTTCAAGCATGGACAACCGGCTGCCGTATTCGCCGATCATTGCGGCGGCGGCGTCGGTAGTGATACGTTGATAGCTGTGGGTTTTCAAGAACTTGCCAACCCAAAGGCCGCCCGTATAGCGCCCTGCCTTTTTGGTGGGCAGGGTGTGGTTGGTGCCGATCACCTTGTCGCCATTCGCCACATTTGTGCGGGGGCCAAGGAAAAGCGCGCCATAACTGTGCATGTTGTCAAGGAACCAGTCATCACGGTTTGTCATGACCTGCACATGTTCAGAAGCGATGTCATTGGCGACTGTTAGCATCTCGCCATAGGTATCGCACAGGATCACCTCGCCATAATCGGCCCAGCTGACGGCAGCGGTGGCGGCGGTGGGCAGGATTTTCAGCAAGCGGTCGATTTCCGCCAGCGTGCCCTCAGCCAGTTTGCGGGAGTTTGTGACCATAACGGCGGGCGAGTTATAGCCATGCTCGGATTGCCCCAAAAGGTCGGTCGCGCATATCTCGGCATCGACAGTATCGTCAGCGATGACCATCGTTTCCGTCGGGCCCGCGAACAGATCAATCCCGACACGGCCATAAAGCTGACGCTTAGCTTCGGCCACAAAGGCGTTTCCGGGGCCTACGAGCATGTGGACGGGTTCAATCGTTTCCGTGCCGATTGCCATGGCGCCCACGGCCTGCATGCCTCCCAGAACGTAGATTTCATGCGCGCCGCCCATATGCATGGCAGCGACGATGGCGGGGTGGGGTTCGCCGTTCACGGGCGGGGCCGAGGCCACGATACGCGGCACGCCTGCGACGGCGGCGGTGAGGACGGACATATGGGCAGAGGCGACCATCGGGAACTTACCGCCAGGCACATAGCAGCCCACGGATTGCACCGGAATATTGCGGTGGCCCAGGATAACGCCGGGAAGGGTTTCGACCTCAATATCCGTCATGCTCGCGCGCTGTGCTTCGGCAAAACGGCGGATCTGGACTTGGGCGAATTTGATATCGTCCATATCGCGGGCCGATACTTTTTGCATCGCTGCCAGAATTTCGCTGTTGGTCAGGCGGAACTGGGCGGGTTCGTATTTGTCGAACTTGGCCGAGAGGTCACGAATAGCCGCATCGCCACGCGTTTCAATATCGGCCAGTGTGATTTCGACGGTTTGGCGGACTTTGGCGTCATCTTCGGCGCGTTCCGATTCGGGTTTGCCATGCTTCAAATGGGTAATCATTGCGGGTTCCTTCAAGTCTTAAGATCTGGTGTCGGGCGGGATCAGTCGATCCGCTCGCCCGTCTGGGCATCGAACAAATGGCAAATGGCGGCGGGGATTGTGGCGTGGACGGTGTCGCCAATCTCGGCACGGAAATCCTTGGCAGCCTTGACCGATATCAGCGCGGGGCCGGCCTTGATGGAAAACATCGTGGCATCGCCCAACAGCTCTACCGCATAAATCGGCGCGGTTAGCTGGGCATCGGCTGTGGCACAGAGGCTGGCATCTTCAGCCCGAAAGCCAAGGGTGACAGGGCCGTTGACGGCGGTGGACAGGCCGGAAATGGTGACGTTCTTGCCAGTAAAGGTGCCACCCGAAATCGTTCCGTCGAGCAGGTTCATGGCGGGGGTGCCTATGAAGCTGGCAACGAATGTGTTGGCGGGGCGGTCATAGATTTCGGTGGGTGTGCCGACCTGTTGAACCACGCCTTTGTTCATCACCACCACTCGGTCAGCGAGGGTCATCGCCTCAATCTGATCGTGGGTCACGTAGATGGTGGTGGTTTGCAGCTCGTGGCTAAGGTTCTTGATCTGCGCGCGGGTGGAAACGCGCAGTTTGGCATCAAGGTTCGACAGGGGTTCATCCATCAAGAACAGGTTGGGTTCGCGCACGACGGCACGGGCAAGAGCCACACGCTGACGCTGCCCCCCCGAGAGTTCACCGGGTTTGCGGTGGAGGAAATCATCGAGTTCAACCATTGCAGAAGCGCGGCGCACGCGGGCGTCATGTTCCGCCTCGGGCACTTTGCGGACCTTTAGGGGAAAGCGGATGTTTTCGTAGACGTTCATATTGGGGTAAAGCGCATAGCTTTGGAACACCATCGCGACATCGCGGTCCTTTGGGTCAAGGTCGTTCACCCGTTTGCCGTCGATCAAGATATCGCCGCCGGACGCATCCTCTAGCCCTGCGATCATGCGCATCGTTGTGGTTTTGCCGCAGCCGGAGGGCCCGAGCAAAACCAGAAACTCACGATCCTTAATAGTCAGATCAAAATCCTGCACGCCCACAAAGCTGCCCCAGCGTTTGGAAAGGTTGCGCAGTTGAATCTCGGCCATAGCAGCCTCCATATTGCATACGTTTGCAATATTTGTATGCGCGAATCAAACGCGTGATCAAGCCTTTTTATAAAAGACTAGCAGCCAGGGCAATCGGGTGAAGTAGGGGGGTGACAAACGTCTGAAGTGGTGAATCAG
>ERZ889078.2936-NODE-2936-length-11746-cov-12.746472_pt1 | contig 11746 bp, 8 predicted proteins | sample MGYA00521266_ERZ889078 | MGnify/ENA primary metagenome ERZ889078 (study PRJEB32303, sample SAMEA104408618) | aquatic metagenome | biome: Brackish water; feature: Pelagic; material: water | place: Baltic Sea | collected 2014-06-16T06:34:00 | depth 76,534 m ... | reverse complement strand
GCATGGGCCTGCAAAGCCCCGTAACCGGGTTCGATTCCCGGCGTCGCCTCAATTATTTATTGGGTTAAATCGCTATTTGGTACGACTTTGGTACGAGTTGATTATTGCGACTTTCGCTTTCTTCATTCGGGTGAATAATGCTTTCTTTATTGATATTCCCAAGTCCAACCTTTTATCGCCTCAAGCGATTTTGCTCGATCATCCCGAAGTCGGTTTGTTCGATACCAACTTCTTTGTATATGAACCCAATTACCGAGGGGTCTGCCTTTGAAAAGCTCAACCTGTCTCATAACCGTTGTCCCATATTCACTTACGTATTCGAGCAGCAGTTCATGCATTTCATCCCATCGTGCTTCTCTCGGATTCCAAGTCCAACGAGGGAGCGCTTCTAGCAACTGCTTTTCTATAGTTGATAACCGGTTGGCACGCGACCGGCACCGTGCAACGAATCCACCTAAATCTATATCCCCTACGCAATAACTTTGAGGAACTCGTGAATGGCCGTTCGTACGACAAAACTCTTCCAAGAATTCGAAGTACATCCCGAATTGCGATGTCTTGGTCGCATCCCAAGTCCAATTTGGTATTGACTCGAGCAGCTCAGTTCTTGTTGGTTCGAGTATTCCATCCTTGAAGCGACCTCTTTGTCGCTGCACCCATCCACCAATGTTTATACCTTCGAACTTGGTCTCTTTCAACAATGTGTTCTTTGGATCTAATTTGCAATATTTAAGTGCGAGGTGAAAGTTCTCGTTCCATCGCTCTTCCTCTGGTCCCCAACTCCATCCAGGCAAGCTCTCCAGCAGATTCTGCCGATCAGTCGATAGATCGCCATTTAGATGAACTACTCGTTGTCTAGTGATCCATGCGCTGATGTTGACATCGCCTCCACGAAGGCTTCGCGGAACTCGCGTATGTTGGTTTTCTGATGCGAAATCCTTCAACGCGTTGAAGGCCTCGAACCACCATTGGTCAACTTCATCCCAAACCCAATTCGAGATTGATTCCAATGAATGGATCTTCTCTTGGTTTAAGAGTTGGCGCTTGTAGAGAATTCGTTGATGGCTGACCCAACTTCCAAGATTGAATCCCTGTTGAACGAAATCTTGAGGCACACGTGAGTTCCCATGCAGAGTTGCATAAGCACTAAGTCGTCCAAATCCAAACTTCCAATCTGAACTGGCTCGTTCTATCAGTTTTAGCTGAAGTGCGTCCTTGAATGAAGGAGATATCGTCTCTAGATCAACGGGTAAGTTCAGTGTGATCTTGCTGGGGAAGTGAATGAGTTCGTTGGTTTCACCAAGTGAAAACCGAATTGAATTCAGTTCATTTGCCAGTTCCTCGTCATGTGATCGCAATGCATTTACAATTGCCCAAATTGGTTTAAATGCGGAGTCCTGCATTGCATGTTCGATGTCTTCGTCATGGGGTATGAGTACTGGCAGAACTATTGTGCCCAGGGTTTTGTTGTCCGCTTTTCTGATTGCGCGTCCTACAGCTTGAATGATGTCGACTTGGCTTGAGCGTGGATCGATAAATGCAACACCGTCAAGTGATGGGACGTCGATTCCTTCGGTGAGGCAACGTGCATTGGATAGGAGTGCGTGTTGACCTGGGACATCGGCCTTGAGCCTGTCCAGTAGTTTTCGACGACTTGAGGAGTTCATTGCACCGGTAATGGTGTCTGCCCAGATTGTTCCTGATGGTTTGTGGTTGTCTGGCATCCATTCAACGATTGATGCATGATTTTGTGCGAAATCTTGTGCAGTTTTGATTCGCCCATGGAAACTGATGGTTCGTTTGAGGTCGTAATCTTTGGTTGCTTTGGCTAATCCGATGTGCGCTGCAAGTGTTCGTGCGTCGGTTTCAACATTGCCGGCGGTAACGAGTTCTCGTCGTTCAATGAGTTCTTGTACTTGTGGGTCGGTGACTCCAACGATGACGACTCGATAGTCAGTGAGCAGTTCTTGTTCGATTGCTTGGCCGAACGATAATTTGTGTAGTTCTTTTCCGAACGCTGTTTCATCATCCATTGATGTGATCTCAACACCACGTTCAGAAGCCTTCGACTTCACACTTGCCGTATAGGTGCGTGGGGTAGCAGTCATAAACAGACGCTTTTTTGCTGGAATCTTCTTGTCATCTAACGCAGTAGCGAACTCTGCATCATTTTTGCCTGTTAAACGATGAGCCTCATCACAAATCACCAGATCAAACTTTTTGCCCACCGATTTCATCCCTCGAGCAACCTGAGCAGAAGACTGATACGTAGAAAAGATGATCTTGCGACCACGTTGCGACAAAAAGTGTGCGATCTCAGACGGTTTCGTAGTTACCGGAAACGGAACATCATCAACAGATGAAATAATCGCATCATCAGACTTGTTCACTGTGTCATCAGAACAAACACACAGATACGACCAAGACACATTCGAATGCTGAGACCATTCCAACAAAGTTTGAGACAAAAGACTTAAAGATGGAACCAAAACAAGAGTGGAATGCGAATCAAGACTCTCCATAATCCACATAGCAGTCAACGTTTTTCCTGTACCACAAGCCATGATTAATTGACCACGAGAGGCCTTTCTCAAGCCCTCAGTTACGTCGTGAATAGCAAGTGATTGATGTGTACGAGGACCCCATTTTGAAACCGTCCTAGGGCCTCCTAGCGACAAAAAAGTAGACGGCCAAAACTCTTGCAACGAATCCAAATACGAAAACATCACTTGAGTCACATGATTGTCATGCAACATACGACGAGCATTCGCCGACAACCCATCAGTTGACGCAACCAACATCCTTCGACCATATTTACGAGGCGACGCAGCAGAAATAAACGAATCCAACTCAGATTTAGGGATGTCGCGCTCAGAATCAAAACACTTCGCCTGAACAGCAACAAGCGACCCATCTTTCAATTCGGCAACAAGATCAATCCCAACATCTGGACCAGGGCGATCCGGCCACTCATCCCACAACCAAACCTTCTTGATATCCCGAGAATGAATGGGATCGTTTTGTAGCCACCATTTAACGATCTTTTCAAACTGTTTTCCACGACGATGAGGGTCGACATCCAACGATCGGATCAGTCCCTCAAAAGTACCGTTAGCCACGAGTGACATAGTAGATCTCAGTTGTTACACAGTGGCCCTGGAAAAGCCCAAGAAATCCAATAGCACGAGGGTTTCGGTCATCCGTGCAGGTTTCAATCAAGATGACTTAACCCCGTAGATGTGGTTTGCAATTGAGTCGGTTGCTTCTTCGTCGTCCTTGACGAATACATGGTTGTAGACGTTGTTTGTGACACTCCAGTCGGCGTGACCTACGTGTTCGGAGATGACTTTCATATCGACACCTGATCGGTGTGCGGCAACAACATAGGAATGACGAATGTCGTGGAGTCGGATGATCCTGAGACCTTTTTGCTTACAGATTGCTTTGAAGCGTTTCGTAAAGGTGTTGGGGTTGGGGAGTGTTCCATCGGGTTCGGTGACGAGATGTCCTTCTTTGTCGGACCAAAGTTCACCAACTGCGAAACGTTCTTTCGTTTGATTGAGTCTCCATTTTTCGAGAACTTTGATTGTTCGCGGGTCGATCGAAATGGTTCTGCGACTCTTTTTTGATTTGGGTGTTTCTTCGATTGTTCGGTTGCCGGCTCGAATGCGTGTCATTCTCACGTGGATCTTGCCCTTTTTGAGATCAATGTCTGACCAAAGAAGACCAAGAACTTCTCCTCGTCTCATTCCTGAGAGAGCAAGAAGATGCCATACGGCTTGTAAACGTTCACCTTGGATTGCATCCACGAATTCTCCCAATTCATGTGGTTCCCATGCAGTCATTTCTTTGGTTCGTTTTGACGGTTTGCGTGATGCACTGATTGGGCTAACAGCAATCAATTCCCAGCGAACAGCGTCTCGGTATGCGCGTGCAAGGACTCCTGCAATGTTGTTTACCGTTTTGGCTGACAGTGGTGAGTTGGCTGGACGAGATTTGCCTGTTGCGCCTGATTTGAGAAGTTCTTGAAAGAAAGACTCAACTTTTTTGACAGTGAGTTCCTCAAGTCTGATGTGTCCGAGATACGGGATGAGATAGGTGTTCACAACATTGACGTATGAGGCGTATGTTGAGCGTTTGATTTCGCCTTCTCTGTTGGGGAGCCATTCATTGAGAAGGTATTGTTCGATGCGCAGTTTGGTGGTGCCTCTACGTCGGCCTGAATGAAGTTCACTTAAGTACTTTGTTCTGTATCTGATTGCATCGTCTTTAGTGGCGAAGCCTCCACGTTTGTGTTGTTGTGTTTTGTTGTCGCTGTCTGTCCAGTGGATGTGAGCGGTCCATGTGCGATTGATTCGATAAATTCCAGGATTGGAGCCTTTGGTCATGTTGGTGGTTTCGCTTTCGTTCGTTTCGGCTTTATCTTCGCGTTGCCGTGTGTTGAGTGGGGTATGAGTCCGAGTTCGCGACATTGTTTGATGCGTGTACGTGCCGTGCTGTAGTTGATACCGAGTCGTTTGCCAATGTATTTTCCGGGTGATTCGTGTGTTGGCAGTGTTGCGAGTTCTTTCCAAAGATCAGCCACAAGTCGGTGTTGTTCGGTAGTTGATCGTTTGCCGGAAATCTTCGTTACTTTGTTGATGCTTGGGGTGAGTCGAATTTGTTCATCAAATCCTTTTGATCTGTTTTGATTAATGAAATTGATCATGTCACCTGATTGTTGAAGGTTGTTTCGTTGAATCTTGATGTCGTCTCGCAAAAGTTGCCCGACCTTAATTTCTCGAATGATGTCTGCGTTGATTGCTTGTTTATTCATCGACTTGATTTGCATCGAGTAGGGGATGATTCCATTCTTGGTCTCTTTCCATTCAAAGTGAATTTCGAACTGGCCTTTAGATTTTGTTTTCGATGTCATTTTGAAATTGGTGCCTTTCCACTTGTCATCCTCGCCAACTAAAACCGGAATTGGTGACGAAATCACCTGAAACTTTGTTGAACGTTTTATGTCAGTCATTTCTCAACATCTTTCTAGTCAGGGGTACTGGACGCAACAAACATTGCGGGATATGTTGCACACTACCCCCAGACATAGGAGATAAGCAATGGAAAATAGCGAGTACGAAATCCCCAAAAGAGCAACACTTTCAGTTGGCGAAGTAGCCAAAATCTTGAGTGTTGGCAAGAACACCGTTTATCAAGGTATTCAGTCAAAGACCATCCCAACGATTGGAATTGGCCGCACGAAAAGAATCCCCACTAATTGGATTGTCAACTTGTTAGCCGAATGGAATTCATAATGGAATTTGAGCCAAATCAAGAATCCTTACAAGTCCATTTAGAAAGACTTGATCTAACGACAGATATCAACACAGTCAAAAATGTGACAGTACGAATAGTCCCAGAAGCAGGGAAAATCCATTACCGAACAGAGAAAAGAGGAGGCGGTCTCGGACACACTCGTGTGCCATTTGATCCCGAACGTCACCAGAGAGCAGCTAAACAACGAGCCATTCGTAGCATGCAAGAAATCGCCCACGCCAACCAACTCAATCGGTTGGTCACATTGACATTTGCCAAACCTGTGAGTCCACATGAAGCCAGGAAGCAATGGAAGACCATGAAGCAATCAAGACGTTTGCAGCCGTTTGGGGCCTATCTATACATGCTGGAATTCAAGGAAGAAGGCGGAGGACTCCATATTCACGCTTTAGTCACTAAAGAAACCGCCCAAAGAATCAGCACCTACTGGACAAAAGGTTTCATGGACATCAGAGTCCTTGGATGGCACGACATTGACAATGTATGTAGATATCTCGGCAAAGACTTCCACAACATCCTTCGACCAGAAGGACGACGCTATTACGCCTCAAGACACAGCAAGCCTGTAGCGCAATCAATGATCCTGACAAGCGAAATCAGACTCTACGAATACGTGATCGAAGCAGCAAACGGTAAGGAGGTGTACAACAACTGGACAAAGGAAACCGGACTCGGGATCTACGGAGAAATCGGATGGAATCCACACAAAGAACCACTCTGAACACCCGGATTAGAAAGAGCAAGTAATTGCTATCTCAGACAAAAATACAGTGAAAACCTGGTGTGTTACAGATGTTTTTCTTTTTGTCCTTTCTTCTCCTTCCCCTCCCTTTCTTTTTCTTTCTGCATTTCAGAATTAGTCGGATAGTAATGATCTTCCCAAAAAGTGAAATTACTAAATGCGGCTTTTGAGTCAAAAAGTATTGGTATCGGATAAAACAAACGTGGCACGAGCCACGAGGAGAAAACACAGATGAAACATGATTTAACCGTTAAACAAATTTGTAAAATCTGCATTAAAGAAGTACATGGACGAGAGTATTTCCTCTATGAGCTTTATTCTGATTTCTGTGATGTTTTGGATGAGCGCGGATTGTTACATATTGAGATGGAACAAAACTTCTTGCCGGAATTTGTACAGAATTATTGGGATTGCTTTTCGCAAGAACTATATGAAATTGAGGGAAACTACCCGGACCTTGAACCTCAAGAATTCGACGGGGACGAACGCTGGTGGCTGTATTTAGATGCAAGGCTTGATAATAAGACCATCGGATTTGAATGTCTAAGCTGCATCATCTCTAAGACCCCCCACCCTTAAACCAGTTTTCAATAAATGAGGTAGGGGAGGGCTTGCAAGCCAATGGCAGGGTTTGGGCTAGATAGACCTATTCCAGAAATTGAAGTCCACTCATTCATAAATAGGCTGACTTGCATATGACTTCCTGCCCTAAATGTGGTTCACAAATGGTTCGCAGGGTTGCTCGCAAAGGAAGTAATTCTGGGAATGCCTTTTGGGGATGCCCAAGATATCCAAGTTGCAAAGGTGTAAAAGGAATCAGTTCCGAAAAAACACTTAATTCTCGAAGAACGAGCACCAGGAGTAGCGTCTCTGCCAAGCCAACCAAGAAGCGAGTGTCAACAGTGCTGCAAGAAGAATTACTACCTGATGAACCAGTGAAGCGGGTAGACGAACGATTCAGAGCGCTTATTGAGGGTCGGGTTGGTCAATGGAAAGAACAGCTCATGGATTTGTCGCGGAGGAACAACCTGCTGTTCTTCAGGGAAACCAAAACTCAGCATCTGGATCTCTCTAAGGCGAATCAACAAGAATTGCTAAAACTCCTTGCTGGTGAATCAGTGTCTGTGGACAAATTGTTCACATTCCCCGGTGAGCCATCAATAGTTGCAGAAGAAGCAAAACGAAGGCTGAAATCTGTCTTTGCAAAAGCAACAGAAAACTACGAGGAACGTTCGCTTGACACACTTTCCGTAGGTATCGGTGAGTGTTCCTGGGATTTCGATGGAACTAAAGCAGTTGGAAAAGCAACCGGTGTTGTAGAAAACAAAGTTCCTCGCGCTCCACTCCTCTTAGTTCCAGCCGAAGTTAAACGTGGACAGAGAAAAGGTGACTTCAACCTCTCAATAGATCCGAACGAAGCCGAGATCAATCCCGTACTTCAATACGTACTCAAAAAGGATCACGGAATCGACTTGGTTCTCCCAGAAGAGACCGAAAATCAGACGGAATCAAGCATTAACGAAAAAATCAAATACTTAACTCCGATAATGGAAGAGGCGCCCAACGGATCTTTTAAATCAGGTGCGCAACTCAGCAACTTCTCCTACGCAAAGCTTGCCATGGTTCAGGATCTTGACGAAGGTATAGACGCCATGACAACGCATCAGATAATTCTTGCCATCGCAGACAACCAGGAAGCATTGAGTGCGATGCGTGGAAACATGGTAGACCCAGCAATTGATTCACCAAACAGAATTCCCCCAGAGGACGAGTTCTTGATCCTCGACGCAGACTCAAGTCAAAACATGGTGATTAATGCTGTTCTCAATGGACAATCATTTGCGTTTGATGGCCCCCCAGGCACCGGAAAGAGCCAAACAATTGCGAACGCAATAGCAGCACTAATAGCTGACAAGAAAAAGGTGCTCTTTGTCGCAGAGAAGCGCGCTGCAATTGAAGCGGTCATGAAGCGTTTAGAGACGGTTGGTTTAACCGAATTGGTAATGGACTTCCACGGGACAAATAAAAAGAAGAAAGACATCATCGAGAATCTCAAAGTCGCTTACAGCACGATTCATGCTGGTATTCCGCGACACGCAGGAGACATTGAGTCTGAATTCAAGAAGGAACGAGACACGCTGGTTGAGCAATCCAACCAGTTGCATGCGAAGAGAGACCCGTGGGGTTTGTCAATCTATGAGCTGTTGTGCATACGCGGGAAAAACGAAAAAGGAAGTGAAACCCAATTTCGTTTCCCATCTGTTACCCAATTCTCATTTCGACCTGAGAATGTGGATCATATTGAATCACTGATAAAGAGGATGTGGAATCTCGGCGGATTTGTAAATAGTCCCGGCGCAGAGAGTTGGCGTGCCGCGAAAATCAATTCCGATGGAGAGGCAGAGCAGTTGATTGATGTCCTGTCGGATGCTTCTGGCTGGAAGATCGCGGATATTGAGAGTTCACTCCATGCTCTTGCTAACTCAATGGGTACAACCGTCCTGAAGTTAGATGGGTTGCGAAATCTAGCGAAGGCAGCTTCTGAAGCTAAACCAATCCAATTGTCATGGGGCAATGAGATTTTCAATAGCGATCTCGGAAAACTTGCAGAGCAATTGAAGCCGGCACAAAATCCCGTGACGAGAATCATTGCCGCGATGTTTAAAAACGAATACCGATCAGGGGTTAAGGAATTCAGGCGGTTGACAGCCAAGAAGGCGAAAGGTTCAACTGCGCTCCAAACAGTTGTCAAAGCTAAAGAAGTTTCGAACATCTGGAAGCTTCTACGTCAGGACTTTAAGTTTCCTGATATTTCTCAAAACTCGAATGTGGAACTGGCTGATACAGCTTGCAAGTCTCTAACCGAATTAACGCTGAACTTGAATGCGTTCTCAGAACTAAGGTTTGCCCTTTCAAATGATCTAGAGAAAACTAAACAATTGGTAGGCGAGCTTCTCTCTGATCGTCATATAGCGAGCGGTGTGTGGCAATCAAACACAATCGAGCTTGAACTATCGACGATTGGTGTTGAGCGTCTTATTCTTGAGTCGAGGGTAGGCAATGTTGACTTGAGTTCAATTATCCAAAGATTGTGGTTTTCCTGGTCGCAAAGTCTTATAGAGCGTTTGGGTTCGAGTTCCCTCGGACTTAATGAGCATTCGTCAGCAGCATTTCAAAAGACGGCTGATCGCTTCAAGGAACTAGACAGACGACATATTGATGGGACACCAAACCGAATTAGAGGGATCTGGGCAACTAATGCAATCGAAATGGGGATCAGATATCCAAAAGAGCAAGGCGCGCTGCTGAATGCATTGAATCGTAAAAGAAAACTCCCTCCAATAACTCAGTTATTCAAACAATCAAAAAACGTTGTTTCAGCTCTAAAACCATGTTGGGTGATGAGTCCGTTATCGGTCAGTATGCTTCGTCCGCCCTGTGAATGGTTCGATGTGGTGATCTTTGACGAAGCAAGTCAAATTCTCCCAGCCGATGCCATTACCGCTATTAAAGCAGGGAAGCAGGTTGTCGTGGCGGGTGATGATCGACAGCTCCCACCGACGTCATTCTTCGCATCAGGGGACCCTAAAGATGAGGAGATAGTCGAAGACAGCGAATTTACGGATGACATTCAAGTAGGAAACTACGAATCAGTACTGTCCTTAATGAAGTCCATAGTTACGAAGCCTCGACAACTTCAATGGCACTACAGAAGTCGCGACGAGCGTCTAATCGCTTTTTCTAACAAACGAATTTATAAATCCCTTATTACATTTCCTAACTCAAATCAAATAGGAACCCTCAATTTCGCGAACGCCGGATCGGGACCTGACGCAATTAGCAAAGGCGCAACCAATAAGGCCGAAGTACGAAAGGTGGTCGAACTCGTAATAGAACACGCAAGAAATCGACCAAACGAATCACTCGGTCTCATAGCGCTAGGTTCGCCACATGCCAATGCAATTGAATCAGCGCTGAATATTGAAAGAGACCTAAACCAGGAACTTGACGAGTTTATGGAGCTTCATCAAGATGAGCGTTTCTTCGTAAAGAATCTTGAAAGAGTTCAAGGCGATGAACGTGATGCAATCATCCTGACAGCAGGCTACGGGCGTAACGATAAAGGTGAAATGCGATACAACTTTGGACCGATTAACGGTAAGCACGGTGAACGACGTCTAAACGTTGCAACCACACGAGCAAAACAACGAATGACTCTTGTAACCACATTCACAGAACTCGAACTCGAGAAGAGCCAATGCGCAACAGGAGGAATGTCGTTCCTTCGGGATTACGTCGCCTACGTCAGGAGTGGTGGAGACAACTTTGGAGACACAGAAGTAATCCATCCAGAAATCAATGCGTTTGAACGATCAATTCAAGAAAGACTTGAACGCGCAGGGCTTATTCTGGAACCGCAATATGGCGTGGGAAAATATCTAATCGACTTTGCTGTACGAAATCCCAAAGACCTGTCCATCTTCGCGTTGGCAGTGGAATGTGATGGAGCCTCGTATCACAGCCAGCCAACAGCTCGGGAACGAGACAGATTAAGGCAAGAACTATTAGAGAGTCGTGGATGGAAGTTCCATCGAATTTGGTCAACTGACTGGTTTAGAGATCCCGACCTAGAAGTAGAACGTTGTCTTGAGGCTCTTCAATCTGCAATCAAGGACAATTGATTCATTAAGAATGATTCTCGGCGTCGCCTCCATTGGATAAAGATTAGGTCTGTGTCAGGCAAGTACGTGTCATGATCGAAGAACTTCCCAAGAACTACAACCACTCCCGTCACTTCAGCGCCTTGACCGATCAAACTCCAGTGAAGTCTGTAATTTCATAGCGGGTCGAGAATTGGGTGATACTCTCAAAAAAGTGGACCGATGAATGGGGTCATGGGCACGTCATGATGTCAAGCCAACCTGGGGCAGGCCCGCTCAAACACTTATGTTTCTGTTGAAATGGAAATCTTGTTAGCAGCAGGTGGTCCGCAGAGGATTTCGTTTGACTTCGATTTTAGCTGCAGCCACATCTGCCATCGCTTTGTACCACTTGACCACAGGCGGGGCACTGAGAAGTAGATGGATCGATTGAGGATGAGGGTTCCATGTTGTAGGCGGCGTTGTCATCGTCGTGCTTAAAGTTCTCCGGCGCTATTTTCGGGTTAATTTCGTTTGGAAAATTGGACGAAACATCCGAATCGCCAATATTTCGCCACAGTGGAGGTGTGAAGCCCTTTTTTTCAAAGAGAATACCCTGCTTGGAGTACAAAATTCCATTGATTTCTGTTTTAGATACGTCGATGCTGTTTCTGATTTGTCTGGCACTGCTGTTCGGATGGTTTCGGAGAAATGAGACTATTTTGGTCGTCGTTGCTTCCATATGGGGCGAGACTATCATCTCAATGTGTGAGTTCTCTTCTTGACTTTGGGAGGGTCAGCTCCAAGTTTGGCTGACGATTTGTTTTCTGCTAACAACTGGTCCGCCCAGGGTTTAGTTGCACTTGGTACGGATTTGGTACGACCCGGTGAACGCTCATCCGGAAACTGGGGGATTGGCGGGACGGTGGACGCTGAACTCGAGTGACGAAATGGCTAATTGAAGCCAAACAGGATTGTGGGTGACAGTTCTCGTGGATTTCGATTCCCGGCGTCGCCTCAACTGTTTATTGGGTTGCAAGGTCAT
>ERZ889078.2934-NODE-2934-length-11750-cov-11.789226_pt1 | contig 11750 bp, 8 predicted proteins | sample MGYA00521266_ERZ889078 | MGnify/ENA primary metagenome ERZ889078 (study PRJEB32303, sample SAMEA104408618) | aquatic metagenome | biome: Brackish water; feature: Pelagic; material: water | place: Baltic Sea | collected 2014-06-16T06:34:00 | depth 76,534 m ... | reverse complement strand
CACTACCGCGGCCAATGTGGAAATAGCCCTTGTGCTTGGCGTACTGAACAATATTATGGTTGATGAGGAAGTAACTGAAGAACTTCTTCTGTTCAATGATGTCGAGCTCCTTCTTTAAACGGTCTAAAACAATCTTGTTTGGCTTCGGATAGCGGTATTTTATATTCTGCTGACATAGCTGTTCCAGCCGTTCTTTGTCCTCTTGAAACGAACCCAGAAAATGGTGCTGATTGTGCGATATGTTGTAATTGCCGAACTCGAAATTGACGTGGCAATCCTGTAATAGAAGTTTGGTGTTTTGGATGATGTCTGGGAATTCTGCAAACGCATCGTGAAGCATTTCGCAACTCCAAAACGTGTCTTTTTCGGTTGTCTGTTGGTCGGGAGGTAGTTTGCTGAGCAGACAATTCTGGTCGATGGAACGTAGCAATCGGTGTGTGTTGAAATCGTACTTGCTTCGGAATGTCATTGGTTGCAAAGCCACCAACTTTTCTTTCTGTTTTATCCATGGCGAAAACCTCAAACGCATCAGTTCGGTAGGAGCAACCCCCACAAACTCATTCTCTTTCAGTTTGCGATTTGGCGCGTTGGATAACGGATAAATGATGTAAGCGTGAGAGAATTCAGGCGCTTCATCAAGAACCTCTTCGCCATACATTAAGTGCTGAGAAAGATGTTTGTTGATTTCGAGGAAACCATCATTGTTTCGCGCTAGCGCCACGTACTTGGTCTGTGCCTTTACCTTGAAATCGATGCCAACCACAGGATGAACATCAAACTCGCGCGACTGCCGTAAAAACTCCAAGCAAGCGGCAGAACTGTTTACATCTGTCAATGCCACAGATTGCGCTCCTGCGCGAACGGCAATTTCCAGCAATTGCTTGGGGCTTACCGTTCCGTAATGGAAGCTATAATATGAGTGGCAGTTAATTAACAAATGCTTGTGTCTAAATAATCGACATTAATTAGTTTATAATTTAGACTATTGCTATTTTAGTATCCTAATTTCGAGACGTGTTTTTATCAACAAACCTGAAATTTCTTAGAAAGCGAAAAGGTGTTTCGCAAACCGATTTGGCCAAGATGTTGGAGCTAAGTCGCACCACGCTAATTGGTTACGAGAAAGGTGTGCAGCCACCATTTGTGAAACTCATCCGAATGGCAGAGAATTTCAAAATCAGTTTAGATGCCTTGGTACGATATGATTTGACCAAGTTGTCTGTATTTCAGCTTTCGGAAATTGAGCGCGGAATGGATGTAGACATCACAGGGCAGAAGTTGCGCGTGCTGACCACAACCACAGATAGCGCTGGAAACGAGAACATAGAAATGGTGGCGACCAAGGCGCAAGCTGGTTATGCCAATGGTTATGGCGATCCAGAGTTTGTAGGGAAACTACCTAAGTTTCAGTTGCCATTCCTATCCAAGAATAAGAGCTACCGGTGCTTTCAGATAAAAGGAGATAGCATGTTGCCGATACCCGAAAATGCGTGGGTAACGGGTTCGTTTATCCAAGATTGGAATGAGATAAAGAATGGCACGCCTTGTATCATCATTACCAAAGACGATGGCGTGGTTTTTAAGCTGGTTTACAATAATCTAAAGGCTGAAAAAAGCTTTCAGTTGGTGTCAACGAATCGCGTTTTTCAGCCTTATTCGATTAAAGCAGAAGAAGTACTTGAAGTCTGGAAATTCGAAACGTGGAATAGCTTTGAAGTGAGTTGAGTCACTAACCAGAATCATTGTTTGATTCACCTTTGCTTCATGCAATCAAAAACAAAAGGTCAGTTACTTACGTGGTTCCTAGTCTCATTAACCCTCGGACTTGCTCCATTTCATCCTGAACCACACATCGTTGGTAAAATCCGTTGGGTGGCAGGTGGAGCTATTGGTATGACAGGAATGGATTGGTTCGACCTTGTATTTCACGGATTTCCGTGGTTGTTCTTGGCTTATTGGATTTTCAGGTCGATTCGAGAATTATTGGGCAATAAAAAAGCCACTCTGTAGAGTGGCTCTTAAAATAATTTGATGTGCGAGTTATTTAATAATCAATCGAGAAAGGGCATCTCCGATTCTCGTGATATAAACACCTGTTTTCAAATCTGAAACCGAGATTTGAATCATACCAGAATTCTGGTTGATTGATTCTGATTTTACCAATCTCAGTGAAGTGTCATAGAATTCGATTAAGCCAATTTCATTTCCAACAGGAAGTGTAATTGAAATTTGATCAGAAGCAGGATTCGGGTATACATCTAACTGAGTAACCTGAGGGTTGAAAATGCTGTTTCCGCCTCCGCCTAAATCAACGTCAGAAATCTTTGAAATTCCAGTGCTTGTAGCCACCCAAATATTGTCTTGAGAATCAATGGCCAATTGACGAACAACAGGTCCAATTAAACCATCACTCACATCAAACTGTGTCCAATCTGTTCCATTGTAGGCACTGATTCCACCTTCGGTAACCAAGTAATCAACATAAACTGCTGCCCACACATTTCCTTCAGAATCAATCTTAATGTCTTCTACAGGATTAAGCGTATCTGGCGCAGGAAGCGTGAACATGATGGTGTGCTGAGCAATCAACTGTTCTGAGGCATCAAACACCGAAATGCCATCAGAAGTTCCGACCCATTTGTTGTTCTGATCATCTAAAACAATGGCCCGAACCTTATCATTTAATAGGCCTTCGTTTTCGGTTATTTCAGTGAACACACCATTGGTAGATACAGTTATTCCGCCCAATGCGGTTCCCAAATAAAACAAACCGTTATTCTGTTCAGTGATACTGGTTACTCCGCCAAAAGGAAGTCCCTCTCCGGTTCCAAAATTGGTGAAGGTGAGCCCGTCAAACATGCTAATTCCAGCGTTAGTGCCAAACAAAATGCCACCATCAGCCATTTCATAGATTGTCTTTATCCGATCTTCTCCTAGCCCGTCTGCTTCGGTCATGGTGGTCCAGCTAGTGCCATCATAAAAAGAAAATCCGAAATCGGTGCCGATGAGCACGTCTCCGTTCGAAAGAACCTTAATAGCTGTTACTACATCGTCTGCAAACCCAGCATCTGTAGTAGTGTTGTGTGTTGTCCAATTGGTTCCGTCAAAAACAGAAACGCCAGCTTGAGTTCCAAACCACATCACATCATTTTCGGCCACATCCAAACAGTTGACGCCATTGTTTATGAGTCCGTCAGCAACAGTATAATTAGTGAAGGTTTGTGCTTGAGATAACCCAATTGTGAGGATTAATGCAAGGGCAGTAGAAAGTGCTTTCATAGTGTATTAATTGTTGATGATAAGTCGTTTAGTAATTGTCGTTTTTTCAGTAGAAATGGAAACCAAATACATTCCCGAAACTACGTCTGAAACGTCCATTTGTAATGTACCACTTACCGAATAGGATTGCTCCTTCACCAGTTTTCCTTCTATGGAATGAATTCGGATAGATGATGCGGTTGGCTCGATAAACCGAATGAAGAAATTTCCATTTGCTGGGTTTGGGTATAGCGTGGCTTCCAGTTGTTCTTGCTCGGTAATGCTTGTGAAGTTGTTGTTACCGTTAAACGTTGGCGCCATGGTTATCCAAGGTCCCGTTCCATTCGGAAATCTGCCAAAAGCCACATCTGTGATCTGTGCGCCAAAGCTGATGCTGTCAATTTTAGTTCCATCGCCATAATGCAATCCAACAAATTCTCCATTACTGGAAAGCTTGAAATTGGCGTGATTGTCACCTTGCTCACCATCTTCATCGGCCCAAATAATCATGTAGCCATCGGCAGGGATTACGGAGTTCGGTAATGCCCATTTGTCCAAATTGGTGACATCATCTGTGAGGTACAAACCAGAGGTTGAGATGTCGAATTGTGTGGTATTGTAAATCTCAATCCAGTCATCGCTTTCTCCACTTTGATCTAAGGCGGTGAACTCGTTAGAAGCCATCAATTCATTCAAAACTAAGTCGCCTGATGTAATCTGAGATTGAATTTCATAAAACTCGTATGCGGCTCTTTCAGGAGAAAATCTTCCGGCATTAGCGTTTTGAGAATAGATGTAATACTGAATGGTGTTGCCGATGTTTGAAAGAGTCTTTCCGTATGTACCATCGCCAGATGCTCCGTCATTTTGGGTGCCATCATCCAACATAGAAACTGTGGTAAATACATCGTTTGCTCCGTACCGATAAGCTAGTAAAACGTTATCCTCGCCAGTTATTTCAGCAGTAATAGAAACGCTTCCACCTAGAGTAATTGAGGCAGGGCTAGTGTTGACGTTAGAAATGTTTGGAGCTCCAGAAAAACCTGTATAAGAACTCAAATATGTGTTTCTGGTGTTCATTAAATCCGTCAATCCTGGATAGTCGATTAGGTCGCTAATCGTTGAGTTAAGGTTGTTTTGAAAATCGTCATAGCCGTAAAACTTGTTGGTGTCTTGCAGTACGGCTGTGTCAATTAAATCATGCAAGAATTGGGCACGAGTAGAGTAGAGGCCGTTGCCAATGTTCTCTTCCATGATGGTGCGCATATGCGCTAAATACATGCGCTTGTAGGTGCTGTTTTCAAATAGATTTCGCATAAGCGGACGCTCGTAAACCGAAACACTGTTGAGGTGGAGCAGAGGGTCCATTGTTTTCGCTTCCGCGATGGTGAAACCATCCCAATATTCAGATGCATCTGCCAATCGGAAACTGCCAAAAGACATATTCAAATCCCAAAGAATAGGGTTGAATTGGCCGTTCTGTTGCTTGTAGATGTAGTAGTTCTGCGCGTATCCAACATAACTGTCGAAATTGATAAGCGAATAGTTGAACGCATGCATCCAGAGTGTTCTGTCAACGTTTAAAAGCGTTTCAATATCATTTGGGTTTTCGTTCAGAACACCCACCAACTCATACAGGTCTTCCCAACCATAATCCGACTGCAAATCGTAGTACGGATAATAATCTGTTGAATCTGTTCCGTAGCTGTTTCCTAGGTTGGCGTTATCTCCGTCAAAATCCAAATTATCGGGCGCACACTTGAAAAATGAACCGTGGCTTTCGCCATAATGGTCAACTAAAAATGGATCATCTACATCTTCCACACTTGTGAATAATCCCCAGTAAACATTATTGATGTAAACACGAGCAAAATTGGCTTGAGAGGCGGGCATATATTTGCGGGCAATCTCGTAGCTCAAAACTTCGCGAAGGAATGATGGGTCTTGAATAACGTTGCCCAATTTCAGCTTGGTAACACCGTTGTAATCCTGATTGCCGTGAACATAATCTAACTTTATGTTGAACGGGTTTTTAGTTCTATCTGTACTTACAGAACTAAAGCCTTTGTAGCGTATTCCAACGCTGTCTAAAACCTCACCGTTAATCTCCAAATCGCAGGTTAAACGGTCATTATCGCCAGCCACATAAAGCGCATCCAGTAATTGATCCCAGTTTGATTCATAGAACGTAATTCGAATCTCCTGAATGGTATCAGTATGATAGAAATTAGATTGCCCGAGCACATTGCTCAGGCATCCAATTACTAAGAATAATGTCAGTCTCAAGCCCATTAATTAGTGGCTCACAGAAACTTTACGGGTAATTCTATCTCCACTTTCAAAATCGATGGTGATGAAATAGAATCCGTTTGTAGCGTTTGTTAAATCGATAGCATTTGAATTGCTTGAAGCCAATACTTCACTTCCCAGCATATCGTAAACCGAAATAGCCGTAATGCTTTCGTCAGCTGGAATTCCGCTTATGTTGAAGATTCCATTTGATGGATTTGGATAGATGGAAATGTTTTCAGATTCAGCTTCGTCAATTCCAACCAATCCGCATGGGTCGGCTCCTAAAAGTGCTGTAAGACCAGGATGATCACACTCATATCGGAACGCTTTTTTTGGACCAGCTGCGTACTGCCAAACCACATTATCTTGGTCATCCACTTCATACATGTATTCATCAGCCACATTTATAAAAACGTTTCCGTTGCTCATTCTGTCTGACGAAGATTGGCCATCTGAGTCTTCTAGACATTCGTGACGCAAATCATACGTTGCAGGCAAGTACGCTTGGCCCGCTGTCAAATCGTAGTTATAACCGTTAAGCGGAGGATTGAATGCATCCACTACGGAGTGCCCGTTGTTTCCCTCGTTATTAAATATTTGTATGTAACCTGCATTCGGTCTTCCAGCTTTTACCCAACGTGCATCATGTGTTGCTGCTGGTATAATTGTAGATCCTGGAGCATCATAATTACCTGGATTTCCCCACCGGTAAAGAATGTCTCCGCCCATTCCTGCATTCCCTCCTGCATGAGTTGCAGCTTCAGAAGTAGTAGTGCTATGATCGATAACATATATCTCGCTTAAGTGTCTTGAACTGAAAACGATTTGATCCAATTCTGGGTTGTAATCGATGCCATTTACATGAAACCAATCTCCACCGCCTCCAGGAGGGCCACCGCCACCAGTAACTAAGTTCATATCAAACAGTTCTGGATGATCTGCAACTACCCCATAATTATCTTTTGAGGCATCGTGATCTTGCACAAAGTGATCCCACATGTGCCATTCCCAAATAACTTGACCTCCATTGCCGTTCTGCTGAACTTCCACAATATGATCTGGCCATTTACTGCCTGAACTTGAATAGCCAGCCTGTTCCATTTCTGCAGCAGATTTTACTTCCCAGGCAATGAGCAGAACATTTCCATTCGGCATCAAGCAGATATCGTGATGAGAAACGTAGGTTGAACTAGAGTAAGTAAATTCCCAAACGATGTCGTTGTTCGAATCAATTGACACAACTTTTCCTCCAACTGCCGCACCATTAAGGGTATTACCTTGATTTACGGCTCCGTAAACGAAGTTTCCGTTGTCATCCAACGCGCAAGCATAATTGGCAGAACTTGGTAAGCTCCAACTTTTAGCAATGTCGCCTTCGTCATCTATTAGATAGGCGTTGTTTTGGTTTTGATTAGCATAAAGGGCATAACCGTTAAAGTCTTGCGCCCAAGTGGGTGCAGTCATTAAAATGAATGCGAAAAGAGGAAATAGTTTTTTCATACTGCTATTAGTGTTTCGTTCTGTTTTATTGATTTACTGTGAACTGACTCGGAAAATCAACTTTGGTTTAATTACATGTTTAGACGACATAACAATTGGCATCCTTCGTTTGTGCGGAATAAAAAAAAGCCACCGAATTTCGGTGGCTTTTCAAAACCTATAGTTTTCGGGTTACTCCCAGATTATTCTATCCGCAGATTCGTACCAAGCAACGTAATGCTTTTGGTAGATTTTCTCAATCGGATTACGCTTAATCTTCATGGTTGGAGTGAGTAATTCGTTCTCAACAGTCCAAGCTTCTTTAATCACAATAGCTTTCTTCACTTGCTCGTGATGGTCCAATTCTGGATTCACTCTGTCAAGTGTTTTAAGGATGCTATCTGTAAGTTCAGTTTTGGATTTTAGAGCGCCTGATTCGGAAATAACCATTAATGCAATTGGTTGAGGAATTCCATCTCCAACAATACAAACTTGATCAAGGTCTGAATTCTCAGAAAGCTTCATTTCAATTGGAGAAGGAGCAACATACTTTCCTTTAGTGGTTTTGAAAAGATCTTTCACTCGGCCGGTAATTTTCAAGAAACCTTCATTGTCAATGTAGCCCTCGTCTCCTGTTCGTAGCCAGCCGTCAACCATTGTCTCGGCCGTCAATTCTGGCTCTTTGTAGTAGCCATCCATTAATGCTTCGTGCTTTACAAGAATTTCTTTGATGTCGCTCAATTTTACATCACAATCAGGCAGTGGTTGCCCAACGTATCCAACCTTAATTGCGTCATTTCTCGTAACGTGGCTGTAACAACAGTTTTCAGTCATCGCGTAAGCTTCCTGAATATTGATGTCCAGTTTTGCAAACCAATTTATGAGTGAGTCTGGTGTAGGAGCTGCACCTGTGAACACATTTTGAGCTTCGTCAAGTCCTAATCCTGCCTGGATTTTCTTTTTCACAATTCCATTAAGAATTGGAATTTTCAGAAATAAGTCCAGTTTTTTCTGGGGCATTTTGCCCAGAATTCCCTGCTGGAATTTGCTCCAAATTCGTGGAACTCCTAAGAATACCGTTGGTTTTGTTTCAGCCAAATTTGCGGCAAACGTATCCAACGATTCAGCAAACGACACTTCACTTCCTGTGTAGATACTACCCATTTCAACCAACAGTCTTTCTGCTATGTGGCAGAGTGGGAGGTAAGAGAAGAATCGCTGTGTATGCGGCTGCAATCGTAGCTCTTCCATTGCTTTTTCAGCAGCCCATCCAAAATTGTGAAACTTGTGCATTACACCTTTAGGCATACCGGTAGTTCCAGAAGTGTAAATAATCGTAGCTAAATCCTTTGGGTCACGATGCACGTTATCCTTGATAGGGGTAACATCTTTTACCAAATCATTCCATTCGTCATAACCCTGCTCAGCGTAGAAAGGGAAAGCAATGCACTTCACGTTATCTGGAACTCCAGGTCGCATAGACGCCCAATCATCCAATTTTCCAACGAAAAGCAATTTCGATTCGCTGTGTTCTAAAATCTGCTTGATGGTTTCATCATTCAAATTTGGATATAACGGAACACCACAGTATCCTGCCATTTGAATTGCCAAATCGGTAATTATCCAGTGCGCACAATTCTTAGAAATCATGGCAATCTTAGTGCCTGGTTCATAACCAAGTCCCTTCAGATAAGCGGCCATTTTCCGTACCTCCTGCCCCGTTTCTTTCCAGGTCCATTCGTGCCATTTTCCGTTAATTGGTTGGCGCATGTAAACTAAGTCGGGAGATTCTCTTTCCCAACGGTACATCATATCTAAAGGAAGCGGACGACTCATTGAAGGTGTTTTAGTACTGATTAGTGTTATTTCTAATAGGTTCAAAAATAAGGCTTCAATCATAGAAATCAAGCGAATGTTTCGGAGAGCTAATTGTTAGAAATCCAAGCATTCATGAGTGCGGGAAATTACCGTTGCGAAGTCGGAACGCAATGTTAAATAGGTAAAATGAAACTTTTGATGTGATTGAAGGTTAAAACAAGCTGAACTAGGAACTCAAAGTCGTTGTTTGATTATGGCTAATTGGAGCTGATAAACTGAAAAGTAACATTGGCTTATGGCAAATAAAGTAGTATTGGTGGATGACGATCAGATGTATCTGATGATTCTGAAACAGCAGTTTAAAGACGATTCGAATTACGAAGTTGCGGCTTATACCACAGGCGAGCAGGTGCTCGATAGCGATCAAAATGTTGATTTATTGATTGTGGATTATTATTTAAACAGCGATAAGGCTGATGCAATTAATGGCATGGAACTGGTTCGTAGAATGCGAGAAAAGCAACCGCATTTACCATGCATTGTCCTTTCATCTAGAGCCGATTTAAGTGCGACTAGCAACAACGATTACCTAATGGGACTACTCGATTTTAATCGTTCTGGTTTGCCTGCGGAGTATGAGAAAGGTGCCTTCTTTTACATAATGAAGAATACTTCAGCTCCTAAAAATGTGAAGGAATTGGCGTTTCGACTGGTTTAATTTTTTCACTCATGAGCAGGATCATAAATGTCGCAGTAGTGGAAGATGATGCTTCTTGGTTGAAGCTTCTAACGAATGAATTAGGGTCTGAACCCTCACTTTCGGTACGGACCTATGAAACTGCTGAAGATCTTTTGGCAGACGAATCTTTTGAACCACAGATTATTGTGGTGGACTATTATTTGAATGGCTCGATAGCAACCGCAATGAATGGGATGGAGTTGATACGTGCATTACGTGCAGCTAAGCCTGGTTTGCCTTGCATTTTACTTTCTTCTAAAGCAGATTTAACCACAGCAAGTAAACACGAAGATTTGGTTGAAAGTCTAACTTATAATCGGGAAAAGACTCTTCAATTACTAGCTGATGGCGCGTTTTTCTATTTTATGAAAAACAGCCACGCTCCTAAGAAAATGAAAGACCTGTTACTAAGAATTACAAGATTAATTGAAGTGTGAGGCCATAACAGTGTTGTACGTTTTGCTGGCATCACTCACTTTTCCGAAATCTTCGTCATCAACCATCATTTGGTTGTTTGCGGTAACTGTTCCAAGCAGAGAATAATCTACATCAGAAGACGACATTAATTCTACAAATCGCTCTTGGTTATTCGGAGAAACAGAAACAATAGCTCGGCTCTGGCTTTCGCCAAAAAGGAAGGCATCTTTCCTAATTTCTGAATCAGTTTCAATCTTAAATCCCAAACCATTTGGTAGAGCAGATTCCAGAACTGTCACGAATAATCCACCGTCAGAAATATCATGAACGGAAGCAACGGCCTTCTCATTTATTAGTTCGAGAATTTGTTGCTGTAGCGTGTGCTCTTCGTTCAAATCCATATATGGTGCAGGAGAACCTTTTATGCCTCTGAAGCTGTACAAATATTCCGAAGAGTTGACATCGTTTCTGGCCGTTCCAACCAAATAAATGAGGTCGTCAGCTTTCTTGAAGTTCAAAGTCATACGGTTGCCCTTATCAGCAAGGAGTCCAACCATGCCAATGGTTGGAGTAGGGAAAACAGGTTCTGTTTTATCTCCAAAAACCGATTGGTTGTAGAAGCTAACATTACCACCAGTAACTGGCGTGTCGAACTTACGGCAAGCCGCTCCCATTCCTTTAATTGCTCCGACAAATTGCCAGTAAACCTCCGGAGAATATGGATTTCCAAAGTTCAGACAATTCGTAACGGCCGTTGGCTCAGAGCCAGTACAAACAAGATTTCTTGCTGCTTCTGCCACGGCAATCTGAGTCCCTTTTTCAGGGTCAGCATTCACGTAACGCGAGTTGCAGTCAACCGTCATAGTCAACGCTCGATTGCTGTCTTTGATGTTTACAACCGCAGCGTCAGATGGCGCGTTTGTACTCATATTCACGGTTCCAACCATACTATCGTATTGCTCGGTAACCCAGTTTTTTGAAGCGATATTTAAATGACCGATGAGGTGCCAAGCTGCGTCTTTCAAACTTTCTGGCTCAGGCAGTTGGTCAATATTGAATTTTTGGAATTCAGCGTAATAAGCAGGCTCCTTGTATTCGCGCTCGTAAACTGGAGCACCACCACCTAAAACCAAATCCCATGCTGGGAGTTCAGCCTTCAATTCACCGTTCATGAAGTAACGAAGGGTTCCGCCTTTCTCTCCAAGGTTTGGTTCTGTCACAATGCCAATTTCAACGCAGTTCAAATCCCACTTATCGAACACAGCCAATACAGCTTCTTCCTTTCCTTTTTCAACTACAATGAGCATGCGCTCTTGAGATTCGCTCAAAAGGATTTCCCAATCAAGCATATTGTCTTGACGAGTTGGAACTTTATCCAACCAGATATCCATTCCGTGACCTCCTTTCTCGCTCATTTCCGATGTGGAACAAGTAATTCCAGCTGCTCCCATGTCTTGCATGCCAACCACTGCACCAGTTTCAATCACTTCTAACGAAGCTTCCAACAATAATTTCTCTTGGAATGGATCTCCAACCTGAACCGCTGGTAAATCTCCAGCACTTTCTTCCGTAATGTCTTTACTTGCAAAAGCTGCTCCGTGAATCCCGTCTTTTCCTGTTGAAGAACCAACGATAAAAACAGGATTTCCAGTTCCGTAAGAAGTAGCGGAAACCATCTTTCCAACTTCTAGTGTTCCAACCGACATGGCGTTAACCAATGGATTTTGGTTGTAGCATTCATCAAAGA
>ERZ889078.2933-NODE-2933-length-11750-cov-13.730740_pt1 | contig 11750 bp, 5 predicted proteins | sample MGYA00521266_ERZ889078 | MGnify/ENA primary metagenome ERZ889078 (study PRJEB32303, sample SAMEA104408618) | aquatic metagenome | biome: Brackish water; feature: Pelagic; material: water | place: Baltic Sea | collected 2014-06-16T06:34:00 | depth 76,534 m ... | reverse complement strand
TGGCTCAATAACCAAGGTGCCTGTGGTTGGGTTTGGATACAAACGCAATCCATAACCCGACATGTTTTCGGCCTCCGCAAGGTTGTTGATTACCACTCCTTCAGTTGCGCCTTTGTAATAGGCTAGGCCACCAGCTAGGTTGCCAATAATCAATTCTGGCAGTTGGTCGTTGTTTAAATCGCCCAAACAAATGGTAGACCGTTCGCCCTCATAAACAGGAAACTCGCCCGCATTATTAAAAGAGGGCTTAACCGTCAAAGTGAAGTTAGGCCGCTCCATATTCGAACCTTCATAGACAATGCCGCAGCCGCTAAAATTATTTGAACTACTGTATGCATTAGAATTAAAAGAAGTGGTGGAGAATTGCACGTTCAAATCGTCTGTTGCGCCTGGATTGGTCTGAAACCAACAGAATTCGATAATGAGGTTTGATTGCCCATCCCAAACTATTGGGGTTTGTGCGGTGTATTCTACCAACCCTTGCGGTACGGTACCTGTCGAAACGAAGTAAACACTCGAAAATCCATCGACAAAACCATTGAGTTCGTCAAGATTTGTTTGACCCATTTTTACATAAAATTGAGCGTGGGTCGCACTGGGTCCATTTTCTGTTTCTAAGGCTAACTTTTCTATGACGCCTTGCGCCAAACCAGCGTCAGTTAGTTCGTCTGCCCGCAGCAAATATTGGTTGCGCCCACTTTTAGTGGAGAATCCAAAAGGTGTTGTTTCGTTTGATGTACTGAATGTAGTGCCATCGCCAATGTCAGCTATTAATTGCTCTGGGCCATTTATTACAGATGTGATTCCATTGTAGAGGTCAATTACCCCGCTTTCTGAACCTACAAGCATTTGTATTTCTCCTTCATTTTCGAACATATACGGAGCGCTATACCCGAAAGAAAGCCCGTTTCTGCGCATGTCTACACCGCCCCAGCCGCTGTTGTCCAACACAAAAGTTGGGCTTTGCGCTGTGCCTTCGTTCATATATAGATTAAGATTGCCGTTTCGTTCGCCAATTACCAAGTCAAGAAGAAGGTCTCCGTCTACGTCAAACAAAAACGGAGTGGCAAACTGCCCTGTAATGTTAATGCCCTGAAAGCCTGGAGAAGTGAGTGTAAAACTGCATGGATTTCCTGCTCCTGCGCTATTCTCAAAATAATGTACCAAGCCGGCAGCGTCACCAATTATCATATCGTAATCTCCGTCAGCGTCAAGGTCACCAAATGTTGGCGCCACATTGCCAAGTCCAAGGGTTGAAATACCGTTGAGGTTTCGGTTTTGTAGGGTGAATTCAGGTTGCGTGGCAGTGCCTGTGTTTCTGTAATATGCTAGCTGAGAGGAGTAGGTTCCAGTACTCACAAAATAACCTCTATTGCCAACCAAAAGGTCGGTAAGTCCATCTTGGTCGTAATCGAAAAGTACGGGGTATGCCGCAGTTCCAAGTTCAATCATTTCGTCTTGCAAAAAGTTATTCTTCACATAGCTTAAGTCAAAGGCTGAACTAGAATTGTTTGTGTACAAATAGCTTCCATGGTAATCATGACCATTATTTTCCTGATAAGGTGAAGCGATTAAATCAACCTTCCCATCGTTGTTTACGTCTGCCAAAAACGCTGCAGGAAAGGTGTAAATGTTAATAGGGTCCGTGTTAAGGAAGTTTTGAGGAAAGGTTAAATCTTGGGCTCCCATGTTGGCACTTGTTGCATCGCCATCATTTGTAAGAATATTCATGGTGTTGAAGCTTACAATACTTACAACAAGGTCTTGGTCTCCATCGCCCTCAATGTCCAATCCAAGCATGGTAAAACCAGAATGAGCACCTGCGTTAGCTGCCGATTGTTGCGTAGCGCCTATGTTATTTCCTCCCTTGCAGCTAACATTCAGATTTACCGAAACAGAAGAAGGATCCTCTTCAAAATTCCCCCAGCAAGGGTCGGCAAGAATCATTGTCATACTATCGGGTATTCCATACAATTCCATCGATTGATTTTGATGGTATTCGGCTGCAGTTCCAAAGAGACTAAACGTAACCACATCCATATCAGAATCTCCATCCACATCCATAATAGCAGGCAAATCGGTTGGACTTACATATATGTTTATCAAACCGTTGCCATAGTCTGATAGTAATTTCCCTGTAATGAGTGTAAATATGAGGGTGTCTTCATTTCCATCATTTCTATAAACAGCCATTCCTCCGTTGGAATAGCTGAAAATGTCTGTTTTCCCGTCTGCGTTAAAATCACGAAGCAGAATCCAATCGTGCAGTCGTGGTCTTGACGGACTGTGTTGGTTGGTAAACATTTCTCGATACTCGGAAGCAATTTCTAGTTCGTTTGAGGCATTTGTTCTAAGACAAACAATCTTGTCTCCGCTTTTATCAAAAACCAATAAATCGTTTCTACCATCAGAATCAAAATCCATGTTCGAGAACTGTGGATGGTTTAATCCACCTGCCCAAGGGAAACTGAGCACCCCATTTTCTTCAGTTACTTGTACTGAGTCAAACCTGTTGAAGTAAAGCTGACCGTAACTCGAAAATTGAAGAAATAAAAAGGCAAGGCAAAAAATGATTCTCATTAGTTGTATCGGGTTTATAGAATGACAAATGTAAAGGCAAAAGGTTGCTCAGGTAGGATGATTTATCTACTCAATAGAAGCTTATTTGTTACGCTTTAGCGAAATGCAACTTGCCATTATTGTAATTAGGCAGATATGTGCGTTTACCGTGTTTTTATATTCTTAAAATGTTGGATTTAGCTTCAAAATCCTGTATTGCTATTGAAAGGGTGTTCTTCTATATTTGCACGCTCTAAAAATTAGAGCAATAACTATACATTATATATAATGCAGAATAAAGGCGCTATAAGAGTTTTCGCCATACTACTCGCACTGGTATGTTTATACCAACTTTCCTTTACGGTGGCTACCAAGATGGCTGAGTCTACTTATGAGGAAATGAGTTTGACGGACCAGAAGGAGGCGGATAAGTATTTGGAGGACTTCCGTTACAACATGGTGGTGAAAGAGTTTACCTACTCTGAGTGTAAAGACCAGGAACTTAACTTAGGTCTTGACCTTAAAGGCGGTATGAACGTTACACTTGAAATTTCCATTCAGGAAATGGTAAAGTCGTTGTCGAACTACAGCACCGATTCAACCTTTAATCAGGCAATTGCAAATGCTACTGCAGCACAAACCGATGCTCAGGAAGATTTTGTAACACTTTTCGGAAGAGAATTCGAGAAAATTGACCCGAATGCGCGACTAGCGTCTCCAAAAATTTTCGGATACACTTTGAAAGATAAAGTGAAAGGTGATGCAACAAATGCAGATGTTCTCAAGGTAATTCAAGAAGAAAAGGAAGCTGCTATTGAGCAAGCTTTTGAAGTACTAAGAACACGTATCGATAAATTTGGTGTTACTCAGCCAAATATTCAACGATTAGAAGGAAGCGATCGAATTCTTGTGGAGCTTCCAGGTGTTAAGGAACCGGATCGTGTTAGAAAACTTCTTCAGGGAACAGCTCAATTAGAGTTTTGGGAAACTTTTGAAAATGAAGAAGTGTACGGCTATTTAGCTGAAGCCAATAAGTTAATTAGAGATATTGAAGCAGGTGAGACGAAGAAAGATACTTCAGATCAAGTGACAGGAGAAGATGTGGATGTAGTAGATGTTGCGGTCGCTGAACCAGATTCTTCAGGCTCATTACTTGAGCAATTTGGTGGAGATTCTACCGAATTAAGCGATGAAGAAGGATTGGCAGAATTTCAAAAGAACAGCCCATTGTTTGCTGTGCTTTCGCCATCTGCTAATCAACAAGGGCTATATGGCGGACCAGTTGTAGGTCTTGCAGCAGTAAAAGACACTGCCAAGGTGAATAAGTACTTGGCAATGGAACGTGTTCAGGCGATTTTTCCACGAGACATGAAATTCTATTGGACAGTTAAGCCAATCGACTCAGAAAATCCAGCCAGAGTTCATCAATTGGTTGCTATTAAAGTAACTAGTAGAGATGGTGTGCCACCTTTAGATGGTTCTGCCATTAAGGACGCTTCTGCAGATTACGGTCAGTTTAGTTCTAATGCAGAGGTTACGATGAGAATGAATGCTGAGGGCTCTGCTGCCTGGAAAAAGTTAACCGCTAGTAATGTTGAACGATCTATAGCAATTGTACTTGATGATTACGTTTACTCATTCCCAACCGTACAGCAAGAAATTTCTGGCGGAACTTCAAACATCACAGGAAACTTTACAATAGACGAAGCAAATGACCTTGCTACGGTTCTTAAAGCTGGTAAACTTCCTGCTCCAGCAAGAATTGTTGAAGAAGCAGTAGTTGGTCCAACACTTGGCTCAGAGTCTTTGATAAAAGGAATGGTTTCGTTCCTAGGAGCTATTGTTCTTGTGTTGATATTCATGATTCTTTACTACGGAACTGCTGGTTGGGCTGCTAACCTTGCGCTTGTTGCAAACGTGTTCTTCGTGTTTGGGGTTCTTGCTTCGCTTGGTGCGGTTCTTACGCTTCCGGGTATTGCTGGTATCGTTCTTACCATTGGTATTTCCATTGACTCTAACGTTCTGATCTTTGAAAGAATTAGAGAGGAACTAGCGAAAGGTACTGGAATGAGATTGGCGGTAACTCAAGGTTATAACGCTGCTTATTCAGCGATTATCGATGCAAACGTGACATCACTCTTAACGGGTATTATCCTTTACATATTTGGTACAGGACCAATTCAAGGTTTTGCAACCACTTTAATCATTGGTATTTTCTGTTCATTGTTTGCTTCTATCTTCCTAACACGATTAATTTTTGAAGGAAGACTTTCTCGTAAAAAGACAATCACTGTTTCTACAGGAATTTCTAAAGGAGCTTTCAAGAATGTAAACTTCGATTTTATCAAAAAACGTAAAATCGCTTACATCTTCTCAGGTGTTGTGATTGTTGCTGGAATTGCTTCTATGGGTGCGAGAGGATTTAACTACGGAGTTGATTTCCTAGGAGGTCGATCTTACATGGTTGAGTTTGTCGATGACGTAAATACGGAAGAAGTAGCTAGCGCTCTTGGCGATGCTTTTGGAACCGCACCAACGGTAAAGACATTTGGTGAGTCAAATCGAGTTAAGGTTATTACTGCCTATAGAATTAATGATGTTGGCGAAACTGTTGATGATGAGGTTCAGGCTGCGTTGGTTTCAGGTCTTTCTCAGATTGAAGGAAATGCTAGCCAAATACTAAGCTCACAGAAAGTGGGACCAACGATTGCAGATGATATTAAGAGATCAGCGGTTTTGTCTGTTTTGTTTTCACTCATTGCCATCTTCTTATATATCCTTTTACGATTTAAGAAATGGCAGTACAGTTTAGGAGCGGTAATAGCCTTGTTTCATGATGTATTATTTGTGCTGTCATTGTTCTCTTTGGGTTATGGTTTTATGCCATTTAGCATGGAAATTGACCAGGCATTTATTGCAGCGATTCTAACGGTAGTTGGTTATTCTATTAACGATACTGTTGTTGTGTTTGACCGTATTAGAGAGTACCTGAATGAGCATCAGGCGAAGAAACACTCTATTAAAACGGTTGCTAATAATGCACTTAATAGCGCTTTAAGTAGAACGGTTATTACATCCTTGACCACGTTTATCGTGTTGTTGGTTCTTTTCCTTGCGGGAGGAGAAACAATTGCGGGATTCTCTTTCGCACTTCTTGTAGGTGTGGTTGTTGGAACCTATTCTTCCGCCTTTATTGCAACTCCTGTAATGCTGGAGTTTGTGAAAGATGAGCCAGAATCGGAAAAAAAGAAAAAGAAATAATAAAAGGCTCCGAGAAATCGGAGCCTTTTTAATTTTACATCATGAACCCAACATTACTTTTTCTGAGTTTAGGCGGAGGCGAAATTGTAGTCGTGTTGTTGGTCATTCTTTTATTCTTTGGTTCAAACAAAATACCTGAGTTAGCGCGTGGACTTGGACGAGGTATGCGAGAATTTAAAGATGCTACCAGTAGCGTTCAGCGTGAGATTGAAGACAGTATGAAGGATACAACTCCGAAGAAAACAGTACCTAAACCAACTCCAGCTCCAAAGGCTCAGCCCAGAGAAGATTAGTAATTCTTGATTTTGTTTAGTGTAAGGCCCAATTTTGGGCCTTTTTTGTACTTGAAAATTAATAAAACCACTTTTTTATCGCGACACCCCTGAAAAAATAGGGGTCTGTTAGGAAAAAGTTAATAATTAAATTTTTCAGGTCTCTTTCATCTGCTACCTTTGCGGCATAATATCACAAAACCCAACTATTTCACTCATTATGAAGGTAAAACTGGAATACATTTGGCTTGACGGTTACGAGCCAACCCAAAACATGAGATCTAAAACCAAGGTCGAAGAGCATGAAAATTTTCAAGGAACATTAGAAGAGCTAGGTAACTGGTCGTTTGACGGTTCTTCAACTCAACAAGCAGTTGGAGGGTCTTCAGATTGTCTATTGGTTCCTGTTGCTATTTTTCCAGATCCTGCTAGAGACAATGGTTGGTTGGTTATGACAGAAGTTTACAATGCTGACGGAACACCGCATGTGTCTAACGGTAGATCTACCATCCAAGATGAGGATAATGACTTCTGGTTCGGTTTTGAACAAGAATACTTTATCATGGATAGAGAAACTGAATTGCCTTTAGGATTCCCAAGAGGTGGTTATCCAGGACCACAAGGAATGTACTATTGCTCAGTTGGCGGAAGACACACCTTCGGAAGAGAATTAGTTGAAGAACACGCTGATCTTTGTATTGCTGCAGGTTTAAACTTTGAGGGAATTAATCAAGAAGTAGCTTCTGGACAATGGGAGTTTCAATTGTTTGCGAAAGGAGCAAAGAAAGCCGGTGATGAGGTTTGGGTTGCTAGATACTTGTTGGATAGACTTACTGAAAGCTATGGCTGGTATATTGAATACCATCCAAAGCCAATTAAAGGAGATTGGAATGGCTCTGGAATGCACGCAAACTTCTCGAATACTACTTTAAGAACATGCGGTTCTAAAGAGGTTTATGAAAGAATTTGTGAGGCTTTTAGACCTCTAACAGAGGAGCATATTGATGTATATGGAGCTCATAATGACCAACGATTAACTGGTTTGCATGAGACCGCATCTATCAGCGACTTCTCTTACGGTATATCTGATAGAGGTGCTTCAATCAGAATTCCGTTAATGACTGTTGAAAAAGGTTGGAAAGGTTATTTAGAAGACAGACGACCAGCTTCTAACGCGAATCCATACAAGGTTGCTGCTAGAATTATTAAAACGGTATCTGAAGCGGAAGCAAAGCTAGTTAGCGCCTAATCTATTTTATGAACAACAAATTAAGGCTCGGAATTTCCGAGCCTTTTTTGGCTAAAACAAGAGCATGTCAACACAAAGATTTCAAGCATTGCAGGAGGTTAATAGAAGAAAGCCTGTTGATGTAAAACTGCCAGACGATAAAGTTTCAAACTACTTTGCCTCTTCCGTTTTTTCGTGGAAGGTAATGCGGGAACATCTACCAGCGGAGGTTTACACCACCTTACGTACATGCGTAGATAAAGGCGGACAGATTGATAGAGGAACTGCAGAACAAGTAGCCGCTTCCATGAAATCTTGGGCACTCGGTAAAGGAGCAACGCACTACACACATTGGTTTCAACCACTTACTGGTTCAACCGCAGAAAAGCATGACGCCTTTTTTGAGCCCTTGGCAGATGGCTTTTCAATGGAAGCCTTTGGAGGAGATAAGCTAATTCAGCAAGAACCAGATGCATCAAGTTTTCCAAATGGAGGAATACGAAACACTTTCGAAGCTAGAGGTTACACTGCCTGGGACCCTTCATCTCCCGCATTTGTAATAGGCAGAACGCTATGTATTCCTACGGTTTTTGTTGCGTACACTGGAGAATCGCTCGATCATAAAGCGCCTTTATTGCGCTCAGTTCACTTTTTGGATAAGGCCGCCACCACCGTAGTTCAGGAATACTTCGATAGAAACGTATCAAGAGTTATTTGTACCCTCGGTTGTGAGCAAGAATACTTTTTAGTTGACCGAGCACTTTTTAACGCTCGCCCAGATTTGGCACTTACTGGCAGAACGCTTTTCGGGCATTCGTCTGCCAAAGACCAGCAGTTGGATGATCATTACTTCGGTTCTATTAATGATAGAGTTACCGCTTACATGCGCGATTTTGAAACCGAGGCCCTGAAGCTTGGCATTCCCGTAAAAACCCGGCATAATGAAGTTGGCCCAGGGCAATTTGAATGCGCCCCAGTATTTGAGGAGGTGAGCTTGGCGGTAGATCACAACCAATTATTAATGGATGTGATGGAGAAGGTTGCTTTTCGTCACGATTTCCGAGTTCTTTTTCATGAAAAACCATTTGCTGGTATAAACGGTTCTGGAAAACACAACAATTGGGCTCTAGCCACAGATACGGGTAAGAATCTTCTTAGCCCAGGTAAAACACCCAAGAAGAACATTCAGTTTCTAACCTTTTTCATCACCACAATAAAGGCGGTTCATGAACATGCAGATTTGCTGAGGGCCAGTATTGCAAGCGCAAGTAATGACCATCGTCTTGGGGCTAATGAAGCTCCACCGGCAATTATGTCCGTTTTCATAGGGTCTTTTTTAAGTCAGGTATTGGATGATATTGAACAGTGGGTAAAGCAAGGAGAAAAATTGTCTCCAGATGAAAAAACCGAGCTCAAACTCAGCATTATCAAGATTCCCGAAATATTATTGGATAATACCGATAGAAACAGAACATCACCGTTCGCATTTACCGGAAACAAATTTGAGTTTAGAGCAGTTGGCTCTACAGCTAACTGTTCTTCTGCTATGATGGTGCTGAATACTATTGTTGCAGACCAGTTGGTTAAGTTTCATGAAGAGGTGCAAAGCCTTGTTGCCACTGGAATGAAGAAGGATGATGCAATTTTTCAGGTATTGAGAAGATATATCATCGATTCTAAAAAGATTCGATTTGAAGGCAATGGATATGGCGAAGAGTGGGTGAAGGAGGCGGAAAAGCGAGGACTTTCTAATATCAAAACTACTCCAGATGCACTGGATTTGGTGTTAACTCCTAAATCGAGAAAACTCTTTGAACTCAATGAGATTTTAAGCGAACGAGAATTAGATGCGAGGTATGAGATAGATCTTGAGCGTTACACTAAAAAACTTCAAATAGAATCTCGTGTGATGGGTGATTTAGCTACCAATCACGTAATTCCAACGGCAATTGAATACCAGAATGTTCTTATTGCAAACGTAACGGGGTTGAAGCAGGTGCTTACCAAAAAGGAGTTTGAAGTCTTGGCAAGCGAACCTATGAGCATTATTAGAGAGATTTCTCAAAGAATGACAGCAATCCGTAAGCTTGTAGAAGGGATGACTGAGCAAAGAAAAGTTGCCAATAAGCACCAGAGTCCAAGAGCCCAAGCGGGGGATTATTGCAATAATGTGTTACCATTTTTCAATCAAATTAGAAGGGAAGTAGATAGGTTAGAGTTAGTCGTCTCTGATGAGTACTGGCCTCTACCTAAATATCGGGAGCTTCTTTTTAATAGATAAGACGTTTCCGTACAATGTTATTGTAAAGTTTGACGGGCATTGGCTCTCAATCATTTACCACTTAAGTAGGAGTAATGTTGCGGGTTGGGTAATCAAATAATTCTTTATTTTAGCGCCCGTGTTAAAACAAGCATAAAGACCATGAGAATAACCAAGTTCTTACTAATAGCCATCATTGCAGGATTGTTTTCAATCAATGCAAGTGCCCAGAAAGATCATCTTGCTGAGGCGAATCTTGCATATGATGCAAAAGAATATTTCAAAGCGATAACGCTTATGAAAAAAGCCTATTCTAAAGAAAAGGATAAGGCAAACAAGGCTGAAATAATCTTTAAAACAGCCGAAAGCTATCGCTTTGTTAATGATATAAAGCAAGCGGAAACTTGGTACCGTAAGGGTATTAAGATTAAGTATCCTGAAAACAAGATTCAGTTGTATTACGCTGATGCGCTTAAGGCAAACGGAAAGTTTGAAGATGCGATTGTGGAATATGAGAAGTATGCTGAATTAGCACCAGAAGATCCAAGAGGAAAGAATGGTGCTGAAGCGTGTGCTCTTGCTCAGAAATGGATTGATAATCCATCTCGTTATGTAGTTGAGAATGAGGTTCAATTGAACGGTAAGCAAATGGATTTTGCTCCATCTTACGCTTCTGCTAATCACAAAGACGTGTATTTCACATCATCTAGAGACAATGCTTCTGGAAACGATGTAGATGGATGGACCGGACAAGGATTTACTGATGTCTTTACAGCATCAATTGACAATAAAGGAAAGTGGAGCAAGCCTAAGCCGCTCCCTGCTACAATCAACAGTATATATAATGAAGGTGCTTCTGTTATGAACACAGACTTCACTGCTTTAATCTTTACGCGTTGTGGTGTGAAGAAAAAAGTGAAAATGGGCTGTGAGCTGTATCATTCTAAGAAGTCAGGAGACAGCTGGTCAGAGCCAGAATTATTACCATTCTTCGCTAAAGCTGAAGGAGATGATAGTACTCAAGTAACCGTGGGTCATCCAGCACTATCTGCAGACGGAAAGACTTTGGTTTTTGCTTCTGACGCTGTTGGTGGCAAAGGCGGACGTGATATTTGGAAGTCTAAATACAATGATGAAAAGCAGAGATGGGAGAAGCCAACACCAGTCGAGTCAGTTAATACTGCTGGAGACGAAATGTACCCTTTCCTTCACAATGATGGAACGCTTTACTTCGCATCTAATGGTCATATCGGAATGGGTGGTCTAGACATCTTTATGGCGGAAAGCCAAGGAGATTCTTGGGGTAACGTTACAAATATGAGATACCCAATCAACTCAGCGGGAGATGATTTCGCAATCATTTTTGAAAAGGAACAAGAAAAAGGATACTTCACTTCAAACCGTGAAGACGGAAAAGGAAGCGATGATATTTATTCATTCCTACTTCCTGCACTTAAGTTCACACTTTGCGGAATAGTATCTGATTTCAAGACCAAAAAGGTTATTGATGGAGCGACTGTTTCTTTGGTAGGAACAGATGGTTCTTCTATGGAAACTACTACTGATTCTGAAGGAAAGTATTGCTTCGATCTTTCTCCTGCTACATCATATGTAATTACCGCTGGAAAGAAAGACTACTACCTAAACAAAACTGGAAAGACAACCACAGTAGGATTTGAAGAAGACAAAGACCTTGTTCACGACTTCGAATTGGATCCAATCAATAGAGTTATCGACCTTCCAAACATTTTCTACGATTTAGGAAAATGGGACTTACGTCCAGAGTCTAAAATTGCGCTCGATGGTTTGATTGAGACATTGAACGATAACCCAACGATTGTAATCGAGCTTGGTTCTCACACAGATACAAGAGCATCTGATAGCTATAACCTATCGCTTTCACAAAAACGTGCTCAGTCTGTTGTTGATTATCTAATCGACAATGATATTGATGGCGCGAGATTGGTTGCAAAAGGGTATGGAGAAACTACTCCTAAAGTTCTTGACACTGCTGTTGGCGAATTTGCTAAGGGAAGCGTAATCAACGATGCTTTCATCGCTAAGTTGGCAACTGAGGAGTTAAGAGAAGAAGCTCATCAGCTGAATCGTAGAACTGAATTTAAAGTTCTTAGAAACGATTTCGTTCCTAAAGGAAACTAGTAACCAAACA
>ERZ889078.2932-NODE-2932-length-11750-cov-15.387260_pt1 | contig 11750 bp, 10 predicted proteins | sample MGYA00521266_ERZ889078 | MGnify/ENA primary metagenome ERZ889078 (study PRJEB32303, sample SAMEA104408618) | aquatic metagenome | biome: Brackish water; feature: Pelagic; material: water | place: Baltic Sea | collected 2014-06-16T06:34:00 | depth 76,534 m ... | reverse complement strand
ACAGGAAATTAACCAGTCTTTAAGGGTTGTATTTGAACTTAACTTTTAATTCTTCCTTCTAAATGAACATTTTTTAAAGTTCCTTAATAAACAAAATGGAGCGCTGCCAAAAAATGGCAGCGCCAAGACTAAAGGATGTTAGATTGCAGAGAAATTTTATCATCAGTGACGTAAAATTATTTGATAATTGAATCCAAAATAGCCTGACCCCATTCAGTACCAACATCTTTTAGGACTTCCGGCCATACAGTTTCATGAACCTTTTTGGCTGTGGCTGCAATTTCTTCTGGGCTGATACGGACAATTGTTGCGCCATAATCTTCCAATTTCTTTTCATTCATTGCCATGTCTGCCTTAGCTGATTCCCAACGACGAAGTTCAAATTCAGTAGCTGTCTGCCCAAGCTGAGCTTTTTGATCAGAGTCAAGGCCATCAAAAAGTTTTTTGTTGATAATCAGATACCATACTTCAAAATGGGTATTGGAAGGGATATAAGTCTTGGTGACATCTCTGAAAGAAGAATAATACCCTTCAGCTCCTGAACCGACAACGCCATCAACAACCCCTGTTTGAACTGCTGTGAAGGCATCACTGAAAGGAATTGGTGTTCCCAAATAACCAGTTTCGTTTGCAAGCAACTGAAACGTTTTCATAGGCGGAACACGAAGTTTGATTCCTTTTGCTTTTTCAGGGTCGCCAGGAGCAACCGCGTCCCGGTTCAGACTGATGCCGCCAAAGTATACCGGCCAGGCAGCCAGCAACTGAATATTCTGTTCTGCATACAGCTCTGAAACAACTTTCCTGATTGGTCCACCAGCTTGATAGTTTTTCTTTGCCTGTTCCCAACTTTCAACCATGTACGGAAAATAGACCATCTGAAATCTTTTATCAGCAGCAGATGCAGGGGGCTGACAAGCCATCTCCACAGCTCCAAGCCCTACCCTTTCCTGAACAACTGTATAATCTCCCAAAGAGCTGGCCGCATAAACTTTAGCTTTTATTTTGTCACTGCTTGCCTTTTTTAATTCATCAATAAACTGAATCAAATCTTTATCAATGGCTGTACCCTGTGGCCGAACATGGGAAATTTTCCATGTTTTAGCCTGCACTGCTGACGAGATAAAGATGATGCTGATCGCCAGGATTGTAAAACTTACTAACTGTTTCATTCTCATTTTGAACTCCTTTTTACGATTTTAGGTTATTAATATCCGAACAAGCCGGGGAAAAACAATGAAAGGTCTGGCCAGAATGACGTCAAGAAGACGACAGGCACATATCCAAAGATGATCAGAATCATTGCCGGTCTTATGACCTCGGAAAATTCAGCCTTTCCAATACGCATTCCCAGATAAAGAATACTGGCATAGGGGGGCGTTACTCCTCCCATAGCAGTATTGACTCCCATAATAGCAGCAAACTGAACCGGACTTACACCAATGGCTTCCATAAGTGGAAGCAACAATGGTCCCAAAAGAATGATGGAGGTTACATCATTCACGATCATTCCTACAAAGAACAGCAGAAAATTGATCAAAATCAACAATAAAACCTTATTTTGTGTGATTGTAAAAACCCCTTCCACCATAGCCTGGGGCACATCTTCCATGACGAAAATCTGGCTTAATATCAGACTGAACACAATCATGATCATGATGGAACCTACTGCGGTTGCAGAATTCTTGGCTGCATTTAGAAACGTCTGAAAGGTTAATCCTTTGTAAATCATGAAACCAACGGGAAGAGAATATACTACAGCAACCGCTGCTGCCTCAGTGGGTGTCATTACACCACCGTAAATACCCCCAAGAATAATCAACGGCATAATTAAAGCAGGGAGGGCACGGGATGTCATTGTTACCCCCTCTTTAACAATTTCCTTCATTTCTTTTGGCGGATCCAGCTTTAATGGGAATTTTCTGGACATAAAAAGATTCACCATACAAAACATAAAAGTTACCAATAAACCAGGCCCCAAGGTTGCCAAAAAACATGCAAGGATAGAGGTATCGGTTACCCAGCCATAAATAATCATAATGACACTAGGAGGGATCAGCAAGCCAAGGATAGAGGAATTTGCCACGAGGGCTGTAGCATATCCCCTGGGGTATCCCTTGGCGGCCATTTCAGGTATGAGAATAGGACCAGTGGCTGCAATACCCGTCAAGCCACTGCCTGAAATCGCACCAATTATGGCACAACTGACGGCTGCCACCACCCCCAAACCCCCGCGGATCCTGCCAACAAACACGTTGACAAATTTCAACAAGCTCTCGGCTATCCCACTTTCACTCATCAAGGTGCCGGCAAAAACAAATAACGGTATGCATAACAGGACAGGGTTTGACAATTGAGAAAAACCCCAGACCAAGGTGCCTTCCATTGTTCCGCCACCTAGAAAAGTCATACTCATCAGAGCACCGCCAAAGCAGTACGGCAGGGGTACACCAAAACTGAGCAATACGACAAGCACGCCAAGAGCAATTAAAGATACAGTTACAATTTCAAGTTCCATGTCACGCTCCTTGGTTAGACTGTTTGGGATAAGATATTAATTTGATCATGTTCTTATACAGATATGATGCAGCATAAGAGCTCATCAAGACCATGCCGATAAAAAACGCACATTCAGCATAGAAGGTTGGAATGTACAAGGTAGGACTTTCTTTCCAAACGCGTAAAGCATATCTAAAATAATCCCAGGCCCAATAGGTGAGCCATAGTGCGATGATAAGTGACATGATATCTGCAACCACCCTGACTAAAAGCTTTGTACGATCTGTTTTTATAAAGATATCCAAAACATTGGCCTTGATTTGTGTATCTTCTCTAGAAGCATTCACACTACCCAGAAAATAAAGCCACAACGTTGGATAAACCAAAGTTTCATCCAATCCCATTACCGGATGCTCAAACACATAACGCATGAGCACTGCATAGAATTCTCCCAGCGCCAAAACAGTGATCAAGATCGTCAATGTATATCTATAAACCCGTTCCATAATTCACCCCTTCATAGTTTTTCATAACTTAGTAACAACTACTTCTTTAAAGCCGCTACAACCGATATTTCAACCAGCAGGTCAGGTCGTGCCATTCTTGCTTCTACACAGGCACGCGCTGGAGCATGACCTTGTGGAATCCATTGATCCCATACTTCATTCATTCCGTCAAAATCTTTCATATCCCTCAAATAAAGGGTTGCAGAAAGAATATATTCCCGATCGCTGCCAGCCTGCTCAAGAAGAGTATCTACCTTGGTCAGCATATTTTGGGTCTGTGGCCCAATAGGCTCGTCACTATTATCTGCTACCTGACCACACAGATAAATCACTTGATTATGAATAACCGCCTTACTCATTCGAGTCCCAGCTTCTACCCGTTTGATTTGTGTCATTTTTACATCCCTTCTTTTTTAAATTTCTTTATTTTTTATCCAGCAACCAGTTCTTTCCTGGTGCTCCATCGGAAGCCAATTCCATTTTTGCAACTTCTCCCAGCGGAATCGGTTTTATTGGAGGCCGTATGTTCATCAGCCCGGCTTCGTCCGGGGAGGTTTTAGTTTGCCAGGCAATGACTTCCGCCATGGCAGGACCACACATACGCCCTTGACAAGGTCCCATGCCAGCCCGGGTAATGCACTTCATCTCATTTAAGTCTGAGACTCCTTCCTGGACCATTTTTTGAATATCTTTGACTGTAATGTTTTCACACCGACAGATGACTGTATCGTCAGTAAAAATAAATTGATCAGGACGAGGGGCATAGAGCTTATCCACAAATGGACGGGGCCAATGATCATGGCTGATCGCTTTTAACAAAGGCTCAGCGAACAGATCCCGCTCATATTCAGATATAATCCCGGAACACCGCGCGACTTCAAGAGCAGCCATTTCACCATTGTATCTGGCAGCGATAGCACCTGAAACTTTAGCACCATCCCCTACAGCAAAGATATGCTCACAACTAGTTCGTCCCCATAAATCAATCTCAGGAAACCAATATCGTTGTTCATCATTCCAGGCCATCGCACAACCGATCTGACGAAAGATATGTGTATTGGGAATCACACCGAAATGAAGCAACAGCAAATCCGCATCAATAGAAAGTTTCTTCCCCGTAGCGGATTCTGCTGAAACGTTTTCCAACTTCTCCAGCCCCAGGGCTTTGACCTTAGAAACCCCTTTATAATAAGGGACCCCAGCCTTTTTTATCTCCCGGATCATGCTTAAGCCTTTCCATAAAAAATCGGTTCTCATCAAGGCTTTTGGTGCTTGGGGAAATGCTTTTGGAGAAGGAAGCACTGGTGTAATTTCAAGAATGGCTGAAATTTTAACCCCTTTTTTTATTAATAAGACGGCTTCCAACAAAAGGAGAGGACCACTTCCGGCAAGAACGACAAGGCCTTCAGGAGTCAGTCCGGCTTCCTTATACAAATTATTGGCTGCTCCTGCTCCCATTACACCTGGCAATGTCCATCCTGGGATGGGCATTGGCCGCTCCATTGCACCGGTTGCAGCAATAACATAGTTGGCTTTTACCTGTTTGGATTGCCCCAAATGGGAATAACAGACATGACCGATAGGTTCCACCTGCCAGACCAAGGCATTGTCTTTGTATGCGGCTTTACTATTGACAAAGCGTTTTGCTATCTTCGCACCATTGCCATAATCCTCCCCTAACATTTTACGCCGATCTTCTGGAGCATCTTGAATATTCCGGTAAATCTGCCCGCCAACCTTTGGTTGCTCATCCAGACAAAGCACATCAAGTCCCATCTCAGCAAGGCAGGATGCTGCCGACAGGCCAGCAGGGCCGGCACCAACAACAATTACATCATAATCACTCATGATGGTTCTCCTTTTCAAGATGTCTGTTGATTTTCATACCAGGCTTGACTTCTGTCATGCAGGCTTGTCGCTGCACTCCATCAATTTCCATCATACATTCAAAACAAACTCCCATTAAACAATGGGGAGAACATGGTTTTTTCGAAGTGGGGGATATTCTAGAAATAATTTTCCCTTCTCCCAGCAAGGCAGCAGCGATACTCATCCCGCTTGGCAACAATACCGCATGCCCGTCCAGGATAATCTCAATCTTATCGTTTTTTGTTAGTTCATCGAATTTAAACATTGAATCTTCCATTTTTAAAATTTGACATGAGTGGATGACCAACTTCACCTAAAACCCAGGGAGCAACTATATTAGTAGCAAGGGGGGCTAACGAAACAGCACTGTGTAATGCCACTGCAAAAATATTGTCATACCCTTCAACCTTTGTGTAAGTCGGAGCCCCATCCGGTGTCATCACCCGAATAGCTCCCCATGCCCTGATCCAGTTCACCTTTGCCAATTCCGGAAAAAGCCTGATCGCGTTGCTTGCTTGACTTTTCATTGCTTCGGTTGTGACACGGTTGTTCAAGGCGGTGTCCTCAGTAGACAAACCAATAACAAAAGTACCATCCATGGTTTGACGAACGGCAAGCACTGGAATTTTTAAAACTCGCCTGGAGCGTTGACTCACCATGAGCTGGCCTCGTTGGGGATAAACATTGAGAGGTTCGCCCAAAGATATCATCAGGCGTTTTGACCCGTGTCCCGCGGCAATTACAACCTTTTTAGCCTGAAAATCTCCTGCGCCGGTTTTCACCACCACCGTGTTATCACGCTGAGGAACAACGGCATAAACACTTTGCCCACCAATAAAAGTCCCACCTTTTTTCTGAAATCCGCATCGCATTGCACCCAGTAATTTTAAAGGATTTACATGTCCCTGTTCTGGCGTATACATGGCACCCGAAACATCTTCTCCAAGAGTGATATCCGGGATAAGATCTGAAAATGCCTCACGATCAAGCATAGAGACCGGATAATCCAGACCCACCTCAGCACAGACGGTTTTAAGGTTTTCAATGGAGGCCTCGTGTGCTTTGAACTCAGTATCTCCCAAGGCATGTACGGCGCCACCAGTCCACTCCAACTCAACATTGTATCCGGTTTCCTCCTCCAGCATAGATGCAAAATCAGGCCATTGTTTACAGGCCAGCCTGGACCACTGAGCATAGACAGGATGACTCGCTCCTTTGCACATAAACCAGGTTAGTCCGAAATTCCCCCTTGACAACCTCTGTGTTGGACGCTGCTCATCAAAAAGAACGACCCTGTCCACACCCTTCTGCATTAGCCCCAAGCCGATGGCAGAACCAGAAAGCCCGCCACCTATAATGATAATGTCTGCTGTTTTCAATACTTACCTCCGCATGCACATTTTCAACCTATTCGTTTTTTTGTAGGCAATCTTATTTTGCGAAAAACATGCCGCTGTAATTCATAAACGGCAGTTATTTGCTAAAACGCATATTCTCAACTCTGTTTAAAGCAATAAAAACAGAGGCTTAAATAACAGCTCCCCCAAAGAAAAACAATTAGTTAAAAGAAGCTTCCTGTTTGACCTTCAAAGATTAATGTTGGTGCTTGTCTCAAATTGAGATTTAATTTCTATTCCCAGCCCAGAGGTTACCAATGATTGGCTGGTACTTAAATGATAGTCTCAATATAAAACATGTTTCATATTGAGACTATATTACTTCTGACATTAATAAAACTATTGTTGTTTTTTTGATATATTATGTTATTGATTACTCAAGAATATATATAGGCAAACAAAGGGCATTGTGTTTGCTCAAAAGACAGACAAGGTATCGCTCATAAAAATGTTTAAAATTTTCACACTTGAACAGATGAAAAATGAGATCCGCGAGTCTCATAAACGGTCTGAGATCTTTGGAATCAACAAAGACAGTAGGCGCCCTGACCAGAAAAAACTATCACCTGAAGCGTTAGATATCAAGAAACAAAATCATAAAGACTTGCTCGATTTAGGACATGAGTATATTAATGAATTTTATGATCTGCTGTCACCGGATCAATTCATGATCGCTATTGTTTGCAATGAGGGCTATATTCTCCATCTTGACGGGAGTGATGACCTTAAAAAAGAGTTTTTAAAGCGCAATTATGCTCCCGGATTCCGATTTACGGAAAAAGATGTCGGCACCACTGCAACAAGCCTTTGCCTTGCCAAAAAAATCCCTGTCCAAATCAATGATAAAGAACACTATTGCAAAATCGCCCATGAATTCACTAGCTCAGCAGCACCTATTTTTGGAAAAGAAAATCAACTTCAAGGCATTCTTGTGGTTTCAGGGAAAAGCCACCTTATTCACCCCCATACGCTGATCATGATTGTCTCTGCAGCACGATCAATTGAAAAACAGATTCATTTAATTCAAAGGAACAGGCAATTATTACAATACTCTGGTTTTTTGAACAATGTACTGGAATCAGCCCAAGCTGGCTTGTTAATTGTGGACAATTCTTACCGTATCTGGATGACTAATCCAAAAGCCAGGCTTATTTTAAAGCACAAAAATCCGGATGGTGCAGCCATATCCATTTTCAAGGGTCTCAAGCTGAATTTGGATGATATGGAAAAACACCCGGCGACCTGGACAGAAAAAGAATGCTTGATCAGGCATCCAGAGGGAAATATCCATCTTATCGTTTCAGCCCAACCCGTTATATCTGAAGATGGCCAGCGACTTGGTGCAGTTATTGTTTTCGAAGAGGTACAAAAGATAAAAACAATCTCAGCCAAATTATCCAGCAAGAAACCACATTTTACCTTTGCTCATCTTGTGGGGAACTCTCCTAAATTTTTACACGCTATTGATCTTGCAAAGCGCGCTGCACTTTCTGATACCACCATCCTGATTCTGGGAGAAACCGGAACAGGCAAAGAATTATTTGCCCAGGCCATCCATAATGCTGGCCCATCCGTATCAGCTCCCTTTATTCCCGTAAACTGCGGGGCAATCCCAGCAGAGTTGATGGAAAGTGAAATGTTCGGTTATGTGGATGGTGCTTTTTCTGGTGCCCTTAAAGGGGGCCGCCCCGGTAAGTTCGAACTGGCAGACAATGGAACGATGCTGCTCGATGAAATTGGAGACATGCCACACAATATGCAGGTTAAATTACTTCGGATTCTCCAGACCGGTGAAGTCCATAGAATCGGGAGCAGCAAACAAAAAAAGGTTAAGGTTCGAATCATAGCATCTACCAATATCAACATAAAGGATGCTATTTCCCAAAACCGGTTTCGGATGGATCTATATTACCGACTAAACATCCTTTCCATTACCATTCCCCCACTAAGAGACCGGGGAGCAAAAGATATTCAGTCCCTGGCTTTTTATTTCATTCAAAAATACAAACCCCAATGCCACCTGTCACCAAATGCAATTCAGGCCCTTGTGAAATATAACTGGCCTGGAAACGTGAGAGAACTTGAAAATGTGATTCAAAGAGCCCTACACATTTGTGACGGAGACACCCTTCATCCAGAACACTTAAACCTGCCAGAAAAGAAGAGTTACATCACATCCGATCCGACAGGTTCAATACAAGAGATGGAACAAAAATTGATTTCTTCAACACTTGAAAACAGTCAGTATAATATGGCTCAAACTGCCAAAATTTTAGGCATTTCAAGGGCTACACTTTATCGAAAAATTAGAACTAATAAAATTACAAAAAATGAAGGTTCACAAGTAACGATATGACCATCTTGATGAACAGCAAAAGAACGAACTGATTCTATACGCTTGCAAAAGAGCCCAGACAATTGATTATCCATAAAAACGGAGAACACCAGATGACCTCAAAAAAAGATCAGGCCCAGTTTGAGACTGAATCTGTGGCCTGGTTTTTAAGCTGTTTCAAGAAGTCCTGCCAGGTGACGTCTTAAAAGTTCCAACGCCATCATGGCAAACATTTTTTTATTCCTTAACCTGTCGCCATAAGAAAACTGGTACGTTCTGGCCATGGAAACCAAAGGCCCTGCAAGGCCGATACATACCATGCCCACGGGTTTTTCTTCTGTCCCGCCCCCCGGCCCTGCAATACCCGTGGTTGATATGGCAAAATCTGCGCCGGCTTTAATCCTTGCACCCTGGGCCATTTCAATAGCCGTTTTTTCATGAACCGCACCATATTCAACAATGGTCGCTCTTTTCACATTTAAAATATTAATTTTGGCATCATTGGAATAGGTAATGCCTGAAAATAAAAAATAATCAGAGCTTCCTGCCACATCCGTCACCATGTTTGCAATCAGACCGCCCGTGCATGACTCTGCAATGGCAAGGGTTTTCTTTTGACTTGTCAACAATTGCCCCAGTTCCTGGGCAATGGATAATCCTTTTTCAGATACCACCTTATTTTCAAGCCGGTCAATGGCCCATTGTTTTGCCTCGGCCATGTCAGACAAGGTCTTGTTGGGGTCTTTATCATAATTTATTAAAATAATTTTAACTTCTATCACGGGAAAATCAGCCCGAAAGCCCAACCGCATCCAGGGAAACTTTATTTTAAACCCGTTTAATAATGCCCCGACCCGTGATTCAGGTAAACCAAACACGGTAAGCCGTTCAATCAGGATATCATCGTTAAGACTGAATTCATCCGCCAATATCGGTTTGATCTCTCGTTCAAACATGATTTTCATTTCAGAAGGTACGCCGGGCATAAAGTAAAACAGGCAATCGTTAATTTTCATATAAAATCCCGGTGCCGTACCATTGTAATTAATAAGCACACGTGAGGTTTCAGGCAGCATGGCCTGTTTTTCATTATCCTTGTTCAGGACAAAGCCTCTTTTTGCAAAATAAGATTGCATGGATGCCAGAGCCTGCGGGTTCAACTCAAGCCGCTGGCCGGATGCCCTGCTACAGGCAAGGGCTGTCAGATCATCCCGGGTCGGCCCAAGCCCGCCCGTCACAAGACAGATATCTGCATTAAGCGAGATCTCTTCAATGACGTTTGCAATCGATTCAACATCATCACCCACGGCCATGATCTTTTGAACTTCAATGCCCATATCTTTGAGACCCTGGCAGAGAAAGCCTGAATTGGTATCAATAATATCTCCCAAGAGAACTTCATCACCCGTTGATAGAATGTGAGCGATCATTATTTATTTTCCTTATATTTTGAAAAAAAAGCAGCATGGTTTGATGAAAAAAAAGCGGGATTTTTACGAATGCCCGACCCCACTGACACCTGTTTTTTAAATGTTTTATTCAAAAATTGTTTGACCTTTTTTCTCTCCCACCCGAAAGGATGGGTAAAATTTAAATACAATGACAGATCGCCATGGTAAAATTCCTGGGTATCAAGATCTCGGGCATCATCAGAGAATTTGGGAAGGTTAAATACGGCCAGGTTTAAATAATCAATATATGCTTCATGTGCCTTGATATATTCAAGGGTCGTAAATGCGCTCTGCTCGTTTTCATAACTGGTTCCAAAAAGAAGATAGACAAAGGTTAAAATCCCTGCCTGATGCAGATTCTTTAATGTGGTTGACACATCATCCAGGTTTGTTCCCTTGTTCATCTGGTCAAGGACATCACTGTCCCCGGATTCAAGACCCAGTTTTAACATGTCACAGCCGGATTGTTTCAAATCCCGGCAAAACCCCGGGTCCAGAAACTCTCGTTCAAACCTGACAAACCCATACCATTTAAATCCGAATCGATTCTTTGATAAGGCTTTTAAGAAAGCCGGGGTAACGGCATTGTCGATTAAATGGATATAATCAGGCGCATATTTTTCATCAATCTCTTTTAAATCCGCAAGCACCCTTGATGCCCGATTGGAACTATAGGGACGGGTTTCTGCTTTTTCCGGGCAAAAATTGCACTTGCTCCAGTAGCAGCCAATGGATGCCCTGAAAGGCAGGACTTTTCCGGGTGCGATATACAGATCCGCTTTTACAAAATCATAATCCGGCACATAATGCTTCTTATCCACATTTTTTACACCAAAAAATTCCAGCAGCGGAATCTCCCCCTCCCCTCTGATGGTCAGATCAACCAGGTCTTTAAACGGATCATTATAATCCGGCCGGCTCATCCAGGATGAGATCAAACCGCCGCCCATAATGATTTTTTTGTCTTTAAAATTATCTTTGACCCATCCGGCAAGGGCAAAACTGACAAGGGCCTGGTTCAGGTAGCAAAGGGAGATACCGACAAATTTTGAATCACTGTCTTGAACCTTTTCTCGAAGATTGTCTTCAAAAAACCGATAAAATGGATTTTCTTTATATTGCCCGGCGCTTTTCAAAAGATCCCTGCTGTTAACAGAAGACAGTTTTGAATCTGAATAATCGCTTAAAGTGATCTTGAATCTTTTGGTATCCACACTCATGGACAAAAGCTTGTTCAAATCATAGACCCGTTGATGATACCGGTCCATATTTCCATATAACGCTTTATCTTTTAAATCAGAAAGTATTCTTTCCCTGTTCTTTAATGCCCTTTTTGACCAGGGATCAATGGGAACAATATCAGAATTGATTAAATACAACAGCCCTTCAATATTGGCATCAATTACCTGACACAAGATCCCGTGTTCTTTTAAAGCAGCAGACAAAAGAGCCACTCCTGCAGGAGGCTCACACGGTTTGGCAACGGGCGGAAAAATCAACAGCATGGTAAAATGTCCTAAAATTAATAAACAAATAAATGTTAGCTTTTACCACATTTCCTTAAAATCCTCACCTGGTAATTTTTAAACCCGACAGATTCACCTGATCTTCCCGGAATTGTTCAGGACTGCCCCTGCGCCCATACCCAAGTCAGAATCCATAATATCCCCTGATATCAAGTGTCTCAATCCTTACC
>ERZ889078.2930-NODE-2930-length-11756-cov-13.363131_pt1 | contig 11756 bp, 8 predicted proteins | sample MGYA00521266_ERZ889078 | MGnify/ENA primary metagenome ERZ889078 (study PRJEB32303, sample SAMEA104408618) | aquatic metagenome | biome: Brackish water; feature: Pelagic; material: water | place: Baltic Sea | collected 2014-06-16T06:34:00 | depth 76,534 m ... | reverse complement strand
CCGATATTGATATTGATTTTGATGATGAAGGTCGTCAAAAAGTTATTGATTTTGTGATTAAAAAATATGGTGCAAGTCAGGTTGCTCAAATTATAACTTATGGTACCATGGCTGCAAAATCTTCCATTAGAGATACTGCACGAGCACTAGATTTGCCATTAAATGATGCTGATAGAATTGCCAAATTATTACCACTAATTAAATTACAAAACATTTTTGGCACTGACGAAAAAAGTAAAGCAAAAGTTAAAGAATTAAGAGCTGAAGAATTTGAAAATATTAGCGAACTTAGAGCTATTGCTGATGGTGATAATTTAGAAGCTCTCACTATTAAACAAGCAATTGCTCTTGAAGGTTCCATAAGAAATACCGGGACACATGCATGTGGAGTTATTATAACACCCGAAAATATCACCAACTTAGTACCTGTTGCAACTGCAAAAGATAGTGACATGTACGTTACCCAGTTTGATAATAATGTGGTGGAAAGTGCAGGCTTGCTTAAAATGGATTTTTTAGGACTAAAAACATTAACCCTAATTAAAGAAGCTGTAAAGATTGTGAAAGCAATTCATGGTATAGATTTAATTCCTGATGATTTCCCTTTGGATGATCCAAAAACCTACGAATTATTTCAAAAAGGAGAAACTATAGGTATTTTTCAATATGAATCTGCTGGAATGCAGAAGCATATGAAATCATTAAAACCAACGGAGTTTGCCGATTTAATTGCAATGAATGCACTCTATCGTCCTGGACCTATGGAATACATTCCATTGTTTATTATGCGTAAACATGGTGAGGAAGCTATTGAATATGATTTGCCAGAAATGGAAGAATATTTACAAGAAACTTATGGCGTAACAGTGTATCAAGAGCAAGTAATGTTACTATCTCAAAAAATAGCTAGCTTTACAAAAGGTGAAGCAGACATGTTACGTAAGGCAATGGGGAAAAAAATATTTTCCATGCTTGTAGAGTTAAAACCCAAATTTATTGAAGGCGGTAAGGCAAATAACCATCCAGAACAAGTTTTAGAAAAAATATGGAAAGATTGGGAAGCTTTTGCAGCGTACGCATTTAATAAATCACACTCTACATGTTACGCTTATATTGCATACCAAACTGCTTATTTAAAAGCGCATTATCCTTCTGAATTTATGGCTGCGGTGCTATCTAATAACATGAGTGATATTAAGCAAATTACATTCTTTATGGAAGAATGTAAACGTGCAGAAATTCCAGTTTTAGGTCCGGACGTGAATGAATCCTTTCATAAATTTGCAGTAAACAAAAAAGGTGCAATACGTTTTGGGATGGGGGCAATTAAAGGCGTTGGAGGCTCAGCAGTTGATGCTATAGTAGCTGAAAGAAAGAAAAACGGGAACTTTACTTCCATTTTTGACATTGCCAAACGTGTAGATTTAAGAGCTTGTAATAAGAGAGCTTTTGATGGTTTAGTTATGGCTGGAGGACTAGATTCATTCAAAAATATACATAGAGCACAATATTACCAATTAGATGAAAAAGGAGTCACTTTTATTGAAAGAGCTATTCGCTACGGAAATAAATTTCAAGAAAATAAAAACTCTGCTCAAATATCTATGTTTGGTGAATCTTCAGAAATTCAATTTCCTGAACCCGAAATTCCTTTTGCTGAAAGATGGAGAATGATGGAGGAACTCTCTAAAGAAAAGGAAGTGGTTGGAATTTATATTTCCGGCCATCCTTTAGATGATTTCAAAAATGAAATTAACTATTTTAGCAATTCATCAGTGGCTGCATTTAAGGAAGATTTAAATAACTATGTGGGTGCTAATCTAACTTTTTCTGGAATTTTATCTGAGGTTCAACATAAAACATCTCAAAATGGTAATAAATGGGCTTCATTTATTATTGTAGATTATAATGATAGTCACGAATTTAGAATTTTTCAAGACACTTATTTAAAATTTAAACCTTATTTAATAGACAATGAATTTCGTCAATTTAAAGTAAATATAACGGCCGGTTGGACAACTAAAGAAGGTAAAAAAAGTGAGCCAAGAATTAACTTTACTGACATTCATATTTTACAAGATGTACTTGAAAAACAAACTAAAAAAATTACCCTTCATTTAAATATTAGTACTATGAATGAGAATAGCATCAAAGAACTAGACAAATTAATAAAAGAAAATGAAGGTACAGTTCCTCTTGATTTGCTGGTTTTTGATTTAAAAGAAGAGATGAAATTAAACTTACATAGTAGATCAATGAAAGTTAAAGTAGATAATGAGTTTTTAAAAGTATTGGAAAATGAAAAAATAGAATTTAAGTTGAATTAATTATATGAAATAGAAACTAATTGTTGTGATAAGTTAGATGTGCAACTGTACACATTTCTCAACTTCTTTTTCTTTATAATCTAAGTAGTAAGTTCCGTAAACAAACTTTCTAAATTTTTATTTTTAGTAGTTAAATTTAAGATTTTAAGCCCGTTGTCATGAGCAAAATCAAAAACTACAGAACGCATATCTTTTGTGGTATCAAAAGTTAAAACCCAAGAAGTATCATGATTATTATTAGCTAATTTTAAATGTGGAATGGTTGAAATAAACTGTTTTTCAATTTTAAAATCGAATTCTACTTCAATCACTTGCTCTTGGTTTTTTTTGAGTTCAATCAAATTTTTATCAGCAACTATTTCTCCCTTATTTATTAAAATTACACGATCACAAATAGCTTCAACTTCTTGCATAATATGCGTTGAAAATAACACCGTTTTATCTTTCCCAACTTCTTTTATTAAATTTCTAATTTCTATTAACTGATTAGGATCTAAGCCCGTTGTTGGTTCATCTAAAATTAAAACTTCTGGATTGTGCAATAAAGCTGCTGCCAAACCAACTCGCTGCCGATAACCTTTTGAAAGCTGATTTATTTTTTTGTGAGCTTCAGGTGTTAAACCAACTTTAACTATCATTTTATCAACTTCAATTTTAGAAATTTTGTGAATAGCTGCATTAAACTGCAAATATTCTTTTACATACATTTCTAAATATAACGGATTGTTTTCTGGTAAATAACCTATACTTTTCTGCGTTTGAATTGTATCAGTATTCACATTAAAACCGTTCACTAAAGCCACACCTTCAGAAGCATTTATATAGCCAGTAAGTATTTTTATTAGTGTCGATTTTCCAGCGCCATTAGGCCCTAAAAAACCTACTATTTCACCTTTATTTATAGTAAAACTAATGGCATTTAATGCTTTTTGTAATCCAAATAATTTAGTGATATTTTTTACCTCAATAGACATTTAACAAAAATACATTTTAATTGCAATTTACCCCATATTAATAACGTTGTATCCTAAATATATTTTATAGACCTTTGTCAAAAATCATTAATGGGTTGTTTCAGAGTAATATTATGTGTCATTTTTCCACCTTTAGCTGTTGTTGATAAAGGTTGTGGGTCTATTGTAATTGTATTTATTTTAACTTGTTTAGGTTGGATTCCGGGTGTTATTGCGGCATTAATTATTAATAATAATCCTAAAAATTAATGCAAAAAATTAAATTAATAGACATCGGCTTAAAAGATTACAACGAAACTTGGAGTTATCAAGAAGAACTTTTTAAAGGTGTTGTTGACATAAAAATTAACAACAGAAAAAATAATTTGAATGTTCAAACACCAAATTATTTTCTTTTTGTTGAACACCCACACGTATATACTTTAGGTAAAAGCGGCGATTTAAGTAATTTATTACTTAACGAAGAACAACTTAAAGCAAAAGGAGCTACTTTTTATAAAATTAATCGTGGCGGTGATATTACGTATCACGGACCTGGACAAATTGTTGGTTATCCCATTTTAGATTTAGATAATTTTTTTACTGACATACATAAATATTTACGCTTTTTAGAAGAAGTTATAATAAAAACCTTAGCAGAATATAATATAAAAGGTGACCGTAGCGAAGGTGAAACAGGTGTTTGGTTAGATATAGGAACTCCATTTGCACGTAAAATTTGTGCTTTAGGCGTAAGAGCGAGTCGCTGGGTAACAATGCACGGATTTGCATTAAATGTAAATACTAACTTAGGTTATTTTGATAATATTATTCCATGTGGAATTAAAGGAAAAGCCGTTACTTCTTTAGAACTTGAATTAAATAGAAAAGTTTCTTTAGAAGAAGTAAAAGTAAAAATTTTAAAACACTTTGCTGAACTGTTTGAAGTTGAGTTTAAAGTTTAATTGATGAGATGCTGAATCAAGTTCAGCATGACGCCGTTTTTAACAAAAAAACATTAATCTAACAAACTATAACCGATAACAGAATATTATTCCTCTTCGTTATAATACACTTTATAGAATTTCATTTTTTTCTCTTCATCATACCCTTTTTCTAAATATTCACTAGCTGCATCAGGTGCGTCAATATCTAGTTTAATTTGAATATTGGTATCCAGCTTAATTTCAGTTTTAATTTTCTGCTTTTGTTTTTTTAATACAACATCTGAGACTGCAAACTGGTTTCTAACCAATACATCATTCTCTGTTTCAAATTGCTTTTTATAAGAATCAAACAACGCTTTACGATCTTCGTCTTCAGCAAAAATAGCCTCTTTAAAGTCGTTGATATTGATACTTTCATTTTCTTTAAAAAAGTCAACCGTTTTTGCTAAAAACTTACTTTTTTCATGAACACCAAAATCTTCTTTAATAATTTCATCAGAAAAATCTTTACACATTTCAATGTAATTTTGGGTATGCTGGTTATTATCATCCGCATACTTTACATTTAAAAAGTTATTTAACCAATATTGTGCATCATAATTATTGGTGTCAACACTTAAAATCACTTTCCCCTCTGCATCTGTTGAATTAATTATTAAACAGCCCTTATCCAATTTTTTTGTACTAATTCCCTTTTGAACAAACACATCTAAACTATCCTTTTCCATAAAGGTTTGAAAGAAATTAATCTTATTTTCAATTTTAAAAATCCCAATAGCTTGCGTTACAATTTCTTTATATTCAATATCTTCAAACAGTGCAATTGCCACATCTCCAATTTTAATTTGAGCTGAATTTGATTGCTCAAATAGGTGATTTACAATATGTTTTGAAATTTCAATAAAGGTAGAATCATCTTTGAAAATTTCTGAAGAGTAATTATTTATTTCATTTAATTCAATGTTTGCATGATGATTAAACCGAAAACTTTCTGTCACATTTCCAAAAGGTTTTAACAAATAAGGTTTCATTAACTCATAGCTTTCTTCATCAAAAGTGATTACATTTTCTGAAAAAATATTGGTAGCGCTGTTAAATTTGTTCCCCACTTTGTGGATTATAAATTTTGAAATTGTTGCTCTAGTTCTTTTAATCATTAGTTTCGATTTTAACGAAAGCAAATGTATCATTTTTAAGATGATTTATTTTGAAATTACAAGGGTAATTTTAATTGTTCAGGCAATAATCTAAACGTTTTTCTGTGGTAGTTAGTTATGCCAAATTTTTGAATTGCTTCTCTATGCTGTTTGGTTGGATAACCTTTATTTTTTCTCCAAAGATAGTTTGGAAACTCGGCATCAAGCTTTCGCATAAAATCATCTCTGTACGTTTTTGCTAATACAGAAGCAGCAGCAATACTCATAAATTTAGCATCACCTTTTACAATAGTTATATGCGGAATATTTTTATATGGCTTAAATTTATTGCCATCTACAATAATATGTTCAGGAATAATAGTCAGTTCATCAATAGCCTTGTGCATGGCTAAAATTGATGCTTGCAAAATATTTATTTCGTCTATTTTATCTTGAAAAACAAAACCTACAGCAAAAGCTATTGCTTTTTCTTCAATAAAAGGGCGTAGTTGTTCACGCTGCTTTTCCGTTAATTGTTTTGAATCATTTAAGAATGGATGCTCAAAATTAGCAGGTAAAATAACTGCGGCGGCAACCACAGGGCCACACAAACAACCTCTTCCTGCTTCATCTGTTCCTGCTTCAATACGATTTGTTAAATACTGTTTTTTAAGCCCCATATTCTGAAAATAATACACAAAATTAATGTAAATTCTTAAACAACTTCCCATTCTTGAAATCTAATAATTATAAAATTGCCTTTTTTGAACATTCGAATTAGAGCGCATGAATTGTTTGCTTCATCTCTAAAATAAAGTGTGTTTCGTTTCGTTCAAATATTTTACCTTTACCACTTAATGTATTATATGAAAAAAAATGTAGTTGTTTTATTTTTTGCTTTTTCTATTTTTAGTATTGAAGCTCAAATTATGAAACCAGATAGATCAGGTGAACTTGACAACATCTCTAGAAACGATACTACATCATTTAATGATGGTGTCAAAATTAAATATGATAAATTACCAATATATACCGATTATAAAATAATATCCTTTCGTAATGACACTACTGTTGTTGATACTACTTTAACGTTAAAAAAGGATTTCTTATTTAACTATATTAGAAAAGATAATTTTGAATTGTTAGAATTTCCTAACCAAGGGCAAACTTTTAATAGCTTAGGTTATAGTTTTGAAAATAGTTCTTTACTTCCTGCTATTGGAGCCAATGCAAAACAATTTAATTATTACAAAGTTGAAGATATTTCTTATTATGAAGTGCCTACACCAACTTCTGAAATAATGTACAGAACGGGTTTAGAACAAGGGCAAGTTTTAGACGCTTTTTTAACAATGAATACTTCTCGGCAATTTAATATTTCTCTCGCATATAAGGGCTTACGATCATTAGGGAAATATAGAAATTCGTTAGCAAGCCATGGAAATTTTAGAAGTACATTTAACTATCATACAAAAAATAAAAAATATTATGCTCGTGGTCATTTCTCTTCTTTTGACTTGTTAAACAACGAAAATGGAGGTTTAACTGCTGCCTCAATTGCTTATTTTGAAAATAACGATCCGAATTATATTGATAGAGCCAGATTAGATGTGAATTTTTCAGGCACCGAAAATTTATTAGAAGGAAAACGATATTATTTTGAACAACAAATTACGTTATTTTCTAAAAAAAATAAAATTCTTGAGCACAACACTCTTATTTTGACAAAAATAAAAAAATACAATTCAGCCCTTGAGCAGGTTGAATCTTTAAAAAATGATTCCATCTCATCTCATAAAAATTCAAAAGTTAATTCTTTAAAGAAAATAGGATCTTCTAAAGGAAAAATTCCATCAAATAAAAAATCCGCTTTATCTAATGAAACTCCTAAAAAGAAACAAGATTCTATTACTAAACTTGAATCGAATTCTTCGATTAATATTTCAAAAATTGACTCTTTAACAACTAAAACACTTGAAAATATTAAGAACATAATCGTAAAAAAGGATTCAACCTCTACAATTAATGTAAAAACTGACTCTTTAAATAATGTAACAATTTTGAAAAAAAGTGATACTATATTTAAACTTGATTCAATTGCTGCTGCCAAAAAAATAAAAATTGATTCTTTGTTAATTGTTGCTGCAGAAAATAAATCTGATTCAACTCAATTAATAACTTTTGACAGAAAACTATATTCAGAATTAAAATTTGGTCATACTTTTATGCATGAAACAAAGCATTACAGATTTGAACAAGCTAGTGCTAACGCAATTTTTGGTGATGCTTTTGAATCTAAAATATCTGATCATACTTCATATCAGAAGTTAGACAATCAATTTTACATACAGTTAAACTCGGCCTATACAGGAAACTTAAAAGCTAAAATTAATTACTTTAATTACAACTATCATTACAATAGTATTTTATTTTATGATTCTCAAACAATCCCAGATAAATTAAAAGGAAATGCAATAGCTGTGGGGGCCGATTGGAAAATACAATTTGGGAAAATTTACTTAAATGCTGATGCCACTTCAATTATAGCTGGCGATATAACTGGAAGCTCTTTTAAAGCTTCTGCAATGGTAAAAAAAGATAGTGTTTTTAGTTTTAAAGGATTTGCTGAATACGCATCTAAAACTCCAGATTTTAATAAACTTTTATATCAAAGTGATTACTTAAATTACAATTGGAAAAATGATTTTAGCAATGAAGAAATTTCAATGGTTGGTATTGAATTTGAATCTAATAAATGGGGAAATTTAAAAGCTACTTATAATTTAATTGATAATTACACCTATTTTGATGAAGGGTCAAAACCTATTCAAGCTACTGAAACCTTGAATTATTTGAAAGTGAAAGCTAATAAAGCCATTAGTTTAGGAAAATTCACTTTGGACAACACGGTTATGTACCAAAATGTTTTAAAAGGAGAATCATTTTTTAAAGTTCCACAAATAGTTACAAGAAATACTTTATACTACGCTAGTTATGTTTTTAAAGGAAAACCTATGTACTTACAAACAGGTGTTACATTCAAATATTTTACTTCATTTAATGCAAATGCATATAATCCTCTACTAAGTGAATTTGTATTACAAAACAACACAGAAATTGGAAGTTTTCCAGTTCTTGATTTTTTTGCCAATGCACAAATTCGAAGAACTAGAATCTTTTTAAAAGTTGAAAATTTGAATGCTAGTTTTACTGGAAGAACCTATTATTCAGCTCCAAATTATCCTTATAGAGATTTAACGGTACGTTTTGGAATTGTTTGGAATTGGTTTATATAATTATCTTTCTTCAAATATAAATAACACATAGATACCTGCCTTCGAAGGAATGACACCTTTGTATAATAAATTGATTTATAGTTGAAAATATTCCAAAGACTTAAGTGATAAATAATATTCTAATTTAAAATTATTACTCCATTAATACTTTATTTTTTAACCAACTGTCTTATTTTAATTTGAAAAGCTGCAAAAATTAACGTCATAATTGGGCTTAGCCAGTTAAATACTGCGAAAATTGCATATTCAGAAACTCCTACACCTAAAACACTTGATTGGTAGGCACCACAAGTATTCCAAGGAATTAATACAGAAGTAACAGTTCCTGAATCTTCTAAAGTTCTACTTAAATTCTCAGGAGCCAGTTCTCTATCTTCAAAAGCTTTTTTAAACATTTTACCTGGTATTACTATTGCTAAATATTGATCAGAAGCAATGGCATTTAATCCTATACAACTCATAGCAGTACTAAAAAATAATCCAAAAATTGAAGTCGCCATTTTTAATAATTCTTTCGTGATTTTTGCTAATGCACCAATGGCATCCATGATTCCTCCAAAAACCATAGCACAACAAATAAGAAATATAGTCCAAAGCATCCCTTTCATTCCTCCTGCACTAAAAAGCTCATTTAACGTATTATTATCTGTAACAATTTCAGTATCCACAAAAACGGCGTTAAAAATAGATCTTCCTTTTGATGAAGATAAACTTGTTAAAATTTCAGGCTGAAAAACAAAAGCAAATACACCTGCTAAAATAACCCCAATTCCTAAAGCAATTAATGGTTTTGTTTTTGTTACAATAAGAAAAATAACGGCAAGTGGTACTAAAAACAAATAAGGAGTAATATTAAATGTGCTATTTATTGATTGTAATAACCCACTAATATCCGAACTCCCTGTTGTTTCAATGTTTAAACTCAAAACAGAAAAAACAATTAATGTTATAATATATGTAGGTACAGTTGTATATGTCATATAACCAATATGTGTAAACAAATCTGTACCAGCCATGGCAGGAGCTAAATTCGTTGTATCACTTAACGGGGACATTTTATCCCCAAAATACGCTCCTGAAATAACTGCCCCAGCAATCATTCCTGTAGGAATTCCAAGTGCTGTACCTATGCCAACCAATGCAATACCTACCGTTGCAGAAGTAGTCCAAGAACTCCCGGTTGCTATTGAAATTATAGACGCAATAATAATAGATGCTGGTAAAAATATTGTTGGACTTAACACCTGAAGACCATAGTATACCATTGCGGGAATAACACCGCTTACCAACCAAGTACCTGCCAATGCTCCAACTAAAAACAAAATTAAAATGGGAACAAGAACGCTTTTTAAATTTTCCAAAATTTCATTAAACATAATAGTTATAGAAACTTTATTTAAAAATCCAACAATGGCTGCAATAACACCTCCTGTTAATAATATAAACTGATTAGAATATGTGCCCAACAACTCACCTCCTGCAAAAAATATATTATATGCTAGCATTCCCATTAAAAGAACAACTGGAATTAAAGCTTCTAAAAGATTGAGTTCTTTGTTCTCGATAATTTTTTGATCTTGTATTTCTATTTCTGATAATTTTTTGTTGTCTTGCATTCTAAATTATTTTGAAATGTAATAATACGCAAATTTGAAAGGTTTTACAACTAAAAAACCTCACTCAAAATTTGAGCGAGGTTTTAATTAAAAGAAATAGTGATGTTAAAAAATCAATCAAATTAAAAACTACTATTATTAAATACAATTATAACACCCCTACTTGCGTCATACATTTATGCATTGCTCTATAAGTGCGTTCAATATCATTATCTAAACCAATGGAAAAACGAATAATTCCATCTGAAAGTCCCATTTCTTTTTGTTCATCAAGTGGAATTTCAGAGGAAGTACTTGTGCCAGGTGCGCTAAATAGTGTTTTATAAAACCCTAGGCTTACCGCTAAATAACCTAAATTATTATGTTGCATTAATTCCATTAATTCATTTGCTTTTGGCAATGTCCCAACGTCAATTGTCATAATTCCACCAAAACCATATTCTTTATTACACATCTCCTTAAAAAGCTGATGATCTTTATGACTTTCCAATCCTGGGTATACCACTTTCAATCCGTCTTTTTCAAAATGTTCAGCTAAATACAGTGCATTTTCGCTGTGTTTTTTCATTCTGATATGCAATGTTCTTAAGTTTTTTAAAATACTGGCTGCTCGTAAACTATCCATTACTGGTCCTAACAACATAGCAGCGCCATTATTTACATTTCGTAAACTATTAATAAATTCTTGAGAACCACAAACTACGCCACCAACAGTATCATTTGTTCCATTTATAAATTTAGTTAAACTGTGCACAGTTATATCAGCTCCTAATTTTTGTGGTGAGAGCATTAATGGTGAAAATGTATTGTCTACCACTAAAAGTATGTTGTGCTTTTTAGCAATTTTAGCGAGTTCAGTAATATTAGCAATTTCCAATAATGGATTGCTAATAGATTCACAATAAATCATTTTCGTAGCTGAAGTGATTGCTGCTTCTACTTTTTCTAATGAAGTAATATCAACAAAAGACGCTGAAATATTAAATTTTGGTGTAAAGTTTTTTAAGAATGCATAGGTTCCTCCATAAATAGTTCTGCTTGAAACAATATGATCTCCTGCACCACAAACTTGTAGTAAAACAGAGGTAATTGCTCCCATACCTGAACCGGCAACATTTGCTGTTTCAGTAAATTCCATGGCTGCCAATGCTTCCCCTAAATATAAATTACTTGGACTTGTATGACGAGAATATAAATAACAACCTTCTGCATGACCTTCAAAAGTATCTAGCATTGTTTTTGCGTGTAAGAAAGTGTAGGTTGCCGAATCTGAAATTGAAGGGTTTACGCCTCCAAATTCTCCAAAATATTGTAAATCTTGAATGTTATTTGCTGGTTTGTTGCTCATGATTAACTTATTTTTTGCTTAAAATTAACACATATCCAATTAATAAACTGCATTATTTCATTATTACAGTGTATTTTACTTTATTGTTATAATATTTTAGTTTATTTTACTTTAAAAAATAAATTTTATATCT
>ERZ889078.2929-NODE-2929-length-11760-cov-11.308501_pt1 | contig 11760 bp, 8 predicted proteins | sample MGYA00521266_ERZ889078 | MGnify/ENA primary metagenome ERZ889078 (study PRJEB32303, sample SAMEA104408618) | aquatic metagenome | biome: Brackish water; feature: Pelagic; material: water | place: Baltic Sea | collected 2014-06-16T06:34:00 | depth 76,534 m ... | reverse complement strand
ATTTCAGAGAGAAGATAAGTGAATTAAAATAATCTTTAGCAGGTATGCATATGTATCAACTTTAGTATTTTAATGACCTGATGACTATAACAATAACAAACCTTATGTAATTTTGGAAAATTAAGTCTTATTGAATATTTAGATAAGTACAATCTAGGAATGAATTATTCTGCTTAGGTTTGTATGCTTTTAATGCTGTTTACACTAGTAGAGGAAATAATTCGAATAAGAGAAAAACTCTATATAGAAAATCCTGAAAAATGGCTAAATAAATACATAGAGTCTTTTAAAAACTCAGCTCTTTTTTATGATAAGAAAAGATATTTTAGTGAAGCTAGAGTTCCATATGAACAAGCGCTATGTGTAATAAAAGAACTTTATAAAGAAAACATAGAAGAATGGATGAAAAAAAATATAATCTCTTTAAATAATCTGGCATTTCTTACTACAACAACAAAAGCCTTTTAGATGAAGCTATATCATTATACGAAGAATTGTTTCAAATAAGAAAAGAACTCCATAGAGAGATGCCCATTCAATAACCAAGGACGACAAATCGTTTAGAGGATAAAAAATGAATCAAAACATAAGCTTACTAAAGCAAGCCCCTATTATCTTAGGTGTTATAGCTATAGTTACTGGATTTTTAGGGTATTTACTGGAGCTAGATAGTGGTTTGATTGAATCATTATATGGAGTTTTTGGCTTTTTTGGCGGCAATGGTTCAGCGGAAAGTATTCAAAACTCTTTATTGCTAAAAATCTCTGCTATAACAGCACCACTATCTGTGACTGTCTTAATTATTGTAGTTTTTTTTCAAAATATACAAAAATGGTTCTTTTTGACATTTCAAGCAAATGATCATTTTGTGATATGTGGACTTGGAGATATGGGAGGTGCTCTGGCTCATGACTTACTCTCAAATAAAAAACTTCAAGAAGAGAAATACTCAAAGCTTCTTATCATAGAGCCAAATGAGTCACATCCGAATATTGAGGAGATGAGACTTCAAGGTGCAATTGTCATTATTGGTGATGCAACTAACAAAGAAGTACTCAAAAAAGCAAGAACAAAAAATGCTAAAACTGTTGTATGTTTTACAGGTAAAGATATTATAAATCTAGAAATAGCAGTATGTATAGCTCAAGAAAAATATATTACTCCGTCACTCTACCTTCATTTGGACAATAGGGAAAATTATGAACTTTTGAGAAATAAGATTTTTGCTGGCATGAACATAAAAAGTTTTTGTCTTTATGATAGTGCAGCGCAAACACTATTTACGAAATATCCACTTGGTACGAATGTAAATACATTTTTACCAGACAAATTAGTAAAAGTAGCCTTAGTAGGATTTGACAAAGTTGGTGAGAGTCTTCTTTACAGATTACTAAATCTTGGACATTTTTATAACCAAGAACCCATAGAAATAACAGTCTTTGATTACGACATAAAAGTAAAAGAGCAAGAGTTTTTGAAAAGCCACCCAATAAATCAAGAAATGTGTGAAAAATACTGGAAGATACATTTTGAAGATGAATATACATTTTATCAGCAGAGTGAATTACAATATACTCAAATAATTTTTTGTAGTACAGACTCCCAAAAGAGTTTTCAAGATGCAATGAGAATGATGAAGAGTCATGCAAGTGAAATCAGCAAGGATAATATAGAGTCATATCTTTATACAGATGTGCACCATAGTATTAGCTCCCTAATAGATGACAATGAAATTGAATTTAAAAGTTTGCATACATTTGGAGACTTTGAGAAATTATGTACATATGATGTCATAGTAAATGAATCACTAGATGAAATGGCTAAAAAGTCTAACTACAGATATAATGAGCTGCATAATTATAACGACGAGGGCAAAGATATACAAACGCAGTGGAGAGAACTTGAGAGTTTTTTAAAAGATTCAAATAGAATGCAAGTAGAACATTTGCCTATTAAACTTCAAATTGTAAATAAGTTTTTAGAAAAACAAGTAAAGCAAGGTGAATATGAAAATATCAAAAAAGAAGCTATGAAAAGATGGTTTCAATTTGGCGGAGAAATGATTTGGGATAATATGAAAGACACCAAAGAGCTTGCCGAATACATACCCCTTGAAGTGCTAGATACCCTAGCTAAAGTAGAGCATAACAGATGGAACGCTTTTCATATACTCAACGGATGGAAAAAACGCGAGATTCCGACATATGCAACTGAAAAAATTAAAAAAGATACAGCTACCAAAGAACATCCTTGTTTGGTGAAATGGGACGATCTTGATAATGTTTCAAAAAATCACAAACATGATTATAAATCTGATGATGTGGAAACTGTTATGAGAATTGGTGATATGCTAGAAGAGGTGGATATAAAAGTAGGTTATATTCAAGATTTCAGAGAGAAGATAAGTGAATTAAAATAATCTTTAGCAGGTATGCATATGTACCAACTTTAGGATTTTAATGACCTAACTTGTCACAATCATGCGAAATAATAAACAAAAATAAAAGGGACTTTAATTGACCAACTCAAAAACATTCAGACTATTTATAAGCTCAACATTTAACGACTTTAGAAGAGAAAGAGAAATACTCCAAACAATAGTATTTCCACATGCCAAGGAATACTGTTCACAAAGAGGTTACACATTTCAACCTATTGACCTCAGATGGGGAGTAAGCAATGAAGCCCAACTTGACCAAAAGACTTTAGAGTTATGTTTAAGTGAAGTAAGAGCATGTAAAAGTCATATACATCCTAACTTCTTGATTATGATAGGTGACAGATACGGATGGATTCCACTTCCTTACGCCATAGAAGAAAAAGAGTTTGAAACACTACTAGCCCTTATAGACTCAAATGAAGAGAAACAACTTCTCAAAGAGTGGTATAAACTAGATTTAAACCAACTGCCAGCATCTTACATCCTAAAAGAGAGAAGTGGAGACTATGAAGAGTTTGAAAAATGGTTAGTAGTTGAAACAAACATAAGAACAATTTTACAATCAGTTGTAAACAATTCAAACCTAAACGCAGAACAAAAACGTAAATACTTCCTCTCAGCTACAGAAGCAGAAGTGGAAGAGGGGATCATCCCTTATATTAAACCAACAAAGTTTCAAACAGAACAACTTTTAAGTAAAGACAGCACTCTTCAAACAGTTGACACAGAACATATATTCGGTTTCTTTAGAGATATAGACAAATCAACTCAAATAGAAAATAAGTTTATCATGGATGATTATGAAGAAGCACAACTCTTTAAAGAAAGAGTAGCTAATGAACTTATGAAGAATAATATACTTCATGTAAAAACAACCCAAACAGATAAAGAGAGCTTAGAAGAAACATATCTAAAAGAGTTCGAAGCAAGAATGATAAAATTCTTAGAGTCTCAAGTAGATGCTCAAAAAGCAAAAGAGGCAGATGAGAAACTTACCCCACTACAAATAGAACTCCAAGCCCAAAGCTACTTTGCACAAACTAAACGCAAAGACTTTTTAGAGACAGAACATCTCAAAGAGCTTTTGGAGAGTATTCAAAGATATATTTCAGATGATACACAACAAACACTGGTAATCTATGGACCATCAGGAAGAGGAAAGTCTTCTCTTATGTCTAAAGCAATCCAAGAAGCAGAAGAGTCACTTCAAAAAAAAGTACTTTACCGTTTCGTAGGAGCAACTCCAAACTCATCCTCTTCTCAAGAGATACTAATCAGTATGTTTGATGAGTTAGGCATAGATGTAAGAATGAAAAAAGAAAAAGAAAAACAAGAGAGTGATAAAGAGGACGAGAGCTTTGAAGATTTTAGCTATAGAATTAACGGTGAATTAATTAATTTAGAAGAAGATATTACGATCTTCATAGACGCGGTAGACCAATTACAAAACCACGATCAGTTTCTATGGATCCCAAGTAAACTCCCTCACACTCTAAAGATAATCATCTCAGCTCTTGAGGATGAGAAGTATAAAGATGACAGTAGATACTTCGCTACACTAAAAACTAAAACAGAAACTATACATGAAATAGAAGAATTCTCAGAACCGAAACAACTTCTTACGGCACTCCTTAAAAAAGAAGATAGAACACTGCAAGAAGATCAAGAAGCCTACTTCTTGAAGCAATTTCAATCATCTCCTTCACCCTTATATGTCAGCATCGCAGTACAAGAGATAAAAAACTGGAAAAGTTATGACTATACTGAAGGAAGCACTCCAAAGGAAGATGGGGTGGAGCAAAACCTAAAACAAACCCAACAAGGCATAATAAAAGAGTTTGTGGAAAACTTACATACAGTTTACCATCATAACAAAGAGTTTGTAAATAAAGTCCTTGGTTATCTTTATGCTTCAAGAGACGGATTAAGCGAGAGCGAACTTCTGCAACTTATCTCTGCAGATGAAAGTTTTATACAAAAAATGGCACCTGAGACTTGGCATGAAAACCCAACTAAAGAACTTCCAATGGTGCATTGGAGTAGACTCCATACTCAACTCAAACCATTTCTTAGTTCAAAAACAGTAGATAGCGAAGAGCTTATGTACCTCTTTCATAGAGAGTTTGAAGATGTAATAGCGAAACTTCCAAACCAAATAGAAGAGCATGAAGCTGTTATAAAAGCAAACCAAGGACTTATCACTAATAATCAAGATTAAGGATTTAATGAAAATAGGTGGGGAAGACTTTATATAGTACTTACTTGTGAAAACTATTTTAGATATAAAAAGTACAAAGATTTTATTGAAAATTCTGAATGGATAGTTAGAGAAAAAAATGATATTTGGATAGATGGTATTTTAATTTACTTAAGAGATTTTGATCTTATATTAGATGACTCTAGTGAAAATGTGTACAAAGCAGAAGGTTTAGAGGCTTTTTATGCTCATGAAGAACAACAACTGCATGAAGAGAAGAAAGTAAATTCTGCAAGCATAATTAAAATGCTTGAAAATGCTCCCTCACATATAGAAATATTTTTGTATGCAATAGATGCTTACTCAAAAGTTCAATTATCACAAACTATTAAAGAATATATTAAACCATGTTTAAGCCGTATTAAGACTTTACGTGCTTGGGGGATATATACAAAAAAAATTCAAGATGAATTACTCTTGTTATTAGCTAGATTTTATCAAGAAGATTTAGATGAATGGTTATGGGAATACAAGAAAGCATTGTCAGAGTTTGAAAAATATAGTGATTATCTAGATAAACTCAAGGTTTTATACAAAAGAAATCCTGAAAAATGGCAAGAAGAATATATTAAAGAGGTGGTTATTGGCTCAAATGATATAGATCTTTTAACTGATGCTTATCAAATATGTAAAAATACTCAAGAGTCTAAACTTAATGATATGTATATCCAAATAGCTAATGAACTTACTACAAAATATATAAGTATAAATAGTTTTTTAAAAGCAGAGGAGATTCTTAAAGAATCTTTGTCACATCTAGAGCCTGATAAAGATGATAATCTTTTAATCGACACGTGGATAATATTAATAGATTGCTACAAGCAACAAGAGTTTTTTAGCAAAGCAATTTTATATCAAGAAAAAATTCTTAAAATTAGAGAATCAGTATATACTAAAAAAATCAAGTTGTATAAGAATTCTGACTTTGGACATATAGGACATATACTAAGCTATTACATAAAGGACTACTTGAATGCATTGGATGAGCTTGGTTTTTCATATTATATGTTAAAGCGTTTTGAAGAGGCTATCATACTTGAAGAAAAAAGTTATCTTATTCTTCAAGATCTTTATAAAAAAGAGTCAGAAGAATGGGTAGAGGCATACACAATTTCTTTAAGCAATCTCGCTAGTTCCTACTCTAAGCAAAACCGTCAGAGCGAAGCGATAGTGTTAAGAGAGGAGTCTTTAGAGATACTAAGAGAACTCTACAAAGAGAACTCCGATAGATGGATAGAAAATTACGCAACGTCTTTAGATGACCTAGCATCTTCCATAGGAAAACAAAAAGACTTTAAAAAAGCGAGTGAATTATTTGAAACTTACTTTGATGTAAGTGACTTTGAAAATCAAGATGATATTACTTATTTTATGTATCCATTCATTAAATGGTACCAATGTGAGCAGAGACTTGGCAAGAGCAATGCTATTGAGAGATTAGATGATTTGGCTTTAAAACTCATAGGCTTATACAAAGAAAAACTTGCTGAAGAGTATAAAGTGGTGATAAATCAGGAGTACGACACTTATCTTCCATTGAAAGATTCTGAAGATGAGTTTACAAGAGAAAAATATGAGATATTTGTTAAGATTTTTACGAAGTAGTAAAAAATAAATTAACCTAAGGAATAAAGTGAAAATACTTAAATTTGATACAAAATATAATCTTAATAATGCAATCTTTTTAGCAAAACTTTCAAAAGAGATATACACTCATAACCAAATAGGTGTTAACATTGAGGAGAATTTAAAAAATAAATTTAAATTTGACGATGCAATTTTTGAATCTATCTCATCAATAGTAAATGGTATAAAAATTGATCTTCAATTTTCTATATTAAAAAATGAAAATGACATTGTAGTTGTTTTTAAAGGCTCAAAAGAACTCGATGATTGGTCTACAAATATTAAAATTAAAGAAGAGAAACTATTAAACACTGATGTACATATTCACTTAGGTTTTGGAAATTCACTTCAGCTTTTTTTAGACACAATCAAGAGCAGTACAAAAGAGCTTGATGGTATAAAGTTACAAAAAATTTATAATGACCTAACAGTGAAAGACTCTCAATACAATCTATTTATTACAGGACATAGCTTAGGTGGTGCTATCGCAACTCTTTTTACAGCACACTTACAAAACACTCATGCATCTCAAGAGAATGTAGTTTGCTATACTTATGGTGCACCTCCAGTTGGTTGGAAAGATTTTTATGATAAGTATAAAGATATAAATTTATTTAGGATTGTCAATAAATTTGATCCTGTTCCAAATGTCAATCGGCTAAGTAAAAATATTTCAACCAAATTTATATCTACGGCATCCGCATGGAAATCTTTAAGACATGTAGGAGAGTTAATAGAGCTTCCATCAGATGAATATGAGCACCACTCAGCGAGCCATTATATAAAAAATCTAAATAAAGAAGGTAAGAATACTCTTAAAAGAAATACCTTGGTAGATGTAAAACAACTTGCCTTAAAGTATAAGTGGACTGCATTTTTAGTAGTTTTAGCTGTCTCTATTATAGGCTTAGGTTTTATCGGCTATGTAAAAGCCGGTTATTCTGTTGTAGATTCCATATACGCTTCTTTAAAGATACTGGCATTAAATATGGAAATAAAGCAGAATCTGAATTGGGAACTAGAAACTTCCAGATTTTTTGGACTTATATTTGTTTTTTCAGCAATACTAAAAGCTATTTTCTTCTTCTTTGATCGTACTCTTATTAAGCCATTTAAGTTAGCCAGATATAGTAATCACACAGTTATCTTTGGATTTAATGGGCATGTTCAAGAATTGGTAAAAAGCATTAACAAAGAAAATATACAAACTAAAGTTGTCATCGTCGCATCACATGAAATAAATAGTGCTCAAATTGGATTAAAAGCTCAAACTGTACTATTGCCCGAACAGCTCTCAGTAAAATTCATGCAAATGCTTGCACTGGAAAATGCTAAACATATTATTTGTATAAATATGGATGATAACATAGACATAACACATGCAAACGGAATCATAGAATATTTAGACATTAGAGAAAATGTTGAACATATAAATTTACATGTACATTTGCATTCATACACATTGCCTGATCTGTTTAACCACGAAAATTATATGGCTTTACTCGGAAAAATGCCTTGTAATATAAAAGTATTTAACCATTATGATAATGCTGTACGAGTTTTGTTTAGAAATACTGTTATGGAAGATTTTTTAAATGGAAAAACTACTCACTGGCTTATAACAGGAGAGTGGAATCAAAAGATAGCTTTTATGAGGTATGTTGCTCAAATTGCTTATTATGAGGATGAAAAATCTCCATATATTTCTTTAGTTTGTGAGAATGTTGAAGAGTCTCAAAGAGAGATAAAAAAACTATTTCCACAGATTTATCAAGCGGTGACTATTAAAATTATAGATACTATTGATGCAACCTTTGAAAAGCCAGTAACGCATATAGCAGTACTCCATGAAAATGATGTGAAGGGTTTAGAAGAAGCTCTTTTAATAAATAATCTTTTTAAAGATGAGCCTGTCTTTTTACAACAAAGAACTGATTCTATCATTACTAATGAGCAGATTATTCCTTTTGGTATGTTTAGTACTTTAAACAAAACAAGTGTCGTTATAGATGAAGCGCTTGATGAAAGGGCCAAAAATATTCACAACTATTATAGAAGTTTATATACTATGGAACCATGGGAAGAGCTTCCGCTATTTAAGAAAAACTCAAACCGCATGCAAGCAGAACATATTTCTATTAAACTTCGAGGTATTGGTTGGAAAAATGAAGATGATTTTACTGGATACAAAGAATTCTTAGGAAAAAATAGTGAACTAGTTAAAAAATGGATGCGAATAGAGCACTTGAGATGGAATGCATTTCATTATGTCAATGGATGGGATCATTCAGAGAAACGCAATGATGCAAAAAAATTACATCATTGTTTGGTGGCATTCGATAAGTTAACAAAAGCAGATCAAAAAAAAGATGAGCCGGCATTATTAGAGATACCGACTTTTTTGAAAGATGTTGGAGAAGAGGGAATGCAAGTATGAGTTGCACAACAATACTTGCAAAATTAACAAGGGATAATGATGCAAAAGAATAATCAAAAAATTAATAATTCTGTCCACTCGATATTATATGTTTTAGAAATGAATACTATAACGTAATCCTCTAATCCAAAGTGAATTTAACCTGATTTCGTCCGCCGTTTTTAGCTCCATAAAGCAATTCATCGGCGTGCTCAACCAGTTTGCTCAGTATGTAGTTTTGGGCTACATGTAAACCAATTGAAATGGTAATATTAATATTGCCCGAATCAGTGGCGATAGTCGTCTCTTCTATTTTTTTTCTAAAGCCCTCAAAAATATTTAAAAGCTTCTCTTGGGAAATATTGCTCAGCAAAACAACAAACTCCTCGCCTCCAATCCTAGCCACTAAGTCATCTTTACGAAAATGTTCTCTAAACAAATCAGCAACAGTTACTAAAACTCTGTCACCGATATGGTGACCATAGGTGTCATTTATCTTTTTAAAATAATCAATATCAAGCATTGCGCAAGCAACACTAACACTCTCTTTTTTAGCTTTTGAAAGAATTTCTATGCCCAAAGATTCAAAAGCTCTTTTGTTGTACATGCTTGTGAGATGGTCAGTCATCGCGCTCTGTTTATTTATATGTATAAACTCTAAGGTATCCAAAGATTGTAAGACTCTGAGGTTGAATTCTTCGCTGATAAATGGCTTAGTAATAAAATCATTTGCACCTTTTTTTAAAAATTCGATAGACAAGCGGCTTGAATGCCCATGCTCACTTACACCTATAATAGCCAGATTGTCTTTGCTGTGTAATTTTCGAAGTTTTAAAATTACCTCTGTACCTTTTTCATCGTCTAATGATTGGTCTATAACCAACAAACCAATATTCTCATCTTCTTTGAGTAAAGCTTCTATCTCAGCATAATTTTTTGCTTCATATGATTCAATATTGAATTTTTTCAATAAGTTTACCTGTATGGTACGTGCTATTTTATTTCCATCTGCAACAATAGCTTTTATAACTTGATTTTTGTAAGCTCTCTCAATCATCTGCTTAATGTAAATATAGTCAATTCCATCATTATTGAAAACATAATCTAAAGCGCCTTTGGCAACTGTTTCTTCTGCAATGTTTTCATCGTACTTTTCTGCAAATACTATCGCAGGGATATTGTTGTTCATTATCAAGGACAATGATCTGTTCTCAAAATCTTTAGAAAGAAAGTGGTCATGCAAAGCAATGAAAAAATTATTTTCTTCTTTTGCAATCACATCTTCTAGTTCTACAAAATCACTTACACTAACAATTTCATAGCCCAATGCAGCAATAGTTTTAATATGTTTGTTCAGTAATACAGTATTGTCTTCTATTAATAATATTTTATCTTTTATGCTCATATAGATAGACCTTTTTTTTAAAAATTATATCTTAATAGCACATGTTTTTATTCTAAATTTACGACATAACCTGTCATTGAGCTATTCTATACTCCTGTATAACAAAATATGGAGGTTTCCAATGGAATTCGTAAAAGCTAAACCAAATGAGTATCTTGTAGTTGCTAAATCAGGCAAAATTATAAATCTTGGTGTTGCCAGAAGCGCTCTTATATGGCCGGGGCAATCATTTATTATGGTACCAAGTACGCAGATTGAGGCAGAGTTTGCGATGACACAGGAATCAAAAGATGGTATTCCTCTTCGTTTTAAGGGTATTGTTGTTTACCACATAGATAACCCTGAAATCGCCGCACAACGATTTGATTTTTCTGATGAGAAAGGTCCTCAGGAGATTAACCGTCTGATAGGAAATGTGTCGCTAGGTGAACTTCGTGACAAAGTATCTCATATGAATATGGATACATGTATAAATGAGCGCAAAACAACACTGACTGATGCAATTGTGAAAGAACTCGGAACTATTGCACAAACTTGGGGAATCGTTATTAATGTTGTTCAAGTGGCACAGGTATTTATTGTTGAAGATGAAATCAGAAAACAGCTTGAATCTGAGGTCCGAAATAATTTAAGAGCTACGAGTGAACTCTCTGACATTAAAACAGAAGAAACTATTACAAGAGAAAATGCAGCTTCAGATTTACGACTTAAAAAAGAGGAATTTGAACATCAAAAGGAACATATGCAAATAGAACTTGAACGCAAAAAACTTGAGCATGAAAATAAGCAAAAAGACACAGCGCTGCTAACACCGCTGAAGATATTTGAAGCCGAACAAGATATGCTGATTTTGCAGAAGATGCAAGAGCTATACGAGCTAAAAGCTAAAACAAATCTTCTAAAAGCTAAGGCAAATCTTGTTGAAGAGATTGAGCAAAACAAAGTGCGTAAAGAGATGTTGCCACTTGAGCAGCTGCCTCAGATTGCTAATTCTGTTTCTCGTATGTTTAACGGAGCAAATTTGAGTTTTTATAATGATTCATCACAGTTGCTCTCAGGAATTGCACCGATGATAGATATGGTAACTAGGTCATTAAAGCAAGATAAGATGGAAGTGAAAAAATCGTGAAGAAAAGTAGATGATTATTAGAGAGGGGGAGTGAGGGGGAATGGCATTTTATGAGTATTTTGGTTACTTTATAGGTTTGATCTACTTTCGCAATATATTAAAGATATAAGATTGATCTGTTATTTTCACTTCAACTGATTCAATTTCATTTGTTTGAAGTAAGCTATAAAACTCTTGCACTTCAGGAGAAATATATTTTTTCTTTGCATCATCATATGTTGAGTAATAAGGATGCCTTTTTAAAATGAATGCTATAGCCTCTTCTTCATTGGAACCAACTATCTCTAAAAACTCATTCCCAGACATATTTAAAGTCGCATAAAGACCAATCCATTTAAAATCATAATGGTAAAAATCACTACTTCGTAATCCCCAGTGGGATGATGTATGTGCAGCCCAGCCCCAACAATAAAGTTTGAATGGTTCTCTATCTTCTATCTTTATCATCTTTTATCAACAAAGTTGTGTAAAAGGTTGTGTAATTAAA
>ERZ889078.2927-NODE-2927-length-11764-cov-12.900675_pt1 | contig 11764 bp, 12 predicted proteins | sample MGYA00521266_ERZ889078 | MGnify/ENA primary metagenome ERZ889078 (study PRJEB32303, sample SAMEA104408618) | aquatic metagenome | biome: Brackish water; feature: Pelagic; material: water | place: Baltic Sea | collected 2014-06-16T06:34:00 | depth 76,534 m ... | reverse complement strand
GAATACTGTAATTCTCTTAAAAGTCCGTGCTGATCTTGACTGTAATTTCCTTTTGGTGTTGAAACTATAAAATTATTGGTTTCAGTTGGGCCAATAATTGGAAACATTTCTGTATCTGAATTTCTCCAACCAGGATTTCCTTTTTGATGTATTAATTCTTCTCCGTTTTTTTGATAACTAATTAATTCACCTTGTTCAATTTTCACAATTGAATTTTTATCTGCACTAATTAAAATCATAGCTATTCAATTTAATTTTAAAAAGCCCTAACAAATTTAAAATTACGTTAGGGCTTTTAAGTTTTTTGTATTGTAGAATTATTTATTATTTTCAACAATATATTCCGTCATTTTCTTTACTAAATGAACTCTATCAAACCCGCGTACATTATGTTCATGCATTGGATATGTAAAAAAGTCGATTTGTACTTTTTGTTTTACCGCTTCTTGTAATAAAGTCATACTGTGCTGAGGAACAACTGTTGGATCTACACTTCCGTGTATAATTAATAGTTTGCCCTCTAAATTTTTAAGGTAATTATGCACTTTTGCTTTCTCATATCCCTCTGGGTTTTCTTGAGGCGTATCCATATAACGCTCTCCATACATCACTTCATAATATTTCCAATCAGTTACAGGGCCTCCAGCTACAGCGGTTGTAAATACACCTGGATTTCGTAACATTAAACTTGTAGTCATAAAACCACCGTAACTCCAGCCATTTACTGCAATTCTAGAACTGTCAACAAAATCTAGTGATTTTAAATATTCAATACCTGTTAATTGATCTTCAATTTCAGCATTTCCTAAATTTCTATGAATAATACTTTCAAAAACAAAACCTCTATTTGCTGAACCTCTGTTGTCTAACGTAAATACAATATAATTTTCGGCAGTTGCAAAAGCAGGCATCCATAAACTTGATCCAGCTAACCAAGAATTAGTTACTAATTGGGCGTGTGGACCACCATAAACATACACTAAAACAGGGTATTTTTTTGAAGTATCAAAATCTGCTGGTTTTGTAATTTTAGCATATAAATCAGTTCCATCATTTCCTTTTAAAGTAATAAATTCAGTTGCACCTAATTTGTAATCTTTTAGTGGATTTTCAGCAGTGAAAATTGAAGTTACTTTTAATTTTTTAGAATCTATAATTTCAATATTATTTGGAATCGTTAAACTATTATAGGCATCAATTAAATAATTTCCATCAGTACTTAATTGGGTGGCATGAGTTCCATTTGTTTTTGTTAGTTGGATATATTTTTCAGATTTTAAGTTTACTTTAAATGTGTGTGATTCTCTTGCATCAGTTCCAGTTCCTGTAATATAAACGTTTTGTCCTTTCATATCAAAACCTAAAATACCAGTAACTACCCAATTGAAATTGGTAACTTGTTTTATTAATTTACCCTCAGTTGTATATCGGTATAAATTCATAAAACCATCTCGTTCACTTAACCAAAGAAATTCAGTAGTTGAATTAGGTAAGAAAACCGCATCAAATTCAGGTTCAGTCCATTTATCGTTGTTTTCTTCAAAAAGCGTGTTTATTTTTTTCCCAGTTTCAATACTATATCTGTTATACCAAACGTGATTTTGACCTCTGTTAATTTCTGCAACCAATAGGTATTTCTCATCAGGTGTCCAAGATAAATTTGTTAAATAATGCTCGTCAGAAGTATCAATATCCAAGTACGTAGTTTCTTCAGTTTTTAAATTAAAAATACCAATTTTAGCTTTTTCACTTCCTTGTCCGGCCATTGGATATTTAATGTTTTTTAATGAAGCAGGATAGGTAGTAATGTCAACTAATGGATAATCTGTAACATTGCTTTCATCTTTTTGATAAAAAGCTAAATAAGTTCCTTTAGGGCTCCAGAACGTACCTTTTACAATTCCAAATTCACTTCTGTGAATTGCTTGTCCTGAAACAATATTTTTGTCTTCAATTGAAGTAACTGTAACTTTTGGGTTTGAAGCTGTTCCAATAAATAAATTATTATCTAGCGTGTATGCAATTGCTTTGGCATTTGAATTGTACTCATTGTTTTGTGCTGCTTCATCAAATAAAATAGTTACACTTTTTGAGTTGTTAATATAATTAAAAACTTCTATAGAATTTTCATTGCTGAATGTAAATTCAGTGGTTGAAATTTCTTGTAAACGTGGAAATCGTTTTAAAGTAGGATATGTTTTTTGAAGTTCTTCAAATGAGATTTTTTTAATAATTTTAGTTGTTTTCGCATCTGTAAATAGCAACTCGTTTTCTTTTTGAAAAACATAAGTATCTGAATTGTTTACCCATTTTAAGTTTTGTAAAGATGAAGGATACAATCCTTTATAATAGCCTAAAACAGCATCATCTACAGATAAATTTTGTTGTTGAGAAAAACCTAAAAAGAAGGTGCATAAAAATAGAAAAGAAAATAGTTGTTTCATTAGTTTGTTTTTTTTGTATTGAGTAACAAAGTTAATTAAATATAGTATGTATTTACTGATCTAAATCAGTTGTAAACTTAAAAATTCAAACGAGCCATAATAGGATAATGATCTGAATAATTAACCTCAAATGTTTTAAAATTATTGATTTCAATATTTTCATCTGCCAAAATAAAATCTATACGCAGCGGAAATTTATGATTGTATGATTTTCCAAATCCTTCACCCGCAACTTCAAAAGCGTCATTTTTACCATTTTTTAATGTATGATAAACCCAAGAAAAAGCATTATTGTTAAAATCACCACAAATGATTGATTTATGAGTTATTTTTTCTTGATGTTGAATAATTAATTCAGCTTGATCTGCTTGTTTTTTAAATGCTTTATCAACTCTAATTCTCAATTTTTCAGAATTTTCCTGATTAAAATAATCTTCTTTCGGATTAATACTTAAAGATTCTAAATGAACATTATAAACTCTCATCGTATCTTTATTTTTAATAATATCTACAAAAATGGCGTTATTGCTACTATTTGGAAAGTCTAATGATCCAGAATTTATAATTTTATATTTCGAAAAAATTGCGTGTCCAAATAGTTTGCTTTTTTTACTGGCTTTTATGTATTGATAAGGAAATTTAAATCCAATTTTTATGGTAGGATTGAATTCTTGTAAACATAAAATATCAGGTTCTTTTTCATTGATAAAATCATAAATGTTTTGATCTATATTTTCTTCATCAATCCAGTTATAAATATTAAACATTCGTACATTATAACTCATTATTTTTAGATCTGTACTTATCAAAATCTTTTTTTCTTTAAAAGAATATAATTTTGTAATGTACTGAAATACAATTAGTAATATGATTATAGAGATTAAAAATTGACGTTTTAATTTTAAGAACCAGTAAATTACAAATAGTAGGTTTATTAGAATTAGGATAGGAAGTGAAAGACTTAAAAATGAGATAAATGAAATGGTGTTTGGTGAAATATAATAGCTTAAAAATGAAAATAATAAGACCATTGCAAAAAGTGAGTTTACAACAGCTATTAATTTATCAAACCATGATAATTTTTTCATAAAATGCTAATTTTTTCCAGCCCTAAATAAAAAGTCTTTTTCTTCTTGTGATAAACTTTCATAACCAGATTTACTTATTTTATCTAGAATATCATCAATTTTTCGTTGTCTGGTTTTAGAAACATCTTGAGTTGATGTTTTACTTTTAGTTTTGTAAACAGCTTTAAAGGGCGATTTCTTTTTAGGTTTAAATAGGTTGGTGAAATAATTAATCACGGCTTCAAACCATTTACCAATGTCATTTCCTTTATTTAGTTGTGTTGCATATATATAGCCAAAAATGGCACCACTTAAATGTGCAATTCCACTTCCTTTATCGGGATTTGCTAATTGTAAAATACTTAAAACTACCCAAATAGCAGCCAAAACCCATAATTCTACACTTCCAATAAAACGAAGCTGAATGGCGTAGCGTGGAATTTTAGTTGCAATAGCTATAAAAATAGTAGTTACAGCTGCAGAAGCTCCTGCTAATGGCAATGCGGCCGTTTTATCAATAAAGTAATAGTATCCTAAAAACACAATTCCCCCAAAAATTCCTCCTAAAAAGTAAAAATTTAAAAATTGTTTTTGAGTAAAAAAGTTTAAAAATAAGTTTCCTATATAGTACAAGACTAATAGGTTAGATAATACGTGAAATAGATTTTGATGTATAAAAGAGTAGGAAATTAATGTCCAAGGTTTGTATAAAAAACTCTCTAAATTTGATGGTAATGCAAACCATTCAATAACATATTTATTGAGTAATACCGTTATTAAAAATAAAAATACATTGATGTAAATTATTTTTTCAGTGAAATTTGCTTTGTTAAAAGCGAGCTTTATGTCGTTTATGATATTCAATTTAGTTCCAGCGTTTAAATTGGTTTTGTTTCCAATACCAAGCAATTATAAATCCTATTAAAGCACCACCTACGTGAGCAAAGTGAGCAATTCCACCTCCAAACAATGAAAACCCTGTTACTCCAGAAAATAAATCTAGCGCAATTAAAGCAGGTATAAAATATTTTGCAGCTATTGGAACTGGTAAAAATATTAATGCCAATTTAGCATTTGGGAAAGACATACCAAAAGCAACCAATACGCCATAAATAGCTCCAGAAGCACCTACTGCTGGGGTATGATATGTTGCGTAAAAGTCATTTAAAGTATCCGCAGATACGTGTTCTAAAATTTGATTGTTGTAGCTTCCTGTGTTTAATATGTTTTGAATATCGCTTCCAGACAATCCAATATTAACCAATTGATCATACACACCATTAAACTGATAATAATTCACCAGCGTATATATGGCTCCGGCACCTAAGCCTGCAGAAAAATAGAAAAATATAAACTTATTTCTTCCCCACATTTGTTCTAAAGGTGTTCCAAAAGCCCATAAACCATACATGTTAAATAGAATATGGTAAAATCCACCATGCATAAACATATGCGTTAGAAATTGCCAAAATCCAAAATTTGGATTTTCGGGATAATGTAAGGCAAACATACTTTGCAACCCTAAATTAGGTGCTAGTTGAGGTACTATAAAAAACAGTACGTTTATGATTATTAAATGCTTAACAGCTTCGGTAATTCTTCCCATAATTTATTATAATTAACAACGGTTAATTGTTAAATTTTTTGTCAATTTCATCAATATTTATAGTTACAAAAGTAGTTTTTCCAAAAGGAGATAAATCAGGTTGTTTGCAAATAAATAATTTATTTACAATTTCTTCTTGTTCTCTTAAATCTAATTTTGTGCCTGTTTTAATGGCTAAACTTTTTGCTAAACTTTTTGCCATTACGTCAAGTTGGCTAAAGCTTGCATTAGGTATATCGTTTTTAATATCTTCTAATAGCTGCTCAATAATAATAGTAATTTGGCTTTCTATAATAGTCACAGGAATACCATTTACTACAATTGAATCCTCTAAAATTTTATCAAATAAAAAGCCAATACTTTGTAAATCGTCTTTAATTTCCTTTATTAATTCAATATCACTTTTGTTAAATGAAATTTCTAAAGGAAACAATAATTGTTGGCTTAATGCTTCTTTAACGGTTATATTTTCTAAAAATTCTTCATATAAAATACGTTGATGCGCTAAATGCTGATTGATATAAACAATTCCAGATTTAATGCTACTTACTATATATTTTTTATGAACCTGATATGTTTTGCTATTTGGTTTGTCATCTGAAAACAATGAATTAGGAATGGTTTCTGCTTCAACTTCAATTTTATGTACATCAATTCCAGTATATAAACTTTCCCATTGTTGTGATTTTTCACGTTTGTATGGAAACTGAATAGATTTTTGTTCCTGATTTTTAAAAGGATTAAAATCGTGATTTACGGTAACTTTTGGAGTTTCAGTTTTTTTATCTTTATAATTATAAGGAGTGTCAAATGAAGCGCTTCTGTCAAAATCAAGAATTGGAGCAACATTATATTGACCTAAACTATGCTTTACAGTAGAGCGTAAAATGGCGTACAATGTTTTTTCATCATCAAATTTAATTTCTGTTTTTGTTGGATGAATGTTTATGTCTATGCTTTTAGTTGGGACTGTTAAATATAAAAAATAGGTTGGAAAATAACCGTTTGAAAGTAAACTTTCAAAAGCACTTGATACAGCATGATTTAAATAAGCATTTTTAATATAACGGTCATTCACAAAAAAGAATTGTTCATCTCTTTTTTTCTTGGCAAATTCAGGTTTTGTTATAAATCCGTTAATTTCAAGAACATCGGTTACTTCATTGATAGGAACTAATTTTTCATTCGTTTTTTTACCAAAAATTGAAACAATACGTTGACGTAAATTACCCGAAGTTAAATTATAAACTTCACTTTCATTGTGATAAAATGTAAATGAAATAGTAGGATGTGCTAATGCAATTCGTTGAAATTCATTGATAATATGACGCGTTTCTATGCTGTTTGATTTTAAGAAATTTCTTCGCGCTGGAATGTTGTAAAATAAATTTTTTACAGCTACGGAAGTTCCTTTTAGAGTTGAAACATTTTCCTGAAAAATTAGGTTACTGCCCTCAATTTTAATGTAAGTTCCTAATTCTTGGTTTTCTTGCTTCGTTTTTAAATCAACATGCGCAATGGCAGCAATTGAAGCCAATGCTTCGCCTCTAAAACCTTTAGTGTGTAGATTAAATAAATCTTCAGCTTTTTTTATTTTTGAAGTTGCGTGGCGTTCAAAACTAAGTCGGGCATCTGTAATACTCATTCCTTTACCGTTATCTATAACTTGGATGAGTATTTTGCCAGCTTCTTTTATAATTAATTTGATATTTGTAGCTTCTGCATCAATAGCGTTTTCAAGTAATTCTTTTACTACGGAAGCTGGTCGTTGCACAACTTCACCTGCTGCAATTTGATTAGCAACATGGTCGGGTAGTAACTGAATAATATCTGGCATTTAAAAAGGTTTCTTGAAAATTGATAAATCGAAATCAATAATGTATAAAAATATGAAGGTTAATATAGCAATAATAATTAAAATTGTTTTATTAAAACCTTTATTTTCTGAATTTTCACTTTCTTCAAAAGCCGATTTAAATTTGTCTTTCAAACCTTTATTGTCTCCTACGGTAGTTCTAAAATCATCAAATTTATGACCTATTTTAAATGGGTTTCCTTCCCCATTATAATATCTAGGCTTGTAGTCAAATTTTTTATTTGTGCGTTTTCTTAAAATCCCCATAATAGTCAAAAATACTGAATTCTGAAGTTGTAGTCAAGTATTGTGAATAAGAAGTCTGTTAAAACTCTCTTAAAGCTGCCATTTTAATAGCTGCAATAGCACATTCTATACCTTTATTTCCGTGTTTTCCACCAGAACGGTCAATAGATTGCTGTTTTGTATTGTCTGTTAGTACACAAAAAACAACAGGAATATCATATTTAATATTCAAATCTTTTATTCCTTGAGTAACGCCATCACAAACAAAATCAAAATGTTTTGTTTCACCTTGAATTACATTTCCAATAGCAATTATTGCATCTAATTTTTGGGTTTCTATCATTCGTTTACAACCATAAATAAGTTCAAAACTTCCAGGAACATCCCAACGAATAATATTTTCTTTAGTTACTCCATTCTCAATAAATGCTTGTTCAGCACCTAAATATAAGTTTTCAGTAATGTCAGGATTCCATTCAGAAACAACAATCCCAAACCGAAATTTCTTCGCGTTTGGGATTGTAGCTTTATCGTAATTTGATAAATTTGTTGTAGCCATTTACCTCTTATTTTTTAGACGCATAGGTTGCTCTACTAATATGAATATCAATATTTTTTGCTTCATCAGAATTTGGATAATCAGTTTTTATTCTGTTGAAAATATCTAATGCTTTCGAGAATTTCTCTAATTCCATTGCAGTATTTCCTGCTTTAAAAAGGTATATTGGAGTTGAAAAATTATTATCTCTTAAATCAGCTGCTTTTAAATAATAATCTAAAGCATCTTCAGGTTGGTTAATATCAGCAAATGCATCGCCAATAGCACCTTTTGCAGTTGGAGCTAATAATTCATCTTCTGAAGAGAATTTTTCTAAATATTCAATCGCTTCTTTGTAATTTTTTAATTTTAAGTAAGAAATACCAGCGTAGTAGTTTGCTAAATTTCCTGCTTTGGTTCCGCTATATTGACTTGAAACATCAACAAAACCTAGTTTTCCATCAGCACCATTTAATGCCAATGTATATAAAGAATCTACAGCTACAGATCCAGTGCTTGCTTCTTCAAAATAAGCTTTTGGAAATGCTAATTCATTTGCAGCTTCTTTTTCTTTCGGAGCCTTAATATATTTTTGATATGGTAAATAACCTAATATTAAAGCCACTACCAAACCTAAAACAATAAATATTGTTTTTTGGTTTTTTATTACGAATTTTTCAGATCTTGAAGCTGTTTCATCTAATGTGTTAAAAACATCAGCTGTTGTTGAATGCTCTGCTGTATTGTTTTGATCTTTTTTTGCTTTACTGCCTGTTTTTTTATATGTTGCCATTTATTCTAATTAATTTTGTAGGCGCAAAAATAGCCTTTTTAATTGGAAAATGAAAATGCAATTATATCAAAATTCCCATTTATTTTCAATAATTTTAAACTTTCAAAAAATATAGATGCACTTACAAAAAATTACGTTAGTAAATTTTAAAAATTTCGAATCACAAACGTTTGATTTTCAGGAAAAAATTAATTGTTTTGTAGGTAATAATGGTGTTGGAAAAACCAATGTTTTAGATGCTATTTATTATCTTTCTTTTGCTAAAAGTTACTTTAATTCTGTAGCTACACAAAATATTAGGCATTCAGAAGAGTTTTTTATGATTGAAGGAGCCTATAAAATTAATGATAAAACAGATACTGTTGTATGTAGCTTAAAACGTGGAAATAAAAAAGTGGTTAAACGAAATGGGAAAGCTTATGAAAAATTTTCTGATCATATAGGTTATTTACCTTTGGTTATTATTTCGCCAGCAGACAGCGATTTAATTACGGATGGAAGTGATACACGTAGAAAATTTATAGATAATGTAATTTCACAATCAGATAATCAATATTTACAAACCATTATTAAGTATAATAAGGTTTTGGCTCAGCGTAATTCATTATTGAAATTTTTCGCAGTAAATAGAACTTTTGATGCAGTAAATTTACAAGTTTATGATGAACAATTAGAACGATATGGCCTTATTATTTATGAAAAGCGAAAAACCTTTTTAGAAGAATTTATTCCAATATTTAAAAAGCGGTATGAAGTAATTTCTAGCAGTTATGAAACAGTTGATTTAGTTTATAAAACTCAACTTGATTCAATTGGTTTTTTGGATTTGCTTGCGCAAAATGTAGCTAAAGACAGAATCCTACAATTTACAAGTGCAGGTATTCATAAAGATGATTTAACGTTTGAAATTGAAGGTTATCCCGTCAAGAAATTCGGATCACAAGGTCAGCAAAAGTCGTATCTAATTGCATTGAAATTAGCACAATTTGATTTTATTAAAAAGCAGTCTAACCTAAAACCAATTTTATTATTAGATGATATATTTGATAAGCTTGACGATTTGAGAGTTGCTCAAATAGTTAATTTAGTTAATAATAATGAATTTGGACAATTATTTATAACGGATACACATAGAGAACGTACTGAAGAAGTAGTAAAAACAACAAAACAACCTTATAAAATATTTCAATTATAATGGCAAAACGTCAAAATGAATTTCATTCTATTCAAGATTTAATGAAAGATGTAATTTCAGAAAATAAGCTAACAAAAGGAATGCACCAATTATCGGTTAAAGACGCATGGGCTAAATTAATGGGAAAAGGTGTAGTCTCTTATACTAATAAAGTAGAATTAAATAGAAATACTTTAATCGTAAATTTAAAATCTTCAGTATTAAGAGAAGAATTAAGTTATGGTAAAGAAAAAATAATTAAAATGATGAATGAGGAATTGGGTGAAGATTTAATTTCTAAAATTATTTTGAGTTAAAAAAAAACCGTTGCATAACAACGGTTTTTTTATTTAGTATGTTTTTATTTAAGGTAATCCTTAAAACATTTCTCTTCCTGAGAAATGAAAAGCACCTTCAATAGCTGCGTTTTCATCACTATCAGAACCATGAACAGCATTTTCTCCCATTGAAGAAGCATATAATTTACGAAGAGTACCTTCAGCAGCATCAGCTGGATTGGTTGCTCCAATTAAAGCTCTAAAGTCTTCAACAGCATTTTCTTTTTCTAAAATTGCAGCTACAATTGGTCCACGAGTCATAAACTCAACCAATTCACCAAAAAATGGACGTTCGCTGTGAACTGCGTAAAATTCTTCAGCATCAGCTACGGTCATTTGTGTTTTTTTCATTGCTACAATTCTAAAACCTGCAGCATTTATTTTTTCTAAAATTGCTCCAGTATATCCTTTTTCAACTGAATCAGGTTTAAGCATTGTAAATGTTCTATTTGTTGCCATTTTTATTTGTCTTAATTTTTAAAATCGGGGCAAATATAGTATTTTCTATATAAAGTTATAATTACGGTTAATAATTTTGAGTAAAGGCTTCGTAAAGTTTGTTGTTTTCGCCTCTTATTTCTAGAACTACAGTATCAGTTTTTAAGTCAATTTTTAAAATACCGTAACTTTTTTCTGAAACTACATTTCCAACTCTAAATTTATTTGGTTCTTCACTGAAATTTGAGTACGAATGTGTTAACCCGCTAGAAGTAAAATCTATAAGAGGATACTTTAAACTGTCAATTTCTTTTTTCGAAAACTCAGAAATATGTCTATCTCCTGATAGGATAATAGCATTTTTAGTTTTTGTTGAAATAAGGAGGTTCTCAAATTTTTCTATTTCGTGAGGCATATTTCCCCAAGTTTCGAAACCATGTTCTGCAGATAAAAATTGGATGCTGCTCATAATAATTGTGTAGGATGCTTTCGAGTTTTGAAGTTGGTTTTCTAACCATTTCCATTGAGTTTCTCCCAATATAGTTCCATCACTATTTGTATTAGGTTTGTATCGTCTTTTAGTTTCAAGATCATCAGTTAGTGCAGTTCTAAAATAACGAGTATCTAAAATGATAATTTTAATAATTGTTTCATTTACACTATAATCTTTAGAAAAATAGACACCTTCTTGTTTTCTTCTTTCATCTTCTTTTGGAACATCAATAAAGTCTAAAAATAGTTGCTGTGCTTCTGCTTTTTTTGGATATTCAGTACCACCATCATTTACACCATAATCGTGATCATCCCAAGTGGCAAGTATTTCAATATTTTCACAAAAATTTGAATACTCAACATTGTTTTTTTGCTTTAGATAATTTTGCTCTAAATAAGCCATATCTTGGGTATCTGAATAAATGACATCACCTCCCCAAATCCAAACATCAGGATTGTTTTTTTTAATTTCAGGCCAAAAAGTATTAGGTAATATTTGATTATTACAAGATCCAAAAGCAATTATAAAACTATTACTAGCTTCTGTGGTGTTTGAAATTTTATTAGTTGGTTTATGTTCAGTTTTACAAGAAGTAATTACACAAAGAAAGATGAAAAGGGTTTTAAAATAATTCATTCTTAATAATTGTTAAATTTGTATAAAACAAATATACTGTTCTTAACCTAAGAAAATTTAGGATTATTTGTATATTTGCTTCTTATGAATGTAGATGAAATAAAGGAAATAAAAGCGTTGCTTTCAACGCCTAAAA
>ERZ889078.2922-NODE-2922-length-11780-cov-13.835394_pt1 | contig 11780 bp, 9 predicted proteins | sample MGYA00521266_ERZ889078 | MGnify/ENA primary metagenome ERZ889078 (study PRJEB32303, sample SAMEA104408618) | aquatic metagenome | biome: Brackish water; feature: Pelagic; material: water | place: Baltic Sea | collected 2014-06-16T06:34:00 | depth 76,534 m ... | reverse complement strand
ATGGTTGCTTCTACTCTGTGTTTGAGTAGAAGCTTTTGTGTTGTGTGTGTGATTATGGTTGCTTCTACTCTGTGTTTGAGTAGAAGCTTTTGTGTTGTGTGTGTGATTAGAATTGCTTCTACTCTGTGTGGAGTAGAAGCTTGTGTTGTGTGAGAATGAATCAGAAGTTGGTGTTGATCTAAAAGAAAAAGTGTTATTCGTGTAACTAGAACTATTATTAAATAGTTTAGAATATAATACTATTTGACTATTACTACTTAAACATACCATTACACACACAACACACAGCTTCTATTAATTTATCAACACAATTAAATATACTCTTTAAGGCTAGTATCTTTTACACTTTCTTTCATAAGCAGCTCAACTTTAGTAGAAATTTTCATACCATTATCGGAACAGAATTGTTTAAAACTGTTATAAATACCCTCATCAATAGTCATTGAAATTTTTCTCTTTACCATCCGCTCCCTAACCCTCAAATAAATATAACTATACTTATCTATATAATACTTTTAACTTCTATATATAGTTTTTGGTTGATTTAAAAAGAAAAAATTAATTATTTATACCAATTTGAAGAAGGACAACCATTATTTTCAACAGAACCAACAAGATAAGGACAATGATCATATTCAGGATTTAAAACAACCATTGCTATTTCATTAAAATCTTCTATTCCGTCTTTATCAAAATCAAATTGTCCAGGATTACATAATCCATCATTATCAGAATCTTTTACTCCTTTAACAAATTCATTAGAACAATTGCCTTTTATAGTTGGTAAATTATCTTCTAAATCAGGCCATCCATCTCCATCCCAATCATAAAATTCATTAATTTTTTCAGCCCATGAAAATAAGTCTTTATCAGGCAACCCGTCAAAATTTTTATCATAAGTTAATAAGTTTTGAAAATTTGTTAAACTAGATGCGTCACATCCAAATCTATTAATATAATACCATTCTCTTTCAGAAAAAAAATCTGCATTAAATCCAGGAAAAGTAAGATAATAAGTTCTATAGAAACCTTTTGTTTTATTAGAATAATAAACTTGAATTTTATACATTTCTGAAGATTTTGAAATAGTTATTGAGTTACCTTTTGTAGCTGCTTCATCTTCTTTAAGGAACCGAATAAAACCACCAATCATTTTCATAGGTGTGCTAACAACAGTAGTTATTAAAAAGTCTGATTCAAAAGTTAATTTAACTCTATTAGTTAAAGCTTCTATTTTTGTTTTTTTAACTTCAATATTTTTCCCAGAAACAATTATTTCATTGTCAGGACATAAATCTAAAAAATCAACAATTCCATCATTATCAGAATCATTTCCTTTTATAGAACTGCTAAAAATATAATTATCTTCAGAATCAAGACTTCCGTCTTTATCAATATCTTGACAAAAAGAACCCCAAGAATCTTCACAAAAAAAATTATTAGCAGGTTTACATAAAAAACCTTCCGCATCTAAACAATTTTCTTCAAAGGATTCTTTTTCTAAAATACCAAGAGATTTCAATATATGTTCATCAAAAAATAAACCTTCAAATTCTTGAGAAGAACTATGAAGTAAAATATTGGTTTCAGGTAAACCAGAAGACCAATCAATAAAGGAATATTGTTTAAACATTTGATCTTGATGATTATAACCAACTGCATGAAGAAATTTATGAATCATTAAAGCAACAGATCTTTTATTATCAGAAGTTAACATTGGATTAAAAAAAGCTTCAGGACAAAAATAAGCATTACCTTTGTAATTAAAACCTTGACTAGGGCCATCCATACACCAGGGCATTTCATAAATAGGAGCAAAAGATAAAATATTATGATCATAATCTTTAAAATAAATATCAAAAGCTTTAATCCAATCAAAAATAGACTTATCATAAGATAATTCTTTAGATCCAAATTCTTTAATATCAATAAAAACAAGTTCAGAAGAAGGAACAATTTTGCCTAATGATTCACGAGATAAAACTTTATCAAATAAATTTAAACGTTCTTCAAAATAAGGTTTATAATCTTCAATTAAACTTTTACTATATTTATCATATAAAACAACATATAAAAGATTAAAATAAAATTTATCAGAACCATTGATTCTACCAAATTTAATAGGTTCAGAAGATGAAATTGAATTACTAAGATCAACTTGAATAATACTTGATTCAGTTTGAGTTAAAGCAGTATCTGAATTTATAGAAAAAGGAGTTTTAAATTTAATAACTATAAGAACTAATAAAATAATGATTAAAAAAATTGTTTTATTAAGTTTCATTGAAAAATAAAAGAATTAAAAATAAAATAAAAAGTTATTGGAAATCTTAAACCATTGCTTCTTCAGTAGCGTTTTCTTCAACAACTGGTTCTACAAGTAGTTCATCTTCAACCATTGTTTCAGTTTCTTCTTCAGTTGGATGATCTGCTTCATCATGCCATAAACCAATTGAATAACAAGCATCTCCATATAAGTCGATTTTATGATAATCTCCTCTAGGTATTTCTATATCTATTTTTTTCATAGAGTTTCCTTCAATAAGAATTTCATCAATTCCTACAGGATCTCCAGAACCTAAATGACCTGAAGTCAATAAAACACTTTTTAAAACAATATCTTCTTTTCCAATATTTCTTAATAAAGCAGAAATTTTGTATGTAGCATTAGGATTATATACATCTAATGCTGATTTTTGATACTGTATTGGAACATCATCTTCTGTAAATAAAATATTAGTTGCAATAAGATTTTTTATTTCTTGAGGACAACCAATAGGTCCATCTGTTTTTTCATTAGATCCGAAAAAATCAAAAAATAAACTTCCAACTAATGCAATAACTATTATACCAAGAATAATATTTCCTGGAGTAAATAATTTATCATCATTTTTTTTTGCCATATAATCAACCCCCTATGTTATTTACTGAAAAGTAATATTATTTATATACTTTTCGTTAGGTAGACATATTTAAACCTCATAGTTTATTTAATTAAATATAGTTTAAAACTTGTTTTTTAGAACGCAGAAGTTTATAAAATAAATTTTCGAGTTTAAATATTAATTTTTAAAATTCAAATTCTTATTACTTTAAAAAAAGCTTTTGTATAGTGTATTATTTCTTTTAAACTTCGTTTTCGAAGTTGTCTTATCAAATAGTTTGGGCGAAAATAAAATCTTAATATTGCTTCTTTTTGTTTTCTTATTAAATATTTTTTTGTTAATCCTTTTGGAACAAAAATGTTGTTTCCGTGTGTTAGAATTACACTATCAGAAGTTGATATATGTCCATACATTGGATAATCCAAACTGATTTGAGTACCTTCTTCAATACTTAATAAGAAAAATATTGCCATATCCAATTTTAGTTTTTTAGCAAATGAAATTGTTTTATTAATTGTTTTTTTGGTTTCTTTTGGTAAGCCTAAAATAAATAATCCTTTTGTAATTATATTAGATGCATTAACAGTTTTAATTGCTTCAGAAATTTGTTTTAAAGTAATTCCTTTATGTACACTGTTTAATATCTCTTGAGATCCGCTTTCAATACCAAAAGCAATTTGCCAACAACCGGCTTGTTTCATAAGAGAAACTAATTCTTCTCTAATATCATTTACTCTAGCCATACAATGCCAAGTAATTTTAATATTTGATTTAATAATTAGTTTGCATATTTCTTCTACTCTTTTTTTGTCATTCATAAAATTATCATCACAAAACCAAAAATCATTAAAGCCTGATTTTATATAGCTTTTAATTTCATTAAATACTCGTTTAGCACTTTTAGTAACATATTTTTTTGGAGAAAGACTATAGACACAGAACGAGCATTTATATGGGCAACCTCTACTTGTGATTATTGGAATTGATTGTTGAGTTTTTCCATATATTAGTCCTGATTTATATTCCTTCATATTTATTAAGCTATAGTCTGGATTAGGATATTTGTCAATATCTGACAAATGTGCTTGAAAACATTTATTGAAACTTTTATTTTCAGATTTAGAAATAAGACCTTTTATTAGTGGCGGTTGCTTTTTATTAGTAATGGAGTTAACTAGTTGTAAACATACTTCTTCACCATCTCCAAGAATTACATAATCAAAAGGAGTTTTAGCAATAGTATCAGATTTATTCGCTAGATCAGTACCTCCTACTATAATAATTATATTTGGAAATTTTTGTTTTATGAGAACACCTAATTTTTTTACAAATTCATATTGTCCTACAGAAACAGTCATGCCAATAATATTTGGTTTTGTTGAAGCTATTTTATCTAAAAAATCTTCTATGACTTCACAATGAATATGTCCATCAAAAATTGAAACTGAGTATTTTTTTTCTTTTAAGTATGTGCCAATAAGAATTAAACTTGTAGGAGGTAAAATAAAAGCGTTTACTTTACTAACATATTTAGTGTTTTTTAAATTAGGATTAATTAACATAATTTGAGTCATAATAAAACGCCTTTTTGTTAACTATAAATATTTTATTATTTTTTTTTTTAAAAGACTAATAGCAATTCTTATTAAAATTTTTGATAAATTATTTAAAACAATAACCAAGTCTATTTTTATATAAAATGAAAATATTATTAATTAATCCTTTACTTAAATCCTCTGATATGTTTCTTAAACTTAAAAGTGCGAATAACATAATTCCTCCTATGGGTTTATTGTATATAGGATCAGTATTGCAGAAAAGTGGATTTGAAGTAAAATTATTAGATGGTTTAGTCTCGTGTGATAAAATAGAAGATTTCATTGCTGAAGTAAAAAATTATAAACCAGATATAATTGGTTTTTCTTCAATGTTTAGTAATTTTAAATTAGCTAATAGAATTTTAAAAAAAATAAAACTTTTCTCAAAATCATTAATGATATTAGGAGGAAACTATGTAACAGAGGATCCTAATTGTTTATTAAATTCTGATTTTAATATAGGAGTTGTAGAAGAAGGAGAAAAAACTTTTTTGAACATTTGTTTAAACTGGAAAAATAAAAAATCATTGTTAAATATTCCAGGATCAATAATAAAAAATAAAAACAAAATAATTTCTTTTCCACCAGAAGAACTTGATGATTTGAACAAGTTACCTTTTCCAGACAGATCTCTTTTAAAAAATATTTATTTATACAAACCTGGAATAGTAAATGTTAAAGAATTACCTTGTGCGTTAATGTTCACTAGTAGAAATTGTCCTTATGAATGTATTTATTGTAATGTAACTGCTAAAAAAAGCAAATATAAAGAGCATTCATCAAAATATGTTCTTGCTGAAATGGAATATCTAATAAACAAATTTAAAATTAGAAATTTTTGGATTTCAGATGATATGTTCACTTTAAACAAAAAAAGAATCATGAAATTATGTAAAGCAATTTATGATAAAAAATTGAATATAAATTGGAGTTGTATGAGTAGAGTAGATACTATAGATTCTAAAATGTTAAATCTAATGAAAAAAGCGGGTTGTTGGCAAATCGATTACGGAATTGAAAGTGGAAATCAGAAAATATTGGATTTAATAAATAAAAAAATAACCCTTCCAACAATAAGAACAGCCATATCTGAAACAAAAAAGTTAGGTATTAAAACTAAAGGATTTTTTATAATAGGTTCTCCTGGAGAAACTAAATCAACCATTAATGATACAATCAAATTAGCTTGTGAACTTGATTTGGACTCTGCTTGTTTTTTCTCTTTGAGTATTATTAAAGGATCAAAACTGTATGGAATGTATGAAGATTATGGTTTTATTGACAATCATGATGGTTTATTTCTAAAACAAAATTTTAATCTTTTCATCCCAAAAAGTTTAACTAAAAAAGAGTTAGTTAAATTACAAAAAACTGCTTATTTTAGATTTTATTTTAGACTTTCATATATTATTAAACAATTAATAAGCATTTCTTCTCTTCAAGATTTAAAAAATAAATTCTTAGGATTAACAAGTTTTATATGGAATTAATTATTTTTTTTCTTATTTTTTTCCTTAAAATTTATAAATGAATCACTTTTACTTTTATAATGAAAAAAATACTTATTCTTGGAGGAGGAATATCGGGTTTAATAACTGCAGAGAAACTTTTAAACAAAGGATTTGAAGTTATCATTATAGAACAAGATTCAGTTCTTGGAGGATTAGCAAGTTCTTTTGAATATCAAGGAAAACTAATTCCTAAAACGTATCATCATGTATTATATCACGAAAATCTTTTTCAAGATTTAATAAAACAATATGGATTTGAGAAAAAATTAAAATGGAATGATTCTGAAATGTGTTTTTGGTTTAATAATATACCATACAAATTAACTAAACCACTAGATATACTGTTTTTTAAACCACTTGATTTTGTATCTAAATTAAGATTTGTAAAATTAGGAATAATTTCAGTATTAAAAAAAAATTGGTCTGATCTTAAAACTAAAACTGCTACTGAATGGTTAGATCAAGTTGTTGGAAAGAAAGTTAGAAGAGAATTATTTGAACCATTAGCTAAAATAAAATTTGGAGCTCTTTCTTCTGTTAGTGCAGCATGGTTGGGTGCAAGACTTCATGAAGCAGCATTAAATAAAGAAAAATATGCTTATCTTAAAGGAGGTTTACAACCATTAATAGATAAACTAGGCGAGAATATAAAACGTAAAAAGGGACAAATATTCTTAAATGCGACTGTAGAAAAAATTGTTGGAACAAAAGTTCATGTTAGAATTAATAAGAAAATAAAAGTTTTTGAATCGGATAAAATTGTTAGTTCATTACCGCCACCAGTATTAACTTCAGTATCTAATTTATCACCAGATATAAAAACTAAACTTAATCAAATAAAATATCAACCTTTAGTTTGTTTAGTTTGTGGTTCGAAACAATTATTAACAAAATATTATTGGAATGTTTTAATTGAACCTGAATATTCTTTTGGAGGAGTTTTTCATCATACTGCACTTTATCCAGAAGGAGGAATAAATGGTGAATATCTTTATTATTTTTTTAAATACTTGGATAATAAAGATTCTTTTTATAATAAATCTGATGTTGAAATAAAAAACATTTTTTTAAATGATATAAAAAAAATAAAACCTGATTTTGAGTTTTCATGGACAAAAATATTCAAAATAAAATATAGTTCGCCAATTTTTTCTTTTGATTATAAAAATTTACCAATTAAATTAACTGACGATATTTATTTAACAGGCGTATATAAAGAATATCCAAGTACAAGAACTATGAATAGTGCTGTGAAAAGCGGTTTGAAAACTGCAAATATTATATTGAATGAAAAATGATTTTGTTTATTTGAGGAAGTTTTATGAAAGTAACATTAATTGAACCTAATATTATATCAAGAACTTTTAATTCGACAATAGCAGCTAGTTTACCATTAGGAATAGCTTATTTATCATCTTATTTATTATTTAGAGGCATTGATGTACAAGTAATTGATGCAATTGGTGAAGGAATAAATAATTTTTCTTTTATAAAAAAAAATTATCTTTCTTGGGGATTATCAAATAATAGTATACTACAACAAATAGATAAAAAAACTTCTATTATAGGAATAACAATTAATCATTCTTGTCAACATAATATTGTTTTAAATCTAGTTAAGAGTATAAAAAAATTATTTGTAAATATTCCTATAGTTATAGGTGGTCTTCATGGATCTGAAAGTTATGTTGATTTTTTAGAAAATGGAGTTGATTATGTTGTATTAGGAGAAGGAGAACAAACTTTTTATGATCTTTGTTACTCTCTTAAAAATAAGCTTTCTTTAGACGATGTAAAAGGTATTGCTTATAAAAAGAACAACACCATAATTAATACGGAAAAAAGACCTCCTATAAAAGATTTGAATTCATTACCTTTTCCAGCTAGATCTTTATTTCCGTTAAATAACTACTTTAATTCAAAATTAATGCATTCTCCTGTAAATCATAATAACTCGCCTATTCTATCATCAAGAGGATGTTCACACAAATGTTCTTTTTGTTCAATACCTGTTTATTGGAAAGGTGTTTGGCGAGGAAGAAATCCAAGAAATATCGTTGCTGAAATAGAATCTTGTAAAAAAATGTATGATATTAAAGAGTTTCATTTTATGGACGATGATATGCTTTTTCATAAGAAAAGAATAATTGATTTTTGTAAATTATTATGTAAGAGAAATCTTCAGATATCTTGGTCTGGTTCAACAGGTTTAAGAAGTGAGAATATTGATGATGAAATGCTTTTTTGGATGAAGAAATCAGGTTGTAATCTTATTGCCTTATCTCCTGAATCTGGTTCTCAAAGAATATTAAAAAATGTTTATAATAAAAAAATTGATTTAAATCATATAAGAACAATTATAAAAAAATCTAATGATTTAGGAATTATAAGTACTGCTTATTTTGTTATTGGTTCAGATACAGAAACAGAAAATGATAGATTATTAACAAAAAATTATATTAAATCGCTTGCAAAAAATGGTTTAGATGAAGCAGGGATTTTTGTACTAATGGCACATCCTAATACTCCTTTATCTTTAAATATGTATAATAACAAAAAAAATGTTAAGGAGTGGGAAGATTTAGTCCAAGGAACCGTTCCAATTTCTCATAAAAAACATTCTTATTTGAAGAAATACAAAACAAAATTATATCTTCATTTTTATTTTACTCAATTAATATACCATCCTAGTAAAATATTTAGAATTATAAAAAATTTTATTTTAAGAAAACAAGAAACAAAAACTGATAGAGTATTGTTATCATATATCAAAACTTTTTTTAAGATTCATTTATATCCTAATAAAATTATGAATAAATAAAATGAAAAAAATACTTTTTATTAATCCGAATCATTTGTGGTATACTAATCAAGATGCATATTTATCTAAAGGTCAAGTTAGACTAAGAAAAATCGTTCCACCTTTAGGAATAGCTTACTTAGCAAGTATTATAAGAAAGCATGATTTTGAAGTAAATATAATTGAAGCTAATGCTTTAAATTTATCTATGAACGAGGCAGTTTCTTTATCTAAAAAGTTTGAACCGGATTTTATATTTTTATCTTCATTTTTTTCAACAGTTGATGCTACTTTAAAACTTTCTTCTATGTTGAAAAAACTTTTTTCTGTACCTTTAATAGTTGGTGGATCTGATCCAACAGCCAGACCTGAAGAATATATTAAACATTTTGATATAGTTGCAATTGGAGAAGGAGAAAATACTATTTTAGATATTTTAAAAAATAAATCTTTTACAGAAATTCCTGGTATAGTTTATTTAAAAAATGGAGTTATAAAAAAAAATCCAGAAATAAAAATAGAAAAAAATCTTGATGAATTACCTTTTCCTTCATGGGATCTTTTACCTTTAGAAAAATACAAACCTGAGACTATGTGTATAAAATATAAACAACCATTAGCAACAGTTATAACTTCTAGAGGATGTAAATATAATTGTTCTTTTTGCGCAGCAAAGGTTGTTTTTCCTAAGCCCAGATATAGAAATATAAATAATGTTTTTGAAGAAATCAAAAATCTTTATTTTCAAAATAATGTTAAAACATTAATTTTTTATGATAGTACTTTCACAGCTAAAAAAGAACGAATAATAAAATTATGTAATCTTCTGTTAAAGAACAAAATTAATCTTCTTTGGAGTATGGAAACAAGAGCAGAAGATGTAAACTTAAAATTATTGAAATTAATGAAAGCAGCTGGTTGTTATTATATAAATTTTGGTGTTGAAACATTTAATAAAACAAGTTTGAAGGCTGTAAATAGATCGGCTTCGAGTTTGAAAATTAAAGAAGAAACTGAAAATTGTCGAAAACTTGGAATTATAACGCGATTAGAATGTATTCTTGGTTTGCCGTATGAAACAAAAGAAACAACTTATAAAATGTTTGAAACAATGAAAATAATGAATCCAGATTTTGTAAGTTATTATCCTTTATTATTATTACCAGAAACTCCTTTAGCTAAAAAAAATTTAAAATCTATTTTAACTATGCAAGAACTTGAAAGTTTAGCAAATAAAGGATATAAAAAGTTTTATTTACGTCCGACTTTTTTATTCTCTAGATTAAAACATTTTTATAATCTTGTTTATATAAAAAGATATTTTGATTGTTTTAGAGGTTTTTTAAATTGAATTTTTAATTTCTTCTAAAGTCTGTTTTTCTATCCAAAACTTTATTAATAATAAGATAATCTTCATTATTTATTTATAAGGGGGTTAATCTATTGAAATTAATATTAATATTTCCACGTATGATTCATACTTCTGGAGATCCACCTCTAGGAATTGGATCTATTGCTGCTTATGTTAAGAAACATACTGACGCAGAAGTTTCTATTCTGGATACAACTTTTCATCCTTCTTATGAATATGTCTATAAAAAATTAAAACGAGAAAAACCAGATGCTATTGGAATTTATGTTGATACAATTATGCACAATAATGCTTTTAAAATTGCTCAAATTGCAAAAAAATTAGGGATATTTGTAATAACTGGCGGACCTCATACAACTGTAATGCCAGAAACTATGCAAAAGTTTTCAGATATGATTGTTATAGGAGAAGGCGAGATTACTATTAAAGAAGTAATTCAAAACTTTGAAAAAAAACGTTTTAATAGTATAAAAGGAATTTGGTATAAAAAAAATAAAACTTGGTTTAAGAATCCTGCGCGAGAACCAATCCATAATTTAGATTCTTTAGAATTTCCTGCTCTTGATTTAATGGAGATGGAGAATTATATTCAAATTTGGCATTCACTAGATAGTTTTGACCCAAGTTTGCGAGGAACAAATATTATTGCAAGTAGAGGATGTCCATATAATTGTTCATATTGTCAACCAAATCTTAAAGCTATTTTTGGAGAAAAATTTAGATCAAGAAGTCCAGAACATGTAGTTGCAGAACTAAAAGAATTAAAAAATAAGTTTAAGATAGATGCATTTTTCTTACATGATGATACATTTAATATAAGTAAAGTTTGGGTTAACAAATTTTGTGATTTATTAGATAAAGAAAAAATAAACCTTCTTTGGTCTTGTAATAGTCGAGTTAATACATTAACAGATAAAAAAATGGTTCAAAGAATGTATGATTCAGGACTTCGAATGATTCACATAGGTGTTGAATCAGGTTCACAAAGAATATTAAATGAAATTTATAGAAAAGGAATAAAATTGAGTGATGTACCAATAGTAATAGATCAAGCAAATAAAATAGGAATTAAAACACTTGCATTCTTTATGTTAGGAGCGCCAACAGAAACAATCAAAGAAATTAAACAAACAATAAACTTTGCAGTTTCGCTCAACGCAACAGAGATAACAGCCAGTATAACCAATCCTTTACCAGGAACAAAATTACTAGATGTTATGAAAGACAAATATAAAATTAGCAAAAATTTTGGAGACTTTGACTATTATACAAAAAGAGCATTTGAAGATCCAGACCTTTCATATAAACAATTAAAGAAATATCAAAAGATATTGTTGTTTAGATTTTACACCCATCCAAAAAGATGGGGGTATATTTTGAAACATTTCACTTCAATTAAAGGATTAAAAAAGATGTGGTTAAAGGTTAAGAGGTTCTTGTAATGTTTGATTGGAATTATATAACTATTAATTATTACTATTATTATTAACTTAACTTCATCGTATTTATTAGATCATTTGATGATTTCAAAAATAATAGGAATAATTACTTTAATTATAATAATTTTAATTCTTCAGTTTTTTAGAAACCCAAAAAGAGTTACTGAACTTAACG